>Ga0193717_1000155_pt1 | contig 63769 bp, 72 predicted proteins | sample U2c2metaG_FD_145900 | JGI IMG/M metagenome (GOLD analysis project Ga0193717, IMG submission 145900) | Soil microbial communities from a riparian zone of the East river system, Colorado, United States - U2c2 | ecosystem: Environmental > Terrestrial > Soil > Riparian zone | place: USA: East River... | reverse complement strand
TATTGTAACAAAAACCGCCCCTAAAGGCGGTAGTTTTTGCTGAGAAGTCCTTCTATTCCGTACGAAGAGCTTCAATCGGGTCAAGTTTAGCTGCTCGGCGAGCTGGTAGATAGCCCGCAGTAATCGCAATAATGATCAAAACAAGGATAAGCAAGGCAATTGGCAGTGGCTGAAATACCAATATATGGCTATCGTCTGCAAGACTAAGCTGCTTGGTAATCCAAGGGTTCAAAAGCGTACCGAGAATCACCGCTAGACCCGAGCCAAGAACACCACCCAGGAAGCCAATCCATGCTGCTTCATACCGGAACAGCCGGGCTATGTCACGTCGGCGCGTGCCTAAGGCTTTCATCAGGCCAATCTGCTGCGTACGTTCAAGCACACTGATGTACATGGTGTTGATAATCCCAAACACGCTCGCAAACAGCGCTAGGACACCAAAGCCGATGACGATGCCCTGTAGGATATTAACAATCGTAAATAGAAATGCCTGTAGGTCCTTTGCGGTTTGCGTAGGATAGCCTTCCTTTTCAAGTTGGGCTTTGACGTCCTCGGGTGTCTTGCCATCTTTCACAAGCGCCGATGCCGCCATGTATTTTTGGTAGCTGGCAGTACCCTTAGTCACGTATTCCGATAATTCACGGGCTTGGCCGTCTGAAACCATAAGCGCGCCACCGGTTACGAATGCTAGCGAAGATTGCTTGGCTAATGCCCGTACCGTATACGTTACGTCTTTAGTCTCGCCCTGTGCCAACTTTGCCAGGCCCGCAGGACCTTCCGTGGCAATAATCTGGTTTATTTCGGCTTCGGTCGGTTGAGCTGCCGGTTTTGCAACCGTTAACGTTACTTTTTTGCCGATTAGGGCTTCTTTACTTGCCGCGACTTTATTCTTAACTAGGATGTCGGCGAATGCCTCTGGCATAACAATATCACCGTCTCCGATCTGTGTCCCGAGAGCAGGCAAATTACCAGCAGCTGTCTCGCTACGGATTGTTGAATCGTACATTTGCACCAAACTTGTATACTTTTTCGCATCGCCTTCAACGCCAAAGTAGCGGATGGTTGGTTGGTAGGCCGGTTGTACGTCTTTAAGGTCAGGATTTTCACGAATCTTGTCGATATCTTTTTGGGTTAGCTGCTTGAACGTCTGCCCTTGCGTACTCGTTGTCAGATCAGGGTCGTACTCACGCAACGCACTCTGGCCGCTATCTTGACCAACGACAGCCTTATCTTTAACGATAAGCAGCGCTTGAGGATTAATATTTGATCCGATTAGCTTGTCGGCGTATTGACGCGAGCCTTCTCCGGCCGCAAGTGAAAGCGTCAACGTAAATGCGCCTACGGCAATCGCCATACTCGTAAGTAGCGTACGGACTTTGGCATGTCGCAAACTACGACCTGCGCGGCGGGCAATATCACTCGTTTTCATAACTGTACCTTTCTTGAAGTAACGTTCTTTAGATCAGCAGCGTGACCTTTTTTCTCAATAGATTGGACTTTCCCGTCTTTGATGTGGATTTTGATATCACATTTAGCTGCTAGTTCAGGGTCGTGCGTAACAATAATCAATGTCGTACCGTTTTGCTTATTGTAGTCAAAAAGCAGTTGTTCGATGATCGCGCCAGTCGTGCTATCAAGGTTACCAGTTGGTTCGTCAGCAAATAAAATCTGAGGATCGTTTACAATTGCGCGCGCAATTGCAAGACGCTGTTTTTGACCTCCGGAAAGATTCCGGGCACGGGATTTTTTCTTGTCAGTAAGCTCGACCGCGGCAAGCGCCTGGTCGACTTTAGCACGACGCTTACTTCTTGACAGGTTCGCAATCTCAAGTGGCAAGCTAACATTATCAAAACAACTTTCATTAGCCTGCACGAAAAACGACTGGAAAATAAAGCTCATTTTGGTGGCTCGGAATTTGTCGATCTGTTTGGTCTTTAGTTTTAAGATATCTTCACCGTCAACTATAATTTCACCTGTTTCTGGCCGGTCAAGCCCGCTCATAACATGCATCAATGTGGATTTGCCACTACCAGACCTACCAAGGATAGCAACACTTGCTCCATCTGGAATGGAAAGGCTTACATCATCTAGCGCCGTAAACAGATTCTGTTTCTTCCCATATGTTTTCGTAACGTTTTTAACTTCGATCATTTTTTTCTCCCTCTACTAATAATCTCATACATGTTAGATCAGCGGATTCTATTGCCTGGTTCGCACCATTAACGGCTAGGCTTCCCGTGCTCCATAGACTTAGATGTGACTGCATGCCGGATGGACACGAATTCGCATGTGTCACCTCGATGCTCTGCGTTGTTCCAAAGTTGACACTCACATCACTAGCAAGCTTCACCTTTGCGCGCATAACCGTTGCGTTATCGGCCGAGACAGTCGCGTTATCGTCAGTCGTAACTTGTAGATTCTCCACCGTTCCCTCGCCTATATTGAGAGTAGCATCTTTTTTTACATTTAGCTCAAGATTAGACTGACTAAGAGGACTGTAAATGACATAGGATTGCATAGCAGCCTCAACAGACTGTAATGCTGGACCGTAGATGGTAATTTTCTGCTGAGACCCATCACATCCTGGCCAGTAGCATAGGCGGCGAACATCATTTTTCTCAACACCAATAACAAGTTTCGTACCATCCATTTTGGCCGAAACCTTTGGTATGTTTACTCCTTTTTGCGTGACAACGCGCATCTCCGCACGAGGCTCGCCCGGCTCTACGATATATTGGACGTTAAAGCTTGATGCCGATACGGAAAGTGCCGTTGCGGCTTTGATATTACCTGGCAATGCAATATTTACCTGATGGGTATTTTCCTCGACTACCTGTCGCTGCACAGTCGCGCCGTATTGGCCCAGACCAATCGCAGTTCCAAACGATACAAGACCAAGAACAATAACGACAATCGTGCTGACCCATACCCTTCGGGTTATTTTTTGCGTGAATGCAGCATATGCGCCTAGCAAGAATAGGATTCCTAGCAAAAGTCCGCTAGCTGCCGCTAAGCTAGCAGCCGCAACCAAGAACCCAGACGCTTCCTGCTGCCAGGCGTCATCAATGAATGAACTTTGGATAAGGCTGACGACAATCGCCGCAACCAGAGTAAAGCATCCCGCTGCTATAAGCGCTGCAAAAATACCTAAAATAAAGGATACTACCCGACGGCCAGTTGGCACTGAGTCGGATTTTTCTTCACTTCCTTCATTCATCTCGCGGATAGAAGCAATAGTAACCGGGCGACCCGTCATCTGCAGTTTATCTGCTGCCGTTTTAGCTGGCGGCACGACGATCCATAGCACGATGTATACCAGTAACGCAGTTCCAAACGAAGCTAGTGCGACAACGATGAATAGTAGCCTCACCCACAATGGATTAATGCCAAAGAATGCGCCTATACCGCTCATCACTCCACCAAGTACGGCATTATCAACGTCTCGGAAAAGTTTTCGCGTATTGCTTCCTACTTGTTCACTATCATTTTGACCTATAGCCATATCACCATCACCCATGAAATCTTTTGGCTCGCCTAGCTGTTGTTTTAGCGCCTTGACGTCGTCAAGGCTAATCACCCCGTTTTTATTAACGCCCCGCTCTGTCAGAATTTCAGTGATGCGTATTTCAATGTCACCAATAATTTCGGCGTCGTCGCTGTATGCTTCGAGTGTTCGAAGATAGGCTTCTAATTCTTTTTTAGCCTCGATTTCAGCGTCGTAAGGCACTTTTGCAATGTGGATTCTAGTAATTTCTTTCATAATGTATCCTTATAGTTTCTTTAGTGTCGCATTTAGCGTCGCAATTTTTTTCGTTGTATGTTCCATAACTTCGTTGCCATATTCGGTGATCTTGTAATACTTTCTAGGTGGTCCTTGCTCAGACTCTTGCCATTCATGGGTCAGCAGACCATCTTTTTGCAAACGGCTAAGCAAGGGGTAAATTGTCCCCTCTACAACGACCAGTTCCGCATCACTAAGCCGGCGGATAATATCACTGGTGTACATTGGATTACCACTGCATACTTTTAGAACGCAATAAGCCAAGAAGCCTTTTCGCAGCTGCGTGGCAAGCTGTTCGGCATACGTTTCGCTAGATTGTTCTTGTTCTGTCATAGTTCTATGTTATACAAGGTACTGTTACGTGTCAAGTATTTTGTTATGTACATACGTTTTGATAGAAAGAGAGACTGGTTTTTACCAGCCTCCACCTCCGCCGCCGCCACCGCCTCCACCAGACGACCCTCCCCCGCTCGAACCACCAGATGATGAACTCGACGAAGAACTATATGATGAATTTTGACTACTAAAGCTACTAAGCGCCAAACTGAATACAACCGCGTTAAACGCGGTATTGCCCACGTACCAATCCGGCTGGCTACTACTCGTTTCGTAATACGCACCGAGTTGCTTAGCCCATTCTTTTTCAACGTTGAAGAGCACCGCATACGGAAGTACCCGTTCGTATAATGTAACGAGTTGTTTGGTGTCATTCTTATCAACTTTGACGCCAACTTTTTCCGCCCCTTCAGGACTCTGCAGCATCTTAATACGATCTTCCTCGGCAATGGTAACGTATTCTTTTAGACCCAATAAATAATCACGAAGCGTGACACCTTTTTCGGTGCGCGGCCACAATGTATAAGCAATACTAAAAGCAATGATCGCTGCAATGATAATAAGCGGCGAAAGCGTCACGACACCTAAAGCGATTGCAATAATACCAACCAATTTAAAATCTCGCGCTTCTTTTTCTGCCCGCTCAAACAATTCATATTTGCCGCGAACGTCTTTACGTAATGCTTTGCGACTGGCAGTTAATTTTTGGCTCATAGAGGAGTTGCTTTGCAGTTTCTTCATCTCGAATCGGCTACCGATTGCCATGCTTCCACCAAACAAATCACTTAAAAGGCGGAGCTCTTCTGTACGCAGATCACTCGTATCTTTTGCTATTTCCAACTCATATTCCGCAGGTTTAAATAGTGTTTTATCCTTGGTTTGATAAATCTTTAAGTAATGCCGGACTGCTAAATCAATAATTTGCGCGGTCATGTCGGATGTCACGTTACCCAGCACCTGGGCCGACGCTAGAACACTCGCCTCGTTCGGTGGTAGATACTCAGGGATAATCGTTCCGCGGCCTTTAGCGCGGTTCATAACCCGGTGACGCTTAATCAGCATCCAAATGATCGCCCCGATGGCAATAACCGAGCCCACAACCTGTACTGCGATCCAAATAATGAAAAGTATCACCAGTATCTTTTCGCCAAGCGTTTGTTGGTATCCGGCAAATGTATGAGGTTTAAATCCAACCGCGATTGTCATATTTTCAAAGGCACGCATATCAGTTGCCTCGGCAATAAAAATAGTACCGTCTTCTTGAGGAATTTTACTAATGGTACACTGGTCCGTACTGCCAACTGTCCCTTTATAGCATCTTTGGCTGTCCGTCAGTTGTCCGGCAAGTTTTGCGCTTACATGAAGTCCCATACTCACCTTACCCATTGGCTGTTGCCACTGAGTGCCGTTTACGTCCCAGTAAAACTCGTCGTCATTCGTATTACTAAAAAACCTTGTCACGTCGCGTTGGGTATAGGTAATGACATACGTATGAACTCCGTGAACATACATGCTGGCATCACCGATCCGTAACAAAAGGTTATCGTCTGCTGTCGTTTCGGAATATGATAATTTTTTGCCGCTGCCGTCAACAACGGACAGGACTTTCAAGCTCGTAGAGTGGCCGTCGTATTTCTTAGGAAAGGCTCGTTCTAAACCATGATTCTGGTCATACGTGGGAAAAACCGCTTTGATCGTTTCGGTAGTTTTGAGGCTAGAGTGTCCTTCCTTATCCTGATCAAGCGTATATTTAGCATCAAAACTTTCAATCGTAAAATTATTTACATTTTGAGCTGCCACATCCTTGCTACTATGTACCGCCCCTAGGGCGACTAACGTGATGGTAAGCAAACCAAAAAGTAGGCGTTTCATGTCTTTACTATAACAAAAAGCGCCCCAGATGGGACGCTTATTCTGCTTAAAGATATCTTATGCCTCGCGGCGTTCGACAATAATCGTGCATTCCGTAACAAGCGCAGCAATTGCACCGACAGCAGCCAGCACCGGTGCTAGTACAATCCCCACGACCCCAATGGTTAGCGGAACTTCAATCAGCGTTTTGTTCTCTTTATCCTTAATAATGATACGCCGAACATTTCCCTCGTTAACTAATTGCTTCACCTTTGCGAGGAGATCTTCGCCCTTAACCCTGAACTCTTCTTGTGTCTGCTTTTCATTACTCATACAACCAATTATAGCACCCGCGGACTACTTCTCTTTTTCTACCCAGGCAACGAATGTATCAATATAGCCCTGAAGATTCTTGCGCCATCTTTCGTCAGTTAAGATTCCGTTTTCATCAAATAATTCAGTAGCATTGGCTACATAAATTTCAGGCTGACCCATCTGTTTTGTTTCAAGAAACGCGAGGATATGGCGCATATCAGATTGTGCAATGGCCGTTCCGACAGGTCCGACCGACGCGCCGACAACTCCAACAGGTTTGCCTGCAAACGAATTCGTGCCCCATGGACGGCTTATCCAGTCGACTGCATTCTTTAAGACACCAGGCGTACTTCGGTTATATTCCGGAGTGACAAATAATACGCCGTCAGAGGCTTCGACTATATCTTTGCCTTCTTGGGCTGAGGCAGGATAATTAGAAGCTTCGACATCTTGGTTAAACAGTGGCAGATTAATATCTACATAAGTAAACTCCGTACCTTCGGGCGCTAATTCCTCAAGATTTTTTGCTAAGTATTTATTAATCGATTCTTTTCGTAAACTTCCCACAATTACAGCAATACGCGTCATAAACGCTCCTTTCATTTCAATTATTACTATACTTAGTATAGTAATTTTAGATATGAAATGCAAGAGGAATAATATACTTTATATAGTATTTTCTAGAGCTTTACGTCAGGATACGTTTCACGGGTCGTTGGGTCAATCTCGGTACGAAGCTGCGGGAATGGAACGCCTTCACGGGCGGTAATGCCCTCAAGAATCCAGAATAACCGTTCGGCATGGCCGTAACCACATGCTGGCGGCATGCCATATTCAAGCATTTCAACAAAATCAATATCTAGCATCATCGCTTCATCGTCGCCAGCATCACGTAGTTTTTGCTGGTCAACAAAGCGGTTTAACTGATCCACGGGATCATTCAATTCGCTATATGCCTTGCAGGCTTCCGTTCCGCCAAGAAGCAGGTTGAACTGCTCGGTCAGGCGCGGGTCTTTGTCCTGTAGTTTCGCAAGCGGTTGCAAGAACGCCGGTACATCAATCAAAAATGCAGGTCCATTTAATTCAACACGGATCTTTTTCCATAATTTATCGATACACCGTCCAAGGTTATCGCTTTTTTCGAGTTCTAGATTATTTTCTTTTAATTTAGCCTGGACTTCCTCAAGCGTCGTATTGAATACGTCGATGCCAAAACGTTCTTTGATGACACCGACAAAGCTAACACGCGGCCAATCTTCCCCGTCTTTACCAAGGTCAACGGTCATACCGTTTAATAGCGTAAACTGGCGTGTTCCCCATGTTTTATCGGCAATTGCCCTGACCATATCCTGAGTCAGTTTCATTCCATCTTCCCAGTCGGCATACGCCCAGTACCATTCCATCGCAACGTGTTCTGGTAAATGTTCGTCGCTGTAATTTTCATTCCTAAAACGCGGCCCAATATCGTAGACCTTTTCAAAACCAGCGCCAAGCAGCCGCTTTAATGGAAGCTCGTGGCTAATACGCAGATAAAAATCCTGGTCCAAAGCGTCCATGTGCGTCACGAACGGATTAGCATCCGCCCCGCCTGTCGTGTGTTCCAAAACGGGCACGTTAACTTCGACGAATCCTTGTTCATTTAGATAATCCCTAGTTGCTTGCCAAAATTTTGAACGGCGGACAAATCTTGCGCGTACATCGCTGTTTACGTTCATATCAACGTAACGGCGGCGGAGGCGCTCCTCTTTGTTTGTTAGTTCGGTTGGCATTGGACGAAGGCTTTTCGTAAGCAAACGAAGCGTTTTTACCGCAACGGATATTTCGCCTGTTTTGGTTTTAATCACTTCACCGGTTGCTTCAACAAAATCACCTGTATCAAGAAGTGGCAATTCTTTAATTCCCAGAATACCCTCAGCAGCGTTAAGTTCGGATACGTCACCGTCGCGAAGGAACAACTGCACCTGGCCGGTAAAATCCTTAATAACAATAAACGCAAGTTTGCCGAACTTACGCAGTCCAACAATCCGGCCAGCAACCGTGACGGTCTGGCCTTCGAGCTTATCAAAGCCAGATACAACATCAGTCGTATTGTGAGTACGATGAGATTCACTAGGGTACGGATTAATGCCTAGCGTTTTAAGCTCATCTAATTTTCGTAGCCGCTCATCACGGTAATCTTGGAGTGTTGCCATATCTGTTACAGTATATCGTATTCCCGCCAAAAAGTCTTTGCTGTTTGAAGACTTGTATTTGTATAGCACTTATGGTATAATGCAAGCAACATTTCAAGTAAACGACAGATTATGAAAAAAGATTTCTCACCCCTCTGGCCCTCACGGCAACCTAACAATTTCTCAGAACTGGGACGCACTCTAGCCGTTCCTTCTGTAATTGTGGCTCATGACCATCTCGTAGAATCTTTGAATACGTTCAAAGCTCATACCGGTCTTCCGCACACTCAACAAGAACAACTCGAGGCTGTCATCACAAAGGACGCACAAGACCTTGTGGTTCAAATTGTGCCTCCTCAAGTCGCAGAGGTACTTACACTAGAAAACCCCCGTCCAAGTGAACCAGTTGCGCCGACTCTCAATGATACATATCTACTCGCCAACGCATTAGACACAACGGGTGATCCAAAAGTTCATGATGCGCTTGGTTATATTCTCGAATGTGAACCACCTCTTTTCAGCGATATTTTAAAGATGGCGTATGATATGTCAGAGATCACCGGAGATCCTCTTATGGTTGAGCATCACCGTCTTATGGAGCTAGAAGCTTCTGAGATGGACTTATACATACAAAACTGGGCGCTTGCCCGATATGCCAAAAAACAGGCTGAGAAGCAAAAAACTAGCTAGTTAATTGAAACGATTTCGTAAGTAGTTGAACCCTTAGGGGTTGTGATGGTAGCCGTATCACCTACTTTTTTGCCCATAAGCGCAGCACCGATTGGAGATTCGTTGCTAATTTTGCCCTCAAGCGGGTCGGCTTCTACTGGACCAACGACACTGTAAATGACCGTCTTTTTGCCAGTTTTTAGTTCAACTTTGTTGCCTAAAGATACTTTTGAAGTCTTGCCGCCGCGAATTAATTCAGCGTTAAGCAGGATGTCTTCGATTTCGGCAATGCGGCTTTCAACGAGCCCTTGCTCTTCGCGAGCACTATCGTATTCGGCATTCTCAGAAAGATCGCCAAAATCACGTGCCTCAGCAATTTTGTCGGCAATGTCACCACGACGGCCTTTAAGCTCTTGTAGTTCGGCCTCAAGTTCGGTTTTGCCTTCATCTGTAATTTGGTATAATTTCTTCATAATGTTCCTTACGTCTTAAAAATGGTGTCTCTACAGACACATCGTACGCTACATATAGTGTACTATTTCTCGCAATGATTTGCAATCAGTTCAGTTTAGCAAGCAGCTCCTCTCGTGTCAATAGAGCGCTGACCCCTGTTGTTCTAGGGGTATACTCATATTGGTTAGATTCTATCAGCCGGTCACTGACAGTTACGCGGTGTGGAATGCCCATTAGCTCACTATCTGCGAATTTAGCGCCTGGACGCTCGTCACGGTCGTCGTAGATCACTTCAATACCCTTTTTGGTCAATTCTTCGTAAAGTTCGTTAGCGTGCTTTACGGCCTCTTCTCCGCCGATACGAACCAAGTATACTTTGGCAGGTGCAATATTCTCTGGCCAGACAATACCCTTGTCGTCGGCAAATTTTTCAACAACCACCCCCATTAGGCGAGTAATGCCAATTCCATACGATCCTAGATAGACAAATTGCTTCTTGCCTTCGCTATTCGTGAACGTAAAGTTAGTGTCTTTACTCTTTTGAATACCAAAATTAAAGATGTTGCCCACTTCGGCGCTTTTCACCTTTTCAAGGTCTTCGCGTTTGATGCCAAGCTCTTTTAGGCTTTCTTCGTTCAAAACTTCTTCGTTCACCGCAATATTCTTTTCGCGGTGTATGTAAATAACATCTTCACCCGCATCACATACCGTTTGGAATTCGTGGCTAAACTGCGTAAACGCGCCCCCGCTAGCAAAGGTGACATAGGTGTCATCTCCTAGTCCTAGGCGATCAAATACGCGGTTATACGCGTCTATCGTGTCAGCATAGAATTTATCGTGCTGAGTAGCGTCAATACTACATGAATACATGTCTTTCATGACGAATTCGCGGCCGCGCATAATACCGCTTTTGGCGCGAAGTTCATTACGCATTTTTGTCTGAAACTGGTACACATTGATTGGCAGATCCTTGTAGCTTTCAAGATATTGCTTCATCATCTCAATAATCGCTTCTTCGTGTGACCAGCCAAAGCCAACTTCGGTATCGTCTTTTAGCTTTGATTTAAACCACACATCGACAACTTCGTCATCCCAACGGCCGGTTTCCTCCCACGTTTCTTTCTTTTGCAGGCTGCTCATAATAAGCTCTTGCCCGCCAACAGAATTCATTTCTTCGCGAACGATCTGTTTAATATTTTCAAGCACTCGTAAACCAAGTGGCGTATAGGCATACACGCCAGCCATTACTTTATAGACAAAGCCCGCCCTGATAAGTAGCTGGGCATTTTTCGCCACCTCGTCGGCTGGCGCTGTTTTACTGGTTTTGGTGAAATTTTGGGATAATCGCATAATATGTCGCTCCTAGGATTACTGTTTAGATATAAATAACAATAAAAAAAATACTACCGGCCAAGCGGCATACGAGAAAAAACTGACGGAGTGATCTGTTTCATTACTTCATTATTGTATCTAATAATGCCGTATTTACAAAGAGGAAATAAAAGGCGACGCCATTTTTTAACATGTGAAGCAACATACCCGCCCAGATATTGCCTGTCACTTCCCGCAGGCTACATAGGACCAAGCTAAGTGCGAATACATCTACGCCCACATTCCACTGACCGTGAATCGCGCCAAATAACAGGCTCGTTCCAAGCGCGGCAACCCATACTGGCGCATGCTTTTTTAATTTTCCGTACAAATAGCCCCTGAAAAGAATCTCTTCGGCGACGGGCGCCACGACAACAAGCGTCACGAACGCAAGAATATATTCATATTGCTGATTAATCCCTTCAAACCCCGTTGTCTGCGTCTGGTCCGTATTAAACCCTGGGATAAGCCGTGTTGCTCCCAGGACGATCACGCTCGAAAGAATAAAGTACACGATAAATCCGGCCGGTGCCAGCAAAATGTCCATCCAGCTAGGAAGACGCGTTAATCCGACATCTTCTTTGGTTGTTGCACGTTTTTTTATCAACCACGGCACGCCAACGACAATGGCAAGGCTAAGAACATACACGACCGCTGCAAGAATAGTGTTAAGAACGACACCATTCATAGAGTCCAGACGTACGCCTGCAGTCTCCAGAACCCACAGGCCGCCCCCAAGAAGTAAATACGCGACAATAAATCCGGCTATTACCCACAAAAGAAGCCCTACGAAAATACCGGTGTTGTGAAGATGGGATTTGTTATTTGAAGAGTTTGCCAACATCAGCGACCGTCACCACTACGACTAGGAGCATTAGTACCATAAAACCAGTTCCCTGGATGCTTTCCTCACGTTCTTTCGTAAGCGGCTTTTTAAGCACGCGAAAGAGCGCTGTCACGAACCAACGGCCGCCATCAAGGGCTGGAATTGGAAGGACGTTCATAACTGCCAAAGTAAGTGAGATAAGTGCCGTCAAAAAGATTAGCTGGCTAAGCCCTGCCTGTTCTGCCGCAGGGAAAATAACCCCTAAAATCCCTATCGGACCAGCGACACTGTTGCCCGCCGCGTCCAGGCTTGTTTTAGCATGATCCCTTGTGGCGCTGTCCGGACTTAGCTGCAGAACTAATCCACTGACAAGATTAACCACCAGATCACCTAGTCCCTGTAACGTAACAAGCGTAAATTGGCCAGCGGTCACAACACCTACGATCGGCGCAGACCAGCTTGCCTGAATTTTTTGTTTTTGATCCGGCCCAACGCCTAGATAGCCTTGGTTCTTGTCGTTATCGGCCCGCAAAGCAGCACTCGTTGTCTGCTCCACTCCGTTCCGCGCATAAATAATTTCAACGGATTTACCTTTGTTCTGTTTTGTTTGTGCGATCAGACTTTGTGGGGTTGGTACTGGTTCGCCCGCAAAACGCACGATCTTGTCACCAACTTTTAGTCCTGCCTTGTCCGCAGGAGAATCTTTGGTAACGGTCGCCACTTGAACGGGCTGCTTGGTAAGCGTCGTATCGCTTGGAATACTAAACTGGTCTGGTAGCACTTTTGGCAAGCCCGTCCAGGCTAAAATCGTTAATAGTCCGGCTGCGACTAACCAGTTAATCGACACGCCCGCTAATAAAATTTTAGTCTTTACCCAAAAACTCGCCGCTCCATAATCGCCTTTTTGGTCGGCCGAATCATGCTCACCCTGTAATTTAACAAACCCGCCAAGCGGTAACCAGTTAATACTAAAAAGGACACCGTTCTTTAGCTTTTTTGCCCAAGCACGCGGTGGAAAACCAATGCCGAATTCCTCGACAACCACACCGTTGCGCTTTGCCACGATAGCATGGCCAAGTTCATGCACCACCACTAAAAGAACCAGCGTTAATAGTCCGATAATTATTCCAAAAACAAGTTCCATCTATCCTCCAATGCGCCTATCGCGGCGTGCGTATTCTTTTAGTATAGCGGTTACGTCTTCTTTTGTCATGTCTGGCCAAAGCTTTTCCAAGCTCATGAATTCACTGTACGCCGCGCGCCACAACATAAAGTTAGATAGCCGCTGTTCACCGCTTGTTCGTACGATCATATCTACGGGCGGAACTTCGGGAACATAAAGGTTTTCGCTTATCAATTCTGGAGTGATTCCGTCAAGTGCCACGCCCGACTGAACAATTTTTTTGCACGCGTCAGCAATTTCCTGTTGGCCGCCATAGTTAAAGCAAATAACGAGTGTGCCTTTGGTATTATTGGCAGTTCGGGCTTCGGCTTCATCAATCGCCTTTAATATCTTGTCACTCACCCTTTCGCGAGACCCCATGATTTTCAATTTGATGTTATTCTCTTCAAAAATATGCAAGTCCGACGTCAAAAGCTTCAACACCAGTCCCATCAGCTTACTGACTTCGTCCTGGCTGCGCTTCCAGTTTTCGGTACTAAAAATATAGGCAGACACGTATTCAATGCCGGCATCAAACGAAGCCTTAGCAACTTCCTGGATGGCGTTATAGCCTGCTAAATGACCTTCGTAGGTAGGGATACCATGCGTTTTGGCCCATCGCCGGTTACCGTCGACGATATAACCCACATGCTTAGGGAACGCGTCGGCCATTAGATCGTTAGGATATCCTTCTCTTTTGCCTTAAACGCTGCGTCGATCTTTTCCTGGTACTCTGCCATTAATTTGTCGAATTCCTTTTCAACACTTTTAACGTCATCTTCGCTAAGTTCCTTGGCATCTTTTTTACGCTTGGCGTCTTTTAGTCCGTCTTGGCGGATATTACGAAGCGCAATACGTGTTTCTTCTACCTTTTCACCAGTTTGTCTGACCAAAAGCTTACGGCGCTCTTCAGTAAGCGGCGGCACAGGCACACGGATAATTCGTCCATCATCGCTAGGATTAAACCCAAGTGACTGGTCAGCTCGAATGCTAGCTGCAATCGCCTGAATGTTACCTGGATCAAATGGAGTGATTTGTAGTAACTGGGGTTCAGGCGCGGTAATATTTGCTGCCTGGTTAAGCGGCATCTGCGTATCGTAAACCTCCACTTTAATGCCATCTAACATTCCAGGGTGCGCACGGCCGGTCCGGACTTTTTTAAGTTCATCTTCAAAATGGCTAAACGCCAACATCATTTTTTCTTCATAAGCGTCTGTATTAAACATATACCCTAATTTTAGCATGTTTTTGCGCCCGAGATGACGTATTTACTTGAGGCATAAAAATGAATCGACCCCGCCGCTTCCAGAACGAATCTGGCTGCGACGGGGTCTCTTCGTGAGCACTGGAGGTGCAGACTACGATGTCTACGACATCTTCATGAGGGCCGCTTGAACCGTTTCGACGACCAGAGCGCCCTCCGTCCCGATCATTCCCGTGACGAAAAGTTTCTTGCCGGGGACGATCCAAGCGTAGTTTGCATCGTCGTCATCACCGCACCGGATCCGGTACAGCTTGGCCGATTGACCACCGAGCTTCATGCTCACGGGCCCTTCGGTCTTCTCGCTTGTGCCCGCGATGCAGGGCTGAGCCTTCCACCACTTCACCGGATCCTTGCCCAGCTGCTTGCCTTCGGACGAGGACAGGTCGTAGAGGATGACGTGCGGGCACTTAGACGTGGCTGCCGTGCAGGAAGACATGTCAGCGTACTTCTTTACCCCCTCTGAGCCACCCATGTTTTCATCCCACATCTGCGGGCGAGGAATCGTGAACCTGCCGAACATCTCGACCGGCTGGTCACTGAGCGAGTCGAAGGATGGTATTGGGGCCACCAACTTCGACTTTTTCCTCTCTACTCCCGGAACTTCCGGGGTGGTGTTGACAGTTGGCGTGATTGCCGGAGCGGTAGCCACTGGGGCAGCATTCTGTGTCGGCGCGTTGTCGCGGTTCGACAGAAGAACACCTCCGCCAATAACTACTACGACAGCAATGCTGGCACCGATAATGGCAGGCGTGCGTTTTGCCATGACGGCAAACCTCATCTCTTAGTCGGGAACGTCTCCAATAGTGCTCTATCCGAAGATTAACTATATAATATCATATTTTATGTATTTTTTCAAGTGGCACACTAAAATTCCTGGTAAAAAGGCTATCTTCTTTTTACAAATTTCCTAGCGATCTATTCGTTCATGTTAAGTTCAATACACTCGGCTGGCGACAACGATGTTTTCACCTAGTTTTAAAGCTACCCTCGTGAACGTTTAGGCTAATAAGAATGAGAGCTGCGCCCGTAATAGTAGCCGCCGCCAATATCACCATGGCAGTCCAAAAGTCTGAAGTGACACAACGAAAGGCATCGAACAAGAAAGGCTTATAGACAGGCTCAGGCCCGACAAATAAAGAACATGTCCAGGAAGATAAGAAACGAGGGCTAAAATATGCCAAAAAAGGACCGAGTACGAATAGCATAACTCCAACCATGAGCAATATTTTATGTTGCGGGCTTTTTGACATGTTTTCAGTATAGCAAAACGCTTAAGCTAATAGGCACACCCCAAGTAACATTAAAACTACCCAGTATAAAACCGGGTAGTTTAATGAATCTCCGTAAACTCTACTCGTTCACGCCAAGTTCAATACGCTTGAACTGACGGACAACGATGTTTTCGCCTAGTTTTGCAATGTTTTCTTTAACAAAGTCAGAAACAGTCTGCTTTTCGTTCATGATGTACGTTTGTGACATCAATGTCTTTTCGGCAAAATGCTTTTTAACTTGGCCTTCAACGATTTTGTCGGCTAGTTCTGCAGGCTTGCCTTCGGCGATAACACGCTCTTTGGCTTCGTTACGAACACGTTCGATTTCTTCGGCTGGAATGTCAGCTTCCGAGACGTATTCAGGGTTCATTGCGGCAATTTGAAGCGCAATTTCGTGAGCCATAGCCTTGAAAGCGTCAAGACGGGCAACGAAATCGGTTTCGCAGTTTACTTCCACGATAACACCAATACGGCCGCTGTGAACGTAGCTGTCGATGATACCTTCGCGAGCTTCACGGTCGCCTTTTTTCTCGGCCTTTGTCAGGCCTTTTTTGCGCATAGCTTCGAGTGCTTTGTCAAAATCACCGTCAGCTTCTACAAGAGCACCTTTTGCGTCGGTTAGACCAACACCAGTTAGCTCTTTTAGCTTTTTAATGTCTTCAATCGAAATAGCCATTTTTATTTCTCCTCTTGTTTAACAGTTCCAGCACCTTCGACGGTCGCTTCGACAAAGTAGTTTAGAAGAATTTCCAAGCTCTTGATTGCGTCGTCGTTACCAGGTACGACATAGTCGATTAGGCTTGGGTCAGCGTTCGTGTCAACAACACCAACAACTGGCACGCCAAGTGTTTTTGCTTCTTTAACAGCGTTTGCGTCGGTAATAACGTCCAGGACGACAACTGCGCCAGGTTTGCCGTTTAGATCCTTGATACCGCTGTATTTTTCGTTAAGTTCATCGATTTCCTCTTGGAAACGCTGTACTTCAAGCTTGTTGTAGCGCTTTTCCAGGTCACCGCTAGCCATTCGCTTTTCAAGATCTTTTAGTTTCTTGATTTGCTGGGTAGTAGTTGCGACGTTTGTAAGCATTCCACCGATCCAGCGTTCAGTAACGTATGGCTGGTTAACGTTTTCAGCGGCTGCTTTTACGAGGTCTTTGGCTTGCTTTTTAGTACCAACAAACAAAACCTGTTTGCCAGATGCGGCTACTTTGGTAAGAAATGGCAAAGCCACGTCTAGACCTTCGACAGTTTTTGTCAGGTCAATAATGTGACTGTCCTGACGTTTGCTGTGAATGTATTTGGCCATTTTTGGATGCCAACGGCTCGTTTTGTGTCCGAAGTGGACGCCAGCTTCGAGCAAAGCTTTAATATCGACAGTTACTGCCATAATGTTTTGAACTCCTTGTTCCTCACCTGCGTCCCTGAAGGTTCAGGATAACGACGCGGGTTGTGTCATTAAAATTTATTACCTAGTTATTATACTTTAAACCCTTTAGCAGGTCAATAACCCTCTGGCGTACTTGCAACCGTAAGCGTATACTAAAAAACATTATGAAAGATCTTTTCCGCTCAATCGCAAGTCGTATCTCAATTTGGACAGGTACCGCAACAGTATTTTTAGGCGCGATTTTAATCGTTGCCGTATGGGCATCCACGGGACCTCTTTTCGATTTCTCTGACACATGGCAGCTGGTTATTAACACTGGTACGACGGTTATTACCTTCCTGATGGTATTCCTGATCCAAAACACCCAGAACCGGGACGGTAAAGCCGTACAGATTAAGTTGGATGAGCTTATCCGAGCGACCAAAGGTGCTCGCAACAGTTACGTGGGGCTAGAAGACCTAAGTGATGTCGACCTTGCCGAACTCGACAAGGAATTCAAGCTTTTATCGCAAAATCCCAGTACCGTTCACGCCATGAAACGGCTTCACGAAAAGATCGAGGCCGAACAGCACGCAAGACACCACTCTATAGCCGACGCAGGCGCTGCCGTCATGCACCTGCTTCACCACACCGAACCTGAACCCGTTCCCGTCCGTGATAGCCCAAACGACAAATAATCTTTTACAGATACAGCGTCTTTGACTTTTCACCTAAAAACGGTTACAATGGTTCAGATATGAAAAGCAGTATACACCCAACAACTTACCGCCCTGTCGTATTTAGCGACGATGTGGCCGGGTTTGCCTTTTTGACACAGTCAACCGCGCAAACAACTGACACTATTAAATGGGAAGATGGCAACGAATACCCACTCGTTAAAGTCCACATCTCATCAGCTTCTCACCCGTACTTTACAGGTGAAGAGAAAATTATCGACACCGAAGGCCGTGTTGACCGATTCAAGGCTAAATTTGCCGCTGCAGAAGCACGCAAAGAACAGCTTGCATCGAAAGCTAAAAAGGCTAGCGCCCAAAAAGCTAAAAAGACTAATACTGAAAAATAACGCAGTATGATAAAAGAGGTCGCACGGTTGCGACCTCTTTTTGTTACAATAAAAGTAATAACTTAGTGGAGATATCGTCATGAATCCTCAAGAACCGCAACAACAAAGCACTCAGCCACCAAACGAACCGCAATACGCGAAGACCGTTGTTGCCGAACCACTGAAGAAAAACCATAAAAAATTGGCACTCGCCCTGATTATTGGTCCGACTGCGCTATTTATTGCGGCTATTGTCATTAGTGCCCTCTCGAATCTGTTCTTTAGCGCACAGATCAACGAAGGAGAATTATTCGAACAGGTGCCCGTTGGTAAAACAATCCTGAACATCATTACGTTCCTTTTTGGTGCGGTTGCCATACTTACTTGGCTGCCCGGATTAATCATTGGAATCGTTCTTCTAGCAAAGCAATCTAAATAATATGCCGAAAATAAGCCTCAACATCAGCGACCTCACCGCAGAAAAAGCTAGTCTAGCTGATTTTTTGGCATCCCCTTCGGCATATAGCGACCCGGACTATAGCAAAAAGAATAAACGCTTCACCGAACTTGAAGCAATCCTAGAACAGGCAAACCTTCGTCAAACTCTCGAAAGCCAATTAGCCGAGGCTAAAGAACTTATGAATGGTGGTGACGAGCTGGCAGAGCTTGCCAAAATGGAAGTGTCCGAAACCGAAGAAAGACTCACCCAGTTAGAGGATGACCTATTTGTCATGCTTGCGCCAAAAGACCCGAATGACGACAAGAACGTTATTATCGAAATTCGTGCTGGTGCTGGTGGCGACGAAGCAAGCCTTTTTGCCGCTGAACTTTACCGCATGTACCTTCGCTACTGTGAAGCGCATAGTTTAAAAACCGAACTGCTATCAGAAAGCGCCAACGATACTGGCGGCTACAAAGAAGTTGTTTTCTCCGTTAAGGGTGATGCGCCCTACGCGCAGTTAAAATTTGAATCCGGTGTCCACCGCGTACAGCGTGTTCCCGCAACCGAATCACAGGGCCGTATTCACACCAGCACCGTTACTGTTGCCGTCCTGCCCGAAGCCGAAGAAACGGATATTGAAATTAACGCGGGTGACTTAAAAATCGATGTCTACCGCGCCGGCGGCCACGGAGGACAATCCGTTAACACAACCGACAGTGCGGTTCGTATTACTCACCTTCCGACTGGCCTTGTCGTGACTAACCAGGATGAAAAATCCCAAATTAAAAACAAAGACAAGGCCATGAGCGTGCTTCGCGCCCGTTTGCTACAACAAAAAATTGACGCTGAACAGTCTAAACTCGCCGCCGAACGCCGTAGCTTAATTGGATCGGGTGACCGCTCTGAAAAAATTCGCACGTACAACTTCCCCCAGGACCGTATCACTGACCACCGAATCGGTTACAGCCGAAGCGGTATTCCTCAGGCTATGAACGGCGCAATTGACGATATAATCGAACATCTACAGGCGTATGAACGTGAACTCGCAGCCAAAAACGCCTCTAATTAAAGAGTGGCTTGACCAAGCTACTATTAGGTTAGTTGGCGTGGGAATCGGAACTGCTAAATTAGACGCTGAAATAATTTTGGCGCATACGCTGCGCAAACCTCGAACGCATCTACATGCACACGACGAGGATCAACTGTCATCCCGCGAGTACGAAATTGCCGAGGCTCGCCTTGATTTGCGGCTTGATAGAACACCTATCGCTTATATCATTGGTCACAAAGAATTTTATGGGCGACCCTTCAAGGTGACTCCTGCCACGCTTATTCCACGGCCCGAATCTGAAGATATGATTACCCTGCTAAACGAAATTATGCCAAACACTCAAGCATTCTTGCCAAAATCCGGTAGACGATTGGTTGACGTTGGTACCGGGAGTGGTATTTTAGGAATCACCGCCAAACTTGAGCACCCTGAACTTGACGTTACCCTCCTCGACGTCAGCCGCCATGCCCTGAACATTGCTAAACAAAACGCGACATTGCTCCACGCTAACGTGCACATCGTACAAAGCGATCTTTTATCAAAATATTTCCTGTCAGCCGATATCATTTTGGCCAATCTTCCCTACGTTGATCCGTCATGGGAACGTTCACCCGAAACGAATCAGGAACCAGCCGAGGCACTTTTCGCAGAAGACAACGGCCTTCAACTGATTAAAAAGCTTATCGGTCAAACCTCTGATAAACTACAGGCAAACGGCTACCTTTTGCTTGAGGCCGATCCACGTCAGCATGAAGCAATCATCGCGTTCGCCCGAAAGTACGGCTTCTCAAAGAACGTTATCCGAGGATTTATCGTTAGCTTGCAGAAAACTTAGCTTTTGTATGCAGCGAGCGTGACTTTGACGTTTATTGTTTGGCCGCCACGTAGAACAGTCAGCTGGATAGTGTCACCAGGCGCATATTCCGCCACCAAGGTAGATATACTGCCACGATCACCTACTTCGATGTCTCCTACCTTGGTAATAATATCTTTGTCCTTAAGTCCGGCTTTTTCAGCTGGACTGCCCGCTACGACGGCAGTCGTACCACTACTCGAGAAAACGTATGCACCTTTTTTCACCGAAAGACTATACTGCTTGGCAACGTCCGCCGTAATAGGAATATAGCTCACTCCCAGGTAGGCACGTTCCACGCTTTTGCCAGCCAACACGCCCTTTAGTATGCCTTTTGTCGAGCTAATTGGAATCGCAAAACCAATCCCCTGCGCGTCCTCGATAATTGCGGTATTTATCCCAATCACCTGGCCCTGGAGATTAAGGAGCGGGCCTCCCGAGTTACCTGGGTTGATTGCCGCGTCAGTTTGAATAAGGTCGGTGAGGCTTTCGACTGTTTGTCCGGATTGCGCCGAAATTGGCCTTCCCGTACCGGAAATAATTCCACTTGTGACAGTATTTTGATATTGGCCAAGCGAGTTACCGATGGCAATTACTTTTTGACCGACCCGAATTGAGGTCGAGTCGCCGAGTTCAGCAACCGGCAGATCCTTCACGTCCGGAACTTTTAGAAAAGCGACGTCATTCAAAGGGTCAGTACCGAGTACTTTAACGTTATCGTAGCTTGTCCCGTCCGAAAGGACAACGCTTACCGTATTTGCCCCGTCGACAACGTGCTTATTCGTCAAAATATAGCCGTCTTTACCAACAATGATACCCGTACCCGCGCCCTCTTGCTCGGTCGTCCCGAACGTTGAAGCTCCTTGTGATTTTGTCAAAACGGATACAACGCTTGGCGATACCTTTGATACGACACTCGCAATGTCTTCTTCTTCCTGGGTAACCGTCTTGTTGCCGTCGTTCTGAGTCGTTTCGCGGTTAGTAATAGCGTTGTTATTCTTTAGGGTCTGCTCTATCTGATTAAAAAAGATCGCGATTACTATGACGATAACGATAATAACCGCAAAAATTGCAGCGGTAATAATTCGTGTGCGCCGAGATTTCACTGACGTAGCAGTAACGGTTTTTTCTGTAACTTCGTTCTCTGGTGTGTTGTCGTTTGTATCCATAAGCTTGTCTTAGATTATCTCCTTGGGCTTAGGCCCAGCTTAAAGTGATCCGATACCTAACGTATTAAAGAAAACAATAAGAATTAAGATGACGCTACCGGATAGCAATGCTGGTAGGATAATGTCGCCAGAACGAATAACGCCATTTTTTGCAAAGCTGCTATAGGCTCTTTCAGCCAGAAAGCTGATTGCCAGGGTAATCAATGCTGCCTGTGATAATTTCAGGTCACCGAATCCAGGAATAGTGTACGCGAACGTCCAGTGATACGTCAGCCATCCGATTTCAGCAACAACCAGTCCCCAAACCAAGCTATAAAAAGACCCATGCACTTCTTCGTGACTGCTAAGTACGTGACGCGCCGAAGCATATCCGAGCACCCACATCAGCACAACGACAACCGATGCAATCCAATCATATGAAACGGCCATGATCGCCGTAACGCCTAGGAAGGTTGCAGCTCCGGCTTGAACGGCGATAAAAATGCGTTTGGACCGAGGCTTGATGAATAAAAGCCACACAAGATACAATGCTGCTAGGGCAATCTGCGCGTATAGCGCGCCGCTTGCCGCGTATAGCAAAACGATCATGCTCACACTCACGATAATATCGACTAGATTTGCCTGGGCATGAGCGAGCCAATATCTAGGCCGGACGGCAAAAACGCGCCATTTACTCAAGAGGATGAGCGCAAAAGCTGGAATCGGTGATTCAATCGCGACTACTAACGCCAACACGCCAACGGCTAAGGCGACATTTAAGACAATATATATCAGCTCGCTAAACAGCGAACGCCGCTTTGATGACTTTAAAAACTCCATAATCTGTTTTTAATTATACCACTAACTTGTATTAATTTGCGGCGCGAGCTTTGCCGAATATAACCACGAAATTCGTGCCTTCGGCCACGGCCACCGGCGGAGCGGTCGTCTTGACCTTCACGCCAAAGACAGATGCTAGCTTGGCTTTCGTTGCGGTTTTGCCCGTACCAATTTGATACACCTCAACATCAGCGTACGTACCTTCCGGCGCATTATCCATTCCGCTTACGATAAATCCTTGGCTAGTAAGTTTTTCGGATTCGGTAGCGGCTACGCCCGCAACGCCAGAACCATTAAGCACAACAACGTTGGCTTCTTCCTGAGTGATTGGATCAGAGCTTAATTTCTTTTTAATAAGCGCGCGAATATCGTCGTACTGGTACATACCGAGAGCCGGCTGCGCATTTCCATTCATGACAGGAGGGTTATCACCATCCTCATCGATCAAGCTAATTGATTTGATATCTTGGTCTTTGATATCTTTTGCAAGCGACACGAGTGTCTGAACTTCACTCGCTTCAAAAGTTGTCCGTAGGTTATTGCCAAGCGCGTCAATGATACCTGATACTTTGCTAAGGTTCGTAAGAACGCCGGCACTCATGGCCTTTTCACGAATCGCTTTCACGATTTTTTGCTGGTTTTTCTCACGGTCAAAGTTTGACTGCTCAAACCCATAATTAAGTGCGTCCCCGCGAGCCTGCGCAAGGTAGAGCGCATGCTCGGCATCAAGATTAACTGGTCCATTAGGATAATCGATGAAGTGGCCAGCAGGAGGACAGCGTCGTAATTGTTCAGCACGACTTACTTTCCAGTCACCTACTCCACACTTCCAGTCAAAGTTAGCATCCATCTGTCCTCGTGGGTCACGGCTTTCAATCGTAACGGTAATTCCACCCAGCGCGGACACGAGTTCGCGCATCACCGTATAGTTCACGTTTACGCCGTACTGAATGTCCAGACCAAATATATCCCCGACAAATCCTGCGGTTTTCGTTAAAGCGGTTCTCGTTGCTTCGATATCATCCGTTCCACCGCCGACACAACTAAAGTAAACGTTTATTTTACCCCTGGAACCAGGCACGCACATCTCGCCGTATTGTACTTCGAGGTCACGTGGAACGCTGATCATGTAGGCGTTTTTGTTCTTTTGATCAATGCTGACGATCATGATCGAATCCGTTAGGTTGGCGCCTTGATGGCCAGGATCATCCTCGGATGTTCCTAAGACCAAGATATTGCTTCGCCCGTTAGCGTCTTGTTTAAGAGGCTGGTTTTGAACAAGCCCCAGCAGACTCCCCTTGAATACGTTTCCTCCGGCAGTAAGCGTTTTATATGCCAGCCAGCCACCAACACCGGCTATCGCAACGACGATCAAAATAATAATCCACTTGATAATACGGCGTTTTTTACTCGTCGCTCCTTTGACGCGGCGTTTTTTGCCGCGTCTTGTCTCGGTAGGTTCATCGATTCCACGAAGAGATTCGTCAATATCAGATTTGGCGATACCAAGCTGGCTGCGCTGAATAACAGTCGGCACTTCCCTGGGAGTCGCATCTACGGGCCGAAGACCAGTAGGTGGCGTTTCTGGCCTATTTTTATTAGAATGCTGGTCTCCCAGCTGGCTTCCTGATCGTCGCGGAATAAATCCGTCCATGGATGGTCTTCTATTTGTCATAAATACTCACTCTACTATAAACGATAAGCGCGTTTTTTTTAAGTGAAAAAACGTAACTAGTTTGCTTTCACCAAAATAAAAAACACTGTATAGTAAGAAGTCATGGAAGCAACTTTCTTACAACGACATCCTCACCTCAAAGATATTATCGGAATTGTCGTATTCATCATCTGTGTTCTTGTAGGAACGCTGCTCATCAATACGTTTATTTTTCGAAGTTTTAACGTGCTTGGTCCGAGCATGGAAAAAACACTCTATACAGGCGACCGTTTAATCATCAATCGCCTGCCTGTTACGTGGTCACAACTTCAAAATAAGGAATATATCCCTGGTCGGGGACAAGTTATCGTATTCAAAAACCCTCACTATAGTCCTGGGTCAGAAGACGAGTATATCGTAAAACGCGTGATTGCCTTTCCTGGCGAGCGCGTCACCGTCAAAAACGGCATCCTTACCGTATATAATAAAGAATTTCCTAATGGATTCCACCCAGATGACGCTAATCACGGCGAACCTGGCTCGCCCACTAGCGGCGACGTTGATACGACAGTAACTGCCGGCGCGTTGTTCGTATCAGGTGACCACCGTCAAGGTGACTATTCATTCGACTCGCGTAGTGGGCTAGGACTTATTCCTTACTACGACATTATTGGGCCTGTCGGCATACGTATCTACCCGTTCAACAAAATTCGAACGTTCTAGGTATTATTTATCAAGTAGCTTTTGGAGGCGTTGAAATTCGCTATCGCTCTTAAATCGGATAATGATTTGGCCGGCACCTTTGGCATTCGTCTTGACGCTGACATCAGTCCTTAGACGCTTCGTCAGCCGGTTAGTGTCATCTTCGTAAGGTACGTGCGTTACCTTTGGCTTCGACTCAATCGGGTTTTGGTTGTGCTTTTTCAATTGAACGATATACTGCTCGATCTTCCTTGCACTCCATTCTTCTTTGAGGATTTGAGGAAGAATACCCTCGATAATTTCAGGATCAATATTAACAAGCGGCCTCGCCTGACCTTCGCGGAGTCTCCCATCAGCAAGTGCCTGTTTGACCGACTCAGGCAAACGCAACAGACGCAGCGTATTACTAATAGTGCTGACTGATTTACCACCGACACGCGCGCCAATTTGATCAAGCGTTAAGTTGAACTGGTCGCGAAGTTTTAAGTATGCTGTCGCTGTTTCAAGTACGTTCAAATCACGGCGCTGCAAGTTTTCAATCAACGACAACTCTAATTTGTGCTGATTTGTCAGTGTTCGCACGAGCGCCGGGATTTTATCAAGTCCCGCCTTTTTAGCAGCCCTAAAACGGCGTTCGCCAGCAACAATTTGATACCCGCCACCTTGTGGTGTCACGACAATAGGCTGCACGATTCCGTGCTCTTTAATAGACGCGGCCAGCTCGTCTAGCGCCGTTTCGTCAAAATGCCGGCGCGGCTGGTCAGCATCAGCCGTAATCTCGGTTAATTTAATGTGGCGCAGATCACTTACCTGATCGTCCTGCGTTGATGTTGGGTCAAATGACTCGTCCAAAAGTTCCGTTGGAATTAACGAATCAAAACTACGGCCCAAACCTTTTTTAACGCTCATCTTGCTCCTCCGTTATTATTCACCGACACGCTCTAGCACCTCTTTCGTGACGGCCTTGTATGCCCGCGCGCCTTTAGAAAATTTGTCGTATGCGCCAACCGGCAGTCCATGGCTCGGCGCTTCGGCCAGTCGGATATTTCGCGGAATCGTATTTTTGAATACTTTGCCAGGGAAATGTTTTTTAATTTCTTCGTGAACCTGACCGCTAAGCGTCGTTCGGCCATCCACCATCGTGGGAAGCACTCCTAAAAGATCGAGTGTTGGATTCATATTTTTTCGTACTAATTTCATTGTTTCGAGTAGCTGGCCAAGTCCCTCAAGCGCGTAAAATTCCGCCTGTACCGGTAAAAGCACGTACCTTGCGGCAATTAGTCCATTCACCGTTAGCAAACTAAGGCTTGGCGGGCTATCAATAATCACAAAATCAAATTTTGGCGCGTTTTCAATCGCATTCCGTAACCTGGTAAAACGACGGCCAGCTTGGGCAAGTTCTACCTCGGTATTGGCCAGATGGGATGTCGCGGGAGCTAAGAACAGGTTTTTGTGATCAGTCTCGATAATGATCTCAGCCATGGTTTTCGTTTCAAGGATTACCTCAGTCATTGTCGCATCAAGTGACTGCTTATCAATGCCCAGGCCGCTTGTTGCATTTCCCTGGGGATCAAAATCGACTAAAAGCGTACGGTGGCCTTTTTTTGCAAGATAATAGGCAATATTAACGGCAGTCGTCGTTTTGCCTACACCACCCTTCTGATTGGTTACTGAAATGACTGTCGCCACGTGTCTATTTTCCCTCTTCTTCTTTACCCTATTGTAGCACGAGCGCCATCAAAAAACCTCGTATTTCTACGAGGTCTTAGGGGTTTATTTGATCGAAGTAATTTCGACTTTGCTGTACTTTTGGCGGTGTCCGCTCTCTTTGTGTACGCGCTTTTTAGATTTGTAGCGAATAATCCGTATTTTTTCGCCAGCGACTTTGTCGTCGACAACTTTGGCTTTTACGACCACACCTTTTACCGTTGGTGTGCCGACAGTGGTTTTATCACCATCAATAACCAACAGTGCATCAAGCGTGAGCTCTTTAGTGCCTTCTTGGAGGAGGTCCACCAGAAGGGTCTCTTTTTCGGCAACAACAAATTGTTTGCCACCGATCTTAACGACTGCTTTTGTCATATGATTCCTTTATTATTTATCAATCTTGCCCATTGTAACAGATACGAGCCTCTGTGTAAAGGCGCTAGATGTCGTTTAGGATAACTCTGTTCGCGTGTAGCCATCCGTCAGGACTGCCACAGTCTAAATATTCGCCCTCAGCCGTGCCGACGATGATTCGTTTACCACTAGCTACGTATGCGTTAATAGCATCGGTAATTTCAAACTCATTCCGTTGAGGATTGGCAGGAAGTATTTTAGCCAGTTCAAAAATCTCTTTATCAAATATATAAAAACTCGAGTTGTTGAGATTACTTGGCGCTTCTTCAAGGGAAGGCTTTTCAACGATACGTACAAAATTATCGTGGCTGTCTTTTTCGATTATTCCAAATTTCGGAATGGCTTCTTCTGGTACGGGATTTCCGATGAGACCCGCCGTCACGCCGTTTTTTTCGACTAAACGAATAAGGTCGGCAGCATTCGAGCCTCCGTCAGTACGGTGGAAAAACTGGTCGCCCATGACTACTAGGGCTGACTCGTCTTTACCGATAAACTCGCTCGCAACCCCAACCGGTACGCTCGTCCCATATCCGCCAGTACTCGGCTGGGTAATAAAATGGGTATTCACGCCCATCAGAGGCCCAGTAAGGGACAGTTTGTCTTGTTTACCTTGACGCTTGAGATAGTCGTCAAGTGGAATATTCGTCCGGTAGTAACTTTGAATTTGCGCGCTCTGCTCGCCAACCACAAAATAAATGTCTTTGATGCCGGCCGCCAGCACGTCTTGCACGATATAATCGATCACTGGACGGGTGCCGACAGGTAACATACATTTTTCGATTGCTTTGGTGATTGGAAGCATTCGCGATCCCCAACCAGCCACTGGAATAATTGCTTTTGTAATACTCATAGCCCCTAGTGTACCAGAACTTGGCCCTAACTTCACTTTCGCCCTAGATTTGGCCACCAGTGTATAAAAATACAATAATAAAGCACAGCGACAACATACCGCCCGCTTTTAATAATCCATGATGCCTGTACGACGACGCGCGAAGTTTTTTGGGGAGTTTTTTTCGGTACATATGGGCAATTAACGCTACTATCGCACCGATTAACAGTAGTAGAATCGACAGTAGTGATGTGAGGCTCAGCGCTTGGGCCGCTAGGTTCAGACGCTCCATCATGCTCATTTGTTGACCAACAGGAGTACTCGTCCCTACCGTAGAGGCCGTGCCCGGTATGCCCGCCAGAGACGGAGTGCCATACAACGCAACAGTCAATCTAACTTGCTTACCGCCGAGCGTTCCGTTAACCGTTGCGAATCCAGCCTCGGAATAATGCGCGTCAAGGATATTCGCTTGATGTTCGGGCGATGCCATCCACGCCGCCATTATCGCTTCTGGCGTGCGAAAATTCTTTGCAAGATTTTCACCCGCGTAGCTGTAACTATACCCAACCTGGTTAAACCATTTCCACGGCGTCGATCCGTCAGGTGCGATATGCGCCCAATATTGATGGGTTAACATATCCCGAGCCTTGAAAGCCGCGGCCCGAGATAGTTTATCGCTCATTACCAAAGGTTCGAGCTGGCGTTTTTCGCGTTCGTTATTTGTCACAGTGAGTAAAACGTCATCCGTTGTTGATGATGTAGACGCTGTCGCGTTCACCGTTGAAAAATTCAATGCTTGGACGGCGATGACAAAAACCAATATCCCAAGTATGCCGTAACGACGTATGAGATGAGGACGATACTGGTTTGTCCTGCAGGGAATAAAGGCCTGCTGCAGAAAATGATGGAGCGACCCCTTAGGTTGGCGAACGGAACTGTTTTTTTGTGTCGATTTCACTGTATTTTCAGTATATGAAATTATCTTGCAAAAAGCTAATGTTTATAGCTTAGATGGTTTCAACGGCATATTGGCGGCGATTAGCGAGTGTCCACGAAGTTATTCCCGCCATTAATGCCCCGATAATAATCCACCAGAACCATGCGATGCCAAATAATTTCCAGCCTTCGCTGCTTGGTGCCACCGCGGCAATCACATTCTGGTCCACCTTCGGATCTTCGGCCGTCTTTGCGCCAAGTACTGCCGTGTCAGCATTCGTATTAGCGCCTATAGCAGGAGGAACTTCTACCTGAGTAAGTGCCGGCGGAACAGCGAATGGGGCTGAAAGCCCGCTAGCCGCATCATTAACTTGCTGGACAATGGCAGGAGACGGAACAAACGGATTAACAGTTAGCGTCGTAATGGCGTCTGCCGCCTTTGCGTCACTTGGGTTTTCAGCTGCATCCTTTGCGACAACTGTCAGTTTGTGATCACCGACCTTATCAGTCGTTAAGTCATACGACCATGTTCCGTTGGTTATCACCACAGAACCCTCTGCATTGTCATCCATATACAAAGTCGCCCCTAATGCCGTCGGGTCAATCGTCCCTTTTACGGTGATCGTTTCACCGCCTACCATGCTCAGTGGACCGTTAATTGTTGCCGTGGGAGCCGTGTTGTCTATCGTGAAGGGTAACGACCAATAATTTGAATCCTCGCTGCTAATGCCGTCTGGGTGCTGTGTATCCCCTGCTTTATCTTCGGCTTTGGTTGACGTTTCAAGCTTTACGAAATACGTTCCCTCAGCGAGATTTTCCCAGTTTGAAGCGCCCGTGATGTCGCAGATGGCAAAATCTTTCAACTCCAGACTACACTGCGCCCGCGTCAAAGTCAGATCCCTCATCCAATGGCTATCAACATCGCCTGGTTTACCGGTAAATAAACTGAACGTCAGATCTTTAAACTGATTAAACTCGTCATCAACTTTAACGCGTACTGGGCTAATGCTAGAATTAAAAGCCCGTTTGTCAGTGGTTGGCGTGATATAACTTACTGCTGGAGCATTGAGTGCATAAACAACGGCTTCGCCAGATTCTTCACCATTACTTCCCTTGATAGGCATCCGATCTCCGTCAACGACCGCAACGCCTGAAATAGTATGCCTTCCAGGAGCAAGCTGCAAACGTAGATCAATTTTATTCGCGCCCGCAGGCAAAGCTGTCGATTGCGCATCCGGACTGTCACTATACGTCTGCACCTGCCCGTCATCAACGATAATTTCAAGCCGTGTCGTACCCGGGTAAAATGCGATTTCTGCCGCAGTGTCGTTATTATCAGTTGTGCTCGCATGAACATAATGAGGGCTGCTCAGGAATTGAGGAGGAGTTGAGGCGGCTTTCGCATTAAGCGCGCGTATTCCCATAAAAGTTGGAATGGCTACAAGTGCAAAAACGGCAACTAAAACGAATATAGCTTTAGCTCTCGTCACCCGTTTACTGTCTATGTATAAACCCATCCGCTCCTCTTCTCCACACCTCACATGTGGATCTAAGTTTGATCTAATTATAACACAGCATAAAAACGAGGACTACGTTCGGGCGCGATTTTGAAGCTCATCAATACGTCCATGACCGAGGCCATAGTAGTGAGCAATCTCGTGCCAAAGCGTTCGTTTGATTTGCTCGAATAGGCTTGCTTCGTCATACGAAACAGCTTGAATTGCATGTTTAAAAAGCGTAATTTTGTCCGGCAATACAAAAGAATATCCATTGCCACGCTGCGTCAGCGGAATACCTTCATATAAACCAAGTAATAGGTGTTGGTTATCAAGCTTCATCTTGATTGTCTGTTCCTCTGTAGGCTCGTCAGCCTGCACGATCGCTACGTTGTCTAACCCCTGAATATATTTTTGAGGCAGTTCATCCATAGCCTGACTAATCAGGCGGTCAAATTCTTCGTCAGAAAGTGTCATCATAATATTAGTATACTATACTTTGTATAGTATTATTCATCTTTGTTAGAATCAAACCAATCGGGATCTCCGTGAAGATCGTTTACGATGCTTCCCCAGCTCTCAGCTAGATTGTCACCGTCAATATCACTAATAAAGCCTTCCGCTTCTGGTTCTTGCTGCTCCTCGGCGATTTCTTCGCGAAGTCCCCCGCCTAACGGATCTGGTTGTGGTAATGAGATGTGGTGTAAGAATGACATATAGTTTTTTTGTTTTAATTAATTTGTATGTTCATTTAAGCATAAAAGGTTTAAAAAGTCAATAGTTCGTAATGGTTCAATACCCTTGCACCGTTACGGAGATATAGACAAATATAATATATTATTGTATTATAGCAATATTATCTATGGACGCAGAAGCTGTATCCTGGATAACGTGAAGCGGTCCTCCGTTTCATTTTCACTCATCATATCGCTGAGAGGCATCTTGTTGTCAAAAGGATATAGGTCTCGGTTATGGCCTCTGAAACTGGTGGTAGCTATAGTTTGTTTAGCCGTCGCCACAGTAGGCGTACTGGTTTTTCGTGAAAAACCAGCCAAACCTACTGTCCCTTATCTAGGGACTTCTACCCCGACCACCGGCGTTTCCTTGACGCCCCAACCCAAGTCCGAACCGACAAAGAAATACCCTGCCCTGCCCAAGATTACCCAGTCACCCGTGCTCCAGGTCTATATCCCAAACCAGAATGACAAACTGGTCGTCAGTAGCCCCGTCCACATGTTGGAAAAGTGCAGCGAAGGCATCAACCCACCGCTCACAGGACCCTACGTAGACGAGGTGTTCGCTTGTCCTGAAGTAGAAGAGCCGGGCACGAACGCGCCTAGCCTTACACTGCTCGCAGGACATTCGTCTGAGCACCAGGCTACTGCTTTCAACCCTTTGTATCGCCAGGGAACGGAACTGGTCGGAAAGGAGATATGGCTAAAGACAAAAGCGTCTAAAAGTCATTGGCTTGTGTACAAAGTGAAAACTACGTACACCCCGCTCAAGACAGATCTTCCAGGACTCAAGGAGGCTTGGGGCACAACGCGTGCCGAGACCGCCAATCGGCTTCTCTTGATCACCTGCCTTCAGAATGGAGATGGTACACCCTCTCGACACAACTTTGTTGCTGTAGCGCAGTTGGCCAGCGTACGATGAGTAAAACCCCCGAACGATACATAAACACGTATCCAGTAGGGGGATTACTTTTTTATACTAGATACTTGCAATTGTTAATAATGTGTGTTATTATATGCAAAGTCTGTGCAGCAAAGCGGTTTTCACCGCTTTTTGTATGCATGGCGTAGCTTAACGTAACAAACTCATTCTCTATACTAAACTGAAAACCGGAGGCATATATGCTGACCGTCCTTGTGCCTGCGCACAATGAGGGTACCAAGCAGAAAACCATCAAAGTCAGAGACCGTGTTCTGATCGATGGCTTTTACGAAAAAGCCATCGTTGAACAAGTCGTGACCATCGACCCCCCACTACTCGAGACTCTGAACAGTCTTCGATCTCAGTCCGTACAAGTCGACCGAATCGTCGTTATCGCAGACAACTGCACCGACGACACGGCCGGCATCGCCCTTGGACAGGGTGTCGAGGTCTTCACGACCATCGACAACCGGTTCAAAAAAGCCGGCGGACTAAACCAGTGGCTGGACGAGAACCTCTCGTCCCTCGCTCCGAACGACCAGGTCATGGTCATGGATGCTGACAGTGTCCTCGATCAAAACTTCGTCATGCACGCACAGAAATTCATCGCCGACGGCTACCATGCCGTGGGCGGGGTGTTCCTGGGCAAGCCCGGAGGCGGACTGGTCGGCATGTTGCAGCGAAACGAGTACGCTCGTTACGCCCGCGACGTCGAACGAAAAGATGGCAAGACGTTGGTTTTGACAGGTACGGCAACAATTTTTACTGTTGCCTGTCTCAACCACGTCATCGAAGGCCGAAAGTCCGGAAAGATCCCTGGAGGCATCGAAGGAAAAGCTCAGGTCTACGACACGAAAGCGTTGACCGAAGACAACGAGCTGACCTTCGCGCTTCTCCACCTGGGATACAAAATCATCGCTCCCGCCGAATGCGCGCTCAAGACTGAAGTCATGGAAACATGGGGCAGTCTGTGGCGTCAGCGTGACCGGTGGAAGCGTGGAGCCATCGAGAACAACGTCCACTACGGGATTACCCGTGTGACGGCCAAGTACTGGGGACTCCAGGTCTGGGGTTTTCTGGGAATTCTGGCGACCCTTGCCTATTTGGGTACCCTCGGGTATTCGGTAAGCGGAGGTAGCATGCACTTCCATACACTCTGGATTGGAGTGACGGTCGTGTATATCGTCGAACGATTCATCACCGTCCGCAAACGCGGATGGCGTCAGATGTGCATCTCGGCGATACTCGTCGTCGAGATGCCGTACGATCTGCTCCTGCAGGCCGTACATGTCAAGGCACTCTGTGCTGCGACGTTCCGTACTCAGCAAAACTGGTAGACAAACTAAGGAGAAGAACACATGCCGTACAACCCGACTCCCTTCAGCACCACCGCTTCGACCGGTATGGGTGCTGCAGGCGCCGGTAGTACCGGGCTCTTCATGGGAATGGACAACTGGCTCTTCATCGCGCTGGCGCTGTTCACTCTCGTGGGAGCCGTTCTGGCCGCAGGCCGCATTCTGCCGAAGTTCCACTTCGTCGGGCGTGTCTCGCCGAAGGCGCTCTTCAGCAAGAAGGGCCGCCGTCGACACTGAGACTGCTCTTCCGGCAGTGACGCCTCCGAGTTCGGAGGCGTCACTGCCGTGTGTTTTGTTATGTTTAGCTTGCCCCGACAAATTGTCGGGGCTTTTTCATATATGCTACTCGGAACTTTGCTATTTTGAGATCGACACCACTTCCTCTTTATCAACAATGTCTCGTAGACTGACTGATGCAAATGTCGGTTGATCTTTTTTACATAATGCAACAAAGACACCATAAACCCGCTCAACTGTATTGTCAGATTCTGCATGCCATTGAACGCCAAAACGATTTCCGTTTTGTATGGCCTCTACTACCCCGTCAGCCGTTCGGGCAGCGACTTCCCAGTCATTGGCAACTCGGTTAATTGCTTGGTGATGTCGAGGTGCAGAAGGAGTTGATTCTCCTGCTTTGTATCCTAAAAAATCACTACTAAATGTGACGAGATGATCATTTTCTGGTGTCTGTGACGCATGACTCTGCGCGTCAGGAACCTGAGATGGAATATCCTGATAAAGGCTGCCACCAAAATGTACATTCATGAGCTGCATACCGTAACAAATACCTAGAATAGGTGTTTCAGCCATGTCACACGCATCAATAAGTGCCAGCTCCCAGCTTGCACGCTCCATCGTCTCGACATCTATCATTGTTTCGTGGTGCTTTTCACCATAAAGCTCTGTCGGAATATCATAACCGCCACTTATCACGATACCGTCGCAAAGTTCGGCAGCTGCCTGCGGAGTCATATCAGGAGTAAGCAAAATCGGTATTCCACCAGCAGCTTTGATTGCCTGCGTATAGTCACGCCGAAGATAAAGATACTCGACACCGTGAAAATCGATAGTCCCATCAGGATTGGAACAGACAGAAATACCGATTATTGGTTGCTTTGCCATACTTATCCGCAGTATATCAAGCAAGCATAAGAAATACTATGGGGCTGATATAGTTTTAGCCACAAGAGTCGCCAATGCTGGGTGGGATTCTTTTTTGAAATGAATGCCATCGACACCAGGTTCGGCAACAGAGGCTGCGTCGATGAAAAAGCAGGCTTCCTCGTTGGCTACCTTTTGAATCTCACCTGCAAGATCCTGTGATTTCATCACTGCTTCGTGACTATAATTCTCCGCATAGAACATACTGAATAGTTCAGCCGTATCATCAATGAGAATTGGGCTGATCAAGATAATTCTTGGTATTTTGCCCTCTTTATCGACAGCAGTCTCGCGCACATCCCGCACAAGACCCCGTAGTGCTTCGGCGACATCCGTAGCGCTACGACCAAACGTAGTCTTAAGATCATTCGTGCCAAGCATTATGGCAACTATGCCAATCGGCCTATGGCTTTCAATACAGGGTATGAGATATGTTTTGCCATTCCGGCCTGGCTTTTTATAGTACTCTAAATCAGTCGTCCGGCTATTCAAGCCCTCTTCTATAACATAGTAATCATCACCCAATATATCCTGGAGCTTACCTGGCCAACGAACGTTTGACGGAAAACGCCCGCCTTTTTTTTCAGGTCGTTGGCCCCAGGTATTGGAGTCTCCGTAGCAGAGAACGGTTACCGCATCTGGATGCGTGTTCATGCTTTTTGCAAGCCTACAGTCAGCTCAACACCTTCAACTTTGGCGGTAGCCTCATACGACTTTTCACCAGTTTTGGTTAGATTATCAGCAAGTGTTTCAGATTTAATCGTATCCGCGTGTTCGTTAATTGCTGCTTGCAGGTCAGTATCATCAGTCTTAAGAACCAGGCTAATGTGATCGTCAATGTTTAGACCAGCAGCTTTACGGGCTGATTGTACATGACGAATTACTTCGCGCATCAGACCTTCACGTTTAAGTTCTGGCGTTAGTTTGGTATCAAGTGCTAGCTCTTTACCAACCCTGACTGCTTTAACGTTCAATTCATCCTTCAGAATATCTTCAAAGTTCACAAACTCGCCTAGGCGCGGAACAGTGACACTCGCAAGTGGTTGACGAACCTTTAGCTTATTCTGAGCGCGCAGACTGAGACCTTGGTTAACATAGTCGCGAACTTCTTCCATGTCTGTGACGACTAGTTCATTCACATGCCCAGCTGGAAGCCAATCTTTCAAATGAACGCTCTCGTCGCCTGTTAACTTTTGGTAGAGTTCGTCAGCAAGGAATGGCGTAAACGGCGCTAGGACATAGCTTAGACGAACTAACACGTAATGTAATGTGCGATAGGCCATGTCTTTGTCCGCATCATCCCCGCTCTTCCAGAAACGACGGCGTGAACGGCGAACATACCAGTTAGACGCATCTTCAATAAACGGTAAGATCGGTTTCATAGCATTTGGAATATCATATGCGTCCATATGCGTTTCAACTTCCGCAATTAGCTGATGCATCCGTGAAATAATCCATTGGTCCAGCGGATTCGTACAGTCTTCCAGCGGATCCGAAAGGTCATCTTTCCATTCCCAACCATCCACTTCGGCGTACATCGTAAAGAAATCGTACATATTCCAAACCATACTAAGTTTGCGTGCAACGTCACCCACTTCTTTATCTTGCAGCGCAAAATCTTCTCCGTTGAGAAGCGGGCTCTGCAAAAGCAAGAAACGCAGTGAGTCAGCCGAGAATTTGTCCATGAGCTCGTTCGGGTCGGTATAGTTACCATAGCTCTTGCTCATCTTACGACCGTCATTACCAGCCACATTACCGGTCACGATCACATTCTTAAAGCTATTCTCGCCAAACAGCGCGACGCTCATCGCGTGCATATAATAGAACCATGCTCGCACCTGGCCAATATATTCAACGATAAAATCACCGGGGAAATTCTCGTCAAATTTCTGCTTGTTCTCGAATGGATAGTGGAATTGGGCAAACGGCATACTCGCCGCTTCAAACCAACTATCCATCACTTTGTCGATGCGAGTGTATTTTTCTCCATCAATTTCAAACGTCACTTCGTCAATCCATGGACGATGGTAGTCTTCAAGTTCAACGCCTGAAAGTTCTTTGAGCTCCGCATAGCTTCCGATGACTTTCGTTTTGCCGCTTTCTGACTTCCAGACTGGCATGGCAGTCGCCCAAAAGCGGTCGCGGCTAATGTTCCAGTCTGGCGCCTGGAGAACAGTCTTTTCGAATCGGCCATGTTTGACATGCGCCGGAAACCAGTTAATCGGCTCGTTTTTCTCGAGCATTTTTTCACGCTGGCCATCGATATCCATAAACCAGCTCGGGTGCGCCCGGTACATAAGGCGCGTGCCGCAACGGTGACAATGTGGGTATGAGTGGCGGATGTAATCGATCTTCCAGACTGTTCCGCGCTCTTTTAATTCCTTGGCAATCGGCTTATTCGCCTCCCAAACATTCTGCCCTTTCCAGTCACTTTCAGTATAAAAACCATTTTGGTCAATCACGTGCACAACAGGTATTTTATGGACTTTTGCTAGTTCAAAATCTTCTTCACCATAGGCTGGAGCAAGATGGACAATACCAGTACCAGATTCTGTCGTAACATAATCAGCCGCCCAGACTTTATGCGCATTGATGCCACGATCTTCAAATAATGGATCATACGTTTTACCTACGAGCTCTTTGCCTTTTAGCGTACGAATAACTTTATAGTCCAACACGTTATGTTTTTCATCCGTAAGGACTTTACCGAGCAGTTCCGTTGCCAAAATAAAATGTTCGCCATCAAGTTCAACTTCCGTGTACTCAACTTTTGTGTTCACCGCAAGAGCGGTGTTGGCTGGAAGCGTCCACGGCGTCGTCGTCCAGGCAAGTACGCACGTGTCTTCACCAGTTAACTTGAACTTTACGTATACGCTTGGATCAGTCACGTCCTGGTAGGCACCGGCATCCATCGTCACTTCGGCTTTCGATAGCGGCGTGCCGTCAAGCGTACAGTACATCAGGACCTTCTCACCCTCAAAAATCTTGTCTTTTTCGTATAGCGTTTTAAACGCCCACCAAATCGACTCCATGTAATCCTTGTCCATGGTTTTGTAAGCACCCTTAAACTCTACCCAGCGTCCGATGCGGTCAACCACATCTTCCCACGCGCTACTTGTTTCAAGCATGTTTGCGCGTGTCGCAACGATATATTTCTCTAAACCATACTCAAGCACTTCTTGACGCGAATGAATGCCAAGCTTCTTTTCGGTGTAGCGTTCAGCAGGCAGGCCATGCGCATCCCAACCCCAAACACGTTCTACCCGTTTGCCTTTCATTGTTTGATACCGCGGTATGGCATCCTTAACGATCGAGCTAAGTAGCGTCCCGTGGTGTGGAATGCCAGAAATAAACGGAGGGCCGTCATAGAAAACATATGAATTATCAGCCGGTCGCATTTCGACTGACCGTTCAAACGTTTTATTTTTCTTCCACTGAACGACGAGGTCTTTTTCGTATTCTGCGGCTCGTCTGCGTGTGCCTGATTTGTATTTCATTGCTTATCTCCTTTTCGAATCATTGTGACAACTGGTATTACTTCGTGTACGGTGTGCTCGGAATGTTCTATTTCTTTGAAGTTATATTTACGGTAAAACGCTTTGGCGCGTTCATTATACGACGCAACCTCAAGCTCAAGCGATCTATGCGGGTCAGCCCAGGCAATAATCTCGTCCATAAGGTTTTGCGCGAGCCCTGCTCCATGATATTGCTTATCGACATATACCGCACCGACCCGTTGCGTTTTTTCGTCTCTATGGGGGTTAATAAAGCCTACGACTTTACCGCGTTCGTCTTCCGCAATGCGATAGATCATTGCCTTACCTTGCCCGGATTGGCGTATTTGCGCCCTTCGTGCTTCGAGTTTTTCAGGATCTTGCCATTTTCCAACCCGTTCCTTCACCCATTCCCGCGATACTCCTGCCGCATCATTTGGATACGTATCGAGCCACGATTGGTCATGCATAGCGACGATCGCTTCTACGTCAGCTTCGGTAGCATCTCGAATTGTAAGTTTCGCTTGCTTCATGACATCGCCTTTCTTAAAACAAAAAAATCCCTTTTTAGTCACTGGAATCCGCATGATGCGGACGGTACCATCCAGTTTCTAAAAAGAGATTCTTTCTAGCGCTTAGTTGTTCAATCTAACGGGTCGATGACCGTCGGGTTCTACGTCGCTTCATGCGATTTCTTCCCGCAACTTCGTGGGTGATAGCCACTTATCCAAAAGGATTGTCTGTATCTATATCCTAACGCACACGCTAATAATCTTCAAGGGGGCTATTGTTCAATTCAATTCTTTGTCGCGGAAGAGACTTGAATCAAGATCAACACAGCCTGCCTCCTTCAAGATAGTAGATACCATAGGGAGGCGACCCGATTCACCGAGTGGAAGTTCTGTCAGCCCGGCATATTTGAAAAGTAGCCCGATTGCATACTCTTCATCTTGATTTTGCGCCCTCTTAATCTCTTCCATTACGTCAATCCTAATATACTTGCTCAGCTCATCAAGGCTAAGAATAAAGCCGTCCCAAAAGTCACGTCTGTCTGTTTCACTTTCCGTACTACGTGGAACCAGTTCAGACATAGTATCTTAAGCGAATAATCCTTCGCCAAACTTTATAAAAACAATAGCGATCATAAGAACGACCCAGCCTGCAACGATTACTTTGTCGTAATCCTTCTTTAGCCATTCACTCACCTTTTGATGAGTTTTCCTGGATAGGTCAAAGTTATTTTCGCGGAGGTTATAGCGAAGAAGTGCTTCAAAAACGATTGTCGTCACAAAAGTCACGACTAAACACCAAGGACAAAGTACCTGAATGACAAATACGCTCTGGAAGAACAGCCAATACGCGAAAATCAGTCCTAGCCCATAGCCGATTTGCGCTGCTTGCATGAACTTTTTCGGAAACTTTACGCCGCATAGCCCCGCAATGGCCACGGCAATGACAACCGAGTAGCCCATTAGGCCAATTAGGCTATTAGGAAAGCCGAATACATGCGACTGCCATGTCTGCATAACGGTTGCGCAGTTTAGAACAAGATTAAAGCTACAGCTAAGAACCGCGTTGGGATTTTCAAGCAAATGAAATTTTTCAACCGTAAGCGTGAAAGCCGCAATTAAACCAGTAAGTCCAGCGGCAAGCATCGTTCCGAAAATCCATCTATTAGATCTTTCGACCGACTTTTTTTCACCGAACTTAAACATAGTAACTCACCTCGCTAATTGTCGGGAGCGGACGACCACGCCACAAATTCTGCATAACACCATCATCGCTAATTGCCACGACTGACGGGTATTCAACGATATCGTACGCACGGCAAAAATCAATTCCGTCAGGAGTTTCGGGGTCAATCGTTTCTAAGTCGTGCCCTGTTTGCCGCTTAAAATCCCGAAGATAATCAAGAACCTCCCTTGCGTAGTCGCTTTCATCTTTGTACACGATGACTGCCTTCATTTCAGGACCTCCTATTTTTTACGACGCTGCTGTAGAATCTCTTCAAACTCATCAAGGGTTTTAAAATCATGGTATACACTGGCGAAACGAACGTAGGCAACTTCGTTCCGAAGCGCAAGTTCGTCCAGTACCAAATCACCAATTTGACGTGATGTTACTTCGCTTTCGCCAAGTTCGTACAAAGCTTCTTCGACATTGTTAATGATTTCTTCAACTTCGACTTCGGATGAGAAAAACTTGCCCACCGAACGCTTAATGGCGGTGGAAAGTTTGTCGCGGTCAAATAGCTCACGGGTCGTGTCGCGTTTAATAACTGCGAGATTTGGACGCTCAATGCGTTCATAAGTCGTAAACCGGTGTTTGCCGTCAAGCGATTCGCGGCGGCGGCGAATCGTCACGCCATCAGCCGACTCTCGTGATTCGATCACGCGACTGTCACCGATTTTAAGTTTTGTACTCATGTTGTATTAGCCTACGATTCGTCTGATTTTTTGTTCTTTTTACGGCGGCGAAGGAATGCCGGAGTATCATCGTCATCTTCTTCAGCTGGAGTACTCCAGATGTCGTGTGTCGGCTCTTCCGCAAAGCTTGCTGCTGCTTCGCTATGGTCAAGATCCATATTGATTGCCTCGACCGCTTGGTCAACCGCGTGGGTGTCTTCTTTAGGTTCGACTCGCGTTGCGATACCAGATCCAGGCGTTTCAAGCTGCGCAGCTTGTTCGTGGAAGTAGGCACTGTCAAAACCAGTTGCGATAACCGTAATGATCAGTTCGTCTTCAAGTTCAGGTTTGAGCGTCGCGCCAAAGATAATGTTGGCATCAGGCGCAACAGCACTCGTAATAATCTCGGCCGCTTCTTGGATTTCACTCATGCTCATGTCGTAACCACCGGTTACGTTAAACAGAACGCCTTTGGCACCATCAATCGATACTTCGATCAGCGGTGATTCAATAGCTTGTTGGGCGGCTTGTGCCGCGCGGTCATCACCACTTGCGCGTCCGATACCCATTAATGCGGATCCGGCGTTACTCATAACGGCTTTTACGTCAGCAAAGTCGAGGTTAATCAGACCGTGTTCGGTAATAAGTTCAGAAATTCCCTGAACACCCTGACGAAGGACATCATCAGCAATCTTGAATGTTTCAAGAAGCGGCGTACGACGGTCAATGGTTTGCAATAAGCGGTCATTAGGGATGGTGATCAATGTATCAACCTGGCGTCCAAGCTGCGCAATCGCCCATTCAGCATTTTGTCGGCGTTTTTCACCTTCAAAACTAAATGGTTTTGTCGCAACGCCAACAACCAAAATACCAAGCTCACGTGCGATCTCGGCCACAACGTGACCCGCACCACTACCCGTACCACCACCGGCACCAATCGTGACGAATACCATGTCAGCACCCTGAAGCGCCTCTTTGATTTCTTCGCGAGATTCTTCTGCGGCAGCTTCACCGGTTGACGGATCAGCACCAGCACCCAGACCATTGGTCGTCGAATGCCCAAGGTGAAGCTTTAGATCAGCCCTTGAGTTATGGAGCGCCTGCGCATCGGTGTTCATGGCAATAAATTGCACGCCGGCTAGGCCCGCGTCTTTCATGCGATTGACAGCAGAGCCGCCCGCGCCACCGACGCCGACTACTTTGATACTGGCAAATGTTTGTATTTCACTTGGTTTCACTTCAGGCATCTGATGCACTCTCCCCGATATTCTATTCTTATCTAGTATAACATTGATTGTTTAAATTCAAATTCAGGCTTTAAATCTACCCAAAAACTTGGATATAACACCGCTGGCTTGCTTCAAAGTCGCTTTGCCGTTCATGCTATTTTTCTTGCCGGCTTGCGGCGTTTGGCCTCCGCCCGGTCCTGCATCAAGCAGCATGAGCCCAATAACCGAAGCAAACTGTGGTTCTTCGATATTTTCCGCCACGCCACCAAACCCAGACGGTTTGCCAATTCGAGCGGCTAACCCTAGTTTTTGTTTGGCATAGTCAGCAATACCCTTTAGCTTTGCCGTGCCTCCCGTTAGAACGACACCGCTAGGTAACTGGCCAGCCCGGCCAGCTTTTTTGAGTTCTTTGTGAACCGCGTCAAAAATCTCTTCCAAGCGGGCTTCGACAATCTCGTCAATATCGTTCGAGCTAAAACTAAATACTTCACTGTCGTGCTTAACGCTAATTCCCTCGGCTTCACTGCGTGGAGTTGCTACTGCATGTGCCAGTTTCACCTTTTCGGCGATTTCCGGATCCGTTTTTAACCCGATCGCGAGGTCATTCGTAATATTCGTGCCGCCAACCGGAATAACGGCAACGTATTGCAGGTCGCCTTCTTCGAATATCGCAACGCTTGTTGTTGCGCCGCCAAGATCAACGACGGCAACCCCATTTTCGATTTGTTGCTCATTCAAAACAGCCCTAGCGGCAGCAAGGACTGATGGCACGATTGCGTGCGGATGAACTTTAGCCATATCGGCTGATTTTTGCAGGTTCGCAAGGTGCGGTGTCAGTGCTGAAACAACATTAGCGGTAATTTCGAGCCGAGTTCCCGTCATCCCTAGCGGGTCTTTGATATTGTCTTGTCCGTCCAAACGATAGCTGTGCGGAACAACCTCTAGAATTTCACGGTTTGCAGGTACTTTGCCCAGAGTTGCAACTTCTTCAATACGATTTAGATCTTCGCCTACAATTTCATGGTCCATTGCTCCCACGGCAATCATGCCGTCGGCCTTCGTACTCAGAATATGAGCCCCGTTAATGCTGATTGTCGCCGCGTCAACCTGATAGCCGCTCATACGTTCAGCTTCGCCAAGCGCATCGTCAATCGCTTGTGCTGGGCCGGTAAGATTTGCTACCACGCCTTTTCGCATACCACTGTTTGGAGCCTGACCAACACCAACAATCGTCGGAGCGCCTGTCGTCGCATCAATATGACCAACCACGCAGCGAATAGTGGTCGTGCCAATATCAATACCGACAGCATATCGAGAAGTATCTTGCATGCGTATTAGTATAACGCTTATGACAAGTTTTGCCTAGCGTGTGATGTCTGTTAGCAAATTAGGAATTAGAACTTTCTATAGTCATCTTTACGTCGACGAGACGTACTATTTTCTCGTATCTCAGCTAGACCGAGGCGATATGCATCACGACGCAGCATGACTAAGTTATCCGCTGAACGAAATAGAAGTTTTCGAACCTTGTCTGCTCGTTGCCTTGCGGCTTCTTCAACGCCATACGCTTCCTTTTCATCGGCTGCATATTCTGCCGCGGCAGCGATCTTACGTTCACTTTTAACTTTTTCGCGTAGTGTTGCTTCATCACGAACATCGGCAAGCCCAACAGTGCCACTACTATCGCCTAGACTTTCACCTCTAGGCGTATGATGCATCGTTGCGAATGGCCCTAGTTTATCGACAATACGCTGCATATCGTCAGATAGCTCTATACCCTCTCCGTCATCGGGAAGTTTATAGATACCTTCAGAATGACCCGTGCCCCTAAAATGCGCACTCATACCAGACCACTCCGCGGGAATAGTTACGTCCATCACTTGTCCATCTATCAAAAGACGCCACGTAGACTCGGGCCCTTTACCTGGAAGTTGAACTGGGTGATTGGGGTGATTTTCTTTGCTCGGTGCAACAAGAATTAAACTACCCTCAGCGTCAAGATACGCAGAAGCCGCTTTAAAGCCCTCTTCCTGCCACTCTTCACTCAAGCTTTTACGGATTCCATCTAACTCTTCGAGAGTATTGGGAGCTTCGCCAGATCCAAAATATTCGACCAAACCCTCTATTTGCTCTTTAGGAGTAGGGAGATGCCCTTGTTGTTCGGTAGAGTTAGTCTCCTGCCCCTCCCCTTCTTGAACAGCAGTTATTCTGCTAAATTCTGTATCAAAATATTTTTGTGTCTTTGGTATTTCTGGCATAGTAAGTATACAATATCATACTTATGCTTAAAATACAAGCCGGCACACGGATGCTACACTAGTTACATGGAACTTGGCGTCTTTGATTCTGGTATTGGCGGAGAGGCTGTCGCCGCATCACTTCGCATAACTTTTCCAGATGCACAAATTACTGTCGTTAATGATCGGAAGAACGTTCCTTACGGTGATAAAACACCAGATCAAGTTATTTCGTTAACCGGTAACGCGATCCAGCCACTCCTAGAAGCATCTTGCGATGTTATTATTCTTGCCTGCAATACGGCAACCGCACTTGCGATCGAATCACTCCGAACAAAATACCCAGATCAAAAATTCATTGGCGTAGAACCTATGATTAAAACAGCGGCAAGTGTTACAAAAAACGACACTATTGCCGTCTGTGCCACCGCCGCAACTTTGGCTAGTGAGCGTTATCATAATTTAATTGCCAAATACGGATTCCACCTTACGATTCTAGAACCAGATTGTAGTACCTGGGCCTATATGATCGAAAATAATGCAGTTAACCACGAAGAGATAAAACGCGTCATTGAAGATATGTGTTTACGTGGTGCGGACGTAATCGTATTAGGATGCACCCACTACCACTGGATCAAAGAATTAATTCTTGAAATAGCAGACGGCCGAGCGAAAGTTATCGAACCATCAGACGCAATCGGCAGACGCGTTCAACAACTACTACAAAAGGAAGAAAAAATATCACATGCAATTAACTAAACGAAGCTTAAAAATTGGCAACCAGGAAATAGCTTGTGAATACGCTATTAAAAAACAAAATGTCGTTATATTACACGGCGCCGGAGCATCCAACCGAGCCCGCTACTACCCTTTTGCTGAGGAAATTCTCAAACACGATTACGGTGTCGTTTTATTTGATTTTACAGGCCACGGTGAAAGTTCTGGCGAGCTGAAAGATTCTTCGTTGAATAACCGCCAAGAACAGGCGCTTCAGGTTATAGAAAAACTCCTTCCGAAAAATAGTGATTTTATTCTTGTAGGCTTTAGTATGAGCGGCCAGACAGTATGTGATTTATTGCCACTATTTCCTAGACGTGTAAAAACAATCTTATTAGGCTGTCCAGCTATCTACACAAAAGATGCAGCGAATATCCAATTTAAAGACGACGGGTTTAGGACACTTATTCGGACAGATAGCAGTTGGAAAAATAGTACCGCTATTACAAATTTAGCCAAGTTTAGCGGAAAGACATTTATCGCATACGGAGATAGAGACGAAGTAATCCCCAAAGAAGTTATCACAACGCTACAAGCTACAGCAAAACATCTGACATATAGACACTACGATGCGTCACATGCACTCGCTGTCTGGCTTGGCGAAAACCCACGGGAATTAGAAAAATTAGTCAATGAAGTTACCGAGAAGAGCTAGGCAGATAGAGATACCTTTCAGCCTAGTAGGCTATGCAGTTGAAGCAGTTTTCAATTGCTCGGCCGCCGCTTGCAGATAATCTGCGCCGATAACTGGAAATTTATCGAATAATTCGTTCTGCAACCTAGGATGATCACTTACGACATTGTTAATATCTAGGGGTAGCATAGGGCCTCGCTATCTCTGCAATCAAGCATACGCATCGGTGACTCTCAGTTGTGCTCATAATAGTAGGTCATCTCCTTCTATAGTATTGTCAATATCTCAGCACCTGCTTGGGTGATGAGCACGGTGTGTTCAAAATGAGCCGAAAGGCTTCCATCGGCCGTTCGGATTGTCCATCCATCAGCATCGGTTTTAATGCGCTCTTTACCAAGTGTAGCCATAGGTTCGATAGCGATTGTATCTCCCGGTCTCAAAAGTACCCCCTTGCCTTTTTGTCCGTAGTTCGGAATTTCTGGCGGCATATGCATTTCAAACCCTACGCCATGACCAACAAGGTCACGAATAATACCAAGTTTTCCGTCCTTTAAAACTTTTTCTACGGCAGCACTAATGTCACCCGTATGAACAGGCCCTTTGATCGCATCAACCGCGGCATATAAGCTTCGCTCGGTTGCGTTCAATAGATGCTTTTTAACACCCGTAGGGGTTTCATCGACAACCATCGTAAAGGCCGCATCCGTTTTCATATCTTTATACGTAATGACCAGGTCGAAACTAACAATATCGCCCTTTTCAAGAACGTAGTCCGATGGCACCCCGTGAACGATCTCGTCGTTGATGCTAATACAGATCACCCCAGGGAAATTAACTTCGCTTGTTTTGTACGTCGCAATCGCACCGTGTTTTTTGATCCGTTCAGCCACCCAAGCGTCAATTTCTAGCCCGCTCATACCCGCGCTAACATGCGCCTTTAGATCAGCGTAAATGGTAGCAAGAATCTTGCCGCCTTCACGCATCGCCTGAATCTGCTCGTTAGACTTTGACGGTTGCATCGCTATTTACTTCTGCGTAAATCCGATCATGTACTTCACCCGCGGTGCCCGTACCGTCAAGATGGACGATCTTCACGCCGTCCTCGGCGAAACTTCCAAGCACTGGATACATCTTCTGCCGATAAATATTCATACGCCTTGCAATCGTCTCGGGTGTATCTTCCATGCGGCCACGCTTCTCAAGGCGCTTCATAAGCTCCCCTTCTGGCACTTCAAGCGCGACAACCAGGTCAATCTTCTCGCCGTTCTCTTCCATATAATCAGCAAGCCACTCGGCTTGCGCTTTGGTACGCGGGAATCCATCAACAATAATCTTTTCGTAGTTTTTCGCTTTCGCACCGCGAATCGCTTCGTCGAATACTTCATAGGTAAGTTCGTCGCTCACTAATTCACCGGACTTCAATACCTTGATTACTTCTGGATCTTTGCTCGTACGCAGCATCTCGCCTGTCGAAAGCCACTTCCATCCCTGACGGACAGCCAGCATCTGGCCTTGCACACTTTTACCGGCACCGGTCGGACCAAAAAATAAAATCACCCTGTCTTTTCCTCTACTGTGTTAGTTGTTCTTTAACAAGTTTCGCGACGGTCGCACCATCGGCGGTATTGCCAACTTTTGACTTCACGACGCCAATAACTTTACCCATGTCGCTCATGCCGTTAGCACCAAGTTGTTTGATTGCTGCTTCAATAATAGCTTTAACTTCTTCTTCGCCAAGTTGCGTAGGAAGGTAGATACTCAAAATTTCAGCCTCGCGGCGTTCATCGGCAGCCGATTCAGCCCGATCATTTTGTTCATAGAGTGTTGCGCTTTCGTTGCGCTTTTTGACCTCTTTTGCAACAATTTGTTCAATCTCGGCGTCTTCTAAGCCTTCGTCGCGCTTGCTTTTAGCGACTTCTTCGTTCAAAATTGCGGCCTTTAGACCCCGCAACGTTTCCGCGGCAAAACGATCGCCGCCCAAAAGAGCGGCTTTAAGATCGTCTTGAATGCGCTGCTTTAGCGCCATGAATTAACGAATCCCCAAACGGGCTTTGGCTAATTTTTCGCTTTTGCGTTCCTTGCGGATAATCGCTTTTGCACGACGTTCAGTCTTGCTTAGAGGTTTGCTGAATCGCATTGTTGCCTTTGCTTCAGCTAAAACACCGCTCTGCAAAACCTTACGGTTGAAACGACGAATAATATTTTCGTTCGCTTCGCGTTCATCTTTACGTGTTACTTGTACCATATGGGAGTATTGTAACAGAGAAGCAGTTTAGATGCAACAGCTATAGAGCTGCATCTTCAAGATGCAAAAGTCGCCCTTCCACGCTACGTCGTCCCTGCCATTCATTAATGGTCGGCTGAAACCAAACTGTTACTTGTTCACCCGGTTCGACAAAAAAATGTGCGGGAGCACTAAATGCCAGAAATTGCATTGTTTTTCCTTTACTATCGCGAAGATCCAATTTAACATGTTGGGCATCCGCACCCATTCGACGTTGGCGCGTCACGACAACATTTTCAGCTTTTAAAACAGGTTCGGGGTTACCGTTTCCAAACGGCTCTAAAAGTTCTAGCTGGGTTAGCAGATCTTCATGAACAAAGGTAAAATCATCTATTGCAACATCCGCTTTCGGCAGTAGCAGGCTTGGCTGATCGCGTAATTTTTGTGATTTATAGAATTCATTCACCCGCTTTCGAAAAGCGGCAATGTTTTCGGTTGGCATCGTTACGCCGGCCGCTAATTTATGGCCGCCGCCTTTGGTGATAATGTCATCGGACGCCCTAATCGCATCGGCGGCGCTAAAATCACCGTAGCTGCGAGCCGAACCTTTACTCTCGTCGCCCATTTCCTGTAAAACATAGGCTGGTTTTTTATATTTTTCTAAAAGTTTTGCCGCAACAATGCCAATAATGCCATGATTCCAGTCCGGGTGACTCACAACCAAAACCGGGTCGTTTTTGAATGTTTCCGCCTGGATAATTGCCGCTTTAAAAATCGCATCTTGGTCACTTCGCCTGGCAATATTCAGTGCGTCAAGTTGCTGCGCTTTTTCAAATGCTTCTATCTTATCGCTTGCCTGTAACATTTCAAGCGCATGCCTAGCGGTCTCTAGCCGTCCCGCCGCGTTCATACGCGGTCCAAGACCAAATCCAAGGCTTCGTGCATTAACTTTGTTCGGTTCAACTTTTGCAACTGCCATTAATGCTTTTAATCCCGGCCGGCGTGTCTGCGCCAAAACTTTCAAACCCCAATAAACATTGGTACGGTTTTCATCAACAAGCGTCACAACGTCACAGACAGTTCCAAGCGCCACCAAATCAAGCAGCCATTTTTCCTGTCCAACGGGTAGTCCTTCCAGTCTCGTCTGTAGCGCCTGAACTAGCTTAAACGCAACGCCCACTCCCGCTAAATCAATAAATGGATACGAGTGGTCGGTACGTTTTGGATTAATCGTCGCAACTGCTGGCGGTGGCGTATTGGCAACATTATGGTGATCAGTAACGATCACATCAACACCCAGCTCGTTCGCCCGTGTAATTTCTTTGTGGCTTAAACTACCGCAATCAACAGTAACAATGAGATTCGCTCCTGTCGCTGCGATTTTCTCCACCGCATCCACCGTCAGTCCATAACCTTCGACAAAGCGATTTGGGATAAATGCCTCGACATGTTTAAATCCAAAGCTCTTAAACGCATCAAGTAGAACCGTTGTTGCTGTCAGACCATCGATATCATAATCGCCATAAATAGTTATGTGTTCTTGCTTTTCAAAAGCGGCAACTAATCTATCGACCGCCGCTTGCATATCCGGCAGTAAAAACGGATCATGTTTTGTGTTGTAATCAGGCGACAAAAAAAGATCACGCGCCTGTTTGTCAGGTACGCGTGCTTTTAAAATTTCTTCAAATATATCCATTAAATATCGGCAGATTGGCGCTTGGGTCGACCAGCATGTTGCTGAGATTTAATGACGATGCTCTGTAGTTCTTTAAAGATCGGGAACTGTTTATTCGTAGAATAAATCTTGGTATTTCCCTGCTTTTCACTGGTTAAAAATCCAACCTTTTCAAGTCGTTTTAGTTCGCGTTGAATATTGCCTGGATCTTCTTTGATTAACTTTGCAAGTCCTCGAACATGCGTGTGAAAATCAGGATATTTGGCATATACAACCACTATTTTTCGGCGCACTCGAGATGTAATAAAAACGTCTAACATTATTTCCCTTATTTAACTTCAGTCTGGCTCATCCGTTGCTTTTTATTCTACACTTTTTGTGCATGGTTTGGCAAGCCTTGTTAACGCCAATTCAGTACAATTTGGTTGATTTTAGCGATCGTATCTTCGTGTGACGGGATGTCATTCTGCTCGTAATAATGGTCTGTTCCCATGAAGTTTTCCTTCACATCAAGTACGTGTAATTCATCTGCAATTATGTGCAGTTTGTCTACGGCTGGTACAGTCGCTACAGGTGTAGCAACAACAAGTTTCTGGATCCGAATTGGCTTTAAAAAATCCACAGCAACGTCAAGTGACGCCCCATTGTCTAAACCATCTGCAACTAAGATAACCACATGGTCTCTAAGCATGTCATGATCAATAATACCGCCGTCACCAAGCAGCCTATTAATTTTTTGAAACGCCTCACGCTTTTGCTCTTCTAGGTAACCGTGGAACTCACTCGCGTATTCTTCAACCTCACCAGCGCTGAACATGCCGTTATACGTAAATCCGCCGCTCTGTGAAACACCGCCAAAGCTCACACTCTCACCAGGGACAGGAATATCTTCAATCAGAAGCATTGTCAGTACGCAGTGAAGCGCTTCGGCAATCTGTTCGCCCACTTGAACCGCACCGTCGCTAAGTGCAACTACAACACAGTTTTCATATCGATATGTCGGAACAAGCCGCTCCGCCAAAATCTGACCCGCTTGGGCACGACTTTCAAAATACATACGTTTAGTTTATCAGTATAATGCTGACGTGACGAGCAAAAAGGATAATTTGCCCTTTTCCGAGTTAGGATTCATTAACGAAGTATAATAAGACGTATGTACTACTACGAGGTGGCGCCAAATCAAATCGTGCGCACTGAAAGCATGTCTTTTACCTATGCTTCAAAAACACCCCTCCCCATTGGACAATTGGTCATTATAGAGGTAGGTAAAAAACAACTCGTTGGCGTAATCTTTTCCGAAGTTGCAAAACCAAGCTATACAACCAAAGAGATAACTTCAATAATCGAAGGACAGCCGCTACCTCTCCCTATTCTTGAACTAGCTAAATGGCTCAGTAACTATTACACTTCGCATCTTGCGACCGTTTTACAAACACTACTTCCTCGCGGCCTACAAAAAACACGTCGGGCACGTCAAATTATTACAAAAGAAAGTTTACGAGATCGAACAAATATTGTGTTCACTGCGGAGCAAAAAGAAGCTATCGACGCGATAGAACAGATGACGCCCGGCACTGCGCTACTTCACGGTGTCACAGGTTCCGGGAAGACTCATGTCTATATTGAAACTGCCAAACGCGTTCTTGATCGTGGCCAGTCGGTCATTATTCTTGTCCCAGAAATCGCGCTGACTTCACAACTGGTTGATGAATTCTCGCATCACTTTAAAGATATCATTCTCACCCACTCTCGTCAGACCGAAGCAGAGCGTGATCTTGCCTGGAGAGAAGCTTTGAATAGTAAAGTACCCCGTGTTGTGGTGGGTCCTCGCTCTGCCCTTTTTATGCCCTTATCGAATATCGGACTTATCGTCATAGACGAAGCCCACGAACCAAGTTTTAAACAAGAACAATCTCCTCGTTATTCTGCCCTTCGAGCCGCAAGCATCCTCGCGCATGAACACAAAGCTAAAGTTATCCTTGGAAGTGCTACACCGGCCGTTTCTGATTACTACATCGCCCAGCAATCCAATCGTCCAATTATTCATATGACAAAACGAGCCAAAGACGGTAGTGTTCCTCCTACTATTACTCTGATCGACATGACAAAACGTACTGGGTTTAAACATCATCGCTTTTTATCCGACAAACTCATTACCGAACTTACGACGACTTTCGAAAGTGGTAATCAAGCACTTATTTTCCATAACCGTCGAGGTAGCGCCTCCTCGACGTTGTGTGAAAACTGTGGCTGGTCAGCTATCTGCCCACGGTGTTTTGTGCCCTACACGCTGCATGCCGATAAACATCAGCTCCTATGTCATATATGTGGATCGTCAGATAAAGTCCCGACGAGTTGTCCTGAGTGTCATTCCGCCGATATTATTCATAAAGGTATTGGTACCAAGTTAATAGAATCCGAACTTAAAAAATTATTTCCGAACAAAATAATTGTTCGATTTGATGGCGATAGCGAAACCGGCGAATCGGTCGAGGAACGGTACAAAGACTTATATAGCGGCGCAATAGATTTAATCATTGGTACACAGGTCATCGCAAAAGGACTCGACTTACCCAAGCTTCGAACGGTCGGCGTTATTCAGGCCGACTCTGGCCTTAGCCTGCCCGACTATGGAGCCGAGGAAAGAACCTTTCAACTACTCGCCCAGGTTATTGGACGCGTCGGACGATCGCATCATCCGACAAACGTTGTTGTTCAAAGCTATCAGCCCGGACACCCTGCCGTCATTGACGGCCTTGCCCAAGATTATGAACATTTTTATAAAACAACGCTCATCACCAGACAACGTGGTCACTTCCCGCCTTTTACTTACCTTTTAAAACTGACATGCGTTTATAAAACAGAAGCCGCCGCTATAAAAAATGCAAAAAAACTCGCTAATGAGCTAAAGACAAAAATGGGCTCACAAGTACAAATACTTGGACCAACCCCCGCCTTCTACGAACGAACCCGCGACACTTACCGGTGGCAATTGGTTGTTAAATCGCAAAAACGCTCGGCACTCATCGATCTTTTGAAACTTGTTCCGCCTACACACTGGCAAACTGAACTAGATCCAATTAGCCTACTATAAAAAGCTTCATTTCATCTGTTATACTTAAAGGAATGAAAAAAGAAGATATCATTGCTCTGCCAAACCCGCACCTCCATGAAAAATCCAGTAAAGTGCACGTCATTACCGACGACGTCGTCAAATTAGTACAAGACATGACAGATGCATCCCTAGACTGGGAAGATTCTCGCCCTCACGAAATCAGCGCAGCCCTTGCTGCTGTTCAGGTAGATATAATGGAACGAGTTGTGATTGTCCGAAGTGATTTTGACGACAAAAGCGCCCGCAACTTTACTGCTCTTATTAATCCCGAGATCGTCAAGCACGAAGGCGAAAAAATTTACGACTACGAAGGTTGCCTCAGTGTCAGTAATATCTATGGTAAAGTCCCGCGCAGCTCTAAAATCCGTGTTCGTGCAATGGACGTAGACGGCAACGAAGTTCGATTCAAAGCCGAAGGCTTCCTGGCCCGCGTCATCCAGCACGAAATTGACCACACAAACGGTGTCCTTTTTATCGATCATATTCGCGATAAAACAGATGCATTTTACACCCTCGACGAGAAAGGCGAACTTCAACCACTTAGCTATGATGAACACATCAAAAACAATCGTATTCTTTGGGACTGAGGATTTTAGCCTCACCGTTTTAACAGCTTTAATCGAAGCTGGCTATACTATTGGCGCTGTCGTTACTAAACCTGACAGTAAAAAAGGTCGTGGTCAGCAGCTGACAGCTCCTCCGGTTAAAGTCCTTGCTACTAGGCATAATATTCCGGTTTGGCAGCCTGAAAAGCTCGCTGATATCGCATCGGATATCAAGACTCTTGGCAATCCTGCCGGCGTTCTTGTTAGCTACGGCAAAATTATCCCTCAAAGCATCATCGATTTATTCACACCAGGTATTATCAACGTTCACCCATCACTTTTGCCAAAATATCGCGGCCCGACACCTATCGAATCGGCTATAAAAAATGGCGACGAAACAACTGGCGTATCCATTATGCAGCTCAGTGCCAAAATGGACGCCGGTCCTGTCTATGCCGCAAAACGATACCCGTTAAAAGGTACCGAAACTCAAATTAATCTGTATCGAGCCCTAGCGGTGGTTGGTTCAGACCTTTTACTCGAAACACTCCCTCGTATTTTAGATGAATCACTGCAACCAGAAACACAACAAGAAGAGGCAGCAACGTATTGTGCATTACTCACCAAAGATGACGCATGGATTGATCTGAAAAAATTAAGCGCAGCCAGGGCTGAACGCCGAGTCCGCGCATACCTTGTCTTTCCTAAAAGCAAACTAAAAGTTAATGATCTTGATATTATCGTCACGAAATCACATGTATCAGGCCAACAAAAAACACCGCTCGACATTGAGTGTCAGGACGGTGCTTTTCTTTCAATTGATGAGCTGGTCGCTCCAAGTGGACGTCGTATGACCGGCGAGGCATTTCTTCGTGGCTATCCCGCTTGATTGTTGCCTAAAATCGCATCGCGGCTTGCCATAATTTCTTGCTTTAGTTCATCTAAAACTGATTTTACGACATCGCGGTAATCAGGACGATTCATACCTAGCCATTTCAGTGATGCGTACTCAGAAAGCATAATGATCTCCGTTGTGCCTTCAGGTGCCGCAGAGCTGAGCTGTTGGTATGTTGGATCATTTAGGTAGTCAGGTGTATTAGCAGCAACCCATGCGCGAACTTTTTCTTCGTCGCGATCAACAAATGATTCAAATTCGCCCAGTTGAGCGTCGGTCAAGCCTTCTGATAATTTAGTTCCAACCCGCAATTCTAGCTGGCTGTAAATATGTTCTAAAAATGCCTTTTTTTGATCTTCTGGCATCTGGTCGAGGCCAAGATCTTTTAGAAATTCATCATCCAATTTAAACATTTGATTGTCTTACCCTTCTCGCGTATTATCGGTTCTTCTAGATTAATTTTAGCATATCCTGGGGTACGATGCGCCCTGTAAGATTAAGAGTTAGCCTTAGCTTCGGCTTCAGCAGCTTGGCGTGCTCGTTCTTGCTCTTTTAGGGTCTTCGTACCGTTTTTGCCTGTTTGCCATAAAAGATTGTTCCATACGCTTGTACCTAAGGTAGAAGCAGCACCCATTGCTCGGGCACGAGCAGATTCTTTTCGAGATTCTTTACGAGATTCTTTCGAACGGAAAGCTTCTCTAGCCGCACTAAATTTAGAGCGTAAATTCTTTGCAAGCTGGATGGTTTCAACAATTGGCTGTTCTACAAACTCATCTGTCCAGTCAAAGAAATCGTATTGTTCTTCGTTATCGTTTATCGTACCTTCCTTAGCCCATTCTTTAGGTGATTTTTGGACATATGCCTTTTTAAGAGTTTCAAGAAGTTGCTTAGCTCCTGGTGCAGTAGAAGCTGGCTGTGGTTCGTTATTTGAAGGTGTGGCGACTTGCGTAGGACTCAGCGCGTCGTTAAGGTGCTGAGCGATTTTAGCAGCCTCATCTTCATCGTAGTAATCAGAACTGTAGTATTCAGTCATAATATTGTCGTAGCCTGCAACAGCTTTATCGAATCGCTCTTGAAGCTTGGCCTTTTCAAGGCTATCTTCTTCTTGATGACGTTTCAAATCCAAATCACTTATAATGTCGACGAGCTTATTCAAGTCATCAACAGCAGTTTGAGCTTTAAGTTTCTCTTCTTCAACCAGAGCATCCGATTTTGCATCAGGTGACTTAGGAGTATCCTGAATGTCAACAGCTGGAATATTTTTGTAACGATCATTAAAATACTGCAGAACTTGCCCATCATAACCTTCTTCGCTAGAAAGCTTGCCATAAGTACTTAGTTTGTCGTTATAGTCTTTCTCAAGCTCAGCAAGCTCTTTAATCAACTCGGGGGTTTGGGATGTTCGTAATTGGTCACGCACTTCGGTAATATTATCAAGTAAATCATCAATAAAATGCGCTTGTGCATTTTCAGTAATGCTCTTAATAAGTTCATCTTCATCAATAGGAGCAATGTCTGGGTGAGACTCGGAGGGTTCTGGGGTATCATCATCGATAAGTTCGGCTGCGCTCGTTTTACGGTCCTCATTCCCTTGAGAATCAATGCTATCAGCAGACGTAGCTTCGGTGCTTTTAATCACTTCCTCGGGTGAAGCTGCTTCGCCCTTAAAGTGCGCCCAGGCGACATTATCAGCCTCTATATCAGCTCCAGGTTGTAATTTATACTCCCGGCTTGCCTTATAAAATTCACGTTCAACCTCTTTTCTTTGCGCTTCAAGAGATTTTCGGCGATCGTCAGTAAGAGCAAGATTTTTCAGCTCTTCAACGAGAATAGCATGTTGATTTGCGTGTGCGTACAAAACAGCTGCTTCGTTATTAATCCCTTTTGAAGACTTGTGAGAATCAGCTTGGTCTAAAACTTCAGATGTACTCTGTGATTCATTAACTTCTTGAGAATCAGGAAGAGTATCCTGCACACCCAGTAATGGACTATCGAGCTCGCTCGTCATATCTGCAAGCGCCTTTTGTACATCTTCGCTCGCAATAAGTGATGGGTCATTGTTATAATATCCAGTAATATCTGCAACATTTTTATAATGAGAGAAATCTCTTGCTGCTTCAGCCGCTACTGTTGAAGGGTCTATATCGGCAAATATATTCTCTTTTGGCGTCACTCTGTTAAGCTCAGTTTGCAAGAAATCAAGCTGAAGCTGAAAGTTATCAATTTGCTCTTTAAGTGCAAGAACCTCCGCTTTTGCTGCACTGATTGCTTCAGGGCTAGCAAGTGTTTCGTGAGAAGTAACGTTTCCTTCACCGGCGGCACGCGTAGATGCCTGATGAAATTCGGGTGATGATTCTTTTAACATGGTGGGTTCCCTTCTTGAAAGGAGTTATTGCTACTATTTGTTGTTTATTTATCTTAGTTCCACTGTACCATGGTTTTGATGTAAAGTCAAGTATAAGCGTTGGCATATTAATTGTCGATTAGCTACATTAAAACGCCCAATGTTAACATTGGGCGTTTTAAAAATAGCGAATTTCTATTTAAGCGTACGTTTAACTAATTCACGAGTGAAGAATTCAAGTTTGTCGCCTTCTTGAAGCTCCAATTTTTTGGTTGTTTTAAGTGATAAACCACACATTTCGCCTTCGAATACTTCTTTGGCTTCTTGTTGTTGGCGCTGTACTTTAGTAACTTCTACTTCAGCTAGTTGTTCGTCGCCACGTTTTACACGGGCAAGGACGTTGGGCATAATTTTTCCTGAGGTCACTTCCCCGCCGGCGATAACTTCGTCTTTAAGCGTACGGAAAATACCTTTAATGGTCAGTGTGCCAAGTTCAGTCTCGACGACTTCTGGAGCAAGCATTGCTTCCATTGAACTGCGGGCATCATCTAATAGTTCGTAGATTACTTTAAAAATACGTATTTGCACTTTGTCACGCATCGCAAGACGCTTAACGGCAGGTGGAAGTTCAACGTTAAAGCCGTAGATGATTGTGTTGCCGTCGGCAGCTAAACGAACATCACTTTCAGAAATATTACCGACACCGCTTCCAACGATACGAAGGGTAATTTCGCCGCCTGTATCTACGAGGCGGAGACTATCCATAACAGAGGTAAGTGATCCTTGCACGTCGGCTTTGACGATAACGTTCACGTCTTGGCTTTCGTGTTTTTGGGTCATCATTTTTAGCATGTCAGCGCCGGTAACGTTTGTGCTGGCTGCATTCTTTTCGCGTTCTGTTTTAGCAATCTGTGTTGCATGACGAGCTTCTTTTTCGTTTTTAACAATGTTAAATACGTCGCCGAACTGTGGCAGTTCTTTGAATCCAGTGACGGTAACCGGTGTGGCGGGGCCAGCACTTTTGATCGGCTTGCCTTTAAAATCTAATAGCGTACGGATTTTACCGTAGGCTGTACCAGCAACCAGGAAAGCACCTGGTTTTAGTTCGCCTTGCTCGACAAGCAGTCCGACGACTGATCCGCGACCTGTCTCCATGTGAGATTCGATGACGAGACCTTCAGCGGGAACATCAATGTCTGCCTTTAGCTCCTCTAGGTCAGCAACCAGAAGAACCATATCAAGCAGCTTGTCGATATTTTGGCCAGTTTTGGCACTTACTTCGACCATGACAGTGTCTCCACCCCATTCTTCGGGGTTTAGGCCATGTTCGGTTGCAAGCTGGGTTTTTACTAGCTGTGAGTTGGCGGCTTCTTTATCAATCTTGTTGATAGCGACAACGATTTTGGCATTCGCGCTTTTTGCAAAGCGGATTGCTTCAACTGTTTGAGGCATCACGCCATCGTCTGCGGCAACAACAATAATAACGACGTCAGTAAGCGCTGCGCCATGCTGGCGAAGTGCGGCAAAGGCTTCATGTCCAGGAGTGTCCAGGAGCGTGATTGAGCGGCCTTTTCGTTCTGTTTGGTAAGCGCTAATGTGCTGCGTGATACCGCCAGCTTCGCCTTCAACGGCTTTAGTTTCTAGAATAGCGTCGAGAAGGCTGGTTTTACCGTGGTCAACGTGACCCATAACGGCAACGATTGGCGGACGCAGAACTGCTTTATCCGTTAGCTGGTGCACTACACGTTCAGCGGTAACGTTTTCCTTCTTTTGCAGCTCGACATCAAGGCCAAGCTCTTCAACGATAATCGTCGCGGTTTCAAAATCAATTCGCTGGTTAATAGTAGCGACGATACCGTTTTTAAATAGTTCGCCAATTAAAGTAGTGACGGGCAAATTGAGCGTTTCAGCTAGTTCACCAACGGTAATTGAGTCAGCGACAACAAGTACTTTTTCTGGGGTCATGACTGAGGCTCCTTTCTACCCGTCACTCTTTAGATGACGGAATTTATACCCGGCGGGGCTTATTTCTTTTTCTTGTCAGCAAGGCTCAAAGAGATCTTGCGGTTCTCTTTGTCGACATCAAGAACAACAAAGTTCTTTCGTTCGTTGAGCGTAAAGACTTTTTCAGGATCTACGTCGTTACCGTCGCCAAGTTCAGAGATGTGAACAAGGGCTTCAACAGCAGGGCTGATCTGTACGAAAGCACCAAATGGTGTAATACGGGTAACCGTACCTTCGACAGCCGTACCTGGTTTGAACTGTTCGACTTCGTCCAACCATGGATCCTGAGTAAGCTGTTTGATACTTAGGCTTAGGCGGTCTTTGTCGATCGAAATGATCTTTGCTTCGATTGTTTGACCAACTTTTACGTAGTCGTTAGGGTTGTTCACGCGCTCCCAGCTAATTTCCGAGATGTGCACCAAACCTTCGATACCTTCGACATTTACGAATACACCGAAGTCGACAACACCAGTTACGACACCAGTTACTTTGTCACCAACCTTTAGTTTTTCGAATCGTTCCGCAAGACCATCTTTGATGGCTTCTTTTTCAGAGAAGATTAGCTTGTTAGCTTTGCGGTCGCTATCAAGGATACGGACCTTCAAAGTCTGTCCGACAAGGGCGTTAAGGCGCTGTAGGATTTCGTCTTTGTCGCTTGAACCTACGCGTGGGTAATGTTCAGCTGAAAGCTGTGAGACAGGAAGGAATCCACGGACACCTTCGTATTCAACAAGCAGACCGCCACGGTTAGCATCGTACGGTGAAACATCAATGATGTCGCCGCTTTCAAGCTTGGCAGCAACTTCTTCCCAGCCGCGGTCTTTTGCGGCTTTTCGAAGTGAAAGGAGTGAATATCCGTTATCAAGTTCGGCGTCAACAACGCTTGCAGTGACTTCGTCACCTTCTTTTAGCGCACGGGAAAATCCCACTTCGCGGCGAGGAACGTATCCTACGCCCTGAGCACCAAGGTCGATAAGCACTTCGTGTTTACGAAGCGTTAGAACCTTTCCCGTGATTACTTCTCCTGCTGTTAATTGCTTGACGCTCTCTTCTGACGAGGCGAGCAAATCATCCATTGTTATTGCGGCTTTAGTTGCCATAAGTCTTAGTAAGACTCCTTCCTTAATTGATATTATTCTGAAGCGCGCTAATATAGCGCTCCTACATTACCTTTAATTGTACTCTTTTGTAACAGATAAGTCAAAGAGAGGCGTAGTCGCGGCGGGAGCGCAAATAGGCGATAGATGTTGCCGTAAGAAATGCCGCCCCTATCGCTACGCTGAGTGTCTCGGCAGGCCCAGTCTGTGGCAAAGCCGCAGGTGGGGTACTAGCTGTATTTTGCTGTGGACTACTTGGTTGAGCTGGTTGAGCCGGCTGCGAAGCATCCGGCGTTTTCGCAGGCTCATCCTTCTTCGTAGGTTCTTTTGACGTGTCGGTTTGATCAGACGGTTTTGGCTGTGAAGTATCTGGCGTCTGGCCGTTGCTATTCGCGCTAACAAATAACTTTTGACGCACGAAATACGTCCCGCCAACCAGTAGCAATACCAAGATAGCTCCAATTACCACAAAACTGAGTACTGAACCACCCTCATTTGCCTTTACCATACACTCCCTCTCTCGTTCTTTTCTTTACTATACCGTTTTACGGGAATAAACGCAACTTGGTAGATTTATGCTACACTACTTATATGTTAGTGACGGTGGACACGGGCGGAACAAAAACCTTGATTGCAGCGTTTGGTCAGGATGGGAAGATTGGCGAGACCATTAAATTTCCCACGCCCATGGATCAAGACGAATACGTCACACTTCTTCGAAATACACTTCAAAAAAACTATAGCGACAAGCCCGTCGAGGCAGTTGTTGTCGCCCTCCCTGGTATCGTAAAAGACGGCGTTGCAATCTGGTGTAACAATCTAGGATGGAAAGATTTTGATGCCCATAGCGCATTTTCGGGTGTTCTGGGAAAAACTCCCGTGTTAATTGAAAACGACGCTAACCTAGCTGGTCTAGCTGAAACACGAATTCTTGATCCAATGCCTATTTCTTCGCTATATGTCACGATTAGTACGGGGATCGGGACAGGGATTATTACTAATGGCAAAATCGACCCAGGACTCCGCTATAGCGAAGGTGGACGTGCACTCGTTGAGTTTGAGGGCCAAGTCCGCGAATGGGAGAGTTTTGCTTCAGGCAAAGCGATAACCGTCGCCTACAGCAAATTTGCCCGCGATATTACATCCGATCGTATCTGGAATCAAATCGCAGACCGAATTAGCCGCGGGTTTTTGGCACTCGTCCCTGTTATTCAGCCTGACATTATTATTATCGGCGGCAGCATTGGTACGTATTTTGAAAAATACGGACCAAAGCTAGAAGCTATTTTAAAAGAAAAACTTCCACCTCATATCGCTTGTCCGCGCTTTATTGCCGCAAAACACCCCGAAGAAGCGGTCATTTACGGATGCTATTATTATGCCCTCGATTACCTCGCTAGCCGATAGATTACAGCGGGACTACCCCGATATCATATTCGTCAAAGGAGATGACTTTCACTGGTCACCGTCCAATAAAACCGTTACCTACGTTCAAGATGTAAAAGATGAGACAGCGTCACTATTACACGAACTTTCTCATGCGCTTTTAGGCCATATAGATTACAAGAAAGACATTTCCTTAATAGAAATGGAGCGTGATGCGTGGCGATATGCCAAAGATACGTTGGGACAGACTTATGACCAGACAATCTCCGAGGACACCATTGAAGACGCGCTTGATAGTTACCGTGACTGGCTTCATGCCAGAAGTACCTGCCCTACCTGCCAGGCGACAGGGATGCAGACTAAAAGAGAAGAGTACAGATGTTTGGCCTGTCGAACTAAATGGCGCGTTAATGAAGCGCGTATCTGCGCGCTACGAAGATACACCCTCTAATACAAAAACACCCGCGAAAAGCGGGTGTTTTTGTAAGTAGTTAAGATAACTACGCAGCAACTTTTTCAGTTACTTTTTTGCGGCGTGAAATACGGCCACCTTTTGCACCAGCAATACGTGCTAGTTCAGGGTTAGCAGCAAAGCCACCAGTACGGCCGTTGCGGCCACCTTTTGCACCAATTTTGGCGTAAAAGTTTGGGTCTTTCGCTAGGTTACGTGCAGCCGCTTTTTGGCCGCCAGCTTTTGTTCCTGCCATGGTACTAATTCTCCTCTTTATTATAGAGCCTCCGCCCTATAGGTTTACCTCACACATGGTATGTGTATGAATTCATCATAACATTTCTTATGCTTAATGTCAAGGTTTACATAAGTACTTTATTATTATATATAGATTGTTGCATATATTCAGCTCGTGCTATATTATAAATATGCACCTGTTTGAATCCCAAATTTAGATTCATTCAATTAAAAACGACCACATCTGCGAGATTGGTCGTTTTTAATACTTATAGGGTATGTAGCGTGCTTTAACTTGTAGCCATAGCCCAGAAGGCCTGTCTGTGGTGTCCGAAATTACGATATGAATAGCTGCCTAGCTCTATAATAATACTCGGCGACCCTAGTTTTTGTGCCAACCAGTCGTCATACGTTCCCGATATCTCGTAATCGAAGATCTCATCACTATTACCCGTACCATTATTATAGCCGACAAGGCTGGCGTATTTTGCGGCTAACGCCCCTGAATCGCCTGCCTCATTACCGATAGCTACGCTTCCCACCGCGTGATACGAAAGAACAAGACGCGGCCGTAGCTGCGAAGAGAGATCGGCAATAGCCCGTGTTTCGGGTTCTGACATAGGACTCGTGCCACCTCCGCTTGGCACTGTGCCATTGGTATCATTGATGTCCTGCTTCCAGTCACTCGTAGCAAAATTACGGTTCAAGTTAACGTTGCCAGCGTTATTACGCGTTCCCGCGGCCATTCCATCAGGGTTAGCTGTCGGCACGACAACAATCTGGCGATTAGCTGGGATATTTTTGGCATTTGCTTCTAATTCATTGATCCAGTCATTCAGAATATAGCTTGAACTGGACTCATTTCCGTGAATCGCGCCCACGTAGAGTACTGTTGAAGCTCCATTTCCAAAGAAATAGGCATTAATTGCCCGTCCACGTTTGGAATACCCTATCGTAGAGACCGTATGACACACCGTACGTGAGCTATAGCTCCAGGCTTCATTACTGGTGATATCATAGGCACTATTAAGACCTTTGGCAATCGTAATGGTAAAATCGGCACACTTAGGCAAGTTATTAAGGCCATAGATTATCTGATTACCCGAGCGGGCAATTGAGGCGCTGCCTCCACCGAATGTCACTAATTTACCGATATCTTGAGTAGGAGAAAGAGCCTGGTCGAATGAAACAACTACTTTAGCGGATAGGCCTACGCCGCTTTTACCGACACTTACCCCCGTTACTTTTGGACCACCTGACATTTTAAAGGATACCACGTAAGGTTCGACAAGCGAGCTCCCGTCAGCTGCTTCAACATTCGAAATCGTAAGTGTATAATCTGTTTCTCTCTCTAGTTCGTTTGCAACATCAACCCGCAGCTTTCCATCTTCCAACACTACCTTTGAGTCGATTTTCGTTGTCTTGCCGTCCTTTACTTTATTGAGGAGCGCGTCCGCCTTAACGATCTTTTTATCTGGTACTAGTTCAAAGCTTTTGGGTCTACTGAATACAGTTTCGCCTTTTTTTACGGAAGAGTCCGTTATTGTCGTAGCCGTAAGGGTCGTAATGTTCTTCGATGCGGCCGTTACGACATCTTCACCCTTAAAGGCGCGCTGGAGCGATATCTTGTAATCCTTGCCCTGTTCAAGCTTGATTGCCTGCAGATCACATGCAACGGCCATTTCGAGTGGCTTACATGAAGCTGTTTTCCCTTCGGTCACCAATTTATACTCGAAAATTCGGTCGGTAGTGGTCAGATTTACTTTGAGCGGCTTCGTTACCGGGACAGGCCCTTTGATTGAGCTAGCGTTCGCGAGTGGAGGATCGGCAACCTTTAGATTGAAATGACTGCGGAAGAGCATTGCGCCAAATGGCGCTGAAGCGACGGCGCTAACCCCTTCTTGAGGGGCTTTCTCGGCAATAAAACACATCTTACTAGCCATGACGGGCATTTTTCCTAGGCGAAAAATATCCTGAGGTTCAACGCGAAAACGTGATTGGCCAACCGTTTTATGGAGGTCCGGGAAAAGAGTTAGCTGGTTCGTACAGGTTGTTCCCCCGTAGGAAAATTCAATATTTTTAGACACCACGAAAAACACAATATAGGGTACGACAAATATAACGAAAACGAGGCTTGGAATTGTTACTTTTTTGGGTAACTTCCAGATATCTTTTAGTATTGATGTTATATTTTGTTTTAAAGTCATCTATACTCTATTTTACCATGAGCATTTTGAGATAAAGAAAAAGGACTTCCTATTCGGAAGTCCTTCTTATAATTCGGCACCGTGCTAGTTTCCCACTTGTGGCAGTATAATCGCCGCTGCTGAGCTTAACTTCTGTGTTCGGAATGAGAACAGGTGTTTCCCCAGCGCCATGGGCACCGAAGTAAGGTTTTTTGACGCTTTGTGACTACTATTACTTCAGTAGTGGGTCAAAATACCTTGCTTCGATGTCCTTAAACTTTATGGACACGGATATGGATGTAAGTTAATTTATAAAAATCAACGTGGTGATACTCACCAATTACTAGTTAAGTCTACCCTATCACCTTAGTTAATACAAGTATTAACGGGGGTGATAAGGACATAAAAAGGCGATGGGACTATTAGTACGCTTTAGCTCCATATGTTGCCATACTTCCACCTTGCGCCTATCAAACAGATAATCTTTCTGTGTCCTCATAGGGAAATCTAATCTTGAAGTTAGTTTCGTGCTTAATATGCTTTCAGCACTTATCTATTCCGAACGTAGCTACTCGACAATGCAGCAGGTGGCCACAATCGATACACCAGAGGTTCGTCCGCCCCGGTCCTCTCGTACTAGGGGTAGATCTTCTCAAATTTCCTATCGTCCGTACCGGATATAAACCGAACTG
>Ga0193717_1000154_pt1 | contig 64084 bp, 68 predicted proteins | sample U2c2metaG_FD_145900 | JGI IMG/M metagenome (GOLD analysis project Ga0193717, IMG submission 145900) | Soil microbial communities from a riparian zone of the East river system, Colorado, United States - U2c2 | ecosystem: Environmental > Terrestrial > Soil > Riparian zone | place: USA: East River... | reverse complement strand
CGGCGTGTCGTTAGGGGGTCGGGGTGCACGGTGTGGAGGATTTTTGTCTCTCCGTGGCAATTTGTTTCCACGCTGTGGGTTGGGCTGGGTGTTGTCCGTCTGGTGGTGCGCTGGGACCGTCAGGTGGCATGGGGGGTGGTTGGTGTGCCGACCGACAGGTAGTGGTGGTCGGATCGGGGCGGTGGTCGCGCAGGTCAGGCGGGCGCAGTGGTCCGGGAGGGGTGGCGGGGCGACCATTGCCTGTCGGTCGGGACACCGGGCGTTGGTGCCGGTGGCTCGGCGAGAGTTTGCGCGAGCGGGGCGGGCCGGTGCACGAGGTCACCGGAGGAGCACCAAGCGTACCGGAACTCGGGGATCACCGGCCGACGCCCTCGGCGAGGCACCCGGGCGGCACCGCTCACGGATCCACCCGAATTGTGGCCGTTCTTCTCAGCGGCTCCGGGCGTAGCTGCGTCTTTCACTGGTCGTGGTGAGGTGTGTCAAGGGTCGAACTTGTTCGAGCCCGCAGGGCCGCGAAGCGCCCTTGACTCACCTCGCCGCGACTAGCACCATCACGCAGCCCGGCGACGCGAACCACCCACACCTATGCACCCACGAACCAGCTTGACCGTGGCGACGCGGAGTACCGGCTTGCGGTGTACCGGGTGGTCCTTGGGGGCGGGTCAGATGATTGCCCAGAGCAACGCGGCCATGGCGAAGCCGACTAAGGAAAGGATGGTTTCCAGGACGGACCAGGTTAGGAGGGTTTGTTTGACGGTCATGTTGAAGTACTTGGCGACGATCCAGAAGCCGCCGTCGTTCACGTGGCTGAGGATGATCGAGCCGGCGCAGATGGCGGCTGCGATCAGGGCCAGGTGGGCCTGGGAGTAGTTGTCGGTGGTGAGCAGTGGGCCGACGATGCCGCCCGTCGTTACGATCGCGACTGTTGCGGAGCCCTGTGCGATCCGCAGCCCGCATGAGATGACGTACGCGAGAAGCAGTACGGGGAGCCCCGCGCTGGACAGACTCTTTGCGAGGGCCGCGCCGACGCCGGTGGCGGAGATGACCGCTCCGAAGAAGGCGCCTGCGCCGACCACGAGCAGGATCATGCCGACCGGCCGGAGCGAGTTGCTGCTCAGTTCGCTGAACTCCGCGGCGGTCATCCCTCGGCGCTCGGCTAGGAGGATGTAGGCGAGCAGTACTGCGATCAGCAGCGCCACCGCCGGGTTGCCCAGGAAGGTGAGCACGCTCAGCAGATCCCGTTGCGGATCGAGGATCAGCGTGCCGAAGGTCGCGCCGAGGATCAGTACCAGCGGCAGCAGGATGACCGCCATCACCAGGCCGAGCGACGGCGGCGCCTTCGTCTCGCCCTCCTCATCAACAGCAACGAGGAACTCGTCGGGTACAACGACGGGGACGCGCGGGGCGATGTAGATCGGCCAGAGGATGCCGGCCACCGCGAAGGCGGGCAGGCCACAGGCCAGCCCGATGATGATCAGCCAACCCATGTCGACATGCAGTAACCCCGCGACCGCGGTCGGACCCGGGTGTGGTGGCAGGAAGGCGTGCGTCATCGAGAGGCCTGCGAGGACCGGCAGCGCGTACAGCACCAGGGACTTCCCGCCACGCTTCGCCGCGACGTACACGAGTGGTGCGAGGACGAAGATGCCGATGTCGAAGAAGACCGGGATACCGAAGATCAGGCCGACCAGGCCCATCGCGATCGGGGTGCCCTTCGGCCCGAACAGTTTCAGCAACCGGCGACTCAGGACGTCGGCGCCGCCGGAGCGTTCGAGCAGCGCACCGAGCACGGTGCCGAGGCCGATGATCACCGCGATGTGGCCGAGGATGCCCCCGAACCCCTTCTCCAGCACGGAATCACTCGACTTGAGCGCCGTACCGACGATGGTGCGGACGTTCAGGCCGGCCGCCAGCGCCAGGAACAGACCGGTGGCGAGCAGTGAGATGAAGGGTTCGAGCTTGATCCTGATGATCAGGAAGAGCAGCAGGGCAATGGCTACCAGGCAAAGCAACAGCAGACCGGGCGTGCTGGTCTGCAGCCAGTCGATGGCATCGGACATGGGGATACTCCGAAGGGGCGAAGGGGCGGGGCGGATCTTCAGCGCAACGCTGAGCAGAAGCTGGTGGCCTTGGCGGTGATCTCGGCCCAACGGCCGGCCGCGACGTCGGCGGGGGACACCACGTCGGTTCCGGCACTGACCGCGAGGGCGCCGGCGTCGAGGAACTGACGTGCGTTGCCGGCGTTCACACCGCCGGACGGAACCAGCGGTACGCCGGGGAACGGACCGCTGAGGTCTTTCAGGTACTTCGGTCCGAGGTGGTGCGCCGGGAAGATCTTCACCGCGTCCGAGCCGAGCGCCAGGGCGGTCATCACCTCGGACGGCGTGAACGCACCCAGCACGATCGGCACCCCGGCATCGTGCGCGGTGGCGACCACAGCCGCCGCTTCGGGACCCTGCCCCGGCGTTACCAGGAAGGCGGCGCCCGCCTCCACCGCAGTACGGGCCTGTGCTGCCGTCTGGACCGTGCCGGCGCCGACCACGGCTCCGGTGTCTCCTGAGGCGGCCCGTTCGAGGTGCCGCGGCAGGTCCGGGGTGGTGAACGTCAGTTCGATCACATGGATGCCTCCGGCAACGAGTGCCGCGCACAGGTCGCGCGCGTCGCCGATCTCCGGCGCCCGCACGACGCTCAGTACGCGGTCCTCGCGGAGCAGGTCCAGGGTGGTCAAGATGGTGTCCCTTCGGCAGAAGAAGTAGCGGTACGGCGGATCGCGCGCCCGGGCAAAGCGTCGGTACGCCGTCCGTCGGCGATCACGGGGACACCACCGACGAGCACCCACGGGATTCCCTCGGCCTGCCGGCGTGGCTCATCAAAAGTGGCGGTGTCCCGCACGGTCGCGGGATCGAAGAGCACCAGGTCCGCGTGGTATCCCTCGCGGATCAGCCCGCGATCGGTCAGTTTCAGCCGGCGGGCCGGCCGCCCGGTCAGATGGTGGATGCAGTCGGCCAACTCGAGCACACCAAGCTCGCGGACGTAGTGGGCGAGATACCGGGGGAACGTCCCCCAGGCTCGCGGATGCGGCTTGCCGCCGACCAGGATCGCGTCCGAACCACCCGTGTGGGTTCGGTGCTGCATGATCGCCTGCACGTTCTCCTCGTGGCCGACGTGCTGCAGGATCGTGGTGGCCAGGTTGTCCCGGACCAGCAGATCGAAGAACACCCAGGACGGCGCCTTGCCGATCCCGGCGGCAATCGCGGCCACAGTGTTGCCGACCGCACCTTCGAGCGTCGGGCTCTTCACGCCGCCGATCTCGATGGTGTTCCAGTCGGTCACACAGCCGTGGCAGCCGTCGGTGCCGACCTGCTCCAGTTCGTAGGTGATCCGCTCGCGGTCGGCCGGATCGACGAGCCGGGCTAACAGGGCGTCCGGGCCGCCTTCCGCCGTCCAGCTCGGCAGGATCGCCGCCAAAGTGGTTGCCCCAGGCAAATAGGGATAGGTGTCGGTGGTGATGTCGACGCCGTCGGCCAGCGCCTCGTCGATCATCGCCAGCAGGTCGACCCCGCGGCCGCGATTCGGCTCGAAGTTCATCGTGGCGTGGGTGAGATGCAGTGCGCAGCCGGACTGACGGGCGACCTCGATCATCTCGCCGTACGCCTCCAGCGCGCCCTTGCCGTAGGACCGCTGGTGCGGGCTGTAGTAGCCGCCGTACTCCGCGATCACGCGGCACAGCTCAACCAGTTCGTGAGTGTCGGCGAACATGCCGGGTGTGTACGTCAGGCCACTGCTCATCCCCGCGGCGCCCTGCTCGAGTCCCGCGGCGAGCAACCTCTTCATCTCGTCGAGTTCCGCCGGCGTGGCCGGTCGGTTGGTGGTGCCGACCACCATCATCCGCAGCGTTCCCTGCGGGACCAGGTACGCCGCGTTGCAGGCGATCCCCTGGTCCAAACGATCGAGGTACCCGGCGACGCTGTCCCAGGAGAAGTCGAAGTCGTCCGGCTCACCGTTCCAGCCGGCGATCTGGCGGCGTACGGCGGCCCGGGTGGGAGCGTCGATCGGGGCGAACGACAGTCCGTCCTGGCCGAGCACCTCCAGGGTGACGCCTTGGCTGACCTTCGCCGTGTGATCCGGGTTCGCGAGGATCTGGAGATCGGAATGCGCGTGCATGTCGATGAATCCCGGGCACAGCACCAGCCCCGTCGCATCGATCGTCCGGTCCGCCGCGGTCAAGTCGTTGCCAATGGCCACGATTCGGCCGTGGTCCACGGCGACGTCCGCGCGGAAGCCCGCAGTACCGGAGCCGTCCAGCACGGTCGCGCCGGTGATCAGAAGCTCTGTCATCGAGAACTCCTTTAGAAGAAGGTGCGGACGAGGTCGACCACGACCGGGTCGTCCGCATCCGGGTCGTCGATGACCGGGATCAGGCCCCACTTGTCGAACGCCGTACACGGGTGGGACAGCCCGACCCGCAGTTCGTCCCCGATCACCAGCGCCCCGTCGCCCTCGAAGTGCAGGAACCCGTGCTGGTCGTTCAGCTTGGTCACCGTCATCCCTTCGAGGGTCCGCACCGGCTCCTCGGCCGATCTCGGCCGCAGCAGTTGCGGCTCCGGCAGACCCTCGTCGAAGGGCAGATCTCTCTTGCCCGCATCGAAGATGGCCAGTCCCGGCTCGGGTTGTGAGGTGATCCGGATCCAGCCGTGCATCGCCGGGACCAGGCGGTCGCCGTCGGTCCGGGGGGTGGCGCCGAGGGGGGAGACGTCGCGGTAGTAGCCGTCGTCGTGCGCGATGTACGCGCCGGACCGGAGGACCACCCGGGCGCCGGTCTCGCCGAGCGGGCCGAGGACCTGGGCCACCTGCTCGAAGTACGCGCTGCCGCCGGCGCTGACAACAGGGACCACATCAGCGTCGTACAGGTCCTCGAAGCCGGAGTGGACCGCGGCGAGGTCGCGGAGATACGCCCGGACATGTTCGAGGCCGGCCTCGTCCGCGCCGTGCGCGATCGCCCCTTCGTACCCGGCGACGCCCGCCAACCGCAGGGTCGACGACTGTGCGATCGCCTCTCCGACAGCGTGTGCGGTCGCGGCATCCCGCGCACCGGTCCGCCCGCCTGCGCCCCCGACCTCCACCAGTACGTCGAGTCGCCTGGCCCCGGGGCCGACGTACTCGGACCGTGCCGCCTCGAGGAGCTCGACCGTGCGGACGGAGTCGGCCCAGACGAGCACCTCGAAGGCCTCGTCGGCCGCGAGCTCGTCCGCGATCCAGCGCAGTTGCAGGGGCGAGATGACGGAGTTCGCGATCATCACCCGGCTGACGCCGTAGGTCCGGGCAACGCCGAGCTGGAAGCCGTTCGCGAGGGTGATCGCCCAGGCGCCGGCGTCGAGCTGGGACGCCCAGAGCGCCGGAGCCATCGTGGTCTTGCCGTGCGGCGCGAGCTCGACTCCGTGCTCGGCGCACCAGCGGGCCAACGTGGCCACGTTGTGCTGCAGACCGGGAGCCGACAGGGTGAGCAGCGGGGTCGGCAGGTTGGAGAGCCGGGGTTTGTCGGCGAGCACGTCGGCGACCGTCCGGCCCCAGAATGCGGGCGGCAGCGCCTTGTCCTGCCAACTCACCTGCCGCTCCGACAGGGCTGCGACGGCGGCGGCATCGTAGGAGGCTGTCATGCGGAACCCTTCTCATTGCGTTATCTGCAACGTGCGTTGCGCATTCTGATGTGTCGGTTGTAGCATCGCGCCAGAACTTCCGTCAACGCCAGCGACCGGGATCACATCACTCGCCGGCGCCCGCTCGAGAGGATCTCGCCGATGGTCGACCTGGTGCCTCGAGCAGTCTGCCTGGGCGAGGCGATGATCATGCTCGCCGCCGAGACCGGTGCGCCGCTGGAGGATGTCGAGACGTTCCGGCGGTCCGTCGGCGGTGCGGAGTGCAACGTGGCCGGCGGGCTGGCCGCGCTCGACATCCCGACCGGCTGGATCTCCCGGCTCGGCGCGGACGGCTTCGGTCGGCATGTACTGCGTGACCTGGCGGCTCGCGGAGTCGAGGTCGGCGGGGTCGAGGACGACCCGGTCCGGCCAACCGGTCTCTATGTGAAGCACACCATCGGTGGTCGGACACGAATGCACTACTACCGCTCTGGTTCGGCCGCAGCCGCCATGGATGCGGGCTTCCTGGATCGGCCGGCCGTGCGGAATCGCCTGGTTGGTGCTGAGCTCGTCCACACCACCGGGATCACCGCGGCTATCTCTGCGACTGCTGCTGCGCTACTGGATCGCTTGGCAGCTCTCCGGGACACCTTGGGCTTCACGCTGAGCGTGGATCTCAACTGGCGACCGGCGCTGTGGCGTGACACCGATCCGGCGCCACTGTGGCGGTTGCTGCGTGCTGCCGATGTCGTGCTGATCGGTGCGGATGAGGCGATGCTCTTCGCTGGGACCAGCGACCCCGCCAGGCTGCGGGAGTTGCTCGGGCCGCGTTCCACGATCGTGCTGAAGTCCGATGCCCATGTGGCACTCGCGCTGGAGCCGGGCGGACGTCGTACGGAGGTCCCGGCGCTCTCTGTCGAGGTGGTCGAGCCTGTCGGCGCCGGAGATGCGTTCGCCGCTGGGTACTTGGCCGGGACGCTGCAGGGTTTGCCGATGGAGCAGCGGCTGCGGCTGGGGCACCTGAGTGCGGCGGCTGTGCTTGCTGTGCCGGATGATCATGCGGCTCCACCGGAACCCGCTGTCCGACGAGCACTGCTGAGCTGCTCGGACGAGGACTGGGCGGGGACGCAGGTAGGTCCGGGCGGCATCAGTTCGCCTGCGCTGGTAGGAGGTGCAGTGTGAGTCAGAGTCTGGCTAGAGCCCTGCAGATCCTGGTCAGCCTGGGAGAGGGGGAGCGCTCGCTGGACCAGCTCGCGGCCGAGCTGGAGGTGCACAAGACCACAGTGCTGCGCCTACTGCGGACCATGGAGGCCGAGCGGTTCGTCCGGCGGGACGAGGCGCACCGGTACCGATTGGGTTCCCGGCTGTTCTCCTTGGCGGATGCGGCCCGCGAGCAGCACGCAGTACGGGCTGTTGCTGGGCCGCACCTGCGGCAGTTGAACCAGCGGACCGGGCAGACGGTGCACCTCGCGGCGTACGAGAACGGGCAGGTCATCTACATCGACAAGCTCGACAGCGTGCAGTCGGTGCGGATGTATTCGCAGGTCGGTGTGCCCGCGGCCCTGCACTGCACAGCTGTCGGCAAGGTGCTGCTCGCGGCCCAGCCGAAGCGGCAGCGCGAGGCCCTGCTGGCCACGATCGAGTATCACCAGTTCACGCCGAACACGATCGGCGGGCCGGACCAACTGCGGGACGAGCTGGACAAGGTGCGAGAGCAGGGCTGGGCGCACGACCGGGCCGAGCACGAGTCCTTCATCAACTGCATCGGTGCTCCGATCACCGAGCGCTCCGGCCGGGTGGTGGGGGCCGTGTCCGTCTCCGTACCGGACCTCCTGCTCAACTATGACCAGGTGCTCGAACTGTTGCCCGAGTTGCTGGCCACCACGGCGGCGATCGGTGCCGACTACAACAACTGAGCGACTGCAACAACTGCCGCGACGACTACAACCGACGAAAGAGGAACCCTGCATGTCCGACAAGACCGCCGTCTCCACCACCGAGGCGCCCGCGCCGATGCCCGTGTTCTCCCAGGGGGTGCGCAAGGGCAACATCCTGCAGGTGTCGGGTCAGGGCTCGGTCGATCCGGCGACCGGCGGGTTCGTGTTCGAAGGTGACGTGAAGGCGCAGACGACCCGGGTGCTGCAGAACATCGAGGCCGTCCTGACGGCCGGCGGTGGGAGCTTCGACGACGTGGTGATGCTGCGCGTCTACCTGACCACCCGCGACGACTTCGTCCCGATGAACGAGGCGTACGGCGAGTTCGTCGGCCCGCGCTGCCCGAGCGGCGTGCTGCCGTCCCGGACCACCGTCTTCACCGGGCTCCCGCTGGAGCAGATGCTCGTCGAGATCGACGCGCTCGCCGTGCTGGACTGACGGCTCGACTGTTGGCTCCCAGGCCCAGGGACGTCGTTGGCAGCCTGGGCCCAGGAGTTTGCGCTTACCAGTTCACAGTGTCCGAGGACTGGCGCGCTGTCTCAGATTCGGACAAGGTGGGTGGTGGAAGGCACAACCTTGGACCCCACCGACCAGAGCCGGCAGATCGCGGCCGCCCGGGCGGACTTCCTCGCCTCGGGCACGGCCGCGTTTCGCGATGTCCCGGCGGTGGTGGCTGCCTCCTGGCAACGGTCCGTCCAGGCGGGCGTGGATCCGGACCAGGTGCGGGCGGAGTACTTCAGTGATCTGGACACGTCGTCGCGCCTGGTCCGCTGCTCGCAGCCGATCCTCGACCGGCTCAGCGAGGACACCTCGGACATCCCGCTGAGCATCGCGCTGACCGACAGCAAGGCCAGGCTCCTCACCCGGCTCGACACGAGTCCCGCGGTCGGGGCACGCCTCGACGACATCTCGTTCGCGTCCGGTTTCGGGTATGCCGAGACGGATGTCGGGACGAACGGCGTGGGAACCGTCTTCGAAGCGGGGCGGTCGGTCCACGTGGTCGGCGCCCAGCATTTCCACCAACGGCTGCAGCCCTTCGCCTGTGCCGGAGCACCGATCCGGGACCCGCTGAGTGGTCAGATCGAGGGTGTCCTCGACATCAGTTGCCTGGCGGAGCATTCCAACCCGCTGATGCATTCCTTGGTCCGATCGGCGGCCCAGCAGATCGAGCGGAACCTGCTGCTCGACCGCAGCCGCCTCCAGCAGGCGGTGTTCGAGACCTTCGTCCGGGTGGACTCGCGGACCCGGGGCGCGGTGGTGGCGATCGGTGGCAGCGTGGTGATGGCGAACGCGGTCGCGCAGGCGCTCTTCGACGCCACTGAGCAGCGCTCGATCCAGGAGCACATGCGGTACCTCGGGACGCGGCCCGACAAGGTGGTCGACGAGATCGAGCTCCCGACCGGCAGGGTCGTCCGGATGCGCGGGACCCGCGTGCTCGTGAGCCAGGACGTGGCGGGCGTGGTGGTCGAGGTGGCTCTGCGGACCCTCGAAACCCCTGCCCCAGCAGGCGAACTGCCGTCGGTCATCTCCGCCGCGACACCAGCGCGGTCGGACACATCCTCCGTCCGGCATCCACTGGCCGGCTTCAAGAAGCTCAGCAGCAGTGGCCAGTCCCCGCTCTGGAAGCGAGCGTGTGCGGAGATCGCGTCCGCGCTCGCGCAGCACCAGTCGCTGCTGGTCATCGGCGAGACCGGCACAGGCAAGTTCTCGCTGGTCGCCGAGATGTACCACAGCGTCACGCCGGACGGCCGCAGCATGCTGATCGATGCCGCCGAGTTGTCGAAGGACTCGTACGGCAATGCCGAGGAGGCACTGGAATCCGTCACCCTTCCGACGCTGTGGATCTTCCGCAACCTCGATGCCCTGTCCACCGAAGGGGTGGATCGGCTGAACACCTTCCTGATGGCGTTGGCCGACAGCGAGAGCCCGGCGTACGTCGCGGCCACGTTGTCGAACGCGAGCGTCGACTCGGAGTTGCCGTTCCGCGATGCGCTGGTGCACTTCGAGCACGCCACCACCTTGCCGCCGCTGCGCCACCGGACCGAGGACATCCCGATCGTGGTGACGCAGGTGCTCGCCAAGCTCTCCCCGCTGCGCGAACGCCGCGTCAGCCCGGCGGCGATGCGGGTGATCTGCGGCTACTCGTGGCCGCGGAACATCCACCAACTGGAGGAGGCGCTCCGAGCGGCCATCGGCAAGCGCCCGGTCGGCGAACTCCAGCCCGAGGACCTCCCCGGCTACTGCCACAATTCCGCCCGCCGCCAGCTCACCGGCCTCGAGGCAGTCGAGCGCGACGCGATCGTCCAGGCGTTGCACGACGCGGACGGCAACCGGGTCCAGGCCGCCGCCGCTCTGGGCATCGCCCGGTCCTCCCTCTACCGCAAACTACGAACCTTCGGCATCGAAACGATCTGACCCAGGGCAGGCACGGTTCTGCTGAGCCGCCCTGCCCTGGGCCAGCCGCACTCCTACCGCTGGCGCAGGGGTTCGACGTCGACCATCACGTCCGACTGTTGGTGCGGTGGGTTGTTGCCAGGTACGTCGGGCTCGGCGAATCGCGCGTCGGTCCAGAACGGCAGCGCCGCGGTCGCGGTGGTGTCCAGGCTGTTGTAGTCACCGATGAAGACCCCGGTCCTGAATGCCAGGTCGGGACTCCAGGAGACCTCGCTGACCCTCCTGACCGACCACGTCGATCCGCCGTTGGTGGACTGAGCCAGCGATGTGTCGATCAACGGATGGGCGAACCCGCGATCGAAGTAGGCGACAGCGACAATCCCTGCCGGCGACACCGACAGCCAGGGGAAGAACTGGTCGTCCCGGTTCGTGCTGACCTGCCTGGCCGGGCTCCAGGTCTGTCCACCGTTGGATGATCTCGTCACGAAGACGTCGACGTTCGTGTCGGTGGCCGTGCCGTTCCGGTTGTCGGCCCACGCAAGGTACAAGGCCCCGGTCCTGGCGTCCACGTCGATGTTCCCGTTCGCATTGACCCTGGCGCACATGTTGTCCAGCGTTTGCCTGTCCGCGCAGACGGGGTACGAACCCGAGCCGTCGACCACACCCGTGATCCGAACGGGATCGGAGAAGGTCTGGCCGCCATCGTCAGAGCGGACCAACAGATACTGGCCGACGCTGCCCGGCGCATTGGCCGCATCGCCGGGCGTGTTGAAGTTTTCGAAAGCGACGTACAGCCTGCCGGTCCGTGGATCGACCACGGGAATCGAGAACTGGTCCTCGTCGCACGCCGGTGGGTCCGCGTCGCCGGACTGCGGTCCGCAGAACGCCGCGGAGGCACCGGAGATCTCGTCCGGCGTCGACCAGTGCCTGCCCTGATCGTCCGAGAACGCGAGGAAGATCGGTGCGTCCAGGAACCCCAGGCCGCCCGGACCGAAGTCGAATCTGGTCCAGGTGACATACAGACGGTCAGCGCTGACCTTGCCCAGGTCGGTCCCCGGAACCAGCGGAACGCCTGCTGGGCGGGGCCCGGCGGTCATCCACTCCTTGTCGTGGAAGATGCGGCAGTCCGCCGGCCCGCCGTTGTGTACGACGATGCCGTCGCCGAGCACAAGCCCGGAGTCGGCTGGTACCGAGTCCACCGGCACCGTCCAGGTCACGCCCTGGTCCTCGGAGCGGATCGCCGCGACATACGAATCGCAGTCGTCGCGGCCGAAGGCGATGAAGGAGGCGTAGGCGGTCCCTTCGCGGTCGAAGGCGATGACGGGGTCACCTGAGCCGAGCATCTTGCGGCTCGGCGTGATGACCTGTCGCGCGTGCCCGCTGTACGGCCACGTCCTCCCACCGTCGAAGGATGCGTAGATGCCCATCACGGAGTCCACGGCGGGCTCGTAGTCATTCGCTCCGCCGATGACGTTTCTGCGATCGGTGGGGTTGACGGCGATGGACGTCTCGTTGGCGGGGTAACCCTCCCCGCTGCCCTGTCGCTGGGCTCCCGGGTCCCGCTTGTTGTCACCGTTGACCTGGATGTCGTCCGACCTGGTGGTGCTTCCCGGAGCACGGCGGGCGGCCGAACTCTGCACCCCTTCGGTTCCCGTCAGAAGGCTTCGATCAGCCACACCGGACAGCGGAGGATGTCCGGGCCCGGCTTGATAGGTGAACCGACCCGCAGGTGCGGCTTGCGTAGTGCCCACGGTGGACAGAGTCGCCACCCCGACACCGAGGATCATGAGGACTGCAACCGCTTTGCTCTTTCGCATTGCCCCTCCCCAGAGCAAGACCGAATGAAATCACCGGCTGGAGCCGGTGCCGCCCAGTCGCTGCGGTCGGTCGGCGTGGCGCTCGGGGATGTTCGCCCTCCCTCCTGACTCGACCACTCGGGCGACGTCAGGGCGCTGTCAGCCTAGACCCGTAGATCCGGGGCAGGAACCTCTGAGAGGCAGGGGCCAGGTGACTTCCGCTCAGTCGCGATTTCCCGCATCGTGGGATAGGGCTTCGCGTTGTGGGAAATTGGCCCGTATGCTGCTGCCGATCTTGTATCCGGAGGGCCTCTGTATGTCAGGTGATCCAGCGGCTCCGCGCCGTACCGCGGTCCAATCGATCGATCGGGCGGTGGCGATCCTGCGCTGCTTCGACGCCCGGCGGCCGGACCAGGGGATCAGCGATCTGGCCCGGGCGACCGGCTTGTCCACCAGTACCGTGCACCGGTTGTTGCTGGCCATGCAGGCGAACGGCCTGGTCCGCCAGACCGTCGACCGCCGCTATGCCCTCGGACCGCTCGTCGCCCAGCTGGCCCGCAGCGGCGGGATCCCCGACACCCTGCGGGACGCGGCCATGCCCGTACTGCGGGCGCTGCGTGACGACACCGAGGAGACTGCCGCGGTGCACGAGTTGCTGCCCTCTGGGGAGCGCGTAGTACTCGATCAGGTTGAGAGCCATCACCAGTTGCGCCGTACGTACACCGAGTTCGGCATCCCGGTCCCGTTGCCGCAAGGTGCGCCGGGCAAGGTGTTGCTCGCGTTTGCGCCGTGGGAGCAACAGGTCGCAGTACTGGCTGTTCCGCTCGAACAGGTGCTACCGCAGACGATCACTGATCCCGCAGTACTGGCTGCGCAGTTGGCTGAGGCCCGGCGAAGCGGGTATGCCCGGTCCATGGCCGAGCGCACTCCAGGGATCCGCAGTGTGGCTGCAGCGGTCTTCGACTTCTCCGGCCAGGCTGTCGGTTGCCTCAGCCTCTCCGGTCCTGAACTGCGGATGCCGCCGGACCGCCTGAGCCAGCTAGGTGACCAGGTCGCCCAGGCCGCTTGGTCAGCTTCCGAACTACTCGGCGCCACCACCGCAGTACGCGAACGTTGCATAGCGCTCGCCACCGCGCCCGCTGCTGTACCGGCCCGGTAGTCCGCCGATGCAGGAACCGGTGAGCCTCTGGAAGATCGCCCCCTCTGTCTATCTGCCCGCGCTGCTCTATGGCATCGGGCAGGGCGCGATCGCTCCGGTTATCGCCCTGTCGGCCATCAACCTCGGCGCCTCGTTCGCCGTAGCCAGCCTGGTCGTCGCCGCGGCCGGTGTCGGCCAGGTGATCGGCGATATCCCCGCCGGCGCCCTCACCACCCGCATCGGCGAACGCCGCGCCATGCTGCTGGCCACTCTGCTCGTCTCCGTCGCGCTGGTCGCCTGCCTGGTGGTCCCGACGGTTTGGGGACTCGCCCTCGCGATCGGAGCCACCGGACTCGCCGCATCCGTCTGGGGCCTTGCCCGCCAGGCCTACCTGAGCGAAGCCGTTCCGCTGCAGCTGCGAGCCCGCGCCCTGTCGACACTCGGCGGCGTCCAACGCATCGGCTCTTTCGTTGGCCCGTTCCTGGGAGCCCTGGTGATGCGTTTCCTCGGCACCGACGGCGCCTACTGGGTCCACCTGGTCGCCGCCCTGCTTGCTTGCGCCGTGCTGGCGAGCCTCCCCGACCTCGAGTCCGTACGCCGCAACCGCCTGGCCCGGCCGGTCGCCATGCAGTCCACCCGCACGGTGATCCGCGACCACCTCCCCGTACTACGAACACTCGGCGTCGGCGCTCTCCTCGTCGGCGCAGTACGCGCATCCCGCCAGGTCGTGATCCCGTTGTGGGCCGAGCACATCGGCCTGGATCCGCAGACGACCAGCCTGATCTTCGGCATCTCCGGTGCGGTCGACATGCTGCTCTTCTATCCGGCCGGCTCCGTGATGGACCGCTTCGGCCGGAAGTGGGTCGCAGTACCGTCCATGGCAGTCCTGGGCCTGGCGCATCTCCTCTTACCGCTGACGCATTCCGTCCACGCGTTGACAGCGGTCGCCCTCCTGATGGGCGTCGGCAACGGTCTGGGTGCCGGCGTGATCATGACGCTGGGCGCCGACGCCTCCCCACCGGTCGGCCGAGCCCAGTTCCTCGGCGCCTTCCGCCTCTTCGCCGACACCGGCAACGCCGCCGGCCCCTTCCTCCTCGCCGCAGTCACCGCCCTGGCCGGCCTGGCCCCCGCGATCCTCGTCCTAGGCCTCACCGGCTGGGCCGCCGCCACCGCCATGAGCCACTGGATCCCACCCCACCCCGTCGCCCCACCAGCAGTCGATCCCTAGCCGGATTTGGTGCGGGCGTCACCGGCGGTTACTCTTGAGGCTGCCGAAGACCGCTGGTTGTCGCTCCCGGAGCGACTGAAGGTCCCACAAGTTCGTGGGCGGCCCGCGCAGGTGACAAGTAGTGGAGAGTTTTTCACGCCCTTGCGCCCGCGCAGGGGCGTTTTCGATGTTGAGGGTCCTGGCCGGTGTGGCAAAGAAGCCCAACCTTGTCGATCGACAAGGCGGAAGGAGACCCATGGCGAGGCCGGACAAGGCTGCCGACGTCGCAGAGCTCACGGAGAACTTCAAGAGCTCTACCGGCGCCGTGCTGACCGAGTACCGCGGACTCACCGTGGCGCAGTTGCGGCAGTTGCGCACTACGCTCGGTGACGACGTGAACTACGCCGTGGTGAAGAACACGCTGACCAAGATCGCGGCCAAGGACGCGGGAGTGGAGTCGTTCGACTCGCTGCTGCAGGGTCCGTCGGCCATCGCCTTCATCAAGGGCGACCCGGTGGTCGCGGCCAAGGGGCTGCGTGACTTCGCCAAGGCCAATCCCCTTCTCGTCATCAAGGGCGGTGTGCTGGACGGCAAGGCACTCGACTCTGACGAGATCAACAAGCTCGCTGACCTGGAGTCGCGTGAGGTTCTCCTCGCGAAGCTCGCAGGTGCGATGAAGGCGGCCCCGCAGCAAGCGGTGTCGTTGTTCGCTGCTCCGCTCGCTCAGGCTGCCCGCCTGTTCGCGGCGCTGCAGGACAAGCTGCCGGCCGAGGCTGCCCCCGTGGCAGACGAGGCTCCGGCCGTGCAGGACACGCCGGCCGAAGCACCTGCCGAGGCGAGCACCGAGGAGACCCCGTCAGCCGACAGCTGACGAGATCACCTCACGCAGGACCCCATTCAGTCATCAGCTAGCAAGACACTTACGGAAGGACCGCCAAAATGGCGAAGCTCAGCACCGAAGAGCTGCTCGGCCAGTTCAAGGAACTCACCCTGCTCGAGCTCTCTGAGTTCGTGAAGGCCTTCGAGGAGGAGTTCGGCGTGACCGCCGCTGCTCCCGTCGCCGTCGCCGCTGCCCCGGGTGCCCCCGGCGCCGCTGCCGAAGAGGCTTTCGAGCAGGACGAGTTCGACGTCGTCCTCGAGGCGGCCGGCGACAAGAAGATCCAGGTCATCAAGGAGGTGCGTGGCCTCACGAGCCTCGGCCTGAAGGAGGCCAAGGACCTCGTCGAGAGCGCGCCGAAGGCCATCCTCGAGAAGGTCGACAAGGCCGCCGCGGAGAAGGCCAAGGAGGCCCTCGAGGGCGCCGGGGCCACCGTCACCGTCAAGTGACCTTCGCGGCCCGGTACTAGCCGGCCGCACCCAGCACCAAAACGAAGGGCGGTCCCGCAAGGGGCCGCCCTTCGGCATGTCCGGCCGAAGCAGAACGGGTGACCATGGTGGCCGGATATGGCCAGACGTGGGGTGCGGGTGCGGGGGAGTCTTGAGTCCTCATCGACTCGGTCCAGGAGGACTCAAGTGCTCGCAAAGGTGTTTCCCATCAAGCTGAAGGACGGCGACCAGGCGAAGGCGGAGGAGCTCGTGCTCGCCTTCGCGCCGCAGGGACCTGGGCAGGAAGAGGGCACCCTGTCGTTCCGCGTCTACCGCGATCCGGCGAACCCGGATTACCTGCTGTTCGTGGAACATTTCGCCGACCAGGCGGCGTACGACGCGCACACCGGCTCGTCGGCGTACAAGGAACTGATCGCCGGGCAGTTCGCCGATCTGATCGTGGAGTTCGTGGAGATCGACCACGAACTGCTCGTCAGCCTCTGACGATGACGATCGACAGAAGCGCTCAAGCGCGCGAGTTCCAGGCCCTGCACCAGAAGCCTCCGCTCGTCCTGCCGAATGCCTGGGATGCGGGGTCGGCGAAGGCGATCGAGGCGGCAGGCGCGCAGGCGATCGCGACCACCAGTGCCGGCGTTGCCTGGGCAGCGGGGACTGCGGATGCGGGTGGACTCACCCGCTCCGACGCTTTCGAGGCCTTACGCCGCATCGTCGCTGCCGTCTCCGTGCCCGTCACCGCCGACATCGAGTCCGGGTACGGCGGGTCGCCGGCTGAGGTCGCGGCGACCGTTGCCGAGGTCATCGCGATCGGAGCCGTCGGCATCAACCTGGAAGACAGCGCCAACCGTGCATTGATCGACCCGGCAGCACAGGCGGAACGGATCGCAGCGGCACGGGAAGCCGCTATCGCTGCAGGTATCGAGCTCTGCATCAACGCTCGCATCGATACCTACTTCTTCGGGGACCCAGCGGAGACGGTCGAGCGGGCCGCGGCCTACACCGAGGCTGGTGCGGACGTGGTGTTCGTCCCGGGGCTGCTGGACCCGGTCGCGATCCGCCAGTTGGTCGCCGCGATCTCGTTGCCCCTGAACCTGATGGTCGGTCCAGGCGCGCCAACTGTCGCCGAACTCGTCGAACTCGGAGTCGCGAGGATCAGCGTGGGCCCCGCGATCACCGCACGCGCCTATGCACTCGCCGGTGCGGCCGCGGCAGAGCTGCTCACCGACGGCACCTACAACACACTGGGGTAGTAACGCGCCGCTGTCATCCGAGGATGGCAGCGGTCTCCAGGTGGGTGGCCGCCAGCGCTCGCCACGGCCGCCATGCTTCGGATTCCTCGTCACGGGGAAAGGCATCTCGCGCCCCGAGCCGCAGCGCGATCCACTGCGCAGTTCTCTCCGTGACGCCGGAGACCGCGGTCAATGACCCGATCAGCTCGTCCAGCGACTCACCGCCGTCCAGCGACACGTTGCCCCCAGCAACCGCTGCGGCCAGTGCCCTGACAATCGCTTCGACCTCAGACGGTACGCCGTACTGGTCCGCCCGCGCGAGCGTCTCCGCCGACGGGAAGGTATGCGTCAATCCATAGCCGAGGCCGGCGAACGGTGTTCCCTGAGCCTCGACCAGCCGGCCAAGTGCGTCCCTCCCGCCGGCTTCGCCGAGGCAATCAGCGACTACCGCCTGCACGGCGACCTCGAACGGCCCCCAGATCCCCGGCACCCGCAGCCCGGGACGCGCCGCGATCAGCGGTCCGATCACGGGGTCTCCCGCGAGCTGGGCCGCGGCCAGCACCGGCTCGGTCTGCAGGCCGACGAGACGGCCCGCTCTCTCGACCACGTGGATCGTCCCTTCCCAGTAAGGAAGATGGGCCTTCAACAGGAGGTGATCGGAGCCTGCGGGTGCGATCTCGAGCAGTCCGGGATCGCCGTCGAGGGTGATCGTGCGCCGGTAGACGCCGTCAACGACCGACTCCACCCCGGGAACGGCGTTCCGGGCGAGGAAGGCGGCCATCGCGTCCCAGTCGTAGGGCGGCGTGAACGGCATCCGCAGCAGCAGACCGCCGTCCGCCGCCAGCCGGTCGTTGCGCCGGCGCCGCTGCCTGAGCTCACCCGGAGTCGACCGGAACACCTCGCGGATGGCCCGATTGAACTGGCGAAGGCTGCCGAATCCCGAGGCGAAGGCGACATCCGCGATGGTCAGCTCCGAGTCGTCCAGCAGCCTCCTGGCGAAATGAGCCCGCCGCGACCGGGCGAACTGGTCCGGTGTGACGCCGAGATGATCGTTGAACATCCGCCGCAGATGCCGCGCCGATACCCCGAGCCGCCGGCCGAGCGCCGCCTCGCCCGCGTCGTCGAGCACGCCGCTGATGATCAACTGCACCGCGCGACAGACCAGTTCGGGCGCCTCGTCCGCCACGGTCCCCGCCACCCGGTACGGCCGGCACCGCAGGCACGCCCGATACCCCGCGGCCTCCGCGGCAGCGGCCAGCTCGAACGTCCGCACATTCTCGGCCAACGGCTTGGCCCCACACCCTGGCCGACAGTAGATGCCGGTCGTCCGCACCGCCGAATAGGTCGTCACGCCCCACCCCCAACCGCCCGTCGCTACCACGTCCGGACACACTCCAGAGACTAGGCACCCGTTCCGACACTTTCCGCGGTCTGGCCTAAGAGGCGTTGCTGCGGACCTCTGAAGCAGTACGGCGGGCGTGGTTCAACAGGGTGCGGCGGGCCGGGGCACCTAGATATCTGTGGGCGCCTTCGGCGACGACGATGGCGAGGGCGATCCAGGCGATCGCGAGCAGGCCGTTCGCCAGGGAGCCGGCGTGGACGGGGCCGAAGCCGTGGACCACGATCGTGTGGAGCAGGAAGAGGGCGTAGCTGATGACGCCCAGTCGGATCATCACGTTGGTGGAGAGCAGCACTGAGGTCCAGGAGCCGCGCGTGGCCGCGACGGTGAGGATCACCAGAGCCAGCGGCGCCGACCACAGTGCGCTGTACTGCACCGCACTGCTCGAGCCGAACAAGATGATCACCGCTACCGCATAGATCACAGCACCCGCCTGCACCAGATAGGCGGCACGTGTAGTGGTCAGGCGATACACCCAGTACGCCGCTCGCGTGGTCGGCCGCTGCACCGAGTACGCCGTACGGGTGGCTAGGCCGGCCACGATCATGCCGATCACGAGATCCGGCACCCAGACGAGGGGATTGCGGTAGAGCCAGGCATCGGAGCCCGTGGTCAGCCGTACGCCCAGCACGACCAACTGCAGTGCGAACGCGACGAGCAACGAGGTCGCGGGACTCGTGGCGACCACCCGGGCCAGCAGGGGATAGGCGCAGTACAGAAGGAGAGCGGTCCCGACGAACCAGGCCTCAGGACCGAAGACAGTCCGGATCCAGTCGCCGCCGTTGAGGGCGCCGAGGATCAGTACGCCGAGCCCGACCACCACGAACAGCGGAGCCAGCCGAGCCACCCGGGCCATCGCATAGCGGCCGAGCGCCTGCCGCCCGGACCACACCGTCAGCGACGGGTAGTTGTAAGCCAGCACGAACCCGGACAGCAGGAAGAAGAACGGCACGCCCAGCGAGGCCCCCGCCACCAGGTCATGCAGGAAGGCCGGAGCAGTCCGCCAGACGCCCACCTGAGACGCGACCACCCCGACAGCGGCGAGCCCGCGAAGTCCTGTCAGCGCAAGGATCTCCGGCCTGGGATGGGAGAGCGCAGCGCCTTGCTCGACCGATGTGAGTCCGCTCACGCCGAGACCTTCTCAGTCGCACGCTCAGTGACAGCCGGCCGCCGCGTCAGCCGCAGTACGGCCCGACGAGCCGGTACTTCGATCAGCCGGTGCGCGCCTTCCCCGACCAGTAAGCACAATCCGACGATCACCAGCACCGCCAGGTACGCCGCCCAGCCGGGTGGATCCGCCAGCATGCTGTTGGGATCCCTCCCCAGATAGGCCAGCAACGGCCGGTGCGTCAGGTAGACGGCATAACTAGCAGTACCCAAAGTCACCAGGGCCCGGGTGGCAAAGAAGCGGGACAGCCACGCAGTAGGCGCAGCAGCCATCGACAGCAGCAGTACTGCGAACGGCACGGTCCACATCGCCCCGTAGAACGCAGGCAGCTGCCAGTCGGCCAGAGACGGTCCGATCGACGCCACAACGAGCACAAAGCCGACACTAACCACCTGCACCCAACCCGCCAGCCGCTCGCGCAAGCGGAATCCCCGCAGCAGCAGGAAAGCTAGCGAGATCCCGACCACGAACTCGGACAACCGCGGCAAGGGATTGCGGTAGAGCCACCGATGACCGGACGACGGATCCTTCACCGACAGGAAGGCCCATCCCTCAGCCGTGAAGATCGCGACCAGTGCCACCTGCACGGCGAAGGCGACCACCATCACTCCGACGAGTCCGAGACTCCCGAACCGCTTGGAGACATAGGCGATCACGGGCACCAGGAGCGGGAACACGGCGTACAGGAAGATCTCCACGCAGATCGACCAGCCGGGCGAGTTGTAGCTGGCCTGGCCGATCGAATAGTCCCCGGACCACGACTGGATGGCGAGCACATGCCGCCACAACGACTCCTGCGGTACGCCGTGCGCGGCGCGCTGTATTACCAGGAACAACAGCACCACCCAGTACAGCGGCATCACCCGCGCGATCCGGGCCAGGTAGAACCGCCACAGCCGGGTGCCGGCCGTGATCGTCAGCGTCGAGTAGTTCCACGCCAGCACCAGCCCGGACAACATGAAGAACAGCGGGACCCCGATATAGCCGGAGGCAACCAGGTTCCGTAACGGTGACGGTGCCGAAGCTGGTAACCCGATGTGATGCAACACGACGGCGAGGGCTGCCGCGGCCCGGACGCCCGTCAGCGCTAGGATCTCGGCACGCGGGTGCGGGAGCTGATCCCCGTGCTGCGGTGAAGCGATACCGTGCGGCACCCGCAGGACTGTACCGGACCGTCCTGCCCGGCCTCGGACGCAGTACCCCGGACGGAACGTGACCAGAGCGTGACTAATTGATCGCAAACACTTGATACACAGGGGTTACGCAAAAAGGTACTCGTGCGTAACCTAGGCAACCGCGCCCTCGTTGAACCGATGCCAAGTCGTCGGTTCGGGGCCTGTACGACCAAAGACCCGTGAGGAGGACCGGTGGGCGTAGAAGTCCGCGTAGAGGGACTCACGAAGTCCTTCGGCAGTCAGCTGATCTGGGGCGACGTGTCCCTGACGCTGCCTGCAGGCGAGATCTGCGTCATGCTCGGCCCTTCCGGTACCGGTAAGTCCGTATTCCTCAAGACGCTGATCGGTCTGCTCAAGCCGGACCGGGGCCACGTGCACATCGAGGGCGTCGACATCGCCACCTGCTCGGAGCGCAAGCTGTACGAGGTGCGCAAGCTGTTCGGCGTGCTGTTCCAGGACGGCGCGATGTTCGGCTCGATGAACCTGTACGACAACGTCGCCTTCCCGCTCCGCGAGCACACCCGCAAGTCCGAGTCCGAGATCCGCTCCATCGTGATGGAGAAGATGGAGATGGTCGGCCTGGTCGGGGCGGAGAAGAAGCTGCCCGGGGAGATCTCCGGCGGCATGCGCAAGCGCGCCGGCCTGGCCCGCGCGCTGGTGCTGGAGCCCGAGATCCTGCTCTTCGACGAGCCCGACTCCGGCCTGGACCCGGTCCGCACCGCGTTCCTGAACCAGCTGATCATCGACCTGAACGAGATGACCCAGGCGACCTGCCTGATCGTCACGCACGACATCAACCCCGCGCGCACCGTGCCGGACAACATCGGCCTGCTGTACCACCGGCACCTGGCGATGTTCGGCCCGCGGGAGATGCTGCTGTCCAGCGAGGAGCCGGTGGTCCGCCAGTTCCTGAACGCCCAGCGGATCGGCCCGATCGGCATGTCCGAGGAGAAGGACGCCGAGGACCTCGCCCGCGAGGCCGACCAGGAGCTGCCGCCGCTGCCGCCGATCCCGGTGCAGCAGCTGCCGAGCAGCGGTGTGATCCGTCCGACGCAGCGGCCACCGGGACAGTGGTGTGCCGACAACGGGGTGACCCCGCCGCCGGGCTCCTTCGCCTCCGATGTGGTGGGGGCTACGTGACTGTTGACGCGACCGCCCCGCTGAAGCACGCAGGATCGCTCTTCGCGTTCGCACTCGACACCGCCAGGGCCTCTGTCCGGCGGCCGTTCCAGCTGCGCGAGTTCCTGCAGCAGGCCTGGTTCGTGGCCAGCGTGACGATCATCCCGACCGCGCTGGTGGCGATCCCCTTCGGTGCGGTGATCGCGCTGCAGGTCGGCGGGCTGATCCAGCAGTTCGGTGCCCAGGCGTTCACCGGGTCCGCTGCGGTGCTGGCCGTAGTACGGGAGGCGTCGCCGATCGCGACCGCTCTGCTGATCGCGGGAGCGGGCGGTTCGGCGATCTGCGCGGACCTCGGCGCGCGCAAGATCCGCGAAGAGCTGGACGCGATGATGGTGCTCGGCATCGACCCGATCCAGCGCCTGGTGGTGCCGCGGGTGCTGGCCACCATGCTGGTCGCCTTCTTCCTGAACGGCTTCGTCAGCGTGGTCGGCGTGATGGGCGGCTACATCTTCAACGTGGTCCTGCAGGACGGTACGCCGGGGAGTTACATCGCCTCGTTCACCGCGCTCGCCCATCTGCCCGACCTGTGGCAGGGCCAGGCGAAGGCGCTGGTGTTCGGCTTCATCGCCGCGGTGGTCGCGTCGTACAAGGGGATGAACGCGGGCGGCGGCCCGAAGGGGGTCGGCGACGCGGTGAACCAGTCCGTCGTGATCACCTTCATGCTGCTGTTCGTCGCGAACTTCTCCATGACGGCGATCTACTTCCAGCTCGTACCGCCGAAGGGGGCCTGACCGTGACAGCAGCACAGTCAGTCCTCGATGTCCTGGTGAAGAAGCCGCTCCACTCCCTCGACCGGCTGGGTGAACAGCTCTCCTTCTACATCAAGGCGCTGGCCTGGTCGGGCAAGTCGATCACCCGCTATCGCAAGGAGATCCTGCGGCTGCTGGCCGAGGTGACGCTGGGCACCGGCGCCCTCGCGGTGATCGGCGGCACCGTCGGTGTGATCACCTTCCTGGCCTTCTTCACCGGGACCGAGGTCGGCCTGCAGGGGTACTCGGCGCTGAACCAGATCGGCACCTCGGCCTTCGCCGGCTTCGTCTCCGCCTACATCAACACCCGCGAGATCGGCCCGCTGATCGCCGGTATCGCGCTCGCCGCGACCGTCGGCTGCGGCTTCACCGCGCAGCTCGGCGCGATGCGGATCAGCGAGGAGATCGACGCGCTCGAGGTGATGGCGATCCCGTCGCTGCCCTACCTGGTGACCACCCGGATCATCGCCGGTCTGATCGCCGTCGTCCCCCTGTACGTCGTCGGCCTGCTCGCCTCGTACTTCGCGACGAGGCTGACCGTGACCACGTTCTACGGGCAGAGTACGGGGACGTACGACCATTACTTCCATCTGTTCTTACCACCGGGGGACGTGCTCTGGTCCTTCGGGAAAGTGCTGGTCTTCGCGGTCCTGGTGATCCTGGTGCACTGCTACCACGGCTACCACGCGACCGGTGGCCCGGCCGGAGTCGGTGTCGCGGTCGGTCGCGCGGTACGGACCTCCATCGTGGTGATCAACGTCGTCGACCTGCTGCTCTCGATGGCGATCTGGGGCACCACGACGACGGTCAGGCTGGCGGGGTAGCGATGGCCAAACGCGTCCTCGGGACAGCCTTCATCGGGCTGGTCTGCTTCCTGCTCTGGCTCACCTATGCCTTCTACGCCAAGATCTTCGTCGACACCGTGGACGTGAAGCTGGAGACCAGCCACATCGGCCTGCAGCTGAACCGGCACGCGGACGTGAAGCTGCGCGGCATCATCGTCGGCGAGGTCCGCAGTGTCTCGACCAACGGCGAGACCGCGACGATCGAACTGGCCCTGAAGCCCGACCAGGTCAAGGAGATCTCCAGCGCGGTCAGCGCGCGGATCCTGCCCAAGACCCTGTTCGGCGAGAAGTACGTCGCCCTGGTGCCGCCGAGGGGCGCGGAGGGCCGGGCGATCCGGGCGGGCGATGTGATCTCCCGGGACAAGACCGCGGTCGGCATCGAGATCGAGAAGGTGCTGAACGACGCGCTGCCGCTGCTGCAGGCGGTCGACCCCGCTGATCTGAACGCCACCCTGAACGCCCTGGCGACCGCGCTGGAGGGACGGGGCAGCGAGATCGCCGAGACCCTGACCCAGCTCGACGGCTACCTGAAGAAGCTGAACCCGAATGTGCCGAAGCTGATGGCGGCCCTGACCAAGCTGACCCAGGTCTCGGACATCTACGGCGACGTGACCCCCGACCTGGTCCGGGCGCTGCGCAACCTGACCATCACCGGCAACACCGTGGTGGAGAAGGAGCAGCAACTGCAGACGTTCTTCACCGACGTGACCACGCTGTCGACCACGGCGAACGGGTTCCTGAAGGAGAACGAGGACCGGGTGATCCGGCTCGGCGAGGTGAGCAAGCCGGTGCTGGACCTGCTGGAGCGGGACTCGCCGGAGTTCCCCTGCTTCCTCAAGGTGATGACGGACACCGCGCCGGTCCTGAGCGACACGTTCCGCGACGGGGCCCTGCACATCAACCTCGAGCTGATCACGAACCAGCCGACGCCGTACGAGTCGAACGAACTGCCGAAGTACGAGGACAAGCGCGGTCCCACCTGTGTCGGCAAGAACTACAGTCACCCGGGAGCCAAGCCGGGCCCGTACACGCAGGACAACCCGGCGCCGTACATCACCGGTGAGGACGGCGTGATCGGCGATCACAACAAGGAAGAGCGCTTCCCGCTGAACCTGACCCTGAACCGCTCGGCGCCCGGGTTCGCGATGGACACCGGCGGCGTCGGGACCCCCGCGGAACAGAAGGTGATCGACTCCTTCGTCGGTCCCGCGATGGGCGTCCCGGCAGGCGACGTACCGGATCTGGCCACCTTGATGATTGGCCCGCTGACTCGTGGAGGGCAGGTGAACCTGAAGTGAAGCTGCTGGACAGGAAGACCTCGTTCGACACCGTGCGGCTGGCGATCTTCGTGGTGGTCACCACCATCGCCACGGCTCTACTTGCCGTCACGATCGGGAACATCACCTTCAACGCGACCACGAAGTACCGGGCCGTGTTCACCGACGTGGTCGGGCTGAACAAGGGTGACGACATCCGGATCGCCGGGGTGCGGGTCGGCCAGGTCGACAAGATCGCGCTCCAGCAGACTGATGGCGGTCAGGGTGGGTTGGCGATGGTCACCTTCTCGGTCGACTCCGACCAGGTGCTCGACACCTCGACCCGCGCGACCATGCGCTACCGGAACCTGGTCGGCAACCGCTACGTCGCGCTCACCGAGGGCGTCGGTGGCGGCACCCGGATGAAGAAGAACGATGTCATCGACAAGGACCGGACCGCGCCGGCGCTGGACCTGTCGGTGCTGTTCAACGGGTTCAAGCCGCTGTTCACCGCGCTCACCCCGGCGGACGTGAACCAGTTCGCCTTCGAGGTGATCAAGGTGCTGCAGGGCGAGGGCGGCACGATCGAGAGCCTGCTGGCCCGGACCGCCTCGCTGACCACCACGCTGGCCGACGCGGACCAGGTGATCGGTGACCTGATCACCAACCTGACCTCGACGCTGCAGATCGTCTCGCAGCGGCAGGCGAACTTCTCCCAGTTGCTGGTGAACCTGCAGCGATTCATCACTGGGCTGAGCCAGGACATCAACCCGATCCTGGGCTCGCTCGGCTCGATCAACTCGCTGAACACCAAGACCGCTGGGCTGCTGCAGCAGACCCGGGTGCCGCTGAAGGCGGACCTGGACCAGCTCCGGACGATCGCGTCCACGCTGGACGACACCCAGGCGATCTGGGTGAAGACGCTGCAGAAGATGCCGGACAAGCTGAACACGATGACCCGGACCGCGTCGTACGGGTCCTGGTTCAACTTCTTCCTCTGCGGCTTCGACGGCAACGTCACCCTGCCGCTGGGCACCCGGATCCCGGTCAGCTACGACAACAACTCGGCGAGGTGCGCCAAGTGAAGCCGTTCAGAGAGCAGAACCAGGTCACCATCGGGGTGGTCGGCCTGGTCGTGATCGGGCTGATCATGCTGGCCGCCTTCAAGGCGCAGGATCTGCCGCTGATCGGCGGCGGGGTGAAGTACTCCGCGCAGTTCTCCGAGGCCGGCGGGCTGAAGCCGAACGACGAGATCCGGGTCGCCGGGGTCCGCGTCGGCCAGGTCCGCAAGGTTGATCTCGAGGGCAGCCACGTGCGGGTCGACTTCGTCGTCGACAAGGGCGTGAAGCTCGGCGACCAGACCGGCGCCGAGATGAAGATCAAGACGCTGCTCGGGCAGAAGTACCTGAAACTGAACCCGGCCGGTGAGGGGACGCTCAAGGAGGGTTCGGAGATCCCGCTGGCGCGGACCATCTCGGCGTACGACGTGGTCGACGCCTTCACGGATCTCGCCAACACCACCGAGCGGATCGACACCGCCCAGCTGGCCAAGGCCCTGGACACCTTGTCCACCACCTTCAAGAACACCCCGGCGGAGGTCAAGGCGTCCCTCGACGGGCTGTCCAGGCTGTCCCGGAACGTGGCCAAGCGGGACGAGGACCTGAAGAAGCTGCTCCAGCACTCCGACACCGTCACCAAGATCCTTGCCGACCGCAACCAGGAGCTGATCAAGCTGCTGAAGGACGGCAACACGGTGTTCCAAGCGGTGCAGGCCCGCCGCGATCTCGTCCACCAGTTGCTCGTGTCGACACAGAAGCTGGCCGCGCAAATCACCGCGCTGGTCCGGGAGAACCGCAAGGACCTGACGCCCACCCTGCAGAAGGTGAACGCCGTCCTCGCCACCCTGCTGGCGAACCAGAACGCGCTGGACGCCAGCATCCGTGGCCTCGCGCCGTACGCGCGGGTGTTCACGAACACGCTCGGCACCGGGCCGTGGTTCGACACCTACGTGCAGAACCTGGCCCCGGTTCCGGAGATCCCGCTGCCGAAGGTCCAGATTCCTGGTCTGCCGCCGATCCTGGGAGGTGGCGGATGAAGAGACCGGGGTGGTGGGGTGGGGAAAGTATCAAGATGGCTGCGTTCTCCCGGCTGGTTGCGATCGGTGTCGTGGTCGCGGTGCTGGCGGTCAGCGTGATCGCGCTCTGGCCGAACCCCGAACGGGTCTCCGCGACGGCGTACTTCCCCCGCGCGGTCAGTGTCTACCCGGGCTCGGACGTGCGGATCTTGGGCATCAAGGTCGGCGAGATCGAAAGTGTCACGCCGGCCGGCCGTTCGGTCCGGGTGAAGTTCTGGTGGGAGGCCAAGCACAAGGTGCCGGCCGACGCGAAGGCGGTGATCGCGTCGCCGTCGATCGTGGCCGACCGGTACCTCCAGCTCACCCCCGCCTACACCAAGGGTGACGTGATGGCCGACGGGACGGAGATCCCGTTGACCAGGACCGCCGTACCGCTGGAGCTGGACCAGATCTACCAGAGCCTGAACGACCTGTCCGTGGCACTCGGCCCGAAGGGCGCGAACGACCAGGGCGCACTGTCGCGGCTGCTGGACGTCTCTGCGGCCAACCTCAACGGTCAAGGCGCCAAGCTGAACCAGACCATCACGGACGTCTCGAAGCTGACGCAGACGCTGTCGGGCAACTCCGACAGTCTGTTCAACACGATCCGCCAGTTGCAGACCTTCGTCTCCGCGCTGGCCGCGAACGACTCGCTGGTCAAGCAGTTCAACACCAACTTCGCTGCCGTCTCGACCACCTTGGCCGGCGAGCGGAAGGACCTGTCCGCCGCGTTGTCCACTCTGGCGACGGCGCTCGGCGAGGTCGCGTCCTTCGTCAAGGACAACCGCGGGCTGCTGAAGACCACCATCTCCGGCGCCACCGACATCTCCCAGATCCTGGTCAAGGAGAAGGCCGCGCTGGCCGAGATCATCGACACCGCCCCACTCGGCCTGGGCAACCTGGCCCGCGTCTACAACCCGCAGTTCGGGACCCTGGACCAGCGGATCAACCTGGCCCAGCTGGACGACCCGGCAACGTTCATCTGCTCGCTGTTGCTCCAGGCGAACCAGCCGGTGTCCACCTGCTCGGCGCTGAAGCCCGTGCTCGACGCACTGCCGAAGCTCCCGCTGCTGAGCGCCATCACCGGCGACAGCAACACCGGCTCCGGCGGCCCAGCCGGTACTCCGTGGGCTCCCGCCCCGGCTCCGAAGCTTCCGAGTCCCGACAACGTCGACTCCACCCTCGGTGGCCTGGTCCCGGGAGCCACCCCATGAGGCGGCGGCTGAGGGTTCTCGCCGGCGTGGTTGCGCTGGCCACGTTGCTGAGCGGCTGCGACTTCAGTGTCTACTCGTTGCCGTTGCCGGGCGGCGCCAAGATCAAGGGACCGGCGTACACGGTCACGGTCGAGTTCAGCGACGTCCTCGACCTGGTGCCGAAGTCCTCGGTGAAGGTGGACGACGTCACGGTCGGAACGGTCGAGAAGGTCTGGCTCGAGGGCTACGTCGCGAAGGTGCGACTGAAGCTGCCGAAGAGCCTCGACCTGCCGGACAACGCCCGGGCGACGATCCGGCAGACCAGCCTGCTCGGCGAGAAGTTCGTCTCGCTGGCGCCGCCGACCGGTGACGAGAAGCCGCGCGGCAAGCTGGAGAACGGCGAGCTGATCCCGCTGTCGCGGACCACCAGCAACGTCGAGGTCGAGCAGGTCCTGTCCGCGCTCTCGCTGCTGCTGAACGGCGGCGGCGTGGCCCAGTTGCAGATCATCACCCAGGAACTGAACAAGGCGCTGACCGGCAACGAGCCGGCCATCCGCAGCGTGCTGACCCAGCTGAACACCTTCGTCGGGACGCTGGACAAGAACAAGCAGCAGATCGTCACCGCGATCACGGCGGTCGACTCGCTGGCGAAGAAGCTCAACGCGCAGAAGGCCACCCTGGCGACCGCGATCGACTCGCTGCCGAAGTCGATCGCCACCCTGGACAAGCAACGGGCCGCGCTGGTGAAGACCTTGCAGGCGCTGGCAACGCTGGGCAACACCGCGACCAGGGTGATCACGGCATCCCAGAAGGACCTGGTGGCCAACCTCCAGTCGCTGTACCCGGTGCTGACGAACCTGGCCAAGGCGGGGGAGAACCTGCCGAAGTCGCTGGAGCTGCTCTTCACCTATCCCTTCCCGGACGCTGCGGCAGATGCGGTGCAGGGTGACTTCACCAACCTGGTCATCACTCTCGACGTGAACACCCAGAAGGCACTGCAGGGCCTGCTCGGGCTGAACCTGCCCAGCACCGGGCTCACCTTGCCGACCGCCAAGCTGAGCCTCCCGGTCCACAACTCACCGCAGTTCCCGACCGCCGGCTCGACCGGTGGCCTGCCGCCACTGCCACTACCGACCGGCACAGCCACCAGCTGCATCACCGTGCTCGGTCTACCGGTCTGTACCCCGACGCTCAACCGGTCCGGGTTCGATCCGGAGCTGGCCAAGGTCCTGATGCCGGGGGTGGCCAAGTGATCAGCAGAACGGTCCGGATCCAGCTGATGGTGTTCCTGCTGATCACCGTGGTCGGCATCGCCTATGTCGGCGGCAAGTACGCGCAGGTGGACCAGCTGCTGTTCGACGACGACTACACCGTCAGCGCCAGCTTCGCCGAGTCCGGCGGCATCTTCACCGGCGCCGAGGTGACGTACCGCGGCCAGCCGGTCGGCCGGGTCGGCAAGCTCGAGCTGCTCTCCGACGGCGTCGCGGTCAACCTGGACATCGACAAGAAGCAGAAGATCCCGAACGACCTGCTCGCCGTGGTCGCGAACCGGTCCGCGATCGGCGAGCAGTACGTCGACCTGCAGCCGCGCCGCGACGGCGGTCCCTACCTGCAGGACCGCTCCAAGATCGCCCGGCAGGACACCGCGATCCCGATCGACACCACCGAGCTGCTGCTGAACCTGGACCAGCTGGTGAACTCGGTCGACAAGAACAGCCTGAAGACCACCGTCAAGGAGCTCGGCGACGCGCTCCGCGGCCGCGGCACCGACCTGCAGAAGATCATCGACAGCTCCGGACACCTGATCGACGACGCGGACGCGAACATCCTGCAGACGATCAAGCTGATCAACGACGGCGACACCGTGCTCGCCACCCAGGTGGCCAGCGGCGACGCGATCAAGACCTGGGCGAAGAACCTGGCGCTGCTGTCGGACACCCTGGTCAGCTCGGACGCGAGCATCCGGTCCGTGATCGACAACGGCTCGGCCGCGTCGACGCAGCTCACCGGCCTGATCCAGGACAACCGCGCGGACATCGCGGTGCTGCTGGGTAACCTGCTGACAGTGAGCGAGATGACCGCGGTCCGGCTGGACGCCGTCGAACAGTTGCTGGTGGTCTACCCGGCGGTGTCGATGGGCGGCTACGTAGTACCGGCGAAGGACGCGGGGACAGGGCACTACGACGCCCACTTCGGGCTCGTGCTCGGCGTCAGCCCGCCTGCCTGCCGAGCCGGCTACAACGGCACCGACAAGCGGGTCCCACAGGACACCACCAGCAAGGCCGCCAACTCCAAAGCCGCCTGTACTGCGAAGCCGTCGACCGGGATCGACGTCCGCGGCTCGCAGAACAAGCCGAACCCCACGTCCCGCGAGGATGCCAACCGGATCGGGTACGGCGTCGGGTACGACCCGGCCACCGGCGCGGCAGGTGGTTCCGGCGGCATGCCCGAACTGGTGCTCGGCTCGACCGGCGGCCAGGAGGATCTCCTCGGCGCGGACTCCTGGAAAGCCCTCCTCCTCGGACCGGTGACTGCGAAGTGACTTCAACCTCCCGGCGGGGCCCGGTGATTCTGGCCTGGGCGCTCAGCGTGCTGCTCGTGGTCGCGCTTGCGGCCGCGACCGTGTCGGTGCTCGCGTTGCGACGTCAGGACGTGCGGAACGAAGACCGTGCGGGCGCGATGCAGGCAGCCCGGCAGTTGGCGCTCGACTTCACCACCTATAACTACGGGACCTGGGACGCCGACGCGAAGCGGGTGGTGGACGACTCCACCGGGCAGTTCAAGGAGGAGTTCTCCTCCGGGTCGAACTCGGTCAAGACCGAGGTGGTGGCGAACAAGGCGACCTCCAAGGGCGATGTGAAGGAGGCCGCCGTGGTGTCGAACGACAAGGACTCGGCCCAGATCCTGGTGATCGTGAACGCCGTGGTGACGAACACCGCGGCGTCGACCGGCGTCGAGCGGCGCTACCGGATCAAGCTCGACATGGTCCGCGAGAACAACCGCTGGCTGACCGCCGACTTCCAGGTCGTGGGCTGATGCCGGACCGCAACCGCAACCGCATTGCCGGCCGCCGCCGCCCCACCCCCGACCGCGGCCCACACACCCCGCCCGACACCGAGGACACCCCCACCGACGCATCCCCGCAAGCGCCCTCGGCGCCCGCCGAGCCGGGCGAGTCCACGGGCGTGCAGCCGCCCGTTGCCCCCGCCGTGGAGGAAGCGGAGGCGGCTGCGGCAGACGTGACCCCTACCACAGTCGACGCTGACGACCCGCTGGTAATGGTCCCGTCAGAGCGGCGAGGGCGGCGCACGGCCTGGCTGATCAGGCGCAGCACCTTACGGAAAGTAGCGGAGGCGGCTGAGGCAGCGGCGCCCGCGAAAAGAGCCCGGGCGGTCAGTGTGGTGCTGTCCGGCGTCCTGGCGGTGCTCATCGTGGTGATCCTGGCGTTTGCCGGGATTCTCGGGCTGAAGGCCTGGAAGGGGCAGCAGGCCGAGGACGCCCGGGGCGAGGCGGCCGCGGCGGGCCGGAAGGCTGCCGAAACCGCGCTCAGTTACGACTACCGCTCGCTCGACAAGAGCTTCGCCGCCGCCCGCGCCACCATGACCCCGGATTTCGCCACCAAGTTCGACGAGACCGCCAAGGTGGCCGGCGAGCTCGCCACCAAGACCAAGGCGACCGTGCGCGCCGAGGTCCGGGAGGTCGGCGTACGGGATGGTGACGCCGATCGCGTCACGCTGGTCATCTTCGTCAACCAGACGACCACCAGCACGATCACGCAGGGTAAGCCCCGGGTCGATCTGAACCGGACGAGATTCACGATGGTCCGAAACGGGGACCAATGGCTGGTCCAGGAGATCGCTGGACTGTAGTCTCATGGTGACTCCGGAAAGGTTCGAGTTCCGGGCGGCTCGCGGGTCCATCCACCCGCTGGAGACCCCGGGTCGGTCCTTGACGGAGAGGGTGGTCCGACGGCATAGTGTTGGACCCCATTGGACAGTCTTGCCCTGATCGGGTAATCTATTGCTTTGCGCTGCCTCTACCTCCCCCCTGGCTCAGGTCAAAACTTGACTAGGGCGGTTCGGCATGCGCTCCCAGCACCGAAGTGCCAGCACAGTAGTTACTTTGCGAGCCCGTGGAAGGACGCCCCTTGGTCGCCTCGCGCAACCCTCAGTCCGACAGTATTACCAACGTTTCCGGCTCCCGCCGCATCTCCTTCGCCAAGATCTCCGAGCCTCTCGAGGTTCCGGATCTACTGGCGTTGCAGGTGGACAGTTTCGACTGGCTGGTCGGGAACGAAACCTGGCAGGCCCGGGTGGCCGCCGCCGAGGCGGAGGGACGGACTGATCTGTCCTCCCCGTCCGGCCTGGAGGAGATCTTCGAAGAGATCTCCCCGATCGAGGACTTCAGCGGCACCATGTCGCTGTCGTTCCGTGACCACCGGTTCGAGCCCCCGAAGAACACGGTCGACGAGTGCAAGGAGCGTGACGTCACCTATTCGGCGCCGCTGTTCGTCACCGCCGAGTTCATGAACAACGAGACCGGTGAGATCAAGAGCCAGACCGTCTTCATGGGTGATTTCCCACTGATGACGCGCAAGGGCACGTTCGTGATCAACGGCACCGAGCGTGTCGTCGTGTCCCAGCTGGTTCGCTCGCCCGGTGTGTACTTCGAGCGCACGCCGGACAAGACGTCGGACAAGGACATCTTCACCGCCAAGATCATCCCGTCGCGCGGTGCGTGGCTGGAGTTCGAGGTCGACAAGCGCGACATGGTCGGCGTACGGCTCGACCGCAAGCGCAAGCAGAACGTCACCGTGCTGCTCAAGGCGCTCGGCTGGACCGACGCGCAGATCCTCGAGGAGTTCGGCGAGTACGAGTCGATCCGCCTCACCCTGGAGAAGGACCACACCTCCGGGCAGGACGACGCGCTGCTGGACATCTACCGCAAGCTGCGCCCGGGTGAGCCCCCGACGCGCGAGGCCGCGCAGGCGCTGTTGGACAACTATTACTTCAACGGCAAGCGCTACGACCTCGCCAAGGTCGGCCGGTACAAGATCAACAAGAAGCTGGGCCGCGACGAGGCGCACGACACGGCCGTCCTGACGATCAACGACATCGTCGCGACGATCAAGTACCTGGTCGCGCTGCACGAGGGCAAGACCGAGCTGGCCGCGCCGCAGGGCGAGATCGTGGTCGAAGAGGACGACATCGACCACTTCGGCAACCGCCGTCTCCGGACGGTCGGCGAGCTGATCCAGAACCAGCTCCGGACCGGCCTGGCCCGGATGGAGCGGGTGGTCCGCGAGCGGATGACGACTCAGGACGTCGAGGCGATCACGCCGCAGACGCTGATCAACATCCGCCCGGTGGTGGCGGCGCTGAAGGAGTTCTTCGGCACCTCCCAGCTGTCCCAGTTCATGGACCAGACCAACCCGATCGCGGGTCTGACCCACAAGCGCCGCCTGTCGGCGCTTGGCCCGGGTGGTCTGAGCCGCGAGCGGGCCGGCTTCGAGGTTCGCGACGTGCACCCGTCCCACTACGGCCGGATGTGCCCGATCGAGACCCCGGAAGGCCCGAACATCGGCCTGATCGGTTCGCTGGCCACCTATGGCCGGGTGAACCCGTTCGGTTTCGTCGAGACGCCGTACCGCAAGGTCGTCGAGGGTGTCGTCACCGACCAGGTCGACTACCTGACCGCGGACGAGGAAGACCGTTTCGTCATCGCCCAGGCCAACGCGGTGCTGAACGAGCAGAACGCGTTCGCCGAGGACCGGGTGCTGGTTCGCCGGCGCCACGGTGAGGTCGAGCTCGTGCTGGTCGACGACGTGGACTACATGGACGTCTCGCCGCGCCAGATGGTGTCGGTCGCGACGGCGATGATCCCGTTCCTCGAGCACGACGACGCCAACCGCGCCCTGATGGGCTCCAACATGCAGCGCCAGGCCGTTCCGCTGATCACCGCGGACGCCCCCCTGGTCGGTACCGGCATGGAGTTCCGCGGTGCGGTCGACGCCGGTGACGTGCTGGTGTCGGAGAAGGCGGGTGTGATCAAGGAGGTCTCGGCCGATCTGATCGAGGTCGCCGCCGACGACGGCACGTACCAGACCTACCGGCTGCAGAAGTTCCGTCGCTCGAACCAGGGCACCTGCATCAACCAGCGTCCGCTGGTCGACGCCGGGCAGCGGGTCGAGATCGGTTCGCCGCTGGCCGACGGTCCGTGCACCGACGAGGGCGAGATGGCCCTCGGCCGGAACCTGCTCGTGGCGTTCATGCCGTGGGAGGGTCACAACTACGAGGACGCGATCATCCTCAGCCAGCGCGTCGTGCAGCAGGACCTGCTGACCTCGATCCACATCGAGGAGCACGAGGTCGACGCCCGCGACACCAAGCTGGGTCCGGAGGAGATCACCCGGGACATCCCGAACGTCTCCGACGAGATGCTGGCGGACCTGGACGAGCGCGGCATCATCCGGATCGGCGCGGAGGTCACCACCGGTGACATCCTGGTCGGCAAGGTCACGCCCAAGGGTGAGACCGAGCTGACCCCGGAGGAGCGACTGCTCCGGGCGATCTTCGGTGAGAAGGCGCGCGAGGTGCGCGACACCTCGCTGAAGGTGCCGCACGGTGAGAACGGAACCGTTATCGGGGTCCGCGTCTTCGACCGCGACAACGGCGACGAACTGCCGCCGGGCGTGAACCAGCTGGTCCGCGTGTACGTCGCGCAGAAGCGCAAGATCTCCGTCGGTGACAAGCTCGCCGGACGCCACGGCAACAAGGGCGTCATCTCGAAGATCCTGCCGGTCGAGGACATGCCCTTCATGGAGGACGGCACCCAGGTCGACATCATCCTGAACCCGCTGGGCGTGCCCGGCCGGATGAACGTCGGTCAGGTGCTCGAGACCCACCTCGGCTGGGTTGCCAGCCGCGGCTGGAAGGTCGACCCGACCAGCAAGGAAGAGTGGGCCCAGCGACTGATCAAGATCGGTGCCGGCGAAGCCGCTCCGTTCACGAACGTCGCCACCCCGGTCTTCGACGGTGCGCGTGAGGAAGAGGTCACCGGCCTGCTCGGCTCGACCCTGCCGAACCGCGACGGTGACCGGATGGTCGACAGCACCGGCAAGGCCAACCTGTTCGACGGCCGCTCGGGTGAGCCTTTCCCGCAGCCGGTCGGCGTCGGCTACATGTACATGCTGAAGCTGCACCACCTGGTGGACGACAAGATCCACGCCCGCTCGACCGGTCCGTACTCGATGATCACGCAGCAGCCGCTGGGTGGTAAGGCGCAGTTCGGTGGTCAGCGGTTCGGCGAGATGGAGGTGTGGGCCCTGGAGGCCTACGGTGCCGCCTTCGCGCTGCAGGAGTTGCTGACGATCAAGTCGGACGATGTGGTCGGTCGCGTCAAGGTGTACGAGGCGATCGTCAAGGGCGAGAACATTCCGGAGCCGGGTATCCCGGAGTCCTTCAAGGTTCTGGTCAAGGAAATGCAGTCCCTGTGTCTGAATGTCGAGGTCCTCTCGTCCGACGGAAGCCGGGTCGAGATGCGCGACAGCGAAGAGGATGTCTTCCGCGCTGCGGAGGAACTGGGAATCGATCTGTCCCGGCGTGAGCCGAACAGCGTCGAGGAGGTCTGAGCGCGTTGGCGCTTGAGATCAACAACCAACTCACTCAGACCATTTTGAAAAACGGGAGATAACACATCGTGCTCGACGTGAATTTCTTCGACGAGCTTCGGATCGGCCTGGCGACCGCGGATGAGATCCGCCAGTGGTCGCACGGCGAGGTCAAGAAGCCCGAGACGATCAACTACCGGACGCTCAAGCCCGAGCGTGACGGTCTGTTCTGCGAGAAGATCTTCGGTCCCACCCGGGACTGGGAGTGCTACTGCGGTAAGTACAAGCGCGTTCGCTTCAAGGGCATCATCTGCGAGCGGTGTGGCGTCGAGGTCACCCGCTCCAAGGTGCGCCGCGAGCGGATGGGCCACATCGAGCTGGCCGCGCCGGTCACCCACATCTGGTACTTCAAGGGTGTCCCGTCGCGACTCGGCTACCTGCTCGACCTCGCCCCGAAGGACCTGGAGAAGGTCATCTACTTCGCGGCGTACATGATCACCGACGTCGACGACGAGGCGCGGCACCGCGACCTCTCGTCGTTGGAGGGCCGGACCGATGTCGAGCGCAAGCAGCTCGAGGGCCGGCGCGACAACGACATCGAGACCCGGATGAAGAAGCTCGAGGAGGACCTGGCGCAGCTCGAGGCCGAGGGCGCCAAGGCCGACGTTCGCCGCAAGGTGAAGGAAGGCGCCGAGCGTGAGGTCAAGCAGTTGCGCGACCGTGCGCAGCGCGAGATCGACCGCCTGGACGAGGTCTGGAGCCGGTTCAAGAACCTCAAGGTCCAGGACCTTGAGGGCGACGAGATCCTGTACCGCGCCATGAAGGAGCGGTTCGGCAAGTACTTCGAGGGCGCGATGGGTGCCGCCGCGATCCAGCGGCGGCTGGAGACCTTCGACCTCAAGGCCGAGGCGGCCAGCCTGCGGGAGACCATCAAGACCGGTAAGGGCCAGCGCAAGACCCGCGCCCTGAAGCGGCTCAAGGTCGTCACCGCGTTCCTGGCCACCAACAACAGCCCGATGGGCATGGTGCTCGACTGCGTCCCGGTGATCCCGCCGGACCTGCGGCCGATGGTCCAGCTCGACGGTGGCCGGTTCGCCACCTCCGACCTGAACGACCTGTACCGCCGGGTGATCAACCGGAACAACCGGCTGAAGCGGCTGCTCGACCTGGGCGCTCCCGAGATCATCGTCAACAACGAGAAGCGGATGCTGCAGGAGGCCGTCGACGCACTGTTCGACAACGGCCGCCGTGGGCGTCCCGTCACCGGCCCGGGCAACCGGCCGCTGAAGTCGCTGTCCGACATGCTCAAGGGCAAGCAGGGCCGGTTCCGTCAGAACCTGCTGGGCAAGCGCGTCGACTACTCCGGCCGTTCGGTCATCGTGGTCGGCCCGCAGCTGAAGCTGCACCAGTGCGGTCTGCCGAAGGCGATGGCGCTGGAGCTGTTCAAGCCGTTCGTGATGAAGCGGCTGGTCGACCTCAACCACGCGCAGAACATCAAGTCCGCCAAGCGGATGGTCGAGCGTCAGCGCGCCCAGGTCTGGGACGTGCTGGAAGAGGTCATCACCGAGCACCCCGTGCTGCTGAACCGTGCGCCTACTCTGCACCGGTTGGGCATCCAGGCGTTCGAGCCGCAGCTGATCGAGGGCAAGGCGATCCAGATCCACCCGCTCGTCTGCTCCGCGTTCAACGCGGACTTCGACGGTGACCAGATGGCGGTGCACCTGCCGCTGTCGGCCGAGGCCCAGGCCGAGGCGCGGATCCTGATGCTGTCGACGAACAACATCCTGAAGCCTGCTGACGGCCGTCCGGTCACGATGCCGACCCAGGACATGATCATCGGCATCTACTTCCTGACCATGCTGAAGGAAGGCGCCCTCGGTGAGGGTCGTGCCTTCACCTCGGTGGCCGAGGCCCTGATGGCCTTCGACCGTGGCGAGCTCTCGCTGCAGGCGAAGGTCACCCTGCGCCTCGACGAGGCCGGCGCACCGGAAGGCTCGACCGAGCGTCCGAACGGCGGCTTCTCGATGGAGACGACGCTGGGCCGCGCGCTGTTCAACGAGGCGCTGCCGAGCGACTACACCTTCGTGGACGTCGAGGTCGGCAAGAAGCAGCTGGGTTCGATCGTCAACGATCTGGCCGAGCGCTACTCCAAGGTCCAGGTGGCCTACTGCCTGGACGCGCTGAAGGACCTCGGTTTCCGCTGGGCCACCCGGTCGGGTGTCACGGTGTCGATCGACGACTTCAGCACGCCGCCGAGCAAGCCCGAGATCATGGCGCGCTACGAGTCGCAGGCCGAGAAGGTCCAGAAGCAGTTCGAGCGAGGTCTCATCACCTCGTCCGAGCGGCGGCAGGAACTGATCGAGATCTGGACCGGCGCCAACGCCGAGGTCGGCAAGGCGATGGAGGAGAACTTCGCCAAGACCAACCCGATCTGGATGATGGTGCACTCCGGTGCGCGAGGCAACATGATGCAGATCCGGCAGATCGCCGGTATGCGGGGTCTGGTCGCCAACCCGAAGGGCGAGATCATCGCCCGGCCGATCAAGTCCAACTTCCGCGAGGGTCTGTCGGTGGTCGAGTACTTCATCGCCACCCACGGTGCCCGGAAGGGTCTGGCCGACACCGCGCTGCGGACCGCCGACTCGGGGTACCTGACCCGTCGTCTGGTGGACGTCTCGCAGGACGTCATCATCCGCGAGGAGGACTGCGGCACCGAGCGTGGTCTGCCCAAGCAGATCGGCGAGCGGAACGCGGACGGCAAGGTCGTGCACGCGGAGAACGTGGAGACCAGCGCCTACGCCCGCACCCTGGCGACCGATGTCACGGACGCCAAGGGCAACGTGGTACTGACCGCCGGCAGCGACCTGGGCGACGTGTCCATCGCCGCGCTGGTGGATGCGGGGATCGAGGAGGTCAAGGTCCGCTCCGTGCTGACCTGTGACGCCAAGACCGGTACCTGCGCGAAGTGCTACGGGCGTTCGCTGGCGACCGGCAAGCCGGTCGACATCGGCGAGGCCGTCGGCATCATCGCGGCGCAGTCCATCGGTGAGCCCGGTACGCAGCTGACCATGCGTACCTTCCACACCGGTGGTGTCGCGGGTGATGACATCACCCACGGTCTGCCCCGCGTGGTCGAGCTGTTCGAGGCGCGTCAGCCCAAGGGCAAGGCGCCGATCGCCGAGGCCGCCGGCCGGATCGCGATCGAGGACACCGACAAGACCCGGAAGCTGGTGCTCACCCCGGACGACGGTTCCGAGGAGGTCGCCTACCCGGTGTCGAAGCGCGGCCGGCTGCTGATCGAGGACGGCCAGCACGTCGAGGTCGGACAGCAGCTGACGCAGGGTACGCCGGACCCGCAGGAGGTTCTGCGGATCCTGGGCATCCGCAAGGCGCAGGAGCACCTGGTGGACGAGGTCCAGGCGGTGTACCGGTCGCAGGGTGTGGCCATCCACGACAAGCACATCGAGATCATCGTCCGGCAGATGTTGCGCCGGGTCACGGTGATCGAGTCCGGCGAGGCGAACCTGCTGCCGGGCGAGCTGGCGGACCGCCTGATGTTCGAGGCGGAGAACCGTCGGGTCGTGGCCGAGGGCGGTACGCCGGCCTCGGGACGTCCGGTCCTGATGGGGATCACCAAGGCGTCGCTCGCGACCGAGTCGTGGCTGTCGGCCGCCTCCTTCCAGGAGACGACCCGCGTCCTCACCGAGGCCGCGATCCACGGCAAGTCCGACTCGCTGGTCGGTCTGAAGGAGAACGTCATCATCGGAAAGCTGATCCCGGCGGGTACCGGCATGGACCGTTACCGCAACATCCGGGTGGAGCCCACCGAGGAGGCGAAGGCCGCGATGTACTCGATGGTCGGCTACGAGTCGTACGACTACGACTTCGGCCCGTCCGCGGGTCAGTCGGTCCCGCTCGACGACTTCGACCTGGGCTCGTACCAGAACTGAAGTCACCCAGTACCCGCCGAGGGCGGCACTCCCATCAGGGGGTGCCGCCCTCGCGGCATTGCTGCCCCGGTCGTCGCCGCGATCAACGATTGTTGCTTAGGGCAATAAATTTGGAGGAGTGCGGAAGCGTGCTGGGGATGGGGAATGCAGGGGAGCGCGGAGGGTCGGTGAGAGGGCGACACGCCGGGGGTGGAGGTGGGTTTCGGGGCAACGCGCGGGGTCGGAGTTGAAGTGTCGGCGGGATGCGCGAAGATGACCGCATGGCAGAGCTCCCGGTCCAGCTGCAGCCCTTCGTCCTCGAGGTCGCGGCCGCTGCGGATCAGCGGGTCGACAGGGTCGGTCAGCTCGACTTCCACCGGCCGGGATCGACCGCGCGGACGGGCGCGATCCTCTTTGTCCACGGGGGTCCGGTGCCCGCCGATCTCGACGTCCTGCCCCGCGACTGGCCGGTCTACACCGGCTATGCGTCAGCGGCCGCACAACGCGGTCTGGTGGGCGTCACGGTCGACCACAGCCTGATCCATGGACTCGACCGGCTGATCGACGCAGCGGACGACGTAGAGGCCGCCATCGCCGTACTGCGGGCTGATCCGCAGGTGGATCCGAACCGCATCGCCCTGTGGTTCTTCTCGGGCGCCGGACTGCTGGCGGGGGAGTGGCTGGACAGCCGCCCCGACTGGCTCCGCTGCGTCCTGCTCAGCTATCCCCGCCTCGCCACCCCGCCCGGTGTCGACGAACTGGTTTCCGCCGCCGAGGTCATCGGCAAACCCGCAAATAGCGTCCTGCCGGTGCTGCTGACGAGGGTCGGCCGCGAGCGGGAGGAGCTCGCCGGTCCGGTGGCGGAGTTCGTCTCCGCCGGTGGCGCCGCGCTGGACATCATCGACGTACCGAAAGGGCAACACGGCTTCGACATGCTCGACCACACCGACGAATCCCGCGCCGCGGTGACCAAGGCCCTGGACTGGGCCATCGCCCACCTCGGCGAGGACCCCAGCGCCCAGCTCCCCATCCCAGCCCCCACCTCCCAACCAACCTCCACCCCCACCACGACAACCCGCCCAACCGCCACAGCGACTGCCGCAGGCGCCCCCGCGGCCGCAGGCACTCCTGCTGGCCCCGCCAGTCAGCAGGTCGCCCCTGCCACCACCCGCACTCAGGCGCCGGCCGACCAGCTGGCAGCTGAGTCCGCTTCTGGTGCTCTTACGGCGGCTGCGTCCTCTCTACCTGCTTCGGCATCGGCTCCTTCGGTTTCGGCTGGGGCTGATAGCCCGGCGGCTCGGGTGGTGCGTCGGGAGCAGGCTGCTTATCTGGCGCACGATCTGGAGGCGTTCCTGGCGATGTACTCGCCGACCGCCCAGCTCCAGCTCGCGGACGGCACCGTCATGCGCGGTCGCCGGTCGCTGCGTGAGTACTACCGGCCGCACTTCGAGACCGGTCAGTGCAAGACCGAGCTGATCCAGCGGATCACCCTGGGCGAGTGGGTCGTCGACCACTCCCTCGTCCACGACTCCGACCAGGGCCCGACCCCTACGATCTCCCTCTACCGCGTTCAGGAGGGCCTGATCGTCGAGGTTCGCTTCCTCGCCTGACAGGAAGGGTCCGCTCGATCCTCCGCGGAGGTTCGAGCGGACCGCGGTGGCGGGTTTCAGGCTCGATGAAAGAGTTACGGCCTAGACCCTGTAAACTGTCGAAGCGGCCGGGCCTCAGCCCTGCACGGTGATCTGTTTTGACCGTGCTTGAGGCAGCCGCTAGTCTTAACGATCGTGCCCGGGTCATCCTGGGCCGTCATGCGTGCCCCTCGTATCGGGTCAGCGCGCGTGGCACGGGACTTCTGCTGACAGTCAGGAAGTTTATGACTCCGGTCTGCCCCGTGCCTACGCGACACACCCGACCGCGGGGGTCAGGCGCGCAGCAACCGACCGGACGACAGAAAGAGACCTACGCGGTGCCCACCATCCAGCAGTTGGTCCGCAAGGGCCGCCAGGACAAGGTGTCCAAGAACAAGACGCCGGCCCTGAAGGGTTCCCCTCAGCGTCGTGGTGTGTGCACACGCGTCTACACGACCACTCCGAAGAAGCCGAACTCGGCCCTTCGGAAGGTCGCACGTGTCCGCCTCACCAGCGGCATCGAGGTCACCGCCTACATTCCCGGAGTCGGCCACAACCTGCAGGAGCACTCGATCGTGCTCGTGCGTGGTGGCCGGGTGAAGGACCTCCCGGGTGTTCGGTACAAGATCATCCGCGGTTCGCTCGACACCCAGGGTGTGAAGAACCGGAAGCAGGCTCGCAGCCGGTACGGCGCGAAGAAGGAGAAGAGCTAATGCCGCGCAAGGGTCCCGCCCCGAAGCGGCCGGTCATCATCGACCCGGTCTACAGCTCGCCGCTCGTCACCCAGTTGATCTCCAAGATCCTGGTCGACGGCAAGAAGCAGATCGCCCAGAGCATCGTCTACACGGCGCTCGAGGGCACCCGGGCGAAGACCGGCACCGATCCAGTGATCACGCTGAAGCGCGCACTGGACAACGTGAAGCCCAGCATCGAGGTGAAGAGCCGCCGCGTCGGTGGAGCCACCTACCAGGTGCCGATCGAGGTCAAGCCCGGTCGCTCGACCACGCTCGCCCTGCGCTGGATGACTTCGTACTCCCGTGCGCGTCGCGAGAAGACCATGTCCGAGCGCCTGATGAACGAGATCCTGGACGCGTCGAACGGTCTGGGTGCCGCAGTCAAGCGCCGCGAGGACACGCACAAGATGGCCGAAGCCAACAAGGCTTTCGCCCACTACCGCTGGTGATCCGGGGTCCGTTCCCGGACCCCCAGATCACCCATTTGAAGCACTACAGAAGCGAGAGGTAGACCACCGAGGTGGCCGTACAAATCACCACCGACCTGAGCATGGTGCGCAACATCGGCATCATGGCCCACATCGACGCCGGTAAGACGACGACGACTGAGCGGATCCTCTTCTACACCGGTATCACTTACAAGATCGGTGAGGTCCACGACGGCGCCGCCACGATGGACTGGATGGAGCAGGAGCAGGAGCGCGGCATCACCATCACGTCCGCCGCGACGACCTGCACCTGGAAAGACCACACCATCAACATCATCGACACCCCGGGCCACGTCGACTTCACTGTCGAGGTGGAGCGCTCGCTGCGCGTCCTCGACGGTGCCGTCGCCGTGTTCGACGGTGTCGCCGGCGTCGAGCCGCAGTCCGAGACCGTGTGGCGTCAGGCGGACCGGTACGGCGTACCGCGGATCTGCTTCGTGAACAAGCTCGACCGCACCGGCGCCGAGTTCATGCGCTGCGTCGACATGATCGTCGACCGGCTGGCCGCGGTGCCGCTGGTGCTGCAGCTGCCGATCGGTTCGGAGGCCGACTTCATCGGCGTCGTCGATCTGGTCGGTATGCGGGCGCTGACGTGGCGTGGCGAGACCACGATGGGTGAGGACTACACCATCGAGGAGATCCCGGCCAGCCACACCGAGATCGCCGCCGAGTGGCGCGACAAGCTGATCGAGACGCTGGCCGAGGCCGACGACGAGATCATGGAGATGTACCTGGAGGGCGAAGCCCCGACCCAGGAGCAGATCGTCGCGGGCATCCGGCGGGCGACCATCGCCAGCAAGCTGACCCCGGTGCTGACCGGTACGGCGTTCAAGAACAAGGGCGTGCAGCCCCTGCTCGACGCCATCAACGCGTACCTGCCGAGCCCGCTCGACGTGCCCGACATCGAGGGCCACGACGTCAAGGACCCCGAGGTCGTCGTCACCCGCAAGGCGGCCGACGCCGAGCCGTTCTCGGCGCTGGCCTACAAGATCGCGGCCGACCCGCACCTGGGCAAGCTGACCTTCATCCGGGTGTACTCGGGCAAGCTCGAGACCGGCACCCAGGTCCTGAACCCCACCAAGGGGCGCAAGGAGCGGATCGGCAAGATCTACCGGATGCACGCGAACAAGCGTGAGGAGATCGCGTCGGTCGGCGCCGGCCACATCGTCGCGGTGATGGGTCTGAAGGACACCACCACCGGTGAGACGCTGTGCGACCCGGCCAAGCCGATCATCCTGGAGTCGATGCAGTTCCCGGCTCCGGTGATCTCGGTCGCGATCGAGCCGAAGTCGAAGGCCGACCAGGAGAAGCTGGGTGTCGCCATCCAGCGCCTGGCCGACGAGGACCCGACCTTCCAGGTCCGGACCGACGAGGACACCGGCCAGACGATCATCGCCGGGATGGGCGAGCTCCACCTGGAGATCCTGGTCGACCGGATGAAGCGCGAGTTCCGCGTCGAGGCCAACGTCGGCAAGCCCCAGGTCGCCTACCGCGAGACGATCAAGAAGAAGGTCGAGAAGGTCGACTACACGCACAAGAAGCAGACCGGTGGTTCAGGTCAGTTCGCGCGCGTGATCATCGACATCGAGCCGACCAGCGCCGAGACCGGTGGTGAGGGCGGGTACGAGTTCGTCAACGCCGTCACCGGTGGCCGCATCCCCCGGGAGTACATCCCGTCGGTGGACGAGGGCGCCCAGGAGGCGATGGAGTTCGGCGTACTGGCCGGCTACCCGATGGTGGACATCAAGGTGACGCTGCGAGACGGCGCCTACCACGATGTCGACTCGTCCGAGCTCGCCTTCAAGATCGCCGGTTCGATGGCCTTCAAGGACGCCGCCCGCCGGGCGACTCCGGTCATCCTGGAGCCGATGTTCGCGGTCGAGGTCATCACCCCTGAGGACTACATGGGTGAAGTGATCGGAGACCTCAACTCACGCCGTGGCCAGATCCAGTCGATGGACGAAGGCCCCGGTGGCAGCCGGGCTATCAAAGCCTCGGTGCCGTTGTCCGAGATGTTCGGGTACGTCGGTGACCTGCGGTCGAAGACCCAGGGTCGCGCGTCGTACTCGATGCAGTTCGATTCCTACGCCGAGGTTCCGAAGAACGTGGCGGAAGAGATCATCAAGAAGGCCCGCGGCGAGTAATCTCGCCCCGGACCAACCAACCCACAGCGCGTCGGCGTACGGCGTAAGTCAACACTTTCCAGGAGGGCCCCAGTGGCTAAGGCGAAGTTCGAGCGGACTAAGCCGCACGTCAACATCGGCACCATCGGTCACATCGACCACGGTAAGACCACTCTTACCGCGGCGATCACCAAGGTGCTGCACGACAAGTACCCGACTCTGAACGAGGCCTCGGCCTTCGATCAGATCGACAAGGCGCCGGAAGAGCGTCAGCGCGGTATCACCATCTCCATCGCGCACGTCGAGTACCAGACCGAGGCCCGGCACTACGCCCACGTCGACTGCCCGGGTCACGCGGACTACATCAAGAACATGATCACCGGTGCGGCCCAGATGGACGGTGCGATCCTGGTCGTCGCCGCCACCGACGGCCCGATGCCGCAGACGCGTGAGCACGTGCTGCTCGCCCGTCAGGTCGGCGTGCCGGCGATGGTCGTCGCCCTGAACAAGTGCGACATGGTCGACGACGAGGAGATCCTGGAGCTCGTCGAGCTCGAGGTTCGCGAGCTGCTCTCCGAGCAGGAGTTCGACGGCGACAACGCCCCGGTCATCAAGGTCGCGGCGGCCCCGGCTCTGCAGGGTGACGCAAAGTGGGGCGAGTCGATCATCGAGCTGATGGACGCGGTCGACTCCTACATCCCGCAGCCGGTGCGCGAGATCGACAAGCCGTTCCTGATGCCGGTGGAGGATGTCTTCACCATCACGGGTCGCGGCACTGTCATCACCGGCCGGATCGAGCGCGGCGTGGTCAAGGTCAACGAGACCGTCGACCTGATCGGCATCCGCCCGGAGAAGCAGACCACCACGGTCACCGGTATCGAGATGTTCCGCAAGCTGCTCGACACCGGTGAGGCCGGCGAGAACGTCGGTCTGCTGCTTCGTGGCACCAAGCGCGAGGACGTCGAGCGCGGCATGGTCGTGATCAAGCCGGGCACCACCACCCCGCACACCAACTTCGACGCTTCGGTCTACATCCTGTCGAAGGAAGAGGGCGGCCGGCACACGCCGTTCTTCCAGAACTACCGCCCGCAGTTCTACTTCCGCACCACGGACGTCACCGGCGTCGTCACGCTGCCCGAGGGCACCGAGATGGTCATGCCGGGCGACAACACCGACATGTCGGTCGAGCTGATCCAGCCGATCGCCATGGAAGAGGGCCTGAAGTTCGCGATCCGTGAAGGTGGCCGCACCGTCGGCGCCGGCCGGGTCACCAAGATCCTCAAGTGATTTCAGGAGGTCCGCGAGGGCTCGCAGTCTGAGCCCCGCGGACCTCTGCTTTGAGCCCGCTCCGGGTCCGTGGAACGATCCGGAGCTGGCCCGAAGCCACCCGATTGGCATTCCGGTGCCGATCTCTGGCACAATATTCAGGTTGCTCAGGCGAGGCCGCCGGGGTGCGCCACAGACGCTTGTCTGGCAGGTGCGCCGGACCGGAGACCATGCCGAGGTTCCGGTCCGAGACCGAACCCCGATCACCATCCCAGGGTCGAAGTTTGTCGTACTGACGCGCGTGCCGCGTCCGCGACACACCCGACCGCGGGGGTCGGAGCAACGCAACGAAGACGAAGAGAAGGACGAAGCGAAGCGATGGCGGGACAAAAGATCCGCATCCGGCTGAAGGCCTACGACCACGAGGTCATCGACAGTTCGGCGCGCAAGATTGTCGACACGGTGACGCGTACTGGTGCGAAGGTTGCTGGCCCGGTGCCGTTGCCGACGGAAAAGAACGTGTTCTGCGTCATCCGCTCGCCGCACAAGTACAAGGACAGCCGCGAGCACTTCGAGATGCGCACCCACAAGCGGCTCATCGACATCATCGACCCCACCCCGAAGACGGTCGACTCGCTGATGCGTCTCGACCTGCCGGCCGGTGTCGACATCGAGATCAAGCTCTGAGGGACGCGAATAACCAATGAGCAAGCTAAAGAACACGCGCGGTCTGCTGGGCACCAAGCTCGGCATGACCCAGACCTGGGACGAGAACAACCGAGTCGTCCCCGTCACCGTGATCCAGGCCGGCCCCTGCGTGGTCACCGAGGTGCGTACCTCGGACAGCCACGGCTACGACGGCGTCCAGATCGCCTTCGGCGACATCGACCCCCGCAAGGTGACCTCGCCGATGCGCGGCCACTTCGAGAAGGCCGGCGTGACCCCGCGTCGCCACCTGCTCGAGCTGCGGACCGCTGACGCCAGCGAGTACACGCTCGGCCAGGAGATCAAGGCCGAGGCGTTCGCCGCCGGCGAGATCGTCGACGTGTCCGCCACCAGCAAGGGCAAGGGTTTCGCCGGTGTGATGAAGCGGCACGGCTTCCACGGTCTGCGCGCCACCCACGGTGTGCACAAGAAGCACCGCTCGCCGGGTTCCATCGGCGGCTGCGCGACCCCCGGCCGCGTCTTCAAGGGTATGAAGATGTCGGGCCGGATGGGCCACGAGAAGGTCACCACGCAGAACGTGACGGTCCACGCGATCGACACCGAGCGCGGCCTGATCCTGCTCAAGGGCGCAGTCCCCGGTCCCAAGGGCGGCCTGGTGCTGATCCGTAACGCCGCGAAGGGAGCCACCAAATGAGCACCGTTGACGTCGTCGTCGTGAAGGGCGAGAAGGTCAGCAAGAAGGGTTCCGCGGAGCTCCCCGCCGAGCTGTTCGACGTACAGGTCAACATCCCGCTGATCCACCAGGTCGTCGTGGCCCAGCTGGCCGCTGCCCGTCAGGGCACGCACAAGGTCAAGCGCCGCGGCGAGGTGTCCGGCGGTGGCGCCAAGCCGTACCGCCAGAAGGGCACCGGTCGCGCCCGTCAGGGCTCGACCCGCGCGCCGCAGTTCACCGGTGGTGGCGTCGTGCACGGCCCGACCCCGCGCGACTACAGCCAGCGGACCCCGAAGAAGATGGTCGCCGCCGCACTCCGCGGCGCGCTGTCGGACCGGGCCCGTGACGGCCGCGTGCACGTGGTCGAGAAGTTGGTGGACGGCGACAAGCCCTCCACCAAGGCGGCGCTGAAGGTGCTGGCCGAGGTCACCGAGTACGTCAAGGTGCTGGTCGTCGTCGACCGCGCCGACGAGCTGACCTGGCTGAGCCTGCGCAACGCGCCGACCGTGCACCTGATCGCGGCCGACCAGCTGAACGCGTACGACGTGCTCTGCAGCGACGCGGTGATCTTCACCAGCCCCGCGCTCGAGTCGTTCGTCGCGGGTGCGCCGAAGGGCAAGTCCGTCAAGGCCGTCGCTACGTCGACCGAGGCCGAGCAGGAGGTAGAAGCATGAGTCACGGAGTCAACAAGGACCCGCGGGACGTGCTGCTGCGGCCGGTCGTGAGCGAGAAGAGCTACGGCCTGCTGGACGAGCAGAAGTACACGTTCGAGGTCGCCCCGGACGCCAACAAGACCGAGATCAAGCTCGCGGTCGAGAAGGTCTTCAAGGTGCGGGTCACGTCCGTCAACACTCTCAACCGCAAGGGCAAGCGCCGCCGTACCCGTACGGGCTGGGGCAAGCGTCCTGACGCCAAGCGAGCGATCGTCAGCCTCGCCGGCGACGACCGTATCGACATCTTCGGAGGCCAGTCGTAATGGGTATCCGCAAATACAAGCCGACGACGCCGGGCCGCCGTGGCTCGAGCGTGGCCGACTTCGTCGAGCTCACCCGTTCGACCCCTGAGAAGTCGCTGCTCCGGCCGCTGCCCAAGAAGGGTGGCCGGAACAACTCCGGCAAGATCACCACCCGCCACCACGGCGGTGGGCACAAGCGGGCGTACCGCCTGATCGACTTCAAGCGGTACGACAAGGACGGCGTGCCGGCCAAGGTCGCCGAGATCGAGTACGACCCGAACCGCACCGCGCGGATCGCGCTGCTGCACTACGTCGACGGGGAGAAGCGCTACATCCTCGCCCCGTCGAACCTGAAGCAGGGCACGATCGTCGAGAACGGCCCGGCCGCCGACATCAAGGTGGGCAACAACCTGCCGCTGCGCAACATCCCGGTCGGTTCCACGGTGCACGCCGTCGAGCTGCGTCCGGGCGGTGGCGCCAAGATGGCCCGCTCCGCCGGTGCCAGCGTTCAGCTGGTCGCCAAGGAGGGCCGGATGGCCACCCTGCGGATGCCGTCCGGCGAGGTCCGGATGGTCGACGTGCGCTGCCGCGCCACCCTCGGTGAGGTGGGCAACGGCGAGCAGTCGAACATCAACTGGGGCAAGGCCGGCCGGATGCGCTGGAAGGGCAAGCGCCCGACCGTCCGCGGTGTCGCGATGAACCCGGTCGACCACCCGCACGGTGGTGGTGAGGGTAAGACCTCGGGTGGACGTCACCCGGTGTCCCCGTGGGGCAAGCCTGAGGGGCGCACCCGCACCCGCAAGGAAAGCGACCGCATGATCGTCCGGCGCCGCAAGGCCGGCAAGAAGCGCTGATAGGAGCCGGACAGAATGCCACGCAGCCTCAAGAAGGGCCCGTTCGTCGACCACCACCTGCTCAAGAAGGTGGAGGTGCAGAACGAAAAGGGCACCAAGAACGTGATCAAGACCTGGTCGCGCCGATCCATGATCATTCCCGACATGATCGGCCACACGCTCGCGGTGCACGACGGCCGCAAGCACGTCCCGGTGTTCGTGACGGACGCGATGGTCGGGCACAAGCTCGGCGAGTTCGCCCCGACCCGGACGTTCAAGGGCCACGAGAAGGACGACCGCAAGGCACGGCGTCGCTGACCTCGGTCAGGACGAAGCGCAGAGCAGAAACCTACGGAGAGATTCGAACATCATGAGCGTTCAAGAGCGTAGGGCCGTCAGTGCCCGTCGCGAGAGCCTGCTGGGCGACGAGCCCGGGGCCTTCGCGGTCGCGCGCTTCGTCCGCGTGACGCCGATGAAGGCGCGTCGCGTGCTCGATCTGGTGCGCGGCATGGGCGTCGACGACGCCCTCGCCACTCTGAAGTTCGCCCCGCAGGCCGCTGCCGCGACCGTGTACAAGGTCGTCGACAGCGCCGCGGCGAACGCCGAGGGCACCGAGCACCTGACCCGGACCGACCTGGTCGTGGTCAAGGCTTTCGTGGACGAGGGGCCGACGCTGAAGCGTCACCGCCCGCGGGCACAGGGCCGGGCCACCCGGATCGACAAGCGGACCAGCCACATCACTGTCGTGGTCGGCCCGAAGGTCGAGGCCGAGCCGCCGGTGAAGAAGGCCGACGCCAAGAAGGCGGACGCCAGCAAGGACGACGCGAAGAAGGCCACTGCCAAGAAGGCACCGGCCAAGAAGGCGCCGACCAAGAAGGCGACCGCCGACAAGGCTGAGAAGAAGGAGACCCGATAGTGGGCCAGAAGGTAAACCCGCACGGGTTCCGACTCGGCATCAGCACGGACCACAAGAGCCGTTGGTACGCCGACAAGCTCTACCGGGACTACGTGGGCGAGGACGTCAAGATCCGCCGCCTGCTGGGCAAGGGCATGGAGCGCGCAGGGATCTCCCGGGTGGAGATCGAGCGCACCCGTGACCGGGTCCGGGTCGACATCCACACCGCCCGTCCGGGCATCGTCATCGGTCGCCGCGGCGCCGAGGCGGACCGGATCCGCGGCAGCCTGGAGGAGCTCACCGGCAAGCAGGTGCAGCTGAACATCCTCGAGGTGAAGAACGCCGAGGTCGACGCTCAGCTGGTCGCCCAGGGTGTGGCCGAGCAGCTGTCCGGCCGGGTGGCGTTCCGCCGCGCGATGCGCAAGGCGATGCAGACCACCATGCGTGGCGGCGCCCTGGGCATCCGGATCCAGTGCTCCGGCCGGCTCGGTGGCGCCGAGATGTCGCGGTCGGAGTTCTACCGCGAGGGCCGGGTGCCGTTGCACACGCTCCGCGCGGACATCGACTACGGCTTCTACGAGGCCCGCACGACCTTCGGCCGGATCGGCGTGAAGGTCTGGATCTACAAGGGCGACGTCGCCGGTACCCGCGCCGAGCGGGAGGCGCAGGCAGCTGCCCGCGCCGCCACGCAGCAGCGTGGCCGTCCGGCCCGTCGTGACGGTGGTGGCGACCGCGGTGACCGTGGTGGCCGTGGCGGTGACCGTGGTGGTCGTCGCGACGACCGTCGTGACGGTGGCGCGCCGGCCGCGAAGGCCGAGGCCCCCAAGGCCGACGCCCCCGCCGCCGACAAGCCCGCCGAGACGACCGGAACGGAGAGCTGAACCGTGCTCATCCCCCGCAAGGTCAAGCACCGCAAGCAGCACCACCCGAAGCGCTCCGGCGCTGCCAAGGGCGGTACCACGCTGGCCTTCGGTGACTTCGGTATCCAGGCGCTGGAGAACCACTACGTCACCAACCGGCAGATCGAGTCCGCTCGTATCGCGATGACCCGGCACATCAAGCGAGGCGGAAAGGTCTGGATCAACATCTACCCGGACCGCCCGCTGACCAAGAAGCCGGCCGAGACCCGGATGGGTTCCGGTAAGGGTTCGCCCGAGTGGTGGATCGCCAACGTCAAGACCGGCCGCGTCATGTTCGAACTGTCGGGCGTGACCGAGGAAGTCGCTCGCGAGGCCATGCGCCGCGCGATCCACAAGTTGCCGATGAAGTGCCGCTTCATCACCCGAGAGGCAGGTGAGAACTGATGGCTACCCTGACCGCCGCCGAACTGCGGAACCTGGGAAAGGACGAGCTTCTGGAGAAGCTCGGTAACGCCAAGGAGGAGCTGTTCAACCTCCGGTTCCAGGCTGCCACGGGTCAGCTGGAGTCCCACGGCCGGCTGCGCGCCGTCCGCAAGGACATCGCCCGCATCTACACGGTGCTGACCGAGCGCGCGCTCGGCATCACCGACGAGGTCGACGCCGCTCCGGTCGCCGAGGCTGATGACTCAGCCGAGACCGAAGCCGAAGAGACCGCGGACGACAGCGAGAAGGCTGGGAGCAAGGCATGACCGAGAACGCAGCGAAGGACGAGACCGTGAGCACGACCGCCACCGAGACGCGAGGCCGCCGCAAGACCCGTGAGGGTCTGGTGCTGAGCGACAAGATGGACAAGACCGTCACCGTCGAGGTCGAGGACCGGGTCAAGCACAAGCTGTACGGCAAGGTCATCCGCCGCACCAGCAAGCTCAAGGCGCACGACGAGCAGAACGCCGCCGGCATCGGCGACCGGGTCCTCCTGATGGAGACCCGGCCGCTGTCGGCGACCAAGCGCTGGCGCGTCGTGGAGATCCTCGAGAAGGCCAAGTAGGCCCGCAGCGCACCGCACGGCAACGCCCAGCGGTAATCAATCGAAATTATTCGTTCCGCAAGGCTCATGTGAGTGAGAACCAGCGAGACAACCAGGAGATCAACAGATGATCCAGCAGGAGTCGCGACTGAAGGTCGCCGACAACACGGGTGCCAAGGAGATCTTGTGCATCCGCGTGCTCGGTGGCTCCGGTCGGCGCTACGCCGGTGTCGGTGACACGATCGTCGCCACCGTCAAGGACGCGATCCCGGGCGGCGGTGTCAAGAAGGGTGACGTCGTCAAGGCCGTCATCGTGCGGACCGTGAAGGAGCGCCGGCGTCCGGACGGCTCCTACATCCGGTTCGACGAGAACGCCGCCGTCATCCTCAAGGCCGACGGCGAGCCGCGTGGCACCCGCATCTTCGGGCCGGTCGGCCGGGAGCTGCGCGAGAAGCGCTTCATGAAGATCATCTCGCTCGCTCCGGAGGTGCTCTGAGATGGCACAGGTCAAGAAGACGCAGCGTTCGCTGCATGTGAAGAAGGGTGATCTCGTTCGCGTGATCGCCGGCAAGTCCAAGGGTCTCGAGGGCAAGATCATCTCGGTCCTGCCCGAGGACGAGAAGGTCATCGTCGAAGGCGTCAACCGGGTCAAGAAGCACACCAAGGTGCAGCAGGCCCAGCGCGGCGGCACCACGGGTGGCATCGTCACCCAGGAAGCCCCGATCCACGTCTCCAACGTGATGCTGATCGTCGAGATCACCGACGCGGATGGCAAGAAGCAGAAGGTCACCACCCGCGTCGGCTACAACCGCGTCGAGGTGCAGAAGCGGCGCCCCGACGGTTCGACGTACACCGGGTTCCGCAGCGTGCGTATCTCGCGCCGCACCGGCGAGGAGATCTGATGACCACCACAGCTTCCGAGGCGAAGACACTGCCCCGGTTGAAGACGAAGTACCGCGAAGAGATCGTCGGCAAGCTCCAGGAGGAGTTCACCTTCGACAACGTCATGCAGGTGCCCGGGCTCACCAAGATCGTGGTGAACATGGGTGTCGGCGAGGCGGCTCGCGACTCCAAGCTGATCGACGGCGCGGTCAAGGACCTGGCCGCGATCACCGGCCAGAAGCCGTCGGTGACCAAGGCCCGCAAGTCCATCGCGCAGTTCAAGCTGCGTGAGGGCATGCCGATCGGCGCGCACGTCACGCTGCGCGGCGACCGGATGTGGGAGTTCCTGGACCGGCTGCTGTCGCTCGCGCTGCCCCGGATCCGCGACTTCCGCGGTCTGTCCCCGAAGCAGTTCGACGGCAACGGGAACTACACCTTCGGCCTGACCGAGCAGGTGATGTTCCACGAGATCAACCAGGACCGGATCGACCGGGTCCGCGGTATGGACATCACCGTGGTGACCACCGCCAAGAACGACGACGAGGGGCGGGCGCTGCTGCGGCAGCTCGGCTTCCCGTTCAAGGAGAACTGACGTGGCGAAGACAGCACTCAAGGTCAAGCAGGCCCGCAAGCCGAAGTTCGCGGTCCGGGGTTACACCCGGTGCCAGCGCTGCGGCCGGCCCAAGGCCGTCTTCCGCAAGTTCGGCCTGTGCCGGATCTGCCTGCGCGAGATGGCGCACCGGGGCGAGCTGCCCGGTGTCACCAAGTCCAGCTGGTGACCCCAGCCGGACGCTGCTCCACCACTGACTTCTTCGACCAACACCATCTAGTCACCGTAGGTCGCCGGACGGCGAAACCACGGCGGGAAAGAGGCCCCAGGCCATGACGATGACCGACCCGATCGCAGACATGCTGACGCGTCTGCGCAACGCCAACCAGGCGTATCACGAGTCGACCCAGATGCCGTACAGCAAGATCAAGCAGGGTATCGCCGACATCCTCCAGCAGGAGGGCTACATCTCGTCCTACCAGGTCGAGGAGCCCAAGGAGGGTGCTGTCGGTAAGACCCTGGTGGTCGACCTGAAGTTCGGCCCGAGCCGTGAGCGCTCGATCGCCGGCGTGCGCCGGATCAGCAAGCCCGGTCTGCGCGTCTACGCGAAGTCGACCAACCTGCCCAAGGTGCTCGGTGGCCTCGGCGTCGCGATCATCTCGACGTCGCAGGGTCTGCTGACCGACCGGCAGGCCAAGAACAAGGGCGTGGGTGGGGAAGTCCTCGCCTACGTCTGGTGACGGAAGAACCCGGAAGGAGGACCTAGGAATGTCTCGCATCGGCAAGCTGCCCATCACGGTCCCGTCCGGCGTCGACGTCACGATCGACGGCCAGACGGTCACCGTGAAGGGCCCCAAGGGCCAGCTCTCGCACAGTGTTGCGGAGCCCATCGTGGTCGCGCGCGACGAGGACGGCACCATCGCCGTCACGCGTCCGGACGACCAGCGCAAGAGCAAGGAACTGCACGGCCTCTCCCGCACCCTGATCGCCAACCTGGTGACCGGTGTGACGGACGGCTACGAGAAGAAGCTCGAGATCGTCGGCGTCGGCTACCGCGTCCTGTCCAAGGGCCCGGCCACGCTGGAGTTCTCGCTCGGGTACAGCCACACCATCACGGTGGAGGCGCCCGCGGGCATCACCTTCGCGGTGGAGTCGCCGACCAAGTTCTCGGTGCAGGGAATCGACAAGCAGTCGGTCGGCGAGGTCGCCGCCAACATCCGCAAGCTGCGCAAGCCTGAGCCCTACAAGGGCAAGGGTGTGCGGTACGCGGGCGAGCAGGTGCGCCGCAAGGTCGGAAAGGCTGGTAAGTAACCCATGGCGATCGGATTGCGTCCGAACAAGCACTCCGCCAAGAAGACGTCTTCCCGGCTGCGTCGCCAGATCCGCGTCCGGAAGAAGATCAACGGCACGGCCGAGCGGCCGCGCCTGGTGGTCTCCAAGTCCTCGAAGCACCTGTTCGCACAGGTCATCGACGACGTGGCCGGTGTCACGCTGGTCTCGGCTTCCACCATGGAGGCCGACCTGCGCGGCGCGGAGGCGAACAAGACCGACAAGGCCAAGACCGTCGGCGGCTTGCTCGCCGACCGGGCCAAGGCCGCCGGCATCGACTCGGTCGTGTTCGACCGGGCCGGGAACAAGTACCACGGCCGCATCGCGGCCCTGGCCGACGCTGCTCGCGAGGGCGGGCTCGGCTTCTGATGGCGACGTCAAGGGAAGAAGGTAGTTCTGTGTGCGAGCGCATGCGAGCGGACCATTCAATGCAGCAGCGACTCGTGAATAAGAACTCCGAGCGAAGCGAGGATTCGAAATGAGCGGAGGCCAGCAGCGTCGCGGAGGCGGCGCCGGTGGTGAGCGCCGTAACCGCGACGGAGGTCGTGGTGCGGCAGCTGACAAGACCGCCTACATCGAGCGCGTGGTAGCCATCAACCGTGTCGCCAAGGTCGTGAAGGGTGGTCGTCGCTTCAGCTTCACCGCCCTCGTGGTCGTCGGCGACGGTGAAGGCACCGTCGGTGTGGGTTACGGCAAGGCCAAGGAGGTGCCCGCGGCGATCGCCAAGGGTGTCGAGGAGGCCAAGAAGTCGTTCTTCAAGGTGCCGAGGATCCAGGGCACCATCCCGCACCCGGTCCAGGGCGAGAAGGCCGCAGGCGTTGTGATGCTGCGTCCGGCCGCTCCCGGTACCGGTGTGATCGCGGGTGGCTCGGCGCGCGCCGTACTGGAGTGCGCCGGGATCCACGACATCCTGAGCAAGTCGCTGGGTTCCTCCAACGCGATCAACGTGGTGCACGCCACGGTGGCCGCGCTGCAGGCCCTGGAGACGCCGGAGGCCGTGGCGGCTCGCCGTGGTCTGCCGGTCGAGCACGTCGCCCCGGCGGCGCTGCTGAAGGCGCGGGCGGAGGCGACATCCTGATGGCACGCCTGAAGGTGACCCAGACCCGTTCCGGCATCGGTGGCAAGCAGAACCAGCGCGACACGCTGCGCACCCTGGGCGTCAAGCGGATCGGCGACACCGCCGTCCACGAGGACAAGCCCGAGGTTCGCGGCATGGTGCGCGCGGTTCGCCACCTCATCACCGTCGAAGAGGTTGACTGACATGGCGCTCAAGGTTCATCACCTGCGTCCGGCTCCCGGCGCCAAGACCGCCAAGACCCGCGTGGGTCGTGGTGAGGGCAGCAAGGGCAAGACGGCCGGCCGCGGTACCAAGGGCAGCAAGGCCCGTAACAACATCCCCGAGAACTTCGAGGGTGGCCAGATGCCGCTGCACATGCGGCTGCCGAAGCTGAAGGGCTTCAAAAGCAGGAACCGAGTGGAGTTCCAGGTCGTTAACCTGGACAAGCTCGGACAACTGTTCCCCGAAGGCGGCGAGGTCGGCGTGACCGACCTGGTCGCCAAGGGCGCGGTCCGCGACAGTCTCCCGGTGAAGGTGCTGGGCGACGGTGAGCTGACCGTTGCACTGCAGGTTTCGGTGCACAAGTTCTCGAAGTCCGCCAAGGAGAAGATCGCGGCGGCCGGAGGAACCACCACCGAGGTGTGAGTGCCAGGGCTCGTGCGAGCCAGCGTTTGTTATTGTCGCGCTGGAGTTCGGACGAGCCCTGGTTCGTCTCTTGCCCAGCTGCTTTGCTAGGCCCCTGCCCTGACCGGGCAAGGGAAACTTGTGGGAGGACAGGGTGTTAGGCGCCTTCGCCAACGCGTTCAAGACTCCGGACCTGCGCCGGAAGATCTTGTTCGTACTCTTCATCGTCGTGATCTTCCGGATCGGCTCCGTCGTTCCGGCACCCGGCGTCAACGTCCAGTCGCTGGACAAGTGCCTGAACCAGGCCACGACGGGTACGAACGCGAACCTGTACAACTTGATCAACCTGTTCTCCGGTGGCGCACTGCTGCAGCTCGCGATCTTCGCGCTGGGCATCATGCCGTACATCACCGCCAGCATCATTCTGCAGCTGCTCACCGTGGTCATCCCGCGGCTGGAGTCGCTGAAGAAGGAGGGCCAGGCGGGACAGACCAAGATCACCCAGTACACCCGGTTCCTGACCGTCGGGCTGGCGATCCTGCAGGCCACCGCGTTCGTCGCGCTGGCGCGGACGCCCGGCCGGCTGTTCCAGGGCTGCGCCGAGCCGCTGCTGCGCGACGACTCGTGGTTCCCGGTCGTTGTGATGGTGCTCACCATGACCGCCGGTACCGGCGTCGTGATGTGGCTCGGTGAGCTGATCACCGACCGTGGTGTCGGCAACGGCATGTCGATCCTGATCTTCACCCAGATCGTGGCGACCTTCCCGAGCCAGCTGTGGAGCATCCGCAAGGACAAGGGCATCGGCACCTTCGTGATCGTGATCGTGATCGGCCTGGTGATCATGGCCGCGGTCATCTTCATCGAGCAGGCGCAGCGCCGTATCCCGGTGCAGTACGCCAAACGGATGGTCGGCCGGAAGATGTTCGGCGGGACCTCGACCTACATCCCGCTGAAGGTCAACCAGGCGGGTGTGATCCCGGTCATCTTCGCCTCCAGCCTGATGTACCTGCCGGTGCTGGTCAGCCAGTTCCGTGCGAACGAGGGATGGGCGATCTGGATCCAGGGGAACCTGGTCAAGGGCGATCACCCGGTCTACATGGTGACGTATATCGCCCTGATCATCTTCTTCACGTACTTCTATGTCTCGATTACCTTCAATCCGAAGGAAGTTGCAGACAACATGAAGAAGTACGGCGGCTTCATCCCCGGGATCCGGGCGGGCCGGCCGACCGAGGAGTACCTCTCCTACGTCCTGTCCCGCATCACGCTGCCCGGCGCGATCTACCTCGCGGCGATCTCCATGATCCCGCTGGTCGCACTGGTTTTGCTGAACGCCAGTCAGAACTTCCCGTTCGGTGGTACGTCGATCCTGATCATGGTCGGCGTCGGTCTCGACACGGTGAAGCAGATCGAGTCTCAGCTGCAGCAGCGTAATTACGAAGGGTTCCTGCGCTGATGAGAATGTTGCTGATGGGTCCGCCCGGGGCGGGTAAGGGGACGCAGGCAAAGGTGCTTGCGGACCGTCTCGGCATCCCGGCCGTCTCCACCGGCGACATCTTCCGCGCGAACGTCAAGGACAAGACCGAACTCGGTCTCGAGGCCAAGCGCTACATGGACGCGGGCAACTACGTGCCGGACGAGATCACCAACGCGATGGTGCGCGACCGGCTCTCCGACGCGGACGCGGGCGAGGGATTCCTGCTGGACGGGTATCCCCGCACGCTGCCGCAGGTCGGCACCCTGGACGACATCCTGGCCGACCACGGTCACAAGCTGGACGCGGTGGTGGCGCTGGTCGCCGACATCGACGTCCTGGTCGACCGGATGCTGCGCCGGTCCAAGATCGACGGCCGCACGGATGACTCCGAAGAGGTGATCCGGCACCGGCAGGAGGTCTACGCCGCCGAGACCAAACCGCTGCTCCGGGTCTACGCCCAGCGCGGCCTGCTGGTCGAGGTGGACGGCGTCGGTGAGATCGAAGAGGTCAGCGAGCGTGTGCTCACCGCCCTCAAGACGATCACGGAGTGAGAAGCAGAGCACGTGATCTTTAAGGACCGCGGGATCGAGATCAAGACCCGCGAACAGATCCTCGCCATGCGTGTGGCCGGCCTGGTGGTCGGCCGCACGCTGGAACTGCTCCGCGGCGAGGTGAAGGCCGGCATCAGCACCGGCGAGCTGGACGCGATCGCGGAGGACCACATCCGCTCCTCCGGCGCGACCCCCTCGTTCAAGGGCTACCACGGCTTCACCGGCTCGATCTGTACGTCGGTGAACGACGAGATCGTGCACGGCATCCCCGGTGAGCGGGTGCTGGCCGACGGCGACATCATCTCGATCGACTGCGGCGCGATCGTGAACGGCTGGCACGGCGACGCGGCGATCACGGTGCCCGTCGGCGAGGTCGAGGCCGGGCTGCTCGAGCTGGCCCGGGTCTGCGAGGAGTCGATGTGGCGGGGATTCGCAGCCGCCCACCTCGGTGGCCGGTTGACGGACATCTCGGCGGCCGTCGAGAGCCACGTGCGCGCCACCTCGTCGTACGGGATCGTCGAGGACTTCGTCGGGCACGGGATCGGGTCGGCGATGCACCAGCCGCCGAACGTGCCGAACTTCGGCAAGGCCGGTCGCGGGCCGAAGCTGGTCGAGGGACTCGCGCTGGCGGTCGAGCCGATGCTCACGCTGGGCAACCAAGACAACCACACGCTCGAAGACGACTGGACGGTCGTCACCAACGACGGCTTGGCCGCCGCGCACACCGAGCACTCCTTCACGCTGACGCCCGAGGGTCCCTGGGTGCTGACAGCGCTGGACGGTGGCGAGGCCAAGCTGGCCGAGCTCGGCGTCACCTTCGGTCCGCTGGCCGACTGACAGCCCGTACTCCGCGGCCGGGCCGATCGACGGACAGCCGGAGTCCGTCCATCGGGGGACGCCGGACGCTCCCGAGCTGAGGCACACTTGGGGCATGCCCAGCCCGTACCAACCCCACCAGCGCTTCACCGAGGCCGACCGGGAGAAGATCGCCGGTCGGTTGCGGGACGCCTTCGCGGACGGCCGGCTGGACCAGCCCGAGTTCAGCACCCGGCTGGATCAGCTCTACACCGTCCAGACGTACGGCGAGCTGGAACCGCTGGTGCGTGATCTCCCGCCGGTCCGGACCTACCAGACCCCGGCGGCGGTGCAGCCCGCCAAGCCCGCGCCCGAGCCCGGCAGCTTCCCCGAGCGGCGCAAGGGCAAGCAGCCGAACGGCCTGCAGGCACTGACCGGTGGCTTCACCGGCGTCGTCCTGCTGAACGTGGTGATCTGGTTCGTGATCGGCGTCGCCAACGGCGGTGACTGGCCCAACTTCTGGCCGGTCTGGCTCCTCATCCCGTGGGCGTTCTTCGCCATGGGCAGCCTCGGAAAGCGCCGTTGACCAGCGCCCCGGTCAGTCGCCGCGTGCTCTGGCCCCGCCTTCGTCCGGCGTGGGTCTGGCAGCTGCGGCAGGGCTCGGCGCTCGTCTACTTGATCTGGTTCGCTGTCGCGATCCCGTTGGTGGTCGTCGGTCTGTTGGTCGAGCCGCGCTGGGTCGGCTGGCTGGTACTGGCCTGGTTCCTCGTCCTGATCGCCTTCACCGCCGCCCTGCGGCTCTCGGACGGCCGGTTGCGCAAAGGCTGGTCGGATGTGGTGGAGCAACTCGGTTGGCACTTCAGCGCGTCCGAGCCGGCGGTGCTCGAGCGCTGGCCCTTCCCGCCTTTCGACGCCGACCCGGCCGCGGAGGTCTCCGACGTGACGGCGGGCCGGCATCGTGGTCGCGAGCTGTGGACAGGCAGGTTCCGGCACAAGGTGAGGCGCCGCCAGCTGGGCTTCGACTTCCTTGACCTCGAGGTCGACCGGCCGCTGCCGCCGATGCAGGTGCTGCCTGCCTCGCTCGCAGCGGTGGCCGCGGCCAGCCTGCTCCCGCTGAAGCTGTCCGTCGACGGTCTGGCCGAGGGCTACTGCCTGTTCAACGGCCGCGAGGACCTAGCCCTCGAGGTGCTCCACCCACGGGCGGTGGAGGCCCTCGCCCAGGTGCCGACCTTCGGCTTCAGCTGCGAGGGCCGCCGCTTCGTAGCGGTCCTGCCCGCCTACCGCGACTCCAGTACTGCGCTGGCGCAGCTGGACGCAGCCTGTGACCTGCTGGACCTGATGCCGGAGCACGTCTGGCAGGCAGGCGAGCAATGGGCCGCTACGAGACCTTCCGAAGCAGCCGAACAATAGCGGCGAGGTCCTCGTCGCCGTGGCCCTCAGCGACGGTCCGGTCCAGGAGCTCGCCCATCGGCGTCACCATCGCCGGGTCGACGCCCTGATCCACCGAGGCATCGATCAGGTTGACGTAGGCGGTCGCCTGCATGGCCAGGTTCGAGCCGGCCGCACCCGGCGCAGCGCCGTACTCGAGGTCTGCTGCGATCTGGGAGAGCGTGCCGAGCATGGCGGTGAGCCAGGGGATCAGCAGGTCGTTGGTGAACGCCGTCGGGGAGATCTTCTCGCTGGAGACCAGCGCGAGCGCGTGCGCGGCGCCGCCGACCATGCCGTACATCCCGCTGAGCAAGGCCAGATCATGCAGGGCCGCGAACCCCGGATCGCTTCCCACGTACTGCGGACGCGCGAGCTCGGCGAGCGCGGCCTGATGGCGTTCGAAGGCCACCTCTGAGCCGCTGTAGAGGATGAACGCGGCTGGTCCGCCGATCATCACGGGCACGGCCATGATCCCGCCGTCCAGGTACTCCGCGCCCTGCTGCGCGGCCCAGTCGGCGGTCCGCCGGGCCTGGGCCGGGGTGCCGTTGGTGAGGTTGACCAGGGTGCGGTCGGACAGTTCGGTGGCGGCAGGAGCGAGGGTGGTCCGGACGGAGTCGTCGTTCAGGAGGCAGACGACGATCAGCGGGCTCACCGCGAGCGCGTCGGCGACGGTGGCCGCGCGGGTGACGCCGAGCTCGTCCAGCTCGGGGGAGCGGCCGGGGGTTCGGTTCCAGACGGTGGTCGGGTGGCCGGCGGCCAGGAAGGCCCGGGCCAGGGCGGTGCCCATCGCACCGAGACCGAGGACGGTGACAGGAGTTTTCATGTCCCCTAGGGTTGCGGCAGCACTTTAGGGTGGACAAGTACCCACTAAATAGTCAGGTACTGACCGAAAGGTAAGTAACCATGGTCGCTACGAGGCCGTACACCTGCGGGCTGGATGCCGCCGCGGACGTGATCGGCGGGAAATGGAAGCCGCGGATCCTCTGGGCGCTGCACCACGGGCCGCGGCGGTTCGGGGAACTGCGCAAGGAGATCTCCGGGGTGACCGAGAAGATGCTGATCCAGCAACTGCGCGAGCTGGAGAGCCGCCGGGTCGTGCATCGGGAGGTGTTCCACCAGGTGCCACCGAAGGTCGAGTACTGGCTGACCCCGCTGGGGGAGTCGCTCAACCTGGCCCTGGCGCCGCTGGACGACTGGGGCGCCGAGCACCTGGACGAACTGGAGACCACTCGCGCCGGCTGACCTCGCGGCGTACCGTAGGAGGGCCACCTCGGCCACCGACCCCGGCGTACCGGGGGCGATTGGGTTTCCCGTGGGTAAGTGGCGTACACTCTTTCCTTGGTCCTTTGTGGCCTCTGCTCGTGCTGCCCGCGGCTGCTCGATGAGTGCTTTTCTGCACGCCGTCGGGAGGGTGGCTCCCTGAGCAGGGGTGGAGCGGGCCGACCGCACCACCCACCATTCAGTTGTCGTCTACAGAAGTGCGAGGACATGCCCAAAAAAGAGGGAGTCATCGAACTCGAGGGCACCATCGTTGAGGCCCTGCCGAACGCGATGTTCCGTGTTGAGCTGTCCAACGGGCACAAGGTGCTCGCGCACATCAGCGGCAAGATGAGGCAGCACTACATCCGGATCCTCCCCGAGGACCGGGTCGTCGTGGAGCTGTCGCCGTACGACCTCACCAGGGGTCGCATCGTCTACCGGTACAAGTAACCACCACATCACCTGTCGAAGAAAGAAGCTCGATGAAGGTCAATCCGAGCGTCAAGAAGATCTGCGACAAGTGCAAGGTGATCCGCCGTCACGGTCGGGTCATGGTGATCTGCGAGAACCCGCGGCACAAGCAGCGGCAAGGCTGATCCAGCCTTACTCGAGCAGCACACGGCACTTTCGCACCACAGCGCGCATGCTCGTCCGACACCGCAATCAGGTCGGATGTTGCCCCCGGAACAGAGGCCGGGGCCTTGCCGGTGAACAACTCACCGAGGCGGGCAAGGACGCAGCGCGCCACCACACCTCTGCCGACGAAAGGAACACCGCCACATGGCACGCCTCGTAGGGGTCGACCTGCCGCGCGACAAGCGCATCGAGGTCGCTCTCACCTACATCTTCGGTGTAGGTCGTACTCGCGCCCTGAAGACGCTCGAAGCCACCGGCATCTCCGGTGACAAGCGCGTCCACGAACTGGGTGACGAAGAACTGGTCAGCCTCCGGGATTTCATCGAGGGCAACTACAAGATCGAAGGTGACCTCCGTCGTGAGGTGACCGCGGACATCCGCCGCAAGATCGAGATCGGGTCGTACCAGGGTCGCCGGCACCGCAGCGGCCTGCCGGTGCGTGGTCAGCGCACGCGGACCAACGCCCGTACCCGTAAGGGTCGTCGCAAGGCGATCGCCGGCAAGAAGAAGAAGTGACCCGGATGACCGTCGACCACCCCAGGAGTATCTGACCTATGCCTCCCAAGAGCCGCACCGCGGCCGGCGCGAAGAAGGTGCGCCGCAAGGAGAAGAAGAACGTGGCCGCCGGCCACGCGCACATCAAGAGCACGTTCAACAACACGATCGTGACGATCACCGACCCGAGCGGCGCGGTCATCTCGTGGGCATCCGCGGGCACCGTCGGTTTCAAGGGTTCGCGCAAGTCCACCCCGTTCGCCGCGCAGATGGCAGCCGAGGCTGCCGGCCGGCGCGCGATGGAGCACGGCATGCGCAAGATCGACGTCTTCGTCAAGGGTCCCGGCTCCGGCCGTGAGACCGCGATCCGTTCGCTGGGAGCTGTCGGCCTCGAGGTCGGCACCATCCAGGACGTCACCCCGACCGCACACAACGGCTGCCGCCCTCCCAAGCGGCGCCGGGTCTGACCCAGAGAAAGGTAGGCAGCGAAAATGGCCCGTTACACCGGACCCATGACCAAGAAGTCGCGCCGTCTCGGGGTCGACCTCGTCGGTGGCGACAAGGCGTTCGAGCGTCGTCCGTACCCGCCGGGTATGCACGGCCGCGGCCGTCCCAAGGAGAGCGAGTACCTGCTTCAGCTCCGTGAGAAGCAGAAGGCCCGCTACGCCTACGGCGTGCTCGAGAAGCAGTTCAGCCTGTACTACAAGGAGGCCTCGCGGCGTCCTGGTAAGACCGGTGACAACCTGCTGATCATCCTCGAGTCCCGCCTCGACAACGTCGTGTACCGCGCCGGTCTGGCCCGTACCCGTCGTCAGGCCCGTCAGCTCGTCGTGCACGGTCACTTCACCGTGAACGGCATCAAGGTGAACATCCCGTCGTACCGGGTCGCGGCCCACGACGTGATCGACGTCCGGCCGAAGTCGGTCGAGATGACCCCGTTCATCATCGCCAGGGAGACCCACTCCGAGCGAGTGGTGCCGGCCTGGCTCGAGGCGCTGCCCGAGCGGCTGCGGATCCTCGTGCACCAACTGCCCACCCGGGCACAGATCGACACCCAGGTCGCCGAGCACCTGATCGTCGAGCTCTACTCGAAGAACTGACCCGGTCCCGCCGGTGGCTTCCAGGCTGCCGGCGGGTCGGTGTTCTTCACCACTTCGCGGCCTCAAATAGTGGTCGTCGCGGAAACAGAAGGAAGTTAGAAAGTGCTTATTGCGCAGCGTCCCACCCTGACCGAAGAGGTCGTCAGCGAGCACCGCTCGCGGTTCATGATCGAGCCGCTCGAGCCGGGCTTCGGCTACACCCTCGGCAACTCCATCCGGCGTACCCTGCTGTCGTCCATCCCGGGCGCGGCCGTGACCAGCATCAAGGTCGACGGCGTGCTGCACGAGTTCTCCACCGTGGCCGGGGTGAAGGAAGACGCCACCCAGATGATCCTGAACCTGAAGGACCTGGTCGTCTCCTCCGAGCACGACGAGCCGGTCACCATGTACCTGCGCAAGCAGGGCCCCGGTGACGTCACCGGGGCCCTGCTTGCGCAGGT
>Ga0193717_1000153_pt1 | contig 64188 bp, 53 predicted proteins | sample U2c2metaG_FD_145900 | JGI IMG/M metagenome (GOLD analysis project Ga0193717, IMG submission 145900) | Soil microbial communities from a riparian zone of the East river system, Colorado, United States - U2c2 | ecosystem: Environmental > Terrestrial > Soil > Riparian zone | place: USA: East River... | reverse complement strand
GCCCGACCAACCGGGGCCCGCCCCCGCCGATGCCCGCCTGCTCGACCGATACCGCCCTACAGACCGGCATCGGCCCAACGACCCGGCATCCACCCGGACGCGCCTACCGCCGATAGCAGGTTATTCGACCGATAGCGCCCAGTAGACCGGCATCGGTCCCATAAGCCGTCAGCTGGCGGAACCACGCTACTGCGCGACGCGCGGCCCACCATCCGGACCTACCGAACTCGCCGACCCCACCCGGGAAACCGGTTACTGGACAGGGTTCTGCGAGTTCTGTAGATGCCGGTGGGGCCGGGCACCGCTCTCGGCGGATTCGCCGGACAGGTGGAACTACTAGATGCAGCTCACCCCTCAACACCGGAACCACCCGGGCGAACGGAATCCCCTGAATGCAGCTCACACGTCAGCGCGGATCCGCGTAGCTGCGTCCTTCCCTGGCCGAGGTGGTGGGTGTCAAGGGTCGAAACTTGTTTCGAGCCCGCAGGGCCGCGAAGCGCCCTTGACACCCACCACCTCGGCTAGCACCATCACGCAGCGGAGACCGCGCAACCACACTGCCAATGCACCGGGCGCAACCACAGCCCCAATGCGTCGGCGCAACCACAGTCCCAACGCACCGGCGTACAGAGCGCCTGTCAAGCCACCCATCCATAGAACGTCAAGACGGGGCGAATGAACCAGGGTTGTCCACAGGAACCACCCGACTCGGCCATGCCGCGCGTGCCGGCGCAACCACAGCCGGTGATGAACTACGGCGCGCAACCCGACCCGGTCGCACGTCATACAGTTGCTGATAGCAACCACACCCGGTGCCCCATCGCATCCGACCTGTACGAAAGCGTTGGATCGGACCGTTCAGCTGGATGGCGGGACGCGGGTTTCGACGAGTTTCGTGGTTGTGGTCCAGAGGTCTTGCTGGATGCGCTCGGGGCGGCCGGGGAGTGGGCATTCGAGCAGGGCGGCGTTCTTGACGGAGAAGTAGCCGGCGGTTGTGGTGGCAAAGGCAGGGTCGGCGGCCAAGCGGCTGATTATTGCGGCGCCTCGTCGGGGGTCACCGATGCGGAGGGTCTTCAGGATCTTCTCCAGGACACCTGATCCAGGTAGTTCCCGGCCGAGACCGCTGGTGTTGAAGCCTGGGTCGCAGCAGTTCGCGGTGACACCCGTGGCGGCCAACTGACGGCCGAGCTCCTGGCTGAACATGATGTCCATCAGTTTCGTTCTGCCGTAGAGCTTTGACGACTCTCGCCGGGTGTAGTCCTCGGTACTGACCAGATCCCGGGCCGGGACGATGTCGCCGGCTTGCCGCGCGGCCTCGGACGCGACTGTGACGACCCGCGCCGGCGCCGAGGCGATCAGCTTTTCCCGCAAGGCGTTGGTGAGCACCCAGGGCGCAAGGTAGTTGACCGCCACCATTTCGCTGAAGCCATCGACGGTCACGCGCTGCGAGAACGCGTGCAGACCGGCGTTGTTGATCAGGACGTCGATCCGCTCGTAGTGGGCGTCGATCTCCGCGGCCGCCCGGCGCACCTCCGCGAGTGACGAGAGGTCCGCGAGGAACGCGTCGACGGACGCGGCCGGAGCGAGCCGGCCGATCTCAGCGCGCAATTCATCCACCTTGTCCTGGCTGCGAGCGACCACACCCAGGCGGATCCCCCGCTCCGCGAGGTCGAGCGCGACCAGCTTGCCGAGACCGTTGGTGGCGCCGGTGATGACGATGACAGGTCTGCTGTCCATGACTGGCTCAACTCCACACTGTTCGTGAGGTACCTCATTAATCTATCATCACTGAGGTACCTCACGAAATGAGCTCGAAGGAGTCCGATGCGCAACCGCTCGCCCAAGCCTGCAGAGGTGGGCCTGAGGTATCTCTCGACGGCCTACTGGATCCGCAAGGCGGTCGACGGCCAGATGGCCGACAACGGTCCGTCTCTGGCGCGAACGAAGGTCTTACAGGTACTCGACCGGCACGGCTCGCTCCGACAGGCCGCACTCGCGACCGAGCTAGGCCTCGCCGCCCGCTCGATCACCCAAGCGGTCGAGACGATGGAGCGGGACGGACTGGTGGAACGCCGCCCTGATCCCAAGGACCAGCGGGCAAAGCTCGTCAGTCTCACGGCCGAAGGAGCTGCCGCTCTGGTCGCCGGTACAGCCGCCGGCGAAGACGCGATCCGGCGAATCTTCGCTGGTCTCAGACCTGCCCAGCGAACGGCTCTGGACGAGATCCTCGACGTTCTCGACGCCACGGCCGGCTGAGGTCCCCTTCCCAGTCCGGCGGTGGCGGGTGATGCTGTGGGAATGACGGGGATGGTGGGGCGTGAGCGGGAGCTCGGCGCACTGCGGGGCTGGGTGGAGGAGGCTCGGCAGGGGCGCGGGCGGTTGGTGTTGTGTGGCGGGGAGGCGGGGGTCGGTAAGACCAGGCTGGCGCAGGAAGTCGCCGGCAGTGCGCTGGCTGGAGGTTGCACGGTCGCCTGGGGGCGTTGCGTGGAGACCGAGGGCGCGCCGGCGTACTGGCCGTGGATTCAGGTACTGCGCGCCCTCGGGGTTTCCGCCGATGCTGTCCTCGCCGGTGGCACCGAGGCACCGGAGGATCGGTTCAGGCTGTTCGACGAGGTCACCGAGGCGATTCGCGGCAGCGGTGGAAGCGGTGGACTCGTGGTCGTGCTGGACGACATCCACTGGGCGGATGAGACCTCACTTCGCGTACTACGCCATCTCGCCGACCGGCTGTCCGATTCCCAGGTGCTGGTACTGGCCACCTTCCGCGACGCCGAGCCGGCCAGCGTTCTCCCCCGGCTGCTGCCCGAGCTGCTGCGGTCACCGTCGGTGGAACGGATCGAACTGCGCGGGCTCGACGCAGGCGAGGTCCACGAGCAATTGCCGACGGCAAGCACCGATGAGGCCAAGGCGATCCACGAGGTCACCGGTGGAAACCCCTTGTTCGTCGGGGAGATCGCCCGAGCGATGGCGGACGGCTCATGGCGGGCGGACCGGCCACCACGGACAGTCCTGGAGATCGTCGGAGCTCGGGTCGACCGGGTCTCGCAAGGTTGCCGTCGGCTGGTGCAGGCAGCGGCGATCGTAGGACGCGACTTCCAGCTGGCCCTGGTCGCAGCGACGCTAGGCGAACCCATCGCGCAGTGTCTGCCGCTCGTCGATGAAGCCATCGCCTTCGGTCTGCTGGATCGAGTCGGCGACACCGGTGAGCACCGGTTCGTCCATGCGCTCACTCGCGACGCGGTCGAGGCCTCGCTGTCCACCGCCGAGAGAGGTGCCTTGCATCGGGCCGTGGCCGAGGCGTTGGAGGCGCAGTTCGCCGACGACCTGTCAGAGCACCTGGCCGACATCGCCCGGCACCGGCTCGAGCTGGCGCCGTACGGCGAACGGGACACAGCGCGGAAGTGGTTGATCCTTGCCGCCGACAATGCAGTACGGCAGCTTGCGTATGAGGAAGGCGTGCGGCTGTATCGAGCTGCGCTTGGTACAGCGCCGATGCCTGATGCGGAACGTTGCCGAGTGCAAATAACACTTGGCAGAGCGGCCTACCTTGCCGGCGATCTGGCTGCGTGCCGTACTGCGGCTGTGGCGGCCGCGGATGCTGCACGAACGGCAGGCAGCGCCGAGTTGTTGGGCGAGGCGGCGCTCATCCTCGAGGCCGTGCCCGATGCCGGGATCAACGCCACGGCCAAGCAGTTGTGCGAGGAGGCGCTCGCCGGGAGGACGGACGAGGCCTTGCGGGCAAGGCTGCTGGCGCAGCGCAGCCATCTCGCCTTCTACGACGGTGAGCAGGAGAGGCTCGAATCGCTCAGCGTCGAGGCGCTCGACCTCGCCCGCAAGTCGCAGGACGACCAGGCGTTGGCTGATGCGTTGAGGGCTCGACAGGAGGCGTGTCCTGGGCCGGCGGGCCGGGCGGAGCGGTTGTTGCTGGCAACTGAGATGCTTGCGCTCGCGCAGCGGACCGGCAGCGCCCGATCCGCGATGTGGGGCGAGATCTGGCGGCTCGATGCCTTGATCGAGAGCGGGCAGCTCGCCGCCGCGGCCGAGGAACTGCCAGCGCTGCGGGTCGCGGTCGAGCGTCTCGGCGGACCGGTGAGCGCCTGGCATCACGATCGCGTCGCCGCGTGTATCGCGCAGGCACGCGGCCGGTACGCCGAGGCAGCGCGCCTGGGAAGACTGGGATTCGACCGGATGCGCGTCGTCGAACCCGCTCCCGCGACGGGTGCCTACCTCGCTCTGCAGATCGCACTCGCCGGTCACATCGGCCTCACTGAGGACGCGGCAGTCCTGGTACGGCAGGTGCACGAACCGCCGCCGCGGTTCGCGATGATGGCCCGGCTCTCCCGGGCGCATCTGCTGCTGTGCGCCGGGCTGCCGGACGAGGCAGCAGCGTCGTACCAGCAGGCCGGACCGATCGAAGCCTGGTCGCTGCCTGCGTTCTTCGTCCTGCCTGGTTATGTGTACGCCGTGCTCGCGTGCGAGGGACTCGGCCGGTACGACGAACTCGCAGTACTGATGGAACGGCTCGAAGCGTTTCGCGGGGAACATGTTGTGGGCAACGGCGTCGCGTATATGGGGCCGACTGAGCTCGCCCTCGGACGTGCTGCCGCCGTACTGGGGATGGCGGACAGAGCCATCGAGGATCTGGAGTTCGCGAGGCGGCAGGCGGAGCGGGCGGGAGCGCCCGGGTTCGTTGCCGAGTCGCAGTATCACCTGGCGGTGGCGTTGCTCGAGCGCAACGGTCCGGGTGATCGGGATCGGGCCAGGGTGCACGCGCAGGACGCCGATCGACTGGCCAGGTCGCTCGGGATGAGCGCGTATGTCGATCGGACAGAGGCACTGGTGAACGGCGACTCCGCGGTGCTGAGTCCGCGGGAGGACGAGGTGGCGAAGCTGGTCGCGGAGGGGCTGACCAACCGGCAGATCGCGGAGCGGCTCTTCATTTCCGAACGCACGGCGCAGAACCACGTGCAGCACATCCTCACCAAGCTCGGCTTCGGAACCCGCAGTCAGATCGCAGTCTGGAGCGCCCGCGTCTCGAGATGAGTCGCGCCAACTGGTGAGTAGCAGGATGAGTGATTCGGCGGATTCGGGGCGGGTGGGGATTTCCTACCTTGGTCGTGCGGCGGACAAGCTGCCGCAGGACGAAGGAGAGCAATCATGAAGTGGATCGCAGTCGCCACCCCGCCGTTCCGGTCGATCGAGCAGTTCGACCAGGTGATGGGTCAGCTGGGCGCGGAACCGGCTGGTCTGGAGGCGCGGTACGTCGGGTCGACCGACGACGGGCTCCGGGTCGTCACGCTCTGGGAGTCGAAGGAGCACGCAGACCGGTTCTTCGCCGACCGGCTCGGCCCGGCGCTCGCAAAGGTCCTCGGCCCGGAACCGGCCGGAAAGCCGCAGGTCTTCGGCATCGAGGTCGCCCGCACCTACGTCCGCCAACCCGTCGGCTGACCCGAACCGCGCAGCTCACGTCTCGCCGGCACGGTCGCGCTCCTCCACGCCCTCCCGCACACTCACCCGTCGCCGGTACCGCGGCCAGGCTCAACCTGGCCTTTGTCACGGGCGTTTTGCTGGAGCAGGGTTTCGGCGAGGGCGAGGATGCGTGCGGAGACCTCGTGGATCTCGCCTGCGCCGACGACCGGGAGTACTGAGCCGCGGCCGGAGTACACCTCGATCAGCGGATGGGTCTGATCGGTGTAGATCTCCAGGCGGCGCCGGATGACTTCTTCGGTGTCGTCGGAGCGGTGCTCGAGTTGCGCGCGGAGGAGGAGGCGCTCGACGAGTTCGTCACGGTCGACTTCGAGGACCACGACCGCGTCGAGCTGGCGGTCCTGGGCCGTGAGGAGGTCGTCGAGGACCTTCACCTGCTCGATCGTGCGCGGGTAGCCGTCGAGGAGGAACCCCGAACTGGTGTCTTCGAGCCGCTCCCGCACCATCGCGTTGGTCAGTTCGTCGGGGACGTACTCCCCCGCGTCGAGGTAGCGGTGTGCCTTCTGCCCGAGGTCCGTCCCGGCGGCGACCTGGGCGCGGAAGATGTCACCGGTGGAGATGGCCGGGATCCCGAGCCGGCCGGCCAGCACCTCTGCCTGGGTTCCCTTGCCGGAACCGGGTGGACCCATCAGCACGAGGATCGTCATCGGTCCTCCGAGGTTTCACGCGAGGGTCTCCTCCGCCCGCTGGGACCCCAGGTTAGCCGTCAGCCGCGAATCGGCCCAGATCGAGGCCGGGGCGAGGTACGGACGGATCAAGGCGGTGAGGTCAGGATCTCCCTGCCCGTCGAGCTCCGCGGTGATGATCCGGCGGGCTGCTCCGGCCAGGAGATCAGCTACTTGAATGCGGGGATCCGTGCGCGAGTCGACCCGCCGTACCGTGAGCGGCCGGCAGTCGTGCGAGAGCAGGAGTTGGTTGATCTGGGCAAGGCGATGCCCGGTCAAGGCGCTCTGCTCGTCGTGGTCGATCACCACAGATCGGCCGGTCGCGCCCCAATGCAGGGCGGCGTCGATGATCGCGGGGATCAGTGGCTCCAGCGGTGGCGGCAGCACCCGGTCGTCCCGGAATCTGGCCGGCAGCGAGTCCACCCGGCCGCGAGCCTGGCTCAGGCGACGGATCACCTCGCCAGGCACACCAGGCGACTGCAGTACGTCGACCTCGTGGAAGAACCTGTCCACCAGGATGTCGAACTGCTTTCGCCGCTTGGCTCGTAGTACGGCGATGAGGGTCTGAAGCAGGCCATGCCACTGATCCAGGCCGAACGCGGCGGGGGCCTGACGGTGAAGCATCAGGGCAGTCGCGCCGCTCTGTGGATCCTGGTCGAGGCTCGTCATCGACGCGTAACCGGCTTCCCCGAGGAACAGCTCCACAAGCCTGTTCGCCATGAAGAGAGGCTTGTCGGTGAGATGCACGTGCGCCTTGCCATAGAGCGGACCGGTTGCCCCCAGCAACCAGTCGAGCAGGGGCCGCTGCTTAGGTCTGAGTAACTGGTTGGACTTGTACTCACCGACCGAGTACGGCGAGCCGGCGCGAGCGGCATCCACGCAGTACTGGGCCACCTCCGGACTCAACTGGTGGGTGGCATGGGTGAATACCTCAGTGGTCGGATCGATCAGGTTCGAACCGGAGAACCCGGACTCGTCTCCCGCGACCTCGATGATGCGTGCTTGCACGTCTACTCCCTGACAGGCTGCCGATACGCGACGCCCCGACGAAGGCAGGGCGGCAAAGCCGGAGCACCAACCCCGGCTCTCAAGCGCTGATCACCCGGGGACCAAGCCCCGGGCTTCAGTACGCGGCAGCCAAACCAGCAGACATACCCCCATCCTCGCCGAAGCGCCGAGGCGACGCCACAGGTTTGGCCAGGCAGGGCAGAGCCCCGGGACCCGGTTGAGGTGCGGGCGGGTCCCGGGGCTTTGGGGGCGGTTAGGGGGTGGGGAGGTTTCGGGCTGTGGCGGACTGGGGGGTTGCGCCTCCGGCGATGGTGAAGCTGGAGCCTGGTTCGATGAGGATGTTGCCCTGGGCGGAGTTGGTGATGGTGGTGTTGGTGAGAGTGGCGTTACCGCGCGCTCCGCCCATCGCGAGGATCCCGGAGCCGTTGTTCGACTTGTCGATCTTCACGTTCGTGATCGCGACGTTCGGCATCAGGCCGCCGCCGGTCTTGAACTGGATGCCGTCATAGGTGGAATCCATGATGTCGGTGTCGCGGATGGTGACACCCGGGATCGGCAGGTTCTGCGGGAACAAGGTGATCGCACCGAACTCCTGGTCCTCGTTCCAGAAGGCCCCGCCGGTGCGGTAGAGCCCGTTGTTGGCGATCAGCGTCGTCCCGGAGAACGGCAGCGGGTCGTGATCGGTCGCCAGCATGATGCCCGGATAGTTCATCGTGTCGTAGATCAGGTTGTTCTCGATCTTGTTGTCGTAGCCGCCGTAGACCGCGATGCCGTTGGCCCGCCACGGCAGCTGGACCGTGTTGTTGGTGAAGGAGTTGGTGTGGGCGACGTCCACGGCCTGGTCCTTCACGTACTTGTTCGCCCAGACCGCCAGCGAGTCGTCGCCGGTGGTACGGAAGGACGAGTTGAACACCTTCGAGTTCCTGGTGCCGTTGGTGAAGTTGATGCCGTCGGCATAGGTGTCGCGGATCCGCATCCCGCTGAACTCGAGCCCGTCGGCCGGACCCCACAGCTCCTGGATGTTGTCGTAGTCGCGCCCGACCCAGACCCCGACGTTCGCGTGCTCGATCCACACGTTGGTGATCTTGGTGCCGGTACCGAACCGCCCGTTCAGGCCGACGCCACCCTCGGCGTTGCCGTCACCGCCGCGGATCCGGCCGGACCCGAAGATCGCGATGTCCGAGATCTGCGTGTTTTTGTCGATGTCGAAGCCGAAGTTGCCTTCGTGCGGGTGGTTGATGCCGCCCGCGTTCTGCGGCTCGATGGTCGAGTACAGCTGCGAGTGCCACATGCCCGCACCGCGGATGGTGACGTTGCTGATACCCACCTGGTTGTACTGACCCCGGTTCAGCGGGTCGTCGGTGAGGATCTTCTTCTCCTGGCGCCACTGCCCCGCCGGGATCCAGACGCAGCTGATCACGCCGTTCTGGTCGTCCGTCACGGCCCGCTGGATCGCGTCCGCGTCGTCGATCCCGTCGCCCGCGATCGCGCCGTACTGCGTGATGCTGGTGCAGCCCGCCGGCTGGCTCGACGGTGCAGCCACCTGCTCGAGGTCGATCGTGTCGATGATGTAGAACGACGCGGTATCACCCGAATCGCGCTGCAGCTTGAACTTCGTACCGGGCGGGTACGACGAGCTCAGCAGCGCATGTGATTCGTCGAACAGCCGGCGCGCGTCACCACCGGGAGTGTTCGTCAGGGCCTCGGGTCCGTCGACGTTCCCGTACAGCCAGCTGTAGTGCGATGACAGGTTCAGCTTCTGCGCGAAGGTCCCGTTGACGTAGAGGCTGATGGTGGCGTCGATGCCCTGGCCGTTCGCCGAGTCGGGGATCGAGTTGCGCACCACGATCGAGTTCGTCTGGTTGGTCGAGGTGAACTCCACGAACTGGCCCGTGCTGTTCAGCCGCACCGACTGCCGCCCGGAGGACTCCGTCGCGAAGTTGGTGTGCCCGAAGGTGCGCAGCGGGTCGGTCTGCAGCAGCGTGCCCTGGTAGCTCGCTGCCTCGGCCTCGTAGGAGACGTACGGGACAGCCGCGCCCCGGCCGACCACGATCGACTGGGACAGCGTGTTGTTGGTTTCGTTGGTCTCGGCAACCACATTGGTCGCATCGGCGGTAGCCGTGATGGTGGCGCCGCCGGTGGTCGCGGTCCAGGTACCGTTGACCGCCACGGTGACGGTCGCACCCGCCGCGATCGAGGCGGTGTTCGTGTTCAAGGTGGTGCCGCCGACGGCCAGGCGAGTGACGCTGGTCGCCCCCGATGCCGCAGTACCGCGGTTGTTGACGGTGACCGTGAAGCTGACCTGCGCGCCGACCGCCGGGCTCGCCGGGTTGGTTGTTACCCCGGTGACCTGCAGGTCAGGTCCCGGAGCCTGCGCAATCACCAGTTGCGATGCTGCCGTGAAGCTGTTGTTCGTGTCGCTCTGCTCGACGATCGTGTTGGTTGGATCGACGACCGCCGCGACGGAGTAGCTGCCCTGCGGCCGCGGTCCCGCGTTGTAGGACACTGTGGCCGAGGCGCCTGCGGCGAGTGCACCGACCGGAGCGCTGCCCACGACTGTGCCGCCGAGGTTGAAGTTGACGGTCGTCGCGCCGGCGGCCGCTGTGCCGATGTTCTGCACGGTTGCCGAGAGCGTGACGGCGCTGGTCTCGTTCGGGGAGGCAGGCGTCCAACTCACCGAGTTGACCACCAGGTCCGGGTTGGGTGCCGGCGTGCCGATCACCTGCAGTTCGGCGACCTGTCCACCCGGGGCGCCGGTGTTGCTGAAGACCTGCAGCCGTACGTCGGCAACGCTGCCGGTGACCGGGATCTCCACCGAGTTCTGGTTCGTCGCCGGGTTGAAGATGTAGTTCGCGCGGGCCGACAGGGAGGTGAAGGTCGTCGAGCCCTGATCGCGCCCGAGCACCTCGATGCTCTGCGTCCGGGTGCCCCACGCGGAGTCCGGGTTGAGCTTGACCACGACCGTGTTGACCTCGGCGTTGGAGCCGAGCTTCACGGTCAGCGTGGACGGGAAGCCGTTGGACTCCCAGTAGGTACCGATGTTGCCGTCGTTCGCGTTCGCCGCGACGAAGTTGAACACCGACGAGGATGCCTCCATCGGCTTGCCGGCGGCCAGGTTGGTGCCACCCGCCTGCCCGCTGCGGAGGACCCGGTTGCTGTCGGCGGATTGGTTGCCTACGGCATCACGGGCGCGGACGTAGTACTCCAGGTTCGCTGAGGCGGGCTGGTTGTCCGTGAACGTGAGGACGTTGCCGGCGACCGTCGTCACGGCCGCGTTGTTGCGGTAGACGGTGTAGCCGGTGACGCCGACATTGTCGGTCGACGCGGTCCAGTTCAGCCTGATCTGTCCCGTGGCGGGCTGGGTCAGGGTGAGGTTGCCGGGCGCGGTGGGGGCTTGCGTGTCGCCACCGGTGGTCGGACCCCAGACCTCGAACTCCGAGAGCTGACCGGCCGGCCACCCCGTGTTGGCGGTGATGTTCAGCCGGACGTAGCGGGTGGTGGTCGCCGGGAACGAGATCGTCACCGTGTTGGCGCTGCCGGGGGCGAAGTTGTACACCGCCGAGGCGACGATGTCGGAGTACGAGGTGCCGTTCGTACTGCCCTGGACGGCCAGGGTCTGCGACCGCGCGCCCCAGGAGGCGGGCAGTTTCAGCACCACGCGGTTCACGCTGGCGGCGGCACCGAGATCGGCCCGGAGCCACTGCGGGAAGGCATTGTTGTTGCTTTCCCAGTACGAGTTCTGGTTGCCGTCACCGCTGTTCCCGGCCGGGTACTCCGGCAGTGAACTGCTGGCGGACAACGTCTTGGGCAGGGCGGCATCGGCCGCGGAGGCGGGGGCCGGCGCGACGCCGACCAGGATCAGGGCGGCCGCGAGCAGGCCGCTGATCAGCCGCCATCGGGGCTGGATCCGTTTCATGGGTGTCCTCAGTTTCGGGCGGGAGACGAGGGGGCAGGTTCTTGCGCAGTTGTTGCTTACTTCTTGCAGAACGGTAGCCAAAGCTTGCAGGCTGGTTATCTGTTCGTCAACGGCTCGTCACACTTCGAAAACATCACCGTGCAGTCCCCGGCCCCGGACATGACAGAACCCGGCCTGCCTGGGAGAGGCAGACCGGGCTCGGTGAGTCAGGAGTTGTGGATCAGGGCTTGCGGGCGAGGCCGGCGAGCAGAAGGCGGCTCGCGCCGTTCGGGGTGGCGAGGTGCTCTCCTGGCGGCCACCACTCGTTCAGGCCGACCAGGCCGGGCTCGAGGATCTCCAGGCCGTCGAACAGGCCGGCGATCTCCTCGCCGGTGCGGAAGTAGAGGTCGTCGAACGCGACCTTCAGCTTGTCCTCCACCGCCGAGGAGAACTCCGCGAGGCGGCTACCGTCGCGCGGGTTGCTCGGGTGTGAGATCGCGAGATAGGAACCGGACGGCAGTGCCGCCATGTAGGCGCCGATGAACTCGCGGGCATGCTCCGTGTCGGGCACGTGGTTCAGCACCATGCCCAGCATCAGGCCGACCGGGCGGTTCAGATCCAGCGCGTTCGTGACGACCGGGTCGGCGAGAACGGCCGCGGGATCGGTCAGGTCGCCGGCGGCGAAGTACGTCTGCTTCTCGTCGACCAGCAGGGCCTCGCCGTGCGCGATCGCGGTCGGATCGTTGTCGACGTACACCACGGTCGCGCCCGGATCCGCCCGCTGCGCGACCTCGTGGGTGTTCTCCGCGGTCGGCAGCCCGGCACCGAGGTCGAGGAACTGGTTGATCCCGCCCTCGCGGACCATCCGGTCGACCGCCTTGGCCAGCCAGCGACGATTCTCCTTCGCCAACTCGGGGACTTCCGGGGCGATCTTGAGCACCTGCTGGAGGAGCTGCCGGTCGGGCTCGAAGTTGTTCTTGCCGCCGAGCAGCAGGTCGTAGAGACGGGCCACGTTCGGCCGGTTGGTGTCTAGTTCGGGCACGAAGGGCCGCTGCTCGCCGTCAGGCATCGCCTCGCCCCACCTCGCTCCGTGTTCGCTGAGTCACTATCCGAAAAGACCGATTGTCGCGAATCTACCGCAGCCACCACAACAGCTCGAAACCACCTCTCCACCCATCGTGCAACCGGGCCCGGCGCGGCCCGCGCCGACCGCCCGGCGGAACCCTCGGGCAACCCGGTTCCGGCGGGCGGGAGATCGGTACACAGTTGACCGGCAAGCGCTTGCCAAGCCAGCTGATCCACCACAGACTGAGCGCGACCCCGGACACCGCCCCCATGATCCCGGAGGACACCATGCACCGTCGTACCTTCCTGACCTCGACCGCTGCGCTGACGATGGCCGGCCTGACCGTTCCCGCCGCGGCAGTACAGAGCAGACCACCGACCACCACCGGGCCTCGCGCCACTCGGGCCACCACGCTCGACCAACTCAGGCAGGAAATCGCTGCCGCCGGGCCCGGTGCCCGGATCGTGCTCGCCAACGGGACGTACGACGTACCGGCCGACCGGCCGCTCGCGTTCCAGGGCAAGCACGGGACCGCGGCCGCTCCGATCACCGTGCTGGCCGAGACGCGGAACCAGGTGATCCTGACCGGCCAGCGCGGTTTCACCTTCGCCGACTCGTCGGACGTGACGATCAACGGATTCGTGTTCCGGCAGCGGAGCACGCTCGACCTGCCGACCAGTTGCAGCGGGATCCGGCTCACCCGCAACGACTTCCAGTTCACCGATTCGTCGGGCCTCAACTGGGTGCTGGTCCGCGCGGACAACACGAAGCTCGACCGGAACCACTTCCACGGCAAGTCGACCCTGGGCGTCTTCCTCGGCATCGAAGGCCCTGGCTCGGCCGGCATGGCCCGCGGGGTTCTGGTGCAGCGGAACTACTTCTCCGACCACACCTTCACCGGCGACAACGGCGGCGAGCCGATCCGGCTCGGCCTGAGCGGACGGTCGCTGAGCGACGCGGGCGCGCTGATCGAGCTGAACCTGTTCGAGCGGGCCAACGGCGACCCCGAGGCGATCTCGGTGAAGTCGGGCAGCAACACGATCCGGGACAACACGATCCGCAACAGTCTCGGCGGCATCGTGCTGCGGCACGGCAACAAGTCCCGGGTCGAAGGCAACTTCATCCTTGCCGGTAGCAACGGCATCAGGATCTATGGCAACGACCACCTGATCGTGAACAACTACGTCGAGAACGTCAGCGGCTCCGGCATCGTGCTGGGCAGCGGCTCGGTCCGCGACCACCTCGCGTCGGACAGCCCCGAGAGCCGTCGCGGGAACGACGCACCTGACCGCGTGACGATCGCTCTCAACACCGTGCTCTCCTCCGGTACTGCGATCGCCGGTGAAAGCGTCCGGACCCTGCCACCCCTCGGCTGCACGATCTCCGACAACCTCCTGGTCGGCGACTCGGGCAAGACCCTCGTGTCGATGCCGTACCAACAGGGCATCGCCTGGTCCGGCAACATCCTCTGGGGGCAGGCGTCGAACGGGAACATCTCAGGCGGGTTCAGCCGCAAGGACCCATTGCTGACGACGGGCGGCGTACGGCGGCTCACCTCCGGCAGCCCGGCGATCAACGCCGCGAGCAAGACCTATCCGACCGTCACCCGCGACGTCGACGGGCAACTCCCGGTCGGGCCGGGCAGACGTCGGCGCCGACGAGTACAGCACCGCCGCCCCGACCAACCGCCCACTCACCACGACGGACGTCGGCCCCTCAGCACCCTGACGATGAGTTCTCCGCCGCCCGCTCGTCTCAACGGAGGCAACCGAGACAATCGAGCAGGAGGAACTATGGCCAAGGTGTTGTACTCAGTCACCATGTCGCTGGACGGGTTCATCGCGGGTGCGGGTGGCGACATGTCCTGGGCGGCGGAGTTCTTCGGGCCCAACCCCGAAGTCACGGAGCTGATCCCGCGGATCGGCTCGCTGCTGGTCGGCAGGCGCACGTTCGACGGCGACGATCCGAACAAGGGACGGGAGGGCGAGGGCAAGGCGTTCGGTGGCGGGTGGGACGGGCCGCAGTACGTCGTCACGCACCGAGTGCCCGACCAGACCATCCCCGGCGTCACCTTCGTCGATGATTTCGCGAAGGCGCTGCAGCAGGCGAAGGAGGCGGCGGGCGACAAGTACGTGAACGTCCTCGGTGCCGACATCGCGAGACAGTGCCTCGAGGCCGGCGAACTCGACGAGGTCCTCACCTGCATCGCCCCGGTGATGCTCGGCGACGGCGTGCGCCTCTTCGACCACCCTGGCGGCACCAAGGTCAAGCTCGACCGCCTCAGCAACACCGGGGTGCCAATGGCAACAAACCTCTGGTACGCCGTGAAATCCGCCTGACAGCCGGGGATCCGGGCGACTAGCCTCGCCGGATGGACGATCGCAGGCAGATGGATCGCAACCAGCACGCCTGCGTTCGGGGACGTGAGCAGCAAGAAGTTGCTGCACCTGCTGTGCCACTTCGGGATGGACACCCTGTCGTGGGCACGGCTCGGCGCGGAGGTCACTGGGACCGACTTCTCGGCTGAGGCGATCGCAGCAGCGACGGCCTTGGCCGAGGAGCTCGCCCTACCGGCCCGTTTCGTCCAAGCCAACGTGTACGACCTGCCCGCCGTGCTCGAAGATTCCTTCGACCTAGCCAGGAAGCCCCCACTCACCACCAGATCACCTGGCCGTGGACAGTCAGCGGCCTGGTGAACGCCCTGGCAGACGCCGGCCTCCGCATCGACCACCTGGCCGAACTCCCCGTAGACCTCCCCAACGCCACCCCGCCATGACGCTGTCCCCCGACGGCTTCTACCACCTCCCCGGCGACCCCATCCCCCTCCTCCTCACCTGCACCGCCACGAAGCCGGTGTGAGGTGACTGATACTGGGCGGGTGTTCTTGTCTACGGAGCGGTTGGTGGTGCGGCGGTTTCGGGTGGGGGATGCGGAGGCGTTCTCGGGGTATCGGTCGGTGCCTGAGGTTGCGCAGTGGCAGTCGTGGGAGGCGCCGTACTCGATGGAGGAGGCGGTGAAGGCAGTGGAGGCTTTTGCTGCCGGCGATCCGTTGGTGCCGGGGTGGTTCCAGTACGCGGTCGATCGGGATGGCGTGCTGATCGGCGACATCGGGGTGAACCTGCACGAGAACCTGATGCAGGCGGAGATCGGGTACACCTTCGCTCCGGAGTACCAGGGGCAGGGTTACGCGACCGAGGCCGTCCGCGGGCTGCTCGGGCTGCTCTTCGTAGAGCGGAAGCTGCACCGGGTGTCGGCCGAGTGCGATGCTCGGAACGTGAGCTCGGCCCGACTACTGGAACGCCTCGGCTTCATGCTGGAAGGCCTGCGGCCCTCCAACACCTGGTTCAAAGGCGAGTGGACAGACGACCAGTTGTTCGGCCTGCTCGCCAGCGACTGGCCAACCTAGACGCTCGTCCCGCGCACGGCCCAGGCCCGAGCGGTCAGCTCGATCGATCCGTCCGCCGTCGCGGGAACCCTTTCCTGCAAGGCTTTTCGCAACGCCTCCCGAGTCGTCTCGTCCAGACCTCGCAGGTACGCCGGCCCGACTCCCGCCCCACCGAGGAACGGTGACCAGTAGTCATCGAAGGACGGAAACACAGTCGGTACGACGATGCCGCGGCTCGTGACCCCGCCGAACCCGGCCTCGGCGAACATCTCCTCCAACGCATCCGGACGGCAGAAAGCGAACCTCTCCCCCTCATGATGCTCAGCAGCGGCCGGGTCCAGTTCCACCAGCGCGTCCCAGAAGTACTTCATCAGCTGCATGCCGTCCGCGTAGTCCCAGACATAGGCGGCCACGGTTCCACCGAGCTCGCCCATCCGGCGCAGCGCCGACACCCGATCGGGCAGGAAATTGAGCACCAGCCCGGAGACGACCAGATCGAACGACCCGGACGGCAGTTCCCCGGCATCGCCTACTTCGAAGGTGACCGCGTCGTTCTGCACGGTCCGGCGGGCGTAGTCCACAAAGGCCTCCGAGCGATCCACCCCGACCACCTTGGCAGGCGCCGCGGTGTCCAGGATCGTGCTGCTCAGCGCCCCGGTCCCGGACCCGACATCGAGCCACCGCAGTCCCGGCGGCTGGTCCAGCCAGTCCACGAACTCCTTCGCGACCAGCCGGCTCCAGCGACCGACGTACGGCTCGTAGCGTTCCCCGCTCGACCACTCGTCCATGCCGCAGAGTACGACAGGATCGCCTGCCTGGGCATCGTTCTCAGGCGACGTTGGCGGCGAGGGTGACGCCGGTGAGACTCTCGGCAACGGACCAGAGCCGGGCGTTGGCCTGGGCGTCGAGGGCGCGGCGAGGAGCCTTCGCGAGCTTGGTCGGGCCGACGAGACCGAGTGCTCCCGACGGGCCGTAGTACGCGCCGGCGACGGCGTCAGGGCTGGTCGCTGCGAACAGCAACGGTTCGGTGCCCTGCTCCACGTCCTGCTTGGGCAACGGGTTGAACCTGGTGACGAGTCCATGCCAGGCAGGCAGCCTGTCGCGCCCGAGACTGATACCGGCCGTCTGCAGGTTGGTCCGGGTGTAGCCGGGGTGGGCCGCAGTACTCAGCAGCGCCCAGCCACGCTCGGCACTGATCGCCGCGAGTTGCTTGGTCAGCATCAGGTCCGCCAACTTCGACTGCGCGTACGCCGCGGTCGTGCGGTACCGGTGCTGCTCCCACTGCAGGTCGTCGAACTGGATCTTGCCGAAGTTCGCCGTCCCGCTGCTCATCGTCGCCACCCGTGGCGCCGGGGCGTCGAGCAACAACGGCAGCAGCCGCAGGGTGAGCGCGAACGGGCCGAGGAAGTTGCTGCCGAACTGCAGCTCGAAGCCGTCTTTGGTCGTCATCCGGCTCGGCGGGGTCATCACCCCGGCGTTGTTCACGAGCAGGTCGAGCGGCCGGCCGTCGGCGCGCATCCCGGCGGCGAACTCCGTAACGGAGGCCAGGTCCGCGAGATCGACCCGGCGTACTTCGAGTTTGGCGTTCGGGTACTCCGCCAGGATCTCCTCGCGCGCGGCCTGTCCCTTCGCCACCGTGCGAACAGCCATCACGACCTGGGCACCAGCGGCCGCGAGGCGCTTGGTCGCCTCCTTGCCGGTGCCACTGTTCGCACCGGTGACGACGACGTACTTGCCGGACTGATCGGGAACGACGTACATGCTGGTCTCCTCAATAAAAGACTGCCGGTCTGTTATGAGAAGACGTTAACAGACCGGTGGTCTGATGACAACAGACCGGCGGTCTGTAGGATGTGACCATGACGACGTTCCAGCGGGCCCGGAGCGAGGAGCAGCGGGCCCAGCGGCGACAGGCGATCCTCGACACGGCCGGCGCGATGCTGACCGAGCTGCCGGTCGCTCAGCTCAGCCTGAACGAGCTGAGCCGTCGTGTCGGGCTGGCGAAGTCGAACGTGCTGAACTACTTCGAATCCCGTGAAGCCGTCCTGCTCGAGCTGCTGATCTCGGAGCTGGAGACCTGGACCGCGGAGCTCGGCGGGGCCGTGGACGCCCGCGTGGATCCGGCCGCTCCACTGCCCGAGCGCGCCGGTCAGCTAACGGACACGGTGATCGCCACCTTGTTGGCGCGACCGATGCTGTGCACGTTGATCAGCGCACAGGCGGCCGTGCTCGAGCACAACATCTCCACCGAGGCGGCCCTCGCGTTCAAGCGCGGCGCGGCCGCCAGCTACGGCGACATGATCCGGGCGGTCCTGACCGGCCTGCCCGAGCTCGGCGAGGACGGCGCGGGCCGTTTCATCGCCACGGCCGGCCTGCTCGCCGGCGCGCTCTGGACCCACGCGCATCCGGCCGACGCGATCCTGGCCGCCTACGACACCGATCCGTCCCTGGCGCCGCTGCGGATCGAGTTCGGGCCGGCCCTCCGCGACGCCCTCGACGCCCAGCTCCGCGGCCTGCTCACGCCCTGGCCGACCTGAGCAGCACGAAACCGGCCCGGCGGCATGCTGCCACCGAGCCGGGCATTCGTTCGTACTACGGCGCGAAAACCGCCGCGTGATCCGCGAAGACCCGAAAGCGGCGATCAGGCCCTCCTCGTCGACCTGCCAGATGGCCACCCCCGGGACGGTCACCTCTTGGCCGTCGAGGCGCAGGTAGGTGACTTCGGTCTCGGCGATGGTGTCCGCCTCGACCGTCCACTCCTTCCGCAAGTGATGACGAATCCCCCGCAGTTGGCTGAAGAACGCTTCGTTGCCCGCCACAATCGCTTCGCGACCTTCGAGCGGTTCGCTGTTCCCATCACGAACCGCGCATCCGGTGAGAACAGCTCACCGGCTCCCTCCAGGTCCTGCGCATCGATCAGGCGGAACAAACTCAGTGCATCAGTCATCTCGGGTCCCCCGGTTCGCATCGTCGACACCGGCAAGTTCTCCGCCGGTACTCCGGACGCTATCGGCGCCCGCCACGCGCCGCCTATCCCAGTTTTGTGGGGTGTCTCGCCCGCCCACGCGCCGGCTGCGAGCGGGCAGCGGTAGGCGCCCATCGGTTACGGGGCGAAGACCGGGGTCTGGTCGACGAAGACGCGGTAGTCGACGATCAGCCCGTCCGCCCCGACCCGCCAGATCGAGACGGCAGGAACAGTGACCTCCTTGCCGTCTCGGCGCAGATAGATCACGTTCGTCTCCGCGATGGTCTCGGCGCCGACGGTCCATTCGCGCAGCAGTTCGTGCCGGATGCCCTGGTGCGGGACAAGCGAGATCGCCGCTCGCCTGTTCGTCTCACCGCACACGGTTCAGAGCCACCTGAAGTCGATCCTCACCAAGGTCGGCGTCCGCAGCCGCCGCGAACTGGCAGGACGGGTCTTCGCCCGCCACCACCAGTCCGTCGGCGACTGACCTGCCCAGCTCAGGGCAGGTAGTAGTTCGGGTTCGGGACCTTGAAGGTGCGGTCGGCGTGCCCGCCCTTGAGGTCGCTGAACTGGTCACCGAAGTTCGCCACGATGTCGTAGCCGAGCGATTCGATGTGCGCACGGGTGGCCGACTTGTAGTGGATCGTCGTGCAGGCGCCGTTCGGGTCGCTCGCGCAGGCCGTCTTCAGGTACGCCGGGTAGTCGGCGACGGCCGGCTTGGTGAACAGACCGTCCTCGCCATTGGGCAGCCCGGTCGGCTTCGGGAATCCCGCGTCGACGCCGATGCCGTCCGCGGTCAGGTTGCCGAGGGTCGCCTGCTCCTGGGCGGCACCGCGGCCGGTCAGGAAGAAGATCGCGTACCCCTCCCGCTCGGCCGTCTTCGCCAGGTCGACCATGCCGGGCACCGCCGGGAAGCGCTGCTCGGTGACGAAGGTGCCGTTCGTGGCCGGGTTGAAGGCCCAGTTGCTGACGATCTCGTAGTTCCAGGTCGCCAGCGAGGTGTCGTCGACGTCCAGCAGGATCGCCTTCGTGCCCTTGGGATGGCGGCGGGTGGCCAGCCAGCGCTCCCCGTCGGACGCGACCGACTTCGCCTCCTTGGCGTAGTTGCTCTGCGGCCCGAAGACCCCAGTTCCGAGCGGATCGCCGTAGTAGTTGCGGAGTTGCTGGCGCAGGACGTCGATGTTGGTGACCTGGTGCTCGGTCCGCGGGGTCGACGTCTGGATCGCCGGCTGCTGGGAGGCGACGCCGGCGGAGTACGCGACACCGCCGGCAACGGAGGCGACGGCCAGGGTGGCGGCGCCGGTGAGGATCAGCCGGCGTGAGGGCCGGCGCCAGGAACGGAGGAACATGGCAACTCCCAAGAGACGGGTAATGCTTGCAAAAGCAAACTAACCCCGGCGCCAGCGGATGCAGTGCCACCGCAGCCAACTCGGGGGGAAACCTCCGTAGGCGATTACCCACTGTCTCTGTTCGCAGCTCTTGACGTTACATCATCTGTTGGTGATATTTTAGCGACACATCATTAGCTGCTGATGCATCACCGACGCCTGGAGACCGCGATGAGCTGCGCGATCGAACTTGCGGTGGAGGCACCACCGTCGTCCCTCTGGTCGGCCAACTTCCGGCTGTACTTCGGCGCCCGCACCACCTCGCTGCTGGGCGACGCGATGCTGCCGGTCGCCCTGTCGGTCGGCGTCCTGCAAGCCGGGTACGGCGCTGCCGGCGTCGGCTACCCGCAGGTCGCGAACGACATCCAGCGGGCGAACGGCGTACTGCGGGTCGCCGAGTCCATGGCCGCCATCCTCGGTCCGGCTCTGGCGAGTGTCCTGGTCAGCATCGCCGGACCAGGTGCCGTCTTCGCGATCTACGCGGCGACGTACGGGATCAGCGCGGCCTGCCTGGTCGCGTTCAGAGCTGATCGTCAACGATCTCGATTCGACCGCACTCGGCATCCGGCATGGCTGCCCTCGGCGCCGGCGGTGCTCTGGGTGGCACGCTGGCGATCCGGGTCCGTAGTACTCGTCCCTTGGCGGCCGGCGCGATCGGCTGGGCGCTGTTCGCGATCTACCCGCTGATCCCGCGCTCCGGCCGAACCTGCTGGTGCTGGTGATCGGCTGGGCCGTCGCGGGGGCCGGGATCGCCTTCTGGTCGGTCATCTGGGCCACCACGGTCCAGACCCAGATCCCGGCCGACCTGCTCAACCGCGTCTACGCGTACGACGTGGCCGGTTCGCTGGTGGCGATGGCCTTGGGCCGTTCGGTGGCCGGACCACTGGCGTCGGTGACTGGTGAACGACCACTCCTGGTTTTCGCTGCTGTGCTCGGAGTGCTCTGCGCCGGCCTGCTGCTCGCAGTACCGGCAACCAGGCGACTGCGGCTCAGTTCGTGAGATTCCTCAGATAGCGGTGGCATGGGACCGGAATCGGGCCGCCGTCCGCGGGGGCGGGGTAATCGAAGGCGCCGCCGTCGATCCAGCCGCTGCGCTCGTAGAAGCGGCGGGCCCGAGCGTTGCCGGTGGCAACGGCCAGCCAGGCCTGGTCGTGACCGTTCGCTTTCACCTGGCGCTCGGCCTCGACCAGCAGCGCTCCCGCCACGCCGGCGCCGCGGTGTTCGCGGGCCACGTAGACCTGCTCCACCTCGTCGCCGACCACCATGATGAATCCGGCGACCTCGTCACCGACAACCGCCACGGTGGTGTCGACGAGATGGTCCGGAACCCTGGTCCAGAACGATTCCTTGGTCCGGATCGCCACGAGCTCGTCGGGCACGTTGCCAACGTGGCCGTCGCCCCAGCCGGAGTACCAGATGGAGGCGACGGCATCGGCGTCAGCCGCTTCGGCGGGGCGCAGAATCATCCCGTCACTGTAATGACAGCTCGTGCACAAGGGCAGAGACAGCCATGGCCAGGAAGAAATTGGCCAGCCCGAACTGAGCCGAGTAGTCGTGAGCGCGAATGTGCGTGTAAAGCGCACAGACGAAGAACAGGACCAGACCGATCGCGGCGGCGGTCCCGACCAAAGGCACCCCGACGAGGCCGATCAGCAGGCCCACGGCACCGGCGGTCTTGAGCGTCCCGATCGGAAACGTCAGCCAGGACTCCGGTACGCCGGCCTTGACCATGCCCGGCAGAATCGCCTTCCAGTGCAGCAGGGCCGCGATCCCGGAGAAGGTATTGATGGCAACCGTCACCCAAGCGACGACAACAGCGGCAGTGTTCATCTCAGTACGCCGCCGCAATCGTCTGCCGGATGGTGTCCGGACGATCCAGTACGCCGAGCATGCAGTGCGCCACATCCGCCCGGGACAGCCTCAGGCCCTTCCGCAACTCCTTGCCAACGGCAACGCGATAGGAACCCGTCAGCGGCTCGTCGTTCAGCAGTGGCACGGCGACCGAGGTCCAGTCCAGCTCACTGGCTCGCAGCATGCCTTCCATCAGGGCGATGTCGGCGTAGTGCTTGTGCAGCACGATGTTCGCGATCCCACTCAGCGCCTTCTCCACGACCGGCCGCGTGCCTGGCCCCGGCGGATTCGCGATGCCGGCGACGCTGACGAGTACCAGCCGGCGGACCGCCGTGGCCTCCATCGCATCGATGATGGCCCGGGTGCCGCGGGAGACAACACCTGCCTCGGCCCTGCCCCGCGGCCCGAGCGCGGACAGCACGGCGTCGGCGCCACCCACTGCCTCCTGGAGCACGGCCGGATCCGCTGAGATCAGGTCGGCGTGGACCGTGGGGACGTTCCTGGTGAGGACGCTGGGATTCCGGACCACGATCGTGACTTCGTGGCCGGCGGCAATCGCTTGGTCGAGCAGCTGCCGGCCGGTGCCACCGGTCGCGGCGAAGATCGTGAGCTTCATCGGCCGTCCCCCGTGACAGCGAGGTGGGACAGCTTGTCGGGGTTGGTGACGGCGTAGATCCCGGTGATGTGATCCCCGTCGAGATCCAGCACGATGACCGCGAACGGGGTGTCGCCGGAGAGCAGCAACGCCGAGGGATCGCCGTTGACCGTCCGGTACTGGACGCCCAGCGACGGGATCGGCCGGCGGAAGGCATCGCCGACGATGAGGCGGGCGATCTTGTCCCGGCCCTGGATCGGGTGCAGCCCGGCCGCGCGGGCCTTGCCGCCACCATCGGCCCAGAGCGTCACGTCCGGCGCCAACACCTCGAGCAGCGCGTTGAGATCACCACCGACGACGGCCGCGATGAACCTTTCGGTGACAGCCAGCCGGACCTCCGGCTCGGCTTTGAACCGGGGCCGTCTGGCCTGCACGTGTTCCCGGGCACGATGAGCGACCTGCCGGATCGCCGCCGGGCTGCGATCCAGCATCTCGGCGATCTCGGGATGCGGGTAACCGAACACCTCGTTCAGCACGAACACCGCACGCTCCAGCGGGCTGAGCGTCTCCAGTACGACGAGCATCGCCATCGACACCGCCTCGGCCTGCTCGACCGGGTCGGCGGGGGTGACGACCGGCTCGGGCAACCACGGCCCGACGTACTGCTCGCGTCGCCTGTTGATGCTGGTACGCCGGGCCAGCGCGGCGTTCACCGCGATCCGCACCAGATAGGCCCGGGGATTCTCGATGCCGCCCCGGGTCGACCAGCTCAGCCAGGTCTCCTGGAGCACGTCCTCGGTGTCCGCGACGCTGCCGAGCATCGTGTAGACGATCGAGAACAGCAGTTCGCGCTGCTGGAGGAAGACCTCGGTCGATGTGTCCACTGCTTCACCCTTCCTGCGGTAGTTGCTTGCTACCTCTGAGAGCAACTACCGCAGGCAGGTGTGACATCAGTCCGGGTCGTAGGCCAGGTTCGGGCGGAGCCAGCGCTCGATCTCGGCCAGGTCCATGCCGCGGCGCTTGGCGTAGTCCTCGATCTGATCCTTGCCGACCCGGCCGACGCTGAAGTACTTCGCCTCCGGGCTCGCGAAGATCAGGCCGCTGACCGAAGCCGCCGGGGTCATCGCGAAGGACTCGGTCAGCGCCAGGCCGAGCTTGTCCGCCTCGAGGAGGTCGAACAGCAACTTCTTCTCGCTGTGGTCCGGGCTCGCCGGGTAGCCCAGCGCCGGCCGGATCCCCCGGAACCGCTCGGCATGCAGGTCCGCCAGCACCGGCTGGACATCCGGCTCGAACCACGCCTTGCGCGCCTCCAGGTGGATCCACTCGGCGAACGCCTCGGCCAGCCGGTCGGCCAGTGCCTTGACCATGATCGCCTTGTAGTCGTCGTTCTTGGCCTCGTACTGCGCTGCCAGCTCCTCGGCACCGTGGATCGCCACGGCGAACCCGCCCAGGTGGTCGCCGGCGGGCGCGATGTAGTCGGCCAGGCACCGGTTCTCCCGGCCGGCCGGCTTCTCCGTCTGCTGCCGCAGCATCGGGAACGACTCGTCCAGTCCGTCCAGCAGGATGTCGTCGCCCTCGCTGTGCGCCGGCCAGAAAGCGTACGCACCCTCGGCCGTGAACGATCCTTCCGCGATGATCTGGTCGAGCATGGTGTTCGCGTCGTCGAACAACTCGCGTGCCACCGGCTGGTCCAGGATCGCCGGGTACTTGCCCTTCAGCTCCCAGGCCAGGAACAGGAACTGCCAGTCGATCATCGCCCGCAGGGCACGCAGATCCGGCGACTCCCGGCGCAGGCCGGTGAACGCCGGCACCGGCAGTTCGCCGTACGAGACCTTCTCGCGGTTCGCGCGGGCCTGCTCGATCGGCAGGACCGGCTTGCGCTGCTTGTTCGCGTGCTGCTCCCGGAGCACCTCCTGCGCGGCACTGTTGCTAACGGCAAGCTCTCCGGCGCGGCTCGGGTCCAGCAGGTCGGAGACGACCCCGACCACCCGGGAGGCGTCCAGCACGTGCACGGTGGTGTTGTCGTACGCCGGCGCGATCCGCACCGCGGTGTGCTGCTTCGAGGTGGTCGCACCGCCAACCAGCAAAGGAAGTTTGAGACCGCGGCGCTCCATCTCGGCGGCGACGGCGACCATCTCGTCGAGCGACGGCGTGATCAGCCCGGACAGGCCGACCACATCGGCGCCCTCCGCAATGGCCGTGTCCAGGATCCTTGCCGCCGGCACCATCACGCCCAGGTCGATGACCTCGTAGTTGTTGCAGCCGAGCACCACGCCGACGATGTTCTTGCCGATGTCGTGCACGTCGCCCTTGACCGTGGCGAGCACCACCTTGCCCTGGCCGCGGACGTCCTCGGTGCGTCCCTCCTGCCGGGCCAGCTCCTTCTCGGCCTCCATGAACGGCTCCAGGTAGGCGACCGAGCGCTTCATCACCCGGGCGCTCTTCACCACCTGCGGCAGGAACATCTTGCCGGCCCCGAACAGGTCGCCGACGATCTTCATGCCGTCCATCAACGGACCCTCGATCACCTCGAGCGGCCGCTTCCGGGTCAGCCGGGCCTCCTCGGTGTCGTCCTCGATGAAGTCCACGATGCCGTGCACCAGCGCGTGCGAGAGCCGCTCCTCGACGGTGCCCTCCCGCCACGTCAGGTCGACCTCGCGCTTGGTGCCCTTGCCCTTCACGTTCTCGGCGAAGCTGACCAGCCGGTCGGTGGCGTCGTCGCGGCGGTTGAAGATCACGTCCTCGACGAGCTCCAGCAGGTCCGCCGGGATGTCCTGGTAGACCGCGAGCTGGCCCGCGTTGACGATTCCCATGTCCAGGCCGACCTTGCCCGCGTGGTACAGGAACGACGAGTGCATCGCTTCGCGCACCACGTCGTTGCCGCGGAACGAGAACGACAGGTTGGAGATACCACCGCTGATGTGGACGCCTGGGCAGCGTGCCTTGATCAGCGGCAGCGCCTCGATGAAGTTCTTGGCGTAGCCGTTGTGCTCGGACATGCCGGTGGCGACGGCCAGCACGTTCGGGTCGAAGATGATGTCCTCGGCCGGGAAGCCGATCCCCGTGAGCAGGTCGTAAGCGCGTCCGCAGATCGAAACCTTGCGCTCGACCGTGTCGGCCTGGCCCTGCTCGTCGAAGGCCATCACCACCGCACCCGCGCCGTAGTCGCGGATCCGCCGGGCGCGCTCGAGGAACTCCTCCTCGCCTTCCTTCAGGCTGATCGAGTTGACCACGCCCTTGCCCTGCACGCATTTCAGCCCGGCCTCGAGCACGGTCCACTTCGAACTGTCGATCATGATCGGGATCCGGGCCACCTCGGGCTCGGTCGCGATCAGATTCAGGAAGGTCGTCATCGCCTGCTCGCTGTCGAGCAGGTCGGCGTCCATGTTCACGTCCAGCAGGTTGGCGCCACCGCGCACCTGCTCCAGCGCCACGTCCACCGCGGCCTGGTGGTTGTCGGACTCGATCAGCCGGCGGAACCGGGCCGAGCCGGTCACGTTGGTCCGCTCGCCGATCATCACGAACCCGGTGTCCGGGCCGATCTTGAAGGGCTCCAGTCCGCTGAACCGGGTGGCGGTGTCGGCGGGCGCGACCACGCGGGGCTTCAGTCCCTGCACGGTTTCCGCGATCCGCGCGATGTGGGCCGGCGTCGTACCGCAGCAGCCGCCGACGATGTTGACCAGACCGGAGGTGGCGAACTCCCCTACCAGCTCGGCCGTCTGGTCCGGCGTCTCGTCGTACCCGCCGAAGGCGTTGGGGAGACCCGCGTTCGGGTGGGAGGCGACGTAGGTGTCGGCGAACCGGGACAGGTCGGCGACGTGCGGCCGCATCTCGGCCGCGCCGAGCGAGCAGTTCACGCCGACCACCAGCGGCTTGGCGTGCTCGATCGAACTCCAGAAGGCCTCGACCGTCTGACCCGACAGCGTCCGGCCGCTGAGGTCGACGATCGTCACCGAGATCCACAGCGGCAACTCGGGGGCCACCTCGCGGGCGGCGGCGATCGCGGCCTTCGCGTTCAGGGTGTCGAAGATCGTCTCCACCAGCAGCAGGTCGACGCCACCCTCGGCCAGCGCGGAGATCTGCTCGGCGTACGCGTCCCGCACCTGCTCGAACGACACCGCCCGGTACGCCGGGTCCTCGACCCGCGGGGACAACGACAGGGTGACGTTCAGCGGGCCGATCGAGCCCGCCACGAACCGGCCACCCGCCTCGTCCGCGGCCTGACGCGCCAGCCGGGCACCCTCGAGGTTCATGTCCTTGACCAGCGACTGCAGGCCGTAGTCCGCCTGGCCGATGCTGGTCGCGGTGAAGGTGTTGGTGGTGGTGATGTCGGCGCCGGCGTCCAGATACTGCCGGTGCACGTCCAGGATGACGTCCGGGCGCATCAGGTTGAGCAGGTCCGGGTCGCCGGTCACATCGTGGCTGTGATCGGTGAAGCGATCGCCTCGATAGTCCTCAGGGGTCAGCTTGGCGCCCTGCAGCATGGTCCCCCACGCGCCGTCCAGCACCGCCACCCGCTGGTCGAGCAGGTCCCGCAGCGCGGTCTGCCGTCCACTCACCTTCGGCCACCTCCAGAAGAGTCTCCGGAGGCGCCCTTCTCGTCGGTGACCCCAAACCGAGCGTGGCGAGCCATCCGGCCCGTCGCAGCGCCTCTCGACCTGGATCGTCCATGGTACCGGGTTGAGACGTACAGCACAGAATGTCCGACCGGCTACTGAGACCGCAGGACCCGATACCAGCACCGAGGTCGCGCAGCGTGGCCGGTCACCCCGTGATGAGTGCCTGGACGCCCGGGGCGTAGAGGTCGGCGATCAGGTCGAGGTCCGCGGAGGCTGTCGGGCCGGTCCGGTCTACGGCCATCGCGGCACCGAGGCCGAGCAGCTGGGCCGCGATCAGTTCGGCCCGTAGGTCGACGTGCTCGCCGGCCAGGCGCTCCGCGAAACCGCGGACCACCTGATCGGTGAAGCGGTCGCGGATCAGCACTCGCTCGTCGCCGATCCCAGCCGCGAAGATCACCCGGACCAGCAGGTCCAGGCCGTTGTCCCGGCGCCAGCGGACCAGGGTCTGGACAGCGTGCCGACCGAGTTCCTCATTCGGTGCGGCCAGCAACAACTCGGCGGCCTCGCGGAAGTCGGCGACGGTATCGAACAGGGATTCCTTGCCGCCGAAGTGCTTCACGATCAGGGAGGCACTGACGTTCGCATCCGCCGCGATCCCCCGCAGTGTCACCTCCGCATAGGGCTTGCGGGCGAAGGCCCTGCGCGCCGCGCGCAGGATCGCAGTACGGCCGACTTCGGTCACGGCGTACGACCTGCTTCGGCCGGCTCCGACGTTTGACCCGCTGCCGCCGGCTCCGGCGTACGGACCGGGGTGGGGCGGCGGGCAGGGATCAGCAGCGTGAGGCCTGCCGCGGCCAGGGCGGCCAGGCCCGCGATCGCGAAGAGGATGAGGTAGGCACCAAGGGTTGGGGCGGTGTGCCCGGCCCTGGTCGCCACCACGTTGGCAAGCATGGTCGCCACGATCGCGCTGCAGACCGCCTGCCCGATCGTGCGCATCAGCGTATTGAGGCCGTTCGCCGCGGCCGTTTCCGTCACCGGCACAGCATGCATGATCAGGGCCGGAAGAGCCGAATACGCCACGGCGGTTCCGGCCGCGACCACGGTCGCGCCGGCCACGATCGCGGCCAGGTTCTCGCTGGTGAACAGGCGGACGACGTACCCGGTCGCCATCAGCACGGACGCGATCGCGAGGGTGAACCGAGGTCCGCGAGCGCTGGAGATGCGTGCCGACACCGGCGACAGCAACACCATGGCCACGCCGCCCGGCAACAGGCACAACCCGCTGACCACGATCGATGCACCCAGGCCGTAGCCGGTCGAGACCGGCTCCTGCACCAACTGCGCGGTCGTGAGCGAGTTGGCGTAGAAGGCGAACCCGATCAGCAGCGCGGCCAGGTTGGTGAACAGTACTGCGGGACGCGCGGACACCCGCAGATCCACCAGCGGAGCCGACGTACGAAGCTCGAACAGGACCCACAGCGGCGCGATCAGCACGAACGCCGCCGCGAACAGTCCGAGAGTCGCCGGCGAGGCCCAGCCCCAGGCACTGCCCTTCGAGACCGCGAGCAACAGACAGACCAGGAACGCGCTCAACCCGAGCGCACCCAGTACGTCGAATCGTCCGCTCGTGCGCACCTTCGACTCGGGCACGACCAGCAGGACCACCAGGATGTCGAGCAGGCCGATGCCGAGACAGATCCAGAACATCGCGTGCCAGTTCGCGTACTGCACCACCAGCGTCGCGGCGGGGATCCCGAAGGCGGCTCCGACGCCCAGCGTGGAACTCATGATCGCGATGGACGGGATCACGCGGGCCGGTGGCAGTTCGTCGCGCAGGATGCTGATGCCGAGCGGGATGACGGCGACCGCCGCGCCCTGGAACGCGCGGCCCGTGATCAGGACCGGCAGGTCGGAGCTGATCGCACAGAGCAGGGATCCGAGCACCATGGAGCCGAGCGCGATCAGGAGGACCCGGCGCTTGCCGTACATGTCACCCGCCCGGCCCAGCAGCGGGACGAACACGGCCCCGGTCAGCAGCGTCACCGTGACGAGCCAGCTCACGTCGGCCGGATTGCTGTGGGTGAGCTCGGGCAACTGGGGCAACAGCGGCACCACGAGCGTCTGCATCACCGAGACGAGCACACCGCAGGAGGCGAGCGCGGCAAGAATCAGGCGTGGGTGAGCGGCGGGCCGGACAGTCAAGAAGGGTCCTCACAAGAGAACCCCGCGGTGGAGCGGCCGCGGGGTGAACAAACGTTTACTCCGCTAGCTTAGACGTCCGTTCACCTCGGTCGCCAGCCGATCCGCGCGTTGGCCGGTCCGCACAGAAAACCGGGCCCGGTGTTGCTCTGGGTGAGCAACCCGGGCCCGGGTGAGGGTCGGACCCGGGGCGCTCGGGGGGTGGGAGCGCGCCGGGTCCGATCTACGGTCCGCTGCGGTGGGGGGAGGCGTCAGCGAACCGGGCCTGTGACCAGTTCGATCGTTTCGGTGTGGTGCTGTCCGGCGGTGTCGGTCCAGGTCACCGAGACCTTGTCGCCGACCTTGTGCTGACCGAGCACCGTGGAGAGCGTGTCCGGCGAGGTGATGGTGGTGCCGTCGACCGCGGTGATGACGTCACCGGCCGCGAGGCCCGCCTTGGCCGCGTTGCCACCGGCGACCACGTCGCTGACCTCCGCACCCTCGGCGCCGGCGGTGTTTGTGGCGAGTACCGAGACTCCGAGGATCGCGTCGGTGCCGATGTGGATGGTCGAGGAGGCGTTACCGGCCTCGATCTCGTCCGCGATCTGCAGTGCGGTGTTGATCGGCACCGCATAACCCTCGGCCGTCGGCTGCGGCTGCTGCTGGCCTTGTCCCTGACCCTGTCCCTGCTCGCCGGAGCCCGGGCCGAAGCCGGGACCGGTGGCGGTCAGGACGGTGCTCACGCCGCTGCCGGTCGTGCTGAAGGAAGCCTGGCCGGGCCCGCCCTGGCCACCGCTGCTGGTCGAGCCGGCGGTGTCGACACCGATCACCTGGCCGTTCGCGTTCACCAGCGGACCACCTGAGTAACCCGCCACGATCGCGGCGTCGGTCTGGATCAAGCCGGTCAGGTTCTCCGGGTTGGCACCGGACTCGTCGGTCGCGGTGATCGCCTGGTTCAGACCAGTCACCTGGCCGGGTGCGTAGCTCGGCTCGCCGCCGTCGCCGCCCGCGTTGCCGACGCCGACCACCTGGTCGCCGATCGCGACTGAGTTGGAGTCGCCGGTGGTCACGGTCTGCAGGCCGGAAGCATCCTGCAGTTGCAGGACGGCGATGTCGGCCGTCTCGTCGTACCCGACGACGCTGGCCTTGTAGGTCTTGCCGTTGCCGACGTCGGTCACCGAGATCGAGGTCGCACCCTCGATCACGTGGTGGTTGGTGAGCACCTTACCGTCGGACGTCAGCACCATCCCGGTACCGGCTGCCTGGGCTCCCTCGAAGCCCAGCACCGTGTTCACGTCCACGAGACCCGGGGAGACTTGGGCGGCCACGGACGCCGGGTTCATCACTGTCGACGCCGTGGTCGAGCTGTTCGGGCCGGACTGCTGGTCGATCCCGTAGGCGACCCCGCCGGCGACCAGAGCCGTCGCGAGCCCGAGCCCGCCGATCAGCATCGGCATCCGCCTGCGGCGCTTCGGCGGCTGAGGCATGAAGTGCGCCCCGTGCTGCTGCGCGGCCCACTGGTGAGTCCCGTACGGCGCCTGCGGATACCCGTACGGCGGATACCCCGGCTGCTGATATCCCTGCTGCCCGAAATAGCCCGGCTGCGCCTGCCCCGGCTGTCCGGGCTGCGCCGGACCTTGCGGTGCGGCTGATGCCGGAGCTTGCGGCTCGGCGGACGCCTGCCAGGGCTGGGCCTGGGGGGCGGAAGTTTGTGGTGTCCCGGTCTGCGGTGCCGCGGGCTCCGGGTTCTGTGCCGGCTGCTGCGGTACTGCGGCCTGCGGACCCTGCTGCGCCGGGTCCTGCTGCTCTGGCGTTCCCTCGTTCTCGTTCATTCCCGTTTACCCTCCTAGGCCCTTCCCTCTCTGTTATCGAGTAGACCTCGTCAGTCTGAGAACTCCATCGACTCAACCGATGAATCACCTGAGAATCCACCGTGTCCCAGCACACACCGCCGACGAGACGTCCGAAAAGCACCAGGTGCCCGGGGCAACGACCCCCTGCCAGCAGGTAGACCGGCACCGAACGCCCGGCTCAGGTGCTTACGACTGCGCCAGCAGGAACTCGTCGATCAACGCGTTCACCTCGGCCGGGCACTCCAGCGCCGCGAGATGCGCAGCCCCTTCCAGTACGACGAATCGCGCGCCAGGAATCGCCTCCGCCATCACCCGGGTCTCCGCCACTGGGAACGTCGCATCCTCGATCCCGGCGACCACCAGCACCGGCGTCCGGATCCGGCCGAACAACTCCCGCTGGTCCGGTCGGTGCGGAACCACACTGAGCACCGCGTGGCGACCCGAGTCGATCGCGACCCGGCGTACGGAATCGTTGACTGCGGCAACGACCTCGGGTTTGGTGCGCCGCGCGGTCGGGCCGAGGAACGCGTCGATCACCGGTTTGACCAACGGGCCGCGGATGCCGCGCAAGAGCTGGGCGGACCTGGCGAGCAGCGGGTACTCGAGACGATGACGAAGACCCGCCGGTGACGCCGTCGCGTTCATCAGGACGGAGATCCCGACCCGGTCCGGGTAGAGCGCGGCAAAGGTGCCGCCGATCATGCCGCCCCAGGAGTTGCCGATCAGGTGGGTCCGCTCGAGACCCAGCGCATCCAGGATCTCCACAATCACCGCAGCGCACTGGTCGAAGGTGAACGGCTTGGTCAGCGGACTGCTCGCGCCATGACCGGGAGGATCCACCAACACGACCCGGAACCTGGCGGCGAAGTGGTCAACCTGCCCAGCCCAGAGCATGCCGTCCATCAGCAGGCTCGGCCAGAACAGCATCGCCGGGCCGGATCCACCGACTCGCAAGCGAATCCGGCCGAGCACGGTGTCGACGTACCGATCCTCCATCAGGGTCCTATCCACGGAGAGAGCTGATGGCGTCGGCGAGAAGGTCGATGCCTTCAGCAACTTCTCGTTCGGTCAGGCCGCCGTACCCGAAGACCAGGCCTTCGGGGCCTGAACCGCCCACCCAGTAGGGCTGCAGGCCGTAGACGCCGAGGCCTCGTTCCAGCGCAGCCCTCGTCACAGCGCTCTCGGACAGATCCGGCGGCAGCCAGACCATCACGTGCAGCCCGGCCGAAACTCCGATCGGCTCGAAGTCCGGCAGCCGCTCCCCCAGCCTCTCCACCAGCAGGTCGCGCAACCGCCGGTACCGCGGCCGCATCCGGCGAAGGTGCCGGTCGAACTCCCCACGCGCCACGAAGTCGGCGAAGGTCAACTGGTCCAGCACAGCCGAACCGCGGTCGTCCACGATCTTCGCCGCTGCCATCGGCTCGACCAGTCGCCCCGGCAGGATCAACCAGCCGAGCCGGAGCCCCGGCGCCAGCGTCTTGCTTGCTGTCCCCGCATAGACCACCCGGTCCGGCGCCAGTCCCTGCATCGCACCGATCGGCTCACGGTCGTACCGGTACTCCGCGTCGTAGTCGTCCTCGATGATCAACGCGTCGCGCTCGGCCGCCCAGGCCACCAACGCCGCCCGCGTCTCCGCCGACGTGACCGCCCCAGTCGGGAACTGATGAGCAGCAGTCACCAGTACTACGTCCGCTCCCGACCGCGCGAGTGCCTCCACATCAAGCCCCGACTCGAGGACCGGGATCCCGACAGACTCGAGTCCCGCAGCGGCGGCGACATCGCGGAGTTCGTTGTCGGACGGATCCTCGATGGCCAGCCGGCGGAAACCGGACGCGGCCAGCACCTGCAGGAGCAACCGCGATCCCTGCGCGAAGCCGTTGCAGATCAACATGTCCTCGGCGCGCGCCGACGTACCGCGGACCCGGTTGAGGTAGTCCGCCAGCGCCACCCGAAGCTCGTCCGCGCCCCGGCCGTCCAGATAGGCGAAGCTCAGGTGTGGGGTCTCGTTCAGCACCCGCCGGATCGACCGCAACCACGCGGCCCGCGGGAACTGCGAGACATCGGGACGGCTGTACTTGAAGTCGATCTTCGGTGGACCGGTCGACTGGGTGCGCGCCTCGTCGGCTAGAGGAGTCCGGGCAGCGGCGGGAGCGACCTGGGTGTAACCACCGGTCCGGCTGACAAGGTAGCCCTCGGCGACCAACTGCTGATACGCCTCGACCACGACACCTCTGGACAGGCCGAGATCGTTCGCCAGCGCGCGAGTGGACGGCATCACCGTGTCGGACCTGAGCAGCCCCTGCCGGATCCGCTCCCGGATCCCGCCCTCGAGTTGCTGGTGCAGCGGCACCGGACCGTCCCGCCGGAGCTCGACCAGCAGCTCCCCGGCGCCCGAATTGGTCCTGGATCGGCTCACGAAACTGGACCTTACCGGAGTACCGCTTCGCTGTCAGGCTCGTAAGCACCACCACCTGATCGAGGAGCGACACGATGACAAGCACCCTTCCGCAGCCGGCCACTCTGGCACTGTTGCACGCCAGCGACCCCGGCTACGACGAGGCCCGGACCGTCTGGAACGCGATGGTCGACCGCCGCCCGGCCGTGGTCGCCAAGTGCCACTGCACCGAGGACGTCGCCGCGGCCGTGCGCTACGCCCGGACCAACGACCTTGAGATCGGCGTGCGCTGCGGCGGTCACAACATCGCCGGGCTGGCGGTCCCGGACGGCGGCCTGATGATCGACCTGACCCCGATGAACGAGGTCCGCGTCGATCCCGACCGGCAGCTGGCCTGGGTCCAGGGTGGGGCTTTGCTGGGTGAGCTGGATCGCGCCGCGCAGAAGTTCGGCCTCGCGACGACGGCGGGGAACGTCTCGCACACGGGTGTCGGCGGTCTGACGCTCGGCGGCGGGATGGGCTGGCTTGCCCGGCAGTTCGGCCTCGCCTGCGACAACGTCGCGTCGTACCAGCTGGTGACGGCGGACGGCGAGGTCGTGCGGGCGAGCGCCACGGAGAACCCGGACCTGTTCTGGGGATTGCGCGGCGGGGGCGGGAACTTCGGCATCGTCACCGAGTTCGAGTTCCGGCTGCACCACGTCGGCACCCGCGCGCTCGTGGCTGACTTCACCTATCCCGTGGACGAGGGCTTCGACGTACTGCGCGGCTGGCGCGAACTGAATGCGGTCGCACCCCGCCAGGCGACCTTCACCGCGAGCATCAAGGGTGACAGTTTGAGCGTCGGGTTCGCCTGGGTCGGCGATCCGGCCGAGACCACCGAGTTGCTGCAGAGCTTCCGCGACCTGGGCACAGTCGTTGCCGAGAGCATCGAAGAGCTGTCCTACCTGACCTTGCAGAGCCGGGATGACAGCATCCAGGGCCACCGGTACCGCCGCTACTGGAAGGGCCACTACTTCAAGCAGTTGACGGACGACGCCATCCGGGCGCTGCTGCGGAACCCCGGGGTCGGCGCGAGTCTCCAGGCCTACGGCGGCGCGATCGCCGACGTACCGGACACCGAAGCCGCGTTCAGCCACCGCGACACGCTCTTCGAGTTCGTCACCGCCACCCGCTGGGAGGACCCGGCCGACGACGCCGCCCGCATCGCCACCATCCGCGACTACGCCGCCTCACTCGACCAGTACGCCGGCGGCGCCTACCTCAACACCCTGAACGGCGAAACCATCAAGCGAGCCTTCCCGCCCGCGAAACTGGCCCGCCTCACCGACCTCAAGACCGCCTACGACCCGACCAACATCTTCCACCTGAACCAGAACATCCGGCCGGCTAGCTAACTGCCGCGGACAAGCGGCTGATCAAGGTCTGAGTGTGCGCGACCAACTCCGGCGGCGACTGCACCTCGAAGTCGTAGCCGAGGACGCCGATGTAGAGGAGCAGTTCGTCCAGCGAGTTCGAGCCGGTCTCGACGGTGCAACTGGACTCGTCGACTGCCTCGACGGTGCCGACGGTGTTGCCGATCCGATCGGCGATCTGCTCGGCAGGGGCCCGGACCAGGAAGCGTGCCTGGTAGCGATAGGCCCGCCAGGCCACCCCGCTCATGGTCTGATCGAGCTCCGGCGGCTGCCGCGGGGTGAACCGGGGACCGGTCGGGATCCGTGGGGTCAGCCGGTCGAGGCGGAAGGTTCGCCAGTCGTCACGGTCCAGGTCCCAACCGACCAGGTACCACCTCCGCCCGGTGTGCACGAGGCGATGCGGCTCCGTCGTACGGACACTCGTCGTACCGTCGTGGCTCCGGTAGTCGAACCGGAGGCGCTGGTGATCGCGACAGGCTGCGGCGACGGCCAGCAGGACGTCCGGCTCGACTGTGGCTCCGACGGTCGGCGGCACGGCCACTGACTGCAACAGCTTCACCCGATGCCGGAGCCGGGACGGCAGCACCTGCTCCAGCTTGGTCAACGCCCGGACGGACGACTCCTCGATCCCCGCGACGCTCCCGGTCGCGGACGACCGCAGTCCGATCGCGACAGCGACTGCTTCTTCATCGTCCAGCAGCAGCGGCGGCAGCGAGGCCCCGGCACCCAGGCGATAGCCGGCCACCCCAGGAACAGCCTCGACGGGATAGCCGAGGTTGCGCAGCTTGTCGACGTCCCGGCGGACAGTCCGTACGCCGACACCGAGCTCACCGGCCAAGGCGGCTCCACTCCAGTCCTTGGGCGACTGCAGCAACGAGAGCAGTTTCAGGAGTCTCGCGGAGGTTTCCAGCATGAAGGGAAGTCTGCCATCCAGTTAGGACTAAAGCTGTCCTAACCAGGTGACATTCTCGAAGCATGATCAAGCCATTTCGCCTCGAGATTCCGCAGAGCACACTCGACGACCTCCAGCGGAGGCTGGACGACAGCAGACTGCCGGCGCCCCTGCCCGGTGATGACTGGGACACCGGGGTGCCTGTTGCCTGGCTGAGTGAATTGGTCGAGTACTGGCGGACCGGCTACGACTGGCGGGCCGTGGAGAAGCAGCTCAACGACATCCCGCAGTACACGACCGTCATCGACGGGCAACAGATCCACTTTCTGCACGTGAGGTCCGCCGAGCCGGACGCGTTGCCGTTGATCCTGACGCACGGCTGGCCAGGCTCGTTCGTGGAGTTCCTGGACCTGATCGGCCCGCTGACCGATCCGCGGGCACACGGTGGGAACGCGGCTGACGCGTTCCATCTGGTGATCCCGTCGATCCCTGGCTTCGGGTTCTCCAGTCCGGTCAGCGAGGCCGGCTGGACCAGCGACCGGATCGGCAGGGCCTGGGCGGAGCTGATGAACCGCCTCGGCTACGACCGGTACGGCGTTCAGGGTGGTGACCTCGGAGCGTCGATCTCACCGGAGGTGGCGCGGGCCGATCGCGAGCACGTCGTCGGGGTGCACGCGAACGGCGGGCCCGCGCCGATGCCGCCGTACCCGCTGCCGGCCGAGGAACTGGCTCAGCTGACGCCGATCGAGCAGGACCGGATCGCGCGGATGAACGCGTTCATGCAGGAGGAGTTCGGCTACATCGCGATCCAGTCGACCAGGCCGCAGACGCTCGGCTACGGGCTGGTCGATTCGCCGGTCGGTCAACTGGCCTGGATCATGGACAAGTTCCGCGAGTGGACGTACCCGCGTACTACGTTGCCTGACGCAATCATCGACCGGGACCGGCTGCTCACCAACGTGATGATCTACTGGCTGACCGGCACCGCGGGATCCGCGGCGTACGTCGGCTACGCCCAACGGCCGCCGTGGGGCGTGGCCAAAGAGAACTCGGGCGTCCCGACCGCGGCCCTGATCTTCGCCCACGACATCATCATCCGTCGCTACGTCGAGCAGGAGAACACCATCACCCGCTGGAACGATGTCGACCGGGGCGGTCACTTCGCCGCCCTCGAGGAGCCCGAACTCCTGACCGCCGACGTCCGCGAGTTCTTCCGCGGCCTGCGCTAGTCGATGGAGACGCCGAGGGCGCGCAGGATGCAGGCGCCCTCGGCCAACTGCTGGCGGGCCCGGCGGGCATCGCCGAGAACCGCGCTGGCCCGGCCGAGCGCGAGATGGCTGTGCCCCTGCAGCAGCCAGTCATCGAGCCGCAAAGCCGCGGCGAGCGCCAGCTTCTGGCTCGCGATCACATCCAGCCAGCGACCCGCCTCGCTCAGCCGCGGCTCCAACGCCCAGGCCAGCTCCCAGACCCGCCGGTACTGCTGCGACGCGTACGCGGTCTCGACGGCCAGGAGCTCTTCCCCGCGACCGCCTACCTTGCCCTCAGCAAGTAGTGACTTGCCATCGGCAACTACTGCCGGAACCATCAATGACACGGCCATATCCTAGGGCCGCAATGACCCACCCAGATCACAGAAACGTGACCAGGCAACAACTTTTCGCGGCCGGATCAGCGGCGGGAGGGAACCGAGATCCGGGTCAGGTCGGCGGCGACGACGATCTCGCCGTCGAACTCCGCCGCGGCCTCCTCGTGGAAGCGTTCCGGCTCGGTGTAGCGCTGGGAGAAGTGGGTGAGGACGAGCTTGCGGACACCGCACTCCTGCGCCACCCGGGCAGCCTGTCGAGCGGTCAGGTGACCGAATCTCCGGGCCAAGGTGGACTCGCTGGACAAATAGGTCGACTCGATCACCAGCAGGTCAGCGGAGTCGGCCAGCCGGAACACCCCGTCGCACAACCGGGTGTCCATCACGAACGCGAACCGTTGCCCCGGGCGCGGCTCGGTCACCTGGTCGACCGTTACCGTCCGCCCGTCCACCTCGATCAACCCCGCCTGCTGCAGCCTGCCGACCGCCGGCCCGATCACCCCGTACTGCGCGAGCTGGTCGGGGAGCATCCGCAGACCGTCGGGTTCGATCAACTGGTAGCCGAAGGACTCGATCGAGTGCTCCAGCCGCCTGGCCCACAGCTGGCCGAACGGCCCGACGGACAACAGGCCGTCCTCCTCGATCGGTTCCTCACGGAGCTCGGCCCGCTCGAAGAAGGACGCGGCGTACCGGAGCCGGGTGAAGTAGTCCTGGCCAGATGCCGGGTAGTGCGCGTGGACGGGATGCGGGACGTTGTCGAGCGACAGCCGCTGGATCACACCCGGTACGCCGAGGCAGTGGTCGCCGTGGAAATGCGTGACGCACAACCGGGTGATCGAGCTGGCCGCGACCCCGGCGTACAGCATCTGCCGTTGGGTGCCCTCACCCGGATCGAAGAGGAAGCCCTCGGTGTCCCATCGCAGGAAGTAGCCGTTCTGGCTGCGTTCCCGCGACGCCACCTGACTCCCGGTGCCCAGCACAACCAGTTCGCGCACAGGACTCAGGCTAGACCTCAGGCTGGGACTGCGGCACTGAACGCTTCGAGGAAGCGGTCCAGGTGATGCCGCTCCCAGATCAGCGGCGGACGGATCTTCAGCACGTTGCCACCCGGCCCGGTCGTACCCACCAGGACCCCGCGCTCGCGGAGCCGCTCGGCGAGAACCGTTGCCGTCAGCCCCGGTACGGCGTCCGGCGGAACCTCGACACCGACCATCAATCCCTGACCCCGAACCCGGACCGACGGGTGCAACCCCGGCGCGAGCCGCGCCAGTCCCGCGGACAGCTCGCCACCGATCCGGCCGGAGCGTTCGACCAGGCTGGTCTGCTCGATCACATCCAGCACCGTCAGCGCGGCAACGCAGGACACCGGGTTGCCGCCGAAGGTACTGAAGTACTCGTCGATCGCGACGAACTCCTCGACGATCTCCCGCCGGGTGATCAGGGCGGCGATCGGATGCCCGTTGCCCATCGGCTTGCCCAGCGTGACGAAGTCGGGAGTCAGGTCGAAGTCCGTGAACCGCCAGAGGTTACGACCGCCCCGGCCGAAGCCCGCCTGCACCTCGTCCGCGAGGAACAGACCGCCCAGCGCGCGGGCCTCGTCCTGCAGACCGCGCAGGAAGCCTCCGGCCGGCGTGAGGATGCCGGCGCTGCTGAACACCGTGTCGACCGCGAGCAACGCCACCTCCTGACCCGCTCGGCGCAGCTCGTCGTACGCCAGCCGGACCCGTCGGCCCGCCTCCACGCCACTCGGCTGCTGCCCATCGGCCTCCAGGTAGGGCGCGTCGAAGGTGGCCACGTGGGCGGGGCGAGCCGAGGGCGGGTAGGTGTTCGTCGACCAGGCGGCCGTTGCCTCACTGACCCCGTGGTACGCGAGATCCGCAACCATCACACCGGATCGGCCCGTGACCACCCTGGCCATTCGCCAGGCCAGGTCGTTGGCCTCGCTGCCGGAGTTCACGAAGATGCAGGTGTCCAAACCAGGTGGCATCGAGGCGGTCAGCCGCTCGGCCAGCTCGACCGCGTGAGGATGCAGGTAGCGCGAGTTGAGGTTCAGGATCGCGGCCTGCCGTGCGATCGCCTGCACCACCGCGGGATGAGCATGCCCGACGACCGGAACGTTGTTGTAGGCATCGAGATAGCGGCGCCCGTCAGCGGTGTGCACCCATGCGCCGGCGGCGCGCACCACCTGCAGCGGTTCCTTGTAGAACAAGGGAGAAAGACGCCCACCCAGCGCAGTACTACGACGCTGCGCCAGCGTCGGATCCGCAACCTGAGAAGAAGCCACCCGGGACGTCCCGCACAACCGGTGGAAGCGGGCCGCCAGGTCGGCCGGTTCCAGCCCGGCCAGCAGATCGAGCCCGTGCCAGCTCCCGGCCACCAGACTCGTGAGGTACTCCTGGTTGTCGGGGTAGAGCGGAGCCCGCCAGGCCGACATGAGCACGCTGGCCGCGAGCCGGGCGACCACCAGCTCACCTATCAGGTCCACCTCGGCAGGCTCCAACGGCAGCACCCGCTGGTAGGCATCGAGAAATGCGCCCGCCGCGGCCCACGGATCGGCGGATTCCCGCAGCAACGAGGTCAGGCTGATCGCGAGATCGGAAGCCCGCGCTGTGTGGTGCATGTCGCCGAAGTCGATCACCCCCGAGATCCCGTCCGCGTCGATCAGGACGTTGCTCAAGGTGACATCGCCGTGCAGAACGAACGCCGGCAGCCTCCTGGTCGCCTCCTCCAGACCTTCGAAGCGATCCAGCAACTTCTCCATCGGCACCCGGCGGTCGCTGTCCGGCAATTGCTGCGCGAACGGCCGCAGAGCCGTGACGAGCCGCGGATCCCAGTCCAGCCGGCGATCCGCCGCGGGGTGACCGAACCCTTGCAGCGCCCTGGTCAGCCGCGCGCAGACCTCACCGAAGTCGGCCGCGAACCGCTCCGGCAGAACCGCGAGATCGCCGACCGCACCCGCCATCACCGTCATCACCCGGACCTGATGCATCCGACCGTCCGCGGACTGCAGAGTCACCACCTGCGCGCCATCGACAGCATCGATGATCCGTGGAATCGGCAGCCGCGGATCGACCAGCGCGACATGTCGCATCGCCGCGCTCTCCATCGCGATCTGCCCCGCGTCGTCACCGGAGTTCGACACCTTGAGCACGAGCTGCCGCCCGTCCCCGGCGACTGCCAGGAAGTTCAGGTCCCGCTCACTCCGCAACGCCTGCAACTCGGCGTCGATCCCGTACCGCGTACGCAGGAACCGCGCCGCGGTGGCAAGATCGACGTCCGGTGGCTCCTCGACCAGGCTCGACATCCGCCCCACACTTTGTTTCACATCGACCTCTCAGAACTGGCCATCCGGAAGGACTTGTCGTGTCCAGGATGGACGATGTCGGCGGGGCCGAGTCCGCGATCGGACAGCAGCCTCGCTGGAGGTGGAGCAGCAGCGCCCCGCGCCGGTTTATGAGCACGCGATGCGCGGGGCGCTGCTGGTTCAGGGGAGGACGAGCGGGCCGGCGTCGATCAGCAGCGACGGGACGACGACGCTCTCCATGAAGGTCTGGTCGCAACGCTCGCGAACGGAGCCGATTCCCAGAACGGCGTTCAGCACCTCGTCCATCCGGAACGTGAACCGCAACTGCGGGTGCCAGGCGACGACCTTCCCGTTCTCCGCCCAGTACGTCGCGTCGCGAGTGGTGCCGGTGACGAGGGTCTCCTTCGGATGCAGCACCCGAAGGTAGTCGAGCCGGTTCACCACCAGCCCACTGCCGCACTCGGCAAGTAGCTCGTCATCGGCGGCTTCACCGGGCGCGAGCAACAGGTGGGAGGGAACCGGGTCGCCCCCGAACCGCCAGCCGTCCGGCACTGCGTGACCGGTCGGCACCCCGCCGGTCAGACTGGCGCGGCGTCGGTCCGACACGACGCCTTTGAGCACGCCCCGCTCGATCAGCGGGGTCCTGCGCCGGACGTTGCCCTCAGCATCGAAGGCGCTGGCCAGCCCGTCGGGGTCGGTACCGTCGTCGACCAGGGTGATCAGCTCGCTCACGACCTGCTCGCCAAGACGTCCCGACACCGCCGATCGGCCGGTGGCGTAACCGTTCGCACCCAGGGCCGCGTAGCCGTAGGTGGCGATCAGACTGTTGACGGCCTGCGGCTTCAGCAGCACCCGGCAGGTGCCGTGGTGGGCCTCTCCGAAGGGGAGCGGGATCAAAGCCTGCCGCAACCGGCCGGGGATCTCCTCGATCGGGATCTGGTCGGCGTCGCGATGCATCAGCTTCACGCTCGCGGATCGGCCGTCCTGCTTGGCGATGGCCTGGATCGATGCCTTGGTCAACGTCTCGGCCCGGAACAGCCCAGTGGAATCGGCGACCACCCGGTCCAGTACGTCGTACCGGATGGCGCCGCCGAGTCGGGTGGAGGGGTCGAGGCCGTCGCGCACGGTGGCGAACCACCGGTGGCGGACCGCAGGATCGGACTCGAGCACCGAACGGGCAGCCGGAACCTCGGGCGTCTCGGCCGAGAGGTCGGCAGCGGAGCCGGCAGCGGCATGGGCAGGACTGGGCGGCAGTTCAGCGAGAGCGGCGGTCAGGCGATCGGCAAGGACACGGACAGCCGCGGGCTCGAGCGTCTCCAGCGAACCGGCCACCGCACGGCCGTCCCGGCTGATCCGGACCCGGACGCGGAGCCGGCGCTCGCTGTGCTGAGCGGTGATCTCGGACTCCGCGTAGCGCAGCAGGTCGGCGTTCTCGCCGAGGACGTCGAGCCGGGTGCCCTCGCCGAGGATTTCCAGCGCCTGCTCGACCTGGGCCTGATCGATGCTCATCGTCCCACCTGCACACTCTGGAAGCGGCCTGGCACGGTGCCGTGACCGACATGGGCGACCTGCAAGGGCTCACCCTTGTTGCAGGACGGGACGCCGTGCACCTGCCACTCGTCCGGCCCGCCGAGAGCGTCCAGTCCGGCCCAGAACTGTGGTGTGACGCCCTGGTAGGTGCAGTTCTTCAGCAACCGGCCCACCTTGCCGTCGCGGATCTCCCAGCCGACCTCGGTCTGGAACCGGAAGGACATCCGCTGGTCGTCGATCGAGAAGCCCCGGTTGGTGTCGACGAGGATGCCGCGCTTGGTCCCCGCGATCATCTCAGCCAGGGAGGAGTCGCCCGGCTCGAGACAGATGTTGGTCATCCGGACCAGCGGTAGCCGCTGCCAGCCATCGGCTCGCGACGCACCAGTCGGCTCATCGCCGAGTGCTGCCGCGGACTCCCGTCCGGACATGTACCCCAGGAAGATGCCGTCCTTCACCAGCTGGGTGCGCTGAGCCGGGATGCCCTCGTCGTCGTACCCGAAGGAACCGAGCGCACCGGGGATGGTCGCGTCGGCGTAGGCCGAGACGATCGGCGAGCCCCAGCGGAAGGTGCCGCGCCGCTCGGGCGTGGCGTAGGTGCCGCCGGCCAGGCTGGCCTCGGTACCGAGGGCGCGGTCGGCCTCCATCGGGTGGCCCGCGCACTCGTGCAGGACCATCGCAAGCTGGTTGCTACCGGCAACAAGTGTGGTGACCTCGTCGGGACACTGCGGGGCGGTCAGCAGCGCGACCGCCTCCGAGGCGATCCGGGCCGCGTTCTCCGGCAGGCCGAGCGAGAGCACGTGCTCGAAGCCGGCCGTGGCGAAATCGCCGCGCTGACCGCGGATCTGCCGCGGCACACCTTGCGGGAAAGAGCGGCGCTGTACGTCGTTGCCGTCGCCGGCGTTCACCATCAGGCCGCCGCCGCTCTCGGTCAGGGTCTGCTCGATCAGCGCGCCTTCGGTGTTGGCGAACACCTTCTCATCGCGGTAGAAGTCCACCGACGCCTCGATCTGCTGGACCAGCGGTCCCGCGGTCTCAGCCTCCTTCACGGTGGCCGCCAGCAGGTCGAGCTTGGTCGACAGCGGGACGGTGAAAGGGTCCACCACCATCGGCGACGACCAGGTGTCCCGCGTCGTCACGCGCTCGCCGAGCCGGACGTGACCACCGCCGCCGGCGGCGCGAGCCTGGCCGACGGCCTGGGCGATCACGGCGTCAAGCCCCCGCGGGTCCAGCCGGTGCGTCGCGGCGAAGCCCCAGTGCCCGCCGATCACGACTCGCAGCCCCAGCCCCAGGGAGTCGTCGTAACCCACCTCACCCGGGCCGTCGAGCTCGACCAGTACCTGCTCGTGGGTCCGCCGGACCACCCGGACGTCACCGTACTGGACATCGGACGGCAGCAGCGCGAGAACAGTTTCGGCGGCGCCTCGCATCACCGGGACCTCCCCTGTCGTCGGGAGTCAGCAATCACGTCTGGATCCTCCGATTCGTCTGGTCGGGCACCTCGGTTCGACTGTAGCAGATACTACGAGATTCATGAATGGCGTTGTGTTCACTACATCAAGCCGGTCGTGGACGTGCACCGGCCCCACATGGGCAGGGGTCACATGTGGGGCCGGGCGTCAACAGGGCAAGGGCAACAGAGCCCTCACCGCCGCTTCGGACGGACATCGATGGCCAGGCTGATCGCGAACGCCACCACGACCGCGACACCGCCCAGCAGGGTCAGTCCGGTGTCGCCGAACAGCTCCGCCTTCATGGCCGCGAACAGCACGAGCAGTGCGAGCACCACGGCGACGGCGATCTTCCAGTCGTCACCGATGATGAAGTCGTACCAGAACTGACCGAAGGACTTCAGGAACTTCATTTCTCCACCTCCACTGCGACGTTTTCCCGGGCGGCCGGGGCCGCGGGGGTCTTCAGGACGGCGACGAAGACCCGGCTGAGCACGAGCCACGTGACCAGCAGGCCGAGGATCGCCAGGTCGTGACCGGGCCAGTCGAGACTCTCGCGATCGCCACGGAAGATGCCGATACCCTCCACCGCCCAGTAGGTTCCGAACGACGCCAGCAGCAGGCCGACGCCGTACTTGAGCAGGTTCTCGTTGATCATCGACAGCGGCCGGCGCAGCACGATCGCGATGATCAGCACGACGACGACAGCAGCGAGCGCACCGGCGCTGGCACCCGGAATGTTGTCCGCGTTCAGGCCGAAGGTGATCACGATGAAGACGACCTCCATACCTTCCAGGAAGACGCCCTTGAACGACACCATGAAGGAGAACATGTCGATGCTGCCCGTGCTCTGGCCCGCGGCCTTCGCCGCCGCGACCTCCTCCTTGTAGATCGCCGCCTCGTCATGCACGGCTTTTCGGCCCGATGACCGCAGGATCGCCTTTCTCAGCCATTGCAACCCGAAGATCAGCAGTAGTCCGCCGATCGCCAACTGCAGCGCCGATTCCGGCAACCAGTTGGCCAGCGCGTAGCCGGCGAACACCGTCACCACCGCCAGGGCGCCGAGCGCCGCCAGAGTGCCGACCAGCGCCGACTTCCAGCTGCGGGTGTAGCCCATCGCCATCACGATCGTGGTGGCTTCGACCATCTCCACGAAACACGCGACGAACGTCGCGATGATGAGGCCCCACGTTGCCGCGTCCATCTCTCACTTCCTTCGGTTGATGCAACATATGCTTCATTTAACGATAGTTACGTTGTTCTTTCAGTGTCAACGGATGGCCCGATTTATTTGCCTAGGGCAACTTTTAGGCAGGGCGAAGCGCCCGAAGAGACCGAGGGCCGGGGTCTCTTCGGGCGCCGCCGCGCGCGCCGGAGGGGTCAGGCCAGCGCGGCCACCAGAGTGCTCGCCGAGATGTTGCCGCCGCAGGACACGATCGCTACCCGCTGACCTTCCAGCTCGGTACGCCGGGCGCGTGCGGCCGCGAACGCCATCGCGGCCGAACCCTCGATCAGCTGGTGCTCGGTGTCGATCACCATCCGCAGTGCGGCGCTGATCGCGTCCTCGCCGACCAGGATCCAGTCGTCGACGAGCTCGCGGCACAGCTCGAAGGTGATGCTGCCGGGCTCGACGCTCCCCGCGGTCCCGTCCGACAAGGTCGCCCGCGCGTCGACCTGGACGATCTCGCCCGCTTCCACCGATGACGCCATGGCGGAGTCCCGCACCGGCGACGCGCCGTACACCCGGAGGTCCGGACAGTGCCGCTTGAGGACCGAGGCGACACCGCTGACCAGACCGCCACCGCCCACCGCGACGACAACCGCGTCGAGCCGGCCGCCGGCCAGCTGTTCGAGGATCTCCACCCCGACCGTGCCCTGCCCGGCGATGATCTCCGGGTCGTTGTACGGCGGCACGTAGACCAGGCCGTGCTCCGCGGCGTAGGCGCGGGCCTTCGGTTCGAGTACTCCGGAATCGGTACCCTCGGCACGGATCTCCAGGCCGAGCCGGCGCAGCGCGGCGACTTTGCTCGCCGACGCGTTCTCGGGCAGGTAGACGATGCCGCGGCCGCCGAGCGCGGCCAGCGCATTGCCGACGCCGAGCCCGTGGTTGCCGGTGGACGCCGTCACCACGCCGCGCTCGCGCTGCTGGTCCGACAGCGTGAGGATCTTCGCCATCGAGCCCCGCGCCTTGAACGACCCGGTCCGCTGGAGATGCTCACACTTGACCAGCACCTCCGCGCCCAGCTCCTCGCTGAACGCCTCGAACCGCAGGAACGGCGTGATCGGGAGATGCCGGCGCAACAGCGGCGCGACCTGCTCCGAACGACCTGCGATCGCCGCCGGCGTGACTGGTTCGGTCAGGATCTGTTCCGTCATGCCCTGGTCCCCTCGGTCGCGTTCATCCGGTCGCCACAGCCAGATTTGCACGGTTCCGCAAACCGGCCCGGAGCGGGATGCACATCGGCTTGCCGCTGACCGGATGCGGGATGACCTTCGCATCCACCCCGAACACCTCCCGGATGATGTCGTAGGTGAAGACGTCCTCAGGCGCACCCTCGGTGACCAGCGCGCCGGACTTCATCACGAACACGTGGTCGGCGTATTCGGCCGCCATGTTGAAGTCGTGCAGCACCATCACGACCGTCTTGCCCTGCTCCTGGTTGAGCTGGTGCAGCAGGTCGAGCACCTCGAGCTGGTAGGCGACGTCGAGGTACGTCGTGGGCTCGTCCAGCAGGATCAGGTCGGTCCCCTGCGCCAGGCAGAGCGCGATCCAGACCCGCTGGCGCTGACCACCGGACAGCTGGTCGACGTGCTGGTGCCGCAGCTCTGCCGTACTGGTGACGCTCAGGGCCCACTCCACGGCTTCCTTGTCTGCCGCGCTGGGCACCTTCAAGGAGGTCCGGTGCGGGTGGCGGCCGAACCAGACCAGGTCCTCCACCGAGATGGACTCCGGCGTGACCAGGACCTGCGGCAGGATCGCCAGCAGCCGGGCCACTTCCTTCGTGGGGGTGTCCTGGATCGACTTGCCGTCCAGGATCACGCTGCCCTTGGCGGGTGGCAGCAACCGGGCGAGGGCCCGGAGCGCGGTGCTCTTACCTGAGCCGTTCGGCCCGATCAGCACGCTGACCTTGCCGTCCGGGATGGTCAGCGTCAGGTCGTTGGCGATGACGGTGCGGTCATAGGCCAGCTGGACGCCTTGTGCCTGCAGACGCATGGGGAATCTCCTACTTTCCGGTCTTCACGAGCAGATAGAGGAAGTACGGGCCCCCGACGACGGCTGTCACCAGACCGGCGGGTATTTCGAGCGGTGGCGCTAGACCACGACCGAGCATGTCGGCGATCAGCATCAGCAGGACGCCGAAGAGCGCGGCGGCCGGAATCGACGCGAAGTGCTTGCCACCGAACACGCGGCGGGCCATGTGCGGTGCGATCAGGCCGACGAAGCCGATCGTGCCGGACACCGCGACAGCCGAAGCCGCCAGCACCACGGCGAAGAACAGCAGCATCCTGCGGGTCCTCTCGACCGGCTCCCCCAGCCCGGCCGCCAGGTCGTCACCGAGACCGAGTACGTCGAGCTTGCGGGCCCACACGATGATCAGCGGAACCAGCACGAGCACCCACGGCAGGATCTCGAGGACCGAAGTCATCGACCGGCCGAACAGGCTGCCGGTCAGCCAGATCAGTGCGGCGCTGACATCCAACGGGTTGCGAACCAGCAGGAACCGGATCCCCGCTTCGAACGCGGCGCTGACCGCGATACCGACCAACGCGATCCGGATCGGTGAGGCGCCCCCCCGGTAGGCGCAGAGGTATACAATCCCCGCGGCCACCAGGCCACCCACGAAGGCCGCCGGGACGACAGCGACCACGGGCAGGCCGGGAATCGCGAGCAGCAGCAACATTCCGGCGAAACCGGAGCCCTTGGTGACGCCGATGATGTCCGGCGCCGCCAGCGGGTTGCGGATCACCCCCTGCATGACCGCGCCGGACACGGCGAGCGCAGTACCGACCAGCCAGCAGAGCAGAACTCGCGGCAACTGGAAGTCGATCACGATCTGCGAAGCCTGGGTCGAGGTGTCACCGACCAGCGCCCGCAGTACGTCGCCCAGTGATACCTCGGTGGCACCCACACTGAGACCGTAGAAACTCAGCACCAGCGCGAGCACCCCGAGCGACCCCATCAGGATCGCGGGATGGCGCCGCGCGAGCGAGGTCCGGCGGATGTTCTGCGCGACGATCGTGCTCGTCATGACGTCACCTTCTGCCGACGCGCGAGGTAGACGAAGATCGGTGCGCCGATCAGAGCCGTGACGACTCCGGCCGGCACCTCGAAGGGTGGCTTCACGTACCGGGACACGATGTCCGCGTAGAGCACCAGAGCCCCGCCCCCGAGGGCGCACAGCGGCAGCAGCACCACATAGCTGGAACCGACCAGCCGGCGGACGATATGGGGCACGATCAGACCGATGAACGCGACCGGACCGGCCACGGACACTGCCGCACCGCAGAGCACGATCACCAGCGCCGACCCGAGCAACCGGGTCCGTTCGACGTTCTGGCCCAGCCCGCGGGCCATGTCGTCGCCGAGCGCCAGCAGGTTGAGCGGCCGGGCCATCGCGAACGCACCGACCAGGCCGAGGACCAGCCACGGAAGCAGGATGCGGACGTCGTGCCAACCGGCGTAGTTGACGCCGCCGACCAGCCAGAACAACACGCTGTCGGTGGAGTTCTCGTCGAAGATGATCAGCACCTGGGTCAACGAGATCAGCAGGCTGCTCGCCGTCACGCCGGCCAGCGCGAGCCGAACCGGGCTGACCCGGCCCCGGCCCGAACCAGCCAGCAGCATCACCGAGACGCCCGCCGCGGCCGCTCCACCGAACGCCAGCAGGATCGTCGGCGCACCGGACAGCGACGGCACCACGGTGACCGCAAGGACAACGACCAGAACCGCACCCGCGTTGACACCCATGATCTCGGGGGCTGCCAGCGGGTTCGCGGCGACCGCCTGCATCAGCGCGCCGGCCACCGCCAGGGCGGCGCCGACGCAGAGCGCCAGCACGACCCGTGGCAGCCGGATCGATTGCACGATCAGCTCGTCGGTGGTCCGGGCGCGGAAGATCGCGCTCGGCAGCTGGGTCAGGTCGATGTGGGAGCTGCCGATCGACAGGCTCCAGCCGATCCCCACGACGAGCACCACCAGCATCGCCGCCGTCACCCAGGTAACGCGCTGCCGGTTGGTGGTGATCCGCGGACGCCGCTGGGCGTCCGCGGAGTCGGCCGGTTTGGGCAGAGTGCCCGTGGAGGCCGACATGTCACTTCCCGTAGAGATTCTCGATCGCCTGCTGGGCGATGAGTTCGGAGGCCAGCAGCCCGCGCGACCTGGACCAGATGTTCTGGTCGACCTGGTACGACGCGTTGTTCTGGATCGCGGGAACCTGCTTCCACAGGGGGCTCTTCTCCCAGGTGTCGGCCAGCGTCTTGCCGTTCTGGCCGGCGATGAACATAGCGTCCGGTTTGGTCGACACCAGCGTCTCCAGGGTCAGCGACACCGATGCGTCACCGGTCTCGTCGGCCAGCGGCGACTGGATTCCCAGCAGGGACAGCACGCCCGCGGTATAGGACTTCGGCGGGTAGCCGGTGAAACCCTTCTCCGAGGTCACCACGAACAGCGCCTTGCGCTTGTCGTCGGCGGGGACATTGGTCTTCAGGTCGGCGAGGATCTTCTCGTGATCGGCCAGCCTGGTCTTCATCTGGTCGCACTTGTTCAGTGCGATCGCGGTGGACATCTCGCTGTCGACCACCTGCTGGTAGTTGCCGTTCAGGCTGGGGTAGGCGACGGTCGGCGCGATCTTGGACAGCTGGTCGTAGATCGCTTTGTGCCGGCCGCTCTCGGCCAGGATCAGGTCCGGCTTCAGCGCGGTGATCACCTGGATGTTCGGGGTGGCCCGCAGGCCGACCGACTTGTAGTCGCCGATCTTGCTGCGCAGCCCGGGGATGATCCGGTCCGCCTTGTCGTCGTCGGCGATGCCAACCGGCGCCATCCCGACCGAGACGAGCGCATCCACGAAGGAGTACTCCAGCGCGACCACCCGGGTCGGGTTGCCGGTGATCGTGGTGGTGCCGAGGTCGTGCTTGATCGTCCTGGTCTGCTTGCCGCACTGGTCGTCATTGACGCCCGAGCCGACTCCCGCGGCGGCCGCGGCGCGGTCGGCGTTCGGCGCGGCCCCCGTGGCCGGGGAGGAAGAGGAGCCGCCACAGCCGGACAGGGCGACCGCGGCGGCGGTCAGGGTGAGAACGGCGAGACAGCGCCGCGCTTTCGCGGTGACTGTGCTTGCCTTGACAGGGGGGAACATGGCATTCGCTCCTCGAGTCGAAGATGCCTTGCAGGGGTGGGATTCACCCGGTGACGGCGAGAGTCTGCGCCGGGCCGGGGACGTGCGGACGGTCCTCGGGACCGGGGCCGTCGTAGAGGTTCCAGGGGGCCTGCTCGTAGCTGTGGCTGCAGGGCAGGCCCGGGGTGAGCCGGTAGGTGCCCGCGGTCAGATCGACCAGACTGGACACGATGGTGGCGTAGCGGTCCAACTCGTGCCGGCGCGGATCGGCGTGCTGGCAGACGGCGTTGGGGTGGCCGAAGTGGTCGCTCATCGTGGTCCGCACGATGGTCTCGACCGCTGCCTCGGTAGTTCCTTCGAAACGAGCTTCCCGTAGGCCTTCCTCGACCCGCGGCACCCGGTAGAGCGAATCCACCGAGAATGGCTTGTACGACTGGTCGATCTGCGGCGGGATGAACGCCTGGAAATGGTTGCCGTGCACCAGCAACCCGTCGGTCGGGTACATCCAGCCGTGCCGGCCGGGGGTGGTCTCGACGTCGATGGCGAAACCTTCCCGGTGGGTGAGCAGCAGGTTGCTGGACAGGCTCTGGCGAACCCCGAAGACCGCCTGCAGCGCGTCGTGCAGATCCCAGCTCTCGAGCACCTTCCGGCGCACGAAGGTGCCGGGAACACCGAGTCCGGTGCCGAAGCCGGCCCCGAGGCCATTGGCGTTCAGGGCGATGCCGGCGGAGTTGGCGCCGTGCCGGCCGACCTGGCCCGCCTCGACATGGCAGACGATGGTGGGCTTGCCGGGCTGGGCGATCCGCAGCACCACCACGGTGTCGGCGACACCTTCCCACAGGTCCCAGTTCTGGCCGGCCCAGACATGGCCGAGCGCGTTGGCCTGCGGAAGCAGCGCGAACGACGTACAGCCCTCGTCGGCCGTGCCGTCCGGACTGCCCGCAACCCTGTCGTCCCGGCCGGAGGTGAACGGATTGCCGCGGGTGAGTTCACCGCGGCTGTTCAGCGCGAGGATCTCCTCGAAGCGACGGCCGGCGCCCTCCGCGATCCCGCGGATCTCGGCCACGATGTCCGGGAGGTACCCGTCGATCACCGGCACCCAGGCCGGTGCCCGGTCGAGGACGTCCTCCCACGGCAGTCCGGCCTTACGCGGTACGGACTCGGAGTAGAAGGCCAGCGACCGGGCGATCTGCTCGCGCGCGGCCTCGCCGTACTGGCGGCCCCGGTCGCGGGCGTCCGCCGCCGAGATGTCGATCGTCAAGAACTGGGTCACGGAGTCGCTCCAGTGAGGACGGGAAAGCTGCCGGAATCGCGATGTTCGTGGTGTTCACTACGAATATTCATCTGACGGTAGTGATTGCTACAATCGCTGTCAACGGGTTCGGGCATCGTTTACCTGGCGGTGATCCGGAACGCCGGATGACATGATCGGTGCTTACCGACAGGACTACTGCGAGGTGGAGGAACCGTCGTGTCTGTTGCGGAGCCCAAACCGCCGACGCTCCAGGAGCGGGTTGCGGCCCGTCTCGGCGGACTGACCGCGACCGAGCGGCGGATCGCCGAGTACTTGTCCGCGCACCCCCAGGAAGCAGCCTTCTCCTCCGCGGAGGAGCTCGGCCGGGTCACCGGCACCAGCGATGCCAGCGTGGTCCGGACCGCGAAGGCACTCGGCTTCGACGGACTGCCTGGTCTGAAGCGTTTGCTACAGGGCCACCTGCAGAGCCTGCTGACTCCCGCCAACCGGCTGAACGCCAGCCTCGAGTCGATCGGCGACGGCCCCGAGGCAGTACTGAGCGCGACACTGCGCGACCAGATCGAGCTGCTGACCGAGGCCGAACGGACCGTCGATCCCGCCGAGTTCCGGCGCGCGGTGGAACTGATCGACGGCGCCCGGGAGACGATGGTCTGCGGCTTCGCCGGCCTCGGTGGCGTCTCCGAGTACATCGCGACCCACCTGACCCGGATCGGACACCGGGCCCGTCCCGCGTCCGAGACCGGTTACCGGCTGGCGGACCGGCTGCTGCTGCTCGAGCCGCAGGACGTGGTGATCGTGATGGCACACAACCGGCTGCACCGCGAGAACCGCGTCGTCCTGGACCACTGCACTGCCGTCGGGGTGCCGGTGATCCTGCTGACGGACACCCTCGGCGAAGCGCTGCGCGACGAGGTCGACGTCGTGCTGTCCGCAGCGATGAGCCGCCCCGGCACGTTCACCAGCCAGGCCACCGTGCTGATCCTGATGGAGGCGCTGACGATCGCCGTGGCCGCGCAGAACCCCGACCGGTCGCTCGACAACACCGTCCGGATGAACCAGCTCCGCGAGGAGCTGAACGGTTACTCGCTCGCGGACGAGGCCTTGCTGACGCTGCCGAAGGCGAAGCGCAAGCCCAGGCGCAAGTAGGGTTCCGAGCTCAGACCTTGCCCTCGGTCCGTTCGTAGACGTCCGCCTCGAACTCCTCCAGCAGCCGTTCGCAGTCAGCCACCTTGGACCGGGCCAGTTCCTTGCCCTCGGCATCCATCCAGTCGCGGCCCTCCACCTTGGCCAGCCAGCGCCGCAGCTTCTCCAGGTCCTGGCGGATCTCCTCGGCCTCCTCGAAGGTGTAGTTCTCCCGGAACCGCTCGAACTCGATCTCCTTGACGAACTTGGTCTCGCACTCCTCGACGATCTCCGCATACTCCTTGGCCGACTGGCTCCGGAAGCCCTCCACGAACTGGTCGCGGGCGTCGGCGTCCACGTCGGTGAGGGTCAGGAAGACGCTGGAGCCGCCGAGCTCGGCGACCTTCTCCCGCACCTTCGCCATCCCGGCCCGCAGCTCTTCACGGTCCGGCAGCACACAGACCGCCTGCTGGACGTAGAACCCACCGAGCCGCTTCAGCTCCCGCCAGACCGCCACCCGCGCCCGCGAGGAGTCGCTGGGCACCTTGTAGATCAGCAGCAGCCAGGCATCGGTGCCTGCGGCTTTGGTCCGTCGGGTCGTAGCCATGCCGGACAGGCTATCCGCCGCGGCAGGCATCGACACGGCCCGCACGGTTCCGCAGTCCGTCGACGAGGTAGGGCATCACCTCCTGCCATTCCGCGACCAGGCCGACGTCGCAGTGCGCGAAGATCTCCGCCGCGGGGTCGCTGTTGATGGCCAGGACGGTTCCCGCCCGGCTTGCGCCGACCAGGTGGTTCTGATTCCCGGACAGGCCGACCGCGAAGTACAGCCGCGGCGCCACGCTCCGCCCGGTGATACCGACCTGACGGCCGTGCGGCAGCCAGCCCTCGTCGGTGACCTTGCGGGTGGCCGCCAACTCGGCGCCGAGGAGGCTCCGGATCGGTTCCAGCTCGGCGTACCGGCCCGGGTCCACGCCGCGGCCGACACCGATCACCACCTCTGCCCGGTCCAGTGCATCCCCGTCGTTCCCGGTACGCCGGTCCGTCCGCTGGATCGAGTGGTCCGACGGGACAGCGAGCACGTGGATCGCCGGCTGCCCAGGGGTCCGCGGCCTCCGCAGGGGCAGCAGACCGGTCCGCAAGGTGGCGATCTGAGGGGAGCCGTGACTGACGATCTCGGCCAGCGTGCCTCCGCCCGACGGCTTCAACCCGGCCAGCCGCGGCGCGTGGGTGTCGGTGGATCGGGTGGTGAGGGTGATCAGGTCGGACATCAGACCGGCGCCGAAGGCGACGGACAGTCGAGCCAGGACCTCGCGGTCCCACGGCAGGGCGGCGCCGAGCACGGCCCAGGGAGACCTGCCGGCCATCCAGCCGGCGAGCGCCGCGGCGGCCTGGCGAGGTTCGTCGCTTGTCAGTGTCAGTAGGACATCCGCACCCCAGCTGGAGAGATCCGCGGCCTCTGCGCTTGCAGCGGTGCGGACAGCCGTGACGAATCCGGCGGCCTCGACAGCCAGCTGAGCGGCCGCGCCGAGCAGCGCTCGAGTACCGGACTCGGGACCGGCGCCGACCAGGACAATGACCTCGGGTCCAGCCGTCGAGCGGGCAGTGGCGACGGTCTCGCCCACGCCGCTCCGTGGGTCGGACTCGTCGAAGCAGCCGCGGGCAAGCAGTTCGGCGATCGCCCGGTCCACCTGGATCCGCGGGGTGCCGCGAAAGATCACCGGCTCTCTTGTCTGCGCCGCGCTGCGGACGCCGGCCACCCTGGTGGGGCTTCCAGTCAGCCCCCAACGGCCGGGAGTCAGGTCGGCCGTTGTCACCCGGCGGACCGCGTCGGCAGGCGGCCAGGTGTCGGCCGGTGCCTTCGCCGGTGGGCAGGACCGCTCTGCCACTGACACGACGGCCGGCAGTTCGACCACGACGGACTCGGTCCAGTCGTCGTGCTGGACGACCGCCCGGGCCCGGAGCGTCGTACCGTCATCCTCGGGGTCGATCGCCAGGACAGGGCCTGCGTAAGGCAGGCCGAGCAACTCGGCGACCATCGCGCCGACTGCGCCGGTGCTGCCGTCGACCGAACTCGCACCGACCAGGATCAGGTCGGACCGGCCCAGGAAGCCGATCGTCGAGGCCAGCGCGCGAGCCGTGACGAGGCAGTCCGACCCGGCCAGCGCCGGATCACTGAGGTGGACCGCTTCGTCGATTCCCCACGCCAACGCTTCCCGCAGTACGTCGACCGCGACTGGCGGGCCCATCGTGACGGCCGCACTGCGGCCGCCCGACTCACCGGCCAGTCGGACAGCCTGGGCGACGGCCCGGCGGCACCAGGGATTCATCTCGGCGACGGCACCCTCACGCACGAGCCGCCCGTCGGCGTCGAGATTGCCGCCGTGCTCGCCCTTCGGCACCTGCTTCACCAGGGCCGTCACGCGCAGCGGTCTTCCCTTGCCGGTCATGACAGTGAGGTACCGACCAGGAGGCCGATCGCGTACGTCACGGCGGCGGACAGGCTACCCAGCAGCAACTGGCGGCCGCCGCCGTACCAGAACGGGCGGGCGGTGATCTTGGCGACGATGCCACCGGTGATCACCAGGCCGAGCACGCTCAGCAGCAGGGCCGGCAGCACGCTGGACGCGCCGAAGAGGAACGGCAGTAGCGGAATCACCGCGCCGAACGCGAAGGCGATGAACGACGAGCCGGCCGCGATCCACGGCGACGGAAGGTCGTTGGGGTCGACCCCGAGCTCCTCCCGGACGTGCACGTCGAGCGCGACCGCCGGGTCGGCAGTCAGCTCGCGCGCCACCTGGGCCGCCAGCTCGGGGCGCAGGCCCTTCGCCTCGTACATCAGGGCGAGCTCCTTGAGCTCGTCGTCGGGGTTCACCCGCAGCTCGCGCCGCTCGACCTCGATCTCGGCCCGCATCAGCTCGGTCTGCGAGGACACGGAGGTGAACTCGCCGGAGGCCATCGAGCAGGCGCCCGCGACCAGACCGGCCAGGCCGGTCACGATCACCACCTTTCCGGTGGCGCCGCCGCCGACCACACCGGCCACCAGTGCGAAGTTCGAGACCAGGCCGTCCATCACGCCGAAGGTGGCGGGCCGCAGCCAGCCGCCGGTGACATCTCGGTGCGAGTGATGGATCTCGGCCGGTGGCTCGACGATCTCCGTGGTCATCTCTGGAGTCCTTCCGGGTCTGAGGTATGCGTAACCTAAGTTCTATTGCATCACCTGTTACATCAGCTTACTGGTTACTTTTCCGCTGCCGCAACGGCTCCGCGGTCGGCGTCCGAGAGATGGACGACCGTCCTGCCGGTCGCGGTCAGGGTGCGGGTCACGTCACGACCGCTGTAGACCCAGTAGATGGTCAGCTCGCTGTCGCCGCGGTTGATGAAGTGATGCGGCACTCCGGCCGGCACCCAGGTCGCCTCGCCGGCACCCAGGTCGTACCGCTCAGTGCCGATCACGGCGGTCGCCCAACCGCTGACGACCAGGACGGACTCCTCCACGTTGTGCGAGTGCAATGGGATCTCCGTGCCCACGGCGAAGGTGGTGGTGCCGGTGGTGAGGCCGTTGGCCTCGTTGTTCCAGCTGCCCACGTACGGCACAGTCCGAACCCCGCTACCACGGTCGAACGCCTGGATCTCCGCCGGGCGCAGCACGAGATGGCCGGTCCTGTCGTCGCTCCTGGGCCCGACCCAGACCGTCTTGGTGTTCATGAACTCGCGCATCCCGTGTGGGCCGAGCTCGCGGCCGTAGCCGGAGCGCTTGATGCCGCCGAAGGGCAGTCTCGGGTCGGAGGCCACCATCGCGTTGACGAACACCGCGCCGGCCTCCAACTGCCGGGACAGCTCCTCTGCCTTCACCGGATCGCTGGTCCACAGCGCGGCGCCGAGGCCGAACTCGGTCTGGTTGGCGAGCCGGACCGCCGCTGCCGCGTCCTTCGCCCTGACGACGGCCGCGAGCGGTCCGAACGTCTCCTCGTCGAAGGCCGCCATGCCCGGTCGCACTCCGTCGAGCACCGTCGGCGGGTAGAAGAAGCCGGGCCCGTCGAGCGGCTCGCCCCCTCGCAACAACCTGGCCCCGGCCTCGACCGTACGACGGGTCTGACCGTGCAGCGTGTCCCGCAGATCGGCCCGGGCCAGTGGTCCCGTCGTCGTGGCCGGGTCCAGCGGATCACCCACCACCAGGCGGTCGACCGCCTCGCAGAAGGCGGCGACGAATTCGTCGGCCACGGCGTCCTCCACGATGAACCGCTTCGCGTTGACGCAACTCTGCCCGGCGTTCAGGAATCTCGCGGTGACGGCGGTCGCGGCCGCCGCGGCGATGTCCGCATCGGCCAGCACCACGAACGGGTCGGAACCACCGAGCTCGAGCACCTGCTTCTTCAGCGCCGCCCCCGCCTGCGCCGCGATCACGCTGCCGACCCGCGTGGACCCGGTGAAGGTCACCGCCGCGATCCGATCGTCGGCGATCAGACCCGCCACTCGATCGGGCTCGACCAGGACCGTGCGGATCAGCCCGGAGGGCATGCCGGCACAGGTCAGTACGTCCTCGATCGCGAGCGCGCAGCGCGGCACCGAGTTCGCATGCTTGAGCACAGCACCGTTGCCTGCGGCAAGCGCTGGGGCGGCGAAGCGGAAGAACTGCCAGAACGGATAGTTCCACGGCATCACCGCCAGCACCACGCCGAGCGGGTCGTACACGATACGACTCAGTGCGGCGTCGGTCTGAACCGGCTCGTCGGCCAGCATGCCGGCGGCGTTGGCGGCGTAGTACTCGCAGGTGAGCGCACACTTCTCGATCTCGGCCGTTGCCTCTGACAAGGGCTTGCCCATCTCGCTGGTGATCAGCCGGGCGAGCGCGGGCGACCTGTCGCGGAGCACCCTGGCGAGGGCGCGGAGCAGATCCGTGCGGTGCTGAATCGGAGCGGTCCGCCAGCTCGCCTGAGCCGAAACGGCCTGCGTCAGCAACCGGTCGACCTCAGCGGCGGCGTGCGGCGCGAACCTGGCGAGCTCCTCACCGGTGGCGGGGTCGATCGAGGTGAGCATCAGAGTTCTCCTGCCTCGAGGCGGCGCAGCACATACGGCAGCACCCCGCCATGGCGGTAGTAGTCGTGTTCGCGGGGGGTGTCCAGCCGGATCCGGAGGCGATAGGTCCTGCCGGCCGAGCAAGCGGTCGCGAAGCCGTCTTCGCCGAGGGAGATGTCGATCGGCTCCTCACCGGTCAGGTCGTCCCCCTCGCCGGGCAGGAACTCCAGCGGCAGGATCCCCATCCCGACCAGGTTCGACCGGTGGATCCGCTCGAAGGACTGGGCCAGCACGGCTCGTACTCCGAGCAAGGCGGGTCCCTTCGCCGCCCAGTCCCGCGACGAGCCGACGCCGTAGTCCTTGCCCGCGACCACCACCAGCGGCAGGCCCTTCGTCCGATAGGCCATCGCGGCTTCGTAGATGGACGTCAGGACACCGTCCGGACCACGGGTGACGGGACCTTCCATGCCTCCGGCAAGGGAGTTCCGCAGCCGGAGGTTGCCGAAGGCACCTCGCATCATCACCAGGTGGTTGCCACGGCGCGACGCGTAGGTGTTCAGCTCGGTGACGCCCCGCTCGCGTAGGTACCGCCCGGCGACGCTGTCCGCCGGGATCGCCCCGGCCGGTGACAGATGGTCGGTGGTGACGGAATCTCCCAGCCGGACCAGCGCTCGCGCCCCGACCAGGTCACCCGGCGCCGCTTCCAGCTCCAGGTACGGCGGACGCCGGAGATAGCTGGATCCGTCGTCCCAGGCGAAGGTCTCACTCTCGTGAACGACCAGGCTCTGCCACCGCTCGTCGCCGGCGAACACGTCCGCATAGGCCCGGCCGAACATCTCCGGCCGCACTGTCTTGCGAATCACCTCGGCGATCTCGGCCGACGCCGGCCAGAGGTCCCGCAGATAGACGGGTCGTCCGTCCGGATCGGCTCCGAGTGGTTCCCGATCCAGGTCGATGCCCATCCGTCCAGCCAGCGCATAGGCGACCACCAACGGCGGCGAAGCCAGGTAGTTCTGCCGCACGTCCGGCTGGATCCTGCTCTCGAAGTTCCGGTTCCCCGACAACACCGCCGCGACCTCGAGCCCTTGCTCCCGCACCACCTCGGCCACGCCGTCGACCAGCTCCCCCGACCCCCCGATGCAGGTCATGCACCCGAACCCGGCCAGGTAGAACCCCAGCTTCTCCAGGTAGGGCACCAATCCCGCCTCCTGGAGGTAGTCCATCACCACCTTGGAGCCCGGCGACAGCGTCGTCTTGACCCAGGGCCTGGTCGCGAGCCCGCGTTCCACCGCCCTCTTCGCCAGCAACCCGGCCGCCACCATCACCGCCGGATTGGACGTATTCGTACAGGACGTGATCGCGGCCACGACAACAGAGCCGTCAGCCAACCCGCTCGGAAGAGGTTCCGACGGTCCGTCCACGACCTCCGGCGGCGCGGGCTTTGTCAGCGAGATCCGTTGGTCCGGGCGGCTCGGCCCCGCGATCGAGCGCACCACCTCGCCCAGATCGAACGCCACCTCCTCATCGAAGGTCAGCGGTTGGTCCGACGCGTGCCAGAGACCTTGCTCTTTGGCGTAGTCCTCGATCAGCGCAACGTGGTCCGCCGACCGCCCGGTCAGCCGCAGATAGTCCAGGGTCTGCTCGTCGATCGGGAACCACGCGGCGGTCGACCCGAACTCCGGGCTCATGTTGGCGATCGTGGCCCGGTCCGCCACCTGCAGCTCCGCCAGGGCGGGCCCATAGAACTCGACCAGCTTGCCGACCACCCCATGGGCCCGCAGCTTCTCGGTGATCGTCAGCACCAGATCGGTCGCAGTGGTTGCTACTGGCAACGAGCCCGCCAGTCGCACGCCGACGACCGGCGGCACCATCATGGACACCGACTGCCCCAGCATCGCGGCCTCGGCCTCGATCCCGCCGATCCCCCAGCCGAGCACTCCGAGCCCGTTGACCATCGTCGTGTGCGAGTCCGTCCCGAGACACAGATCCGGGAACACCTGCCCGTCGCGTACCTCGACCACCCGGGCCAGGTACTCGAGATTCACCTGATGCATGATCCCGGCCCCCGGCGGCACCACTCGCAGCTGCCGGAAAGCCTGCTGCCCCCACCGCAGGAACCGGTACCGCTCACCGTTGCGCCGGTACTCCAGCTCGACGTTGCGCTGCAACGCATCCGGCCGGCCGAACACGTCGGCGATCACCGAGTGGTCCACCACCAGCTCGGCGGCGACCAGCGGATCCACGCGTGCCGGATCCCCGCCGCGCGCCACCATCGCGTCGCGCATCGCCGCGAGGTCCGCGAGCACAGGCACTCCGTTGGTGTCGTGCAGGAACACCCGGGACGGGAACACCTCGATCTCGCCGGTCGCCCCGGGCACCCAGTTCCGCAGTACCTCGCTGGATGTCTGGTGCCGAAGTGCGTTCTCCAGCAGGATCCGCAACGTGCGGGGAAGCTGCTCAGGCGCGATCCCCCGCAGCGGCAGGAAGGACAGCTCGCGGAGATTCATGCCGTACCGACCGCGGCAGCCACCGCGGCGCCGAACTGTGTCGTACCAGCCGTGCCGCCGAGGTCAGCCGTCAGGATCCCCGACCGGACCGTTGCTTCCAGCCCCTTCTCGATCAGTACTGCGGCCCGCCCGGCGGCCGGGTCGTCGTACCGGCGGGCGAGCCAGTCCAGCAGCATCGCGCCGGAGCCGATCATCGCGGTCGGGTTCGCCAGGTCCCGGCCCGCGATGTCCGGAGCCGAACCGTGCGCGGCCTGGGCCATCGCCCGGTCGGCCGACGCGTTCACCGACGGCGCGATCCCGAGCGATCCGGCCAGCTCGCCGGCCAGGTCGGACAGGATGTCGCCGAACATGTTCTCCGTCACCACCACGTCGAACACCTCGGCCCGGCGGACCAGGTGCACGGTCATCGCATCGATGTGGAAGTCGTCGAGCTGGACGTCCGGATACTCCGACCCGATGTCGCGGCAGATCTCCAGGAAGAAGCCGGTGGTGGTGCGCAGCACGTTCGCCTTGTGTACCACCGTGACGTGCCGGCGTCGGCGCCGGGCCAGCTCGAACGCCTCCCGCGCGATCCGCTCGATCGCGGGCCGGGTGAAGATGCCCATCGCGATCGCGACGTCCGGCGTCGGCATGAACTCGCCGGTGCCGCGGTACGTACTGCGGTCCGCGTAGAAGCCCTCGGTGTTCTCCCGGACCACGACCAGGTCCATCCGCCGGGTGCCGACCTCGTCGAAGGACCTGGCCGGGCGGATGTTCGCGTACAGGTCGAAGTGCTTGCGGATCGTGCCACTCGGGTTCAGCTGGGACCGGTGCGGCTCCGGGCATGCCACGCTGTCGTGCGGGCCGAGCAACCAGCCGTCGAGTTCGCCGAGGGTCTTCAGCGTGCTCGGCGGCAGGGCGGTTCCGTGGGTCTCGATCGCAGCGGCTCCGAGCGGCAGCTCCACCCAGTCGGCGGGCTTCGCCCCGGCCGCGGCGAGCGCGGCGTCCATCACCTGCACGGCCGCCGGCACGATCTCCGGGCCGATGCCGTCGCCGGGCAGGATGCCGAGCCGGTAGGGCTCCGGGTGGGCCGTCGTCTGCACGCTGGGTCCTTTCCTCACTGCTGTGGCCTCCACTGTGCGTCGTTATAATCTGTGGCGTCAAGATGATGGCCATGGTGATCTCAGCCCTTGAAATAGAGGAGATCAAGCCTTGCGTGAGTTATAACGAGGATCTGCGGCCCGCTGGGTCCGGCGTGTGGGCGGCGGTTGGTGGCGAGCAGGGCGCGGTAGGTTATAACCCCGTCGATGCCGAGGAGGACCGATGGACGACCCGAACGTGAGCCGCCCGACCAAGGCGGAACTCGCGTACGCGCTCGTCCGCGAGCAGGTGCTGAGCGGCGATCTCGAACCCGGGGCCGTGATCCAGCAGGGCGCCCTCGCCCGCGAGCTGGGCATCAGTACTACGCCCTTGCGGGAGGCGTTGCGGCGGCTGATGAGCGACGGACTGGTCGAGCTGGACGCCCATCGGGACGCCCGGGTCAGTGCGCTGAACGCGGAGGAAGCTCGCGACCTGGTTGAACTGCGCCGCTCGCTCGACCCGCTGGCGGCGGGACTCGCGGCCGAGCGCCGGACCCGGAGCGACCTCGACCTGATCCGCGAGACTGCGGCCGAGCTGGAACCGCTGCGGACCGATCCGACCGCGGACGACCTCGCCTCGCACCGGCGGTTCCACTCGGCGATCTACTCCGCCTCGCAGAACGACCTGCTGATCCAGACGCTCGACGGGCTCTGGGACAAGGCGGACCGCTACCGCCGGCTCGCGCTGAAGGGAGGCCGCAGCGAGGAGGACCTCGACCGCACGCACGCCGAACATCTCGCCCTGGTCGACGCGATCGCGTCGGGCGACGCCGAGACAGCCGCCGCGGTGATGCGCGACCACGTCGACGCCAGCCTCGGCGCCCGGGCCGCTACCCGCCTCCGCAGGCCCTCCGCTGTTCCGCTCGACATCACCATGGCCAGGTCCACCGCCCGTCTTCCGGCGCCTCGAGCTACCTCCGCCCGCGGACCCGAAGTACCGACCAGTGGGAGGCGTGATGGGAACTGACGCGCTGTGGACCGGGTACCGGCATCGCGAGGTGGATGCCGGTGGGTGGATGACGTTCTGGCGGCTCGACCCGCGCGGGCAGTTGTTCGAGCTGACCGACTGGACCGGCTCGCCGGATCGCCCGGGCCATCGCCTGTGGTCCCGCGCCGCCACCCCGGCCGGAGTACGAGCCGCCTGGCGTACTACGGCCTCCGCCGTCAGCCTGGAGATCCGCGCCGAGCTGGACATCTACCCGATGATCGCGCCGGTGGACTTCCTCGTGGACGGTGAGCTCCACCAGCGCTGTGAGGTCGAGCCCGGGGAGCAGCGGATCACCGTGCAGCTGCCGGCGGAACCCGGGCGACTGGAGATCTGGCTTCCGCAGGCGGGCGTGATCGGCGTACGGGAGGTGTCGTTCGAAGGTGAAGCGGAACCGGAACCGCCGACCGGGCCGCGGTGGATCACCTACGGCAGCTCGCTCACCCAGTGCACCGGGGCGGAAGGTCCTTCGGAGACCTGGCCGGCGCTGGTCGCGCGCCAGCATGGGTGGGACCTGGTCGCGCTCGGGTTCTCCGGTGAGTGCCACCTTGACCCGGTCGTCGCGCGGACCATCCGGGACACGCCCGCGCGGCTGATCTCGCTCTGCCTCGGGACCAACATCTACGCCGGCGAGACCTTCAGCGGGCGGACGCTCCCCGGACAGGTCGACGCGTTTCTGTCGACCGTCCGGGAAGGACATCCGCACACGCCGCTGGTGGTGATCACGCCGCTGCCCGCGCCCAACCTCGAGGGCAAGCCGAACGCGCTCGGCCTCACCCTCGACGACGTCCGCGCCTGCGTGGAGCTCGGTGCGCGGGCTGTCGGCGATCCTGACCTGCAGTTGATCGACGGAAGAACCGTGCTCAGCGTCGAAGAGGCACAGGCCCTGTACGCCGACGACCTGCACCCCGGGCCGGACGGCTACCGCCTGATCGCCGAACGCCTCGCCCCACTCCTCACGCTGCCGTTGTGAGGCTGGTGCCGAGGGCCTGCCAGTCGAGCACCGGAGCGGCCAGGTCGCGGATGGTCGCGAGCAGCCCGAGACGGGCCGCGCGCACCTCCGGGTCCTCGGCCATCACCAGGATCTCCTCGAAGAAGTTGGTGATCGGCTCGACCAGGACCGACACCGCCGGCACGAACTCGGCGAGAGAGGTCGGCACCTGCCCGACCTTCTGCACTGCCTCGTGCAGAACCACCTCGGCCGGTTCGGTCAGCTTGGTCGAGTCGTACTGCGGAGCCACGTCGGCCGGGACGATCCGCCGTACCCGCTGAAGTACTGCCACCAGCTCCGCGAAACCGTCGGTCGCGACCTGACGCTGAAGCTCGGCCAGCGTCTCGTCGGCCACCACCGGAGCCGTTGCCAACGGCAACACCGCGGCGACCTGGAGGTGATCGGCACCCCGGTCCAGCAACTGCTGCTCGTAGCGACGGACGGTGAAGTCGGCCACGTCGGCCAGCGCTTCCTCCGACACCTCGATGCCCTGGGCACCGATCTGCTCGGCGGCAGCGGCGAGCCCGACCGGCAAGGTGATCGCGCGAAGCTCCGGGTGATCCCGGAGAATCGCGACCACACCCGCGGCCGCACGGCGCAACGCGAACGGGTCGGAGCTCCCGGTCGGCTTGGCGCCGATGGCGAACAACCCGGCCAGCAGGTCGAAGCGGTCCGCGAGGGCCAGGATCGCGCCCGGGGTCGTCGACGGCGTCGGGTCACCGGCCGAGCGCGGCAGCTCCATGTCGTAGAGCGCCTGCGCGACCGCCTCGGTCTCACCGCTGCGGCGGGCGTACTCGCGGGCCATCGTGCCGGCCAGGCTGGTCAGCTCGACCACCATCTGCGAACCGAGGTCGAACTTCGCCAGCTCACCGGCCCGGCGCAAGGTGGTCAGGTCCTCACCCTCGAGCCCGACCTTGCCGGCCAGCGTCTCGGCGATCTGCCCGATCCGGCCCGCCCGCACCGCCATCGACCCGAGCCGCTCCTCGAAAGCGAGCTTGTCCAGCACCGACTTCATCTCTGCCGGACTCTTCTGCAGATCGGCGCGCCAGAAGAAGCTGGCGTCCTCGTAGCGGGCACGCAGCACACCCTCGTTGCCGCTGCGGACCGTCGCTTCCTCCACCGAACCGTTGGCTACGGCAACGAAGTGCGCGAGCAGCTTGCCCTCAGCATCGCGAACCGGCAGATAGCGCTGATGCTTGCGCATCACTGTGGTCAGGATCTCGGCGGGCAACTCGAGGTAGTCGGCGGAGAAGCTGCCGAGGATCGCGGTTGGTTCCTCGACCAGGTTGACGATCTGGTCGATCAGCGCGGACTCACCTTCGACGTCCACCGTGCCGCCGACCTCGTTGGCCAACTGCTGCGCAGCGTCGACGATCTGCGTCCGGCGCTTGGCGGGATCGG
>Ga0193717_1000152_pt1 | contig 64891 bp, 51 predicted proteins | sample U2c2metaG_FD_145900 | JGI IMG/M metagenome (GOLD analysis project Ga0193717, IMG submission 145900) | Soil microbial communities from a riparian zone of the East river system, Colorado, United States - U2c2 | ecosystem: Environmental > Terrestrial > Soil > Riparian zone | place: USA: East River... | reverse complement strand
GGGGGGCCGTCGTGTACGACGACGCGGTAGCGCAGGACCTGCGGAGCGTTGGGATGGATGGTTTGCGGGCCGAAGGTGGTCGTGCAGGGGTTCACCATCCACAGTGTGTTGTGCCAGCGCGTCGGCGGATTCATGGGATGGTCGAGAATGGCGACGCCCACCAGCTTGCCGTTGCTCTTGAGCTTGATGGAGTAGTCGTACCACGGCTCCGAGGGCCAATCGGAATCGGGCAGGGAATAGTGCGGTCCAGGAAGATCGGTCACCTTGCCGGAGGCATTGCTATAGTAGGACTCACCGTACTTCTGCGCCTGGAAGACGAAGCCTCCAAAGGCCGTCTGGTCTAGAACGAAATCAACGACAGGCGCCAATTTGTACACAAGGTCGATGACGAAGACGCCATCGCGCTCGGCTACCGTGACCTCGTTCGTCTCCGCGAGCATGGTCTTGCCGTCGACCGTCCACTCATTCACAATCTCGAGCTGCGCATGCTTGTCGTCGGCGGCCACAAGGCGTGCGTCCTTGTTCTTGATGACGCGGCCTTCCTTGGGCGCGTACAGCCCCCATGCCCAGAAGTCGGCGCGCTTGATGTTATATGCTCCTACGAGATGGTTCGGTGGAGCCTTCGACATATCGGCCGGAGTACGAAACTCTGAGGCAAGGATTCCGAGGAAGATGCCGCGATGCCAGGGGTGATCGTCCGGGCCTGCGTTGGACACGCGCTCGCCGGTGGGCGTATTGACAGGATCGAAGTACGCCGCGCTTGGCGACTGCACATTCGACGGCACCTTTGTCTTGTACTCGAAGACAACGCGGCCGTCCGGAGTCTTGACCTGCATGCCTTCGCTTGTCTGCGTCAGTGTAAACGCGGAGGCTGCCAGGGCTTGTTTTGCAGAGAGTACGATCGCCAGGGCAATCCCGATTCTACCGGCGAAGACCGCAGCGCGCTTTGAATTTTCAGACCAGCTCAAGGAAAGCCTCCATCGTTGCAACCGTCTTTTAGCAGTTCACGCATACTGCGTGCCATCTCTTTCAGCGTTACTTCGAGGCCTTCAAATCTGGCAGACCGAAGACGTACAAGGAACTGCCCGCGCAGACAGCGACGTACTGCTGCCCGTTCACAGAGTAGGTCATCGGGCCGCTGGCGACGGTGCCGCCCATGCCCGCCTTCCACAGGCTCTTACCCGTGACGGCGTCGAGCGCAAAGAAGTTGCCCTCTTTGCCACCGGAAAAGACGAGGTCCGATGCCGTGGTCAGCACGCCAGCATCGGTGTAGTCGACCATTTTGAACTCCCACTTTTTATCGCCGGTCTTCGGATCAAGCGCAATCACGGCGCCATAACCCTCCGTGTCCTTCTTGAACAGAGGAGCATTGGGTGGCGGCCTTGTCCAGTCAGGTCTCTTCGGCTTCCCGACGCCGGTGTAGCGTTCGCCTTCCTTCCATGTCGCATCGGCCTTGGCGGAGACGGCTGAGTAGTTCTGCCAGCTCGAGATATAAAACATTCCCGTGCGCGGGCTATACGATGGCGAATACCAGTTGGTGCCGCCCTGCACGCCGGGCTGAATAAATGTGCCCTCGTAAGTGGCGACGTGGCCCGGAGCCTTCGTCGGCCGGCCCTTCGCATCAAAGCCCGTATTCCAGTTCTGCTTGGTGAAGGCGCTGCCATGGAGAAACTCTCCGGTCGTGCGGTCGAGCACATAATAGAAGCCGTTGCGATTCGCCCACAACATTAGCTTGCGTGGCTTTCCCTTCCAGTCCATGTTGACGAGCACCGGAACCTGCACGGAGTCCCAGTCGAACTCGTCATTGGGGGTGAATTGATAGAACCACTTCAACTTGCCGGTGTCCGTATCGAGAGCGACGACGGAGTCGGAATATAGATTGTCTCCCGGGCTGCGCACGTCACCATTCCATCCAGGATTGGGATTGCCCGTACCCCAGTAGGTCAGGTTGGTCTCCGGATCGTAGGAACCCGTGACCCAGATGGGTGATCCTCCATGGATCCACGAGCCATTGGACCAGGTATCGCCGTTCGGATCGCCTGGCTTGGGCACGGTGTCGAAGCGCCACAACTCCTCACCGCTCTCGACGTCGTAGGCGGACACCCAGCAGTTGGCGCCTTCCTCGTTGGTCGCAGGGCCCAGGATTACCTTGTTCTTGACTACGAGTGGAGCGACATTTAGTTGATAACCCTTCTGCCAGACCGCTACCACCTTGTCCCAAATGGGGTGGCCATCCCGCGCATCTACGGCGATGAGGTGACCATCGAGCGTCGCCCAAAAAAGGCGATGGCCGGAGATAGCGAGGCCTTTCAACATAGGGAGAACGAAGACACCACGCGGATCGACAGTGTGGTTGTACGTCCAGTAGACGCGTCCCGAGACCGCATCGACTGCAGAGATTTGGCTTGTGTCACCGATGTACATGATTCCGTCGACGACCAGTGGCGTGTTCTCCACTTTCTGCAGTGTACGGAAGGGGTGCACCCACTTTAGCTGCAATGTGCCGACGTTGTTCCTAGTGATCTGTGAGAGTGTGCTGTAGCGATGACTAGCGTAGTCTCCCCCGTAAGTTAACCAGTTCTGCGGCTCCTTGTCGGCGTGCAAGATGCGTTCGTAGGTCACCTGCGCTCCCATCGAACAACTAACCAACAGCAGAAGTGCGAGCATCGATCGTTTCACAGACTTAGTTCCTTTCCCGGTATACGAAACATCTTGTTGAAGCGGGCACGTTCACTGCGAGGCCTCTGAATGGCGGTGAATCACTTTCCTGGCTCCGTCATCGAGCTGAGGTAGCGCACCAGGTCGTCGAGATCCAGCCCTGTGATTTTGCTCGCAAATGAGGGCATTGGGTTTGTGTCGATGATTGCGAACTCGCGCGCACCCGCCTTGGAACGCGTCTCCAGCTGACCAGAGGCGTCGACCATCTGTACGCTGTATCCGTCCTGATTGAGGATTTTTCCTGTAATTGTCTTGCCATCGACCCCTGTCAGTCGTACCTGCCTGTTCTCCGGCGAGACGGTGGGTCGCAGACTTATAATCGCTACGCGAATCTCATCCGCCTTACGACGCGAGCCTATTCCATTAAGGCTGGGCCCGACATATGAGCCTTCGTCGCCGATGCGGTGGCAGGCGGTGCAGCCGTTCGTCGCGAGGAGGTGCTTTGCCCGCTCGATCTCTGACGAGTTGAGCGGCGCCACAGGTACGACAGGAGCTGTGGGAGTTGCCATTGCCTGCGCCGAGTGAGCAGCTCCTTTACCGGGTCCGAAATTGGTCGAGAGATAGAGGACGATGTTATCCATCTCGGACGATGTTCCCTGCGCTCCGCGTGAGATCATGTCGTCGACGATTCCTCGCCACTCTGCTTCGCTCTTGCCGAGCCGCGTGGCCATGGTGGCGGTGTGGCACGTTGTGCAGATACGTTCGAACTCCGCTTTGCCCTTTCCGTCGGGGAGGGCCTGTCCAAAGACAACCGATACGCTCAGGCAGCAAAGCGCTGCGAATCCTGCAATCCGGTATCTTCCATCCATCGGCAATCGCTCTCGTTGGCGTGTTTTCGAGCGGATTTCATGAGGAGTTCCTGTTTGAACCCGCTAGAAGGGAAACACACGTCTTTCTCGCAGCATGGAAACTCAGGCCAACTAGATATATGCGGTGGTAGAGAACTGTCAATGACAAGTTTGAATCAGAGTTCCTATAGGAACTAGCGGACTTGCTTTCCAACCGTTCTGAATAACAGTATTGAGGAAAGATCTCAGGGTGTCCGCGTGCAGCCCCCTCAAACAGAGAAATGTTCCGCGCCAATCCTCATATAGCATGAGTTCAGATACGAACTCCGCGCCAAGCTAAATTCCTTGACATCCGTTTCTTGTTTGTCATATCTACTTGCTTCGGTACAAATTGACTTTCTTCATGATGGCTTCAACGTCTCTTGCGCGAAAAAACAGAGAACTGCCCGCGAGGTTGGCTAACGTGAGGCGCATGGCCGCACGGAACCCTCGCGAATTTGAAGTACAAAGTTACATCGGGAGCTTGGCGCTTCCGGTGCCACAGACCGGTGATACCTTATGTCATCGTTTGGAGCGACACACATGGGAATCACTAGACGTTGCTTTCTAGGCCAGGCCTCTGTTGTGGCTGCCGATTTAGTACTTGGCGCAGGCAGTGCTGCGGCGGACCCGCTTTCCATGCCTATCGGCTTTCAAGGGTACGACGCCAGGTTTCTGTTGATTGAGAACTGGGACAAGGGCTGGCAGACGATGCGGGGCATGGGCTATCGCTCCGTGGATCTTGTCTCGGTTCGCGGTTACGGCTTTGAGAAGTCAACGGTCGCCTACAAGACAGCGAAAGAAATCCGCACTAAGCTCGACTCGATTGGGATGCTCTATGAGAACTGTCAGTTCAGCTACAACGAGCTTCACGTCGAGTTCGACAGGACGATGGACTTCTGCCACGAACTTAAGCTGAAAAACATTATCTGCGCACCGGAATCGCAGCACACGAAAACAATTGATGGCTGGAAGTGGCAGGCTGACCAACTCAACCGGCTCGCCGTGCGACTCAAGAAGGAGGGTTTCCGTTTGGGATACCACAACCATGATCTTGAGTTCATGGACATCGACGGTGTGACGCCCTACGACGTGCTGATGGAGAACACCGATCCGAAGCTCGTCTGGTTTCAGATCGACGTCGGCAATCTGACCTTCGCTGGTAAGGACGCAATTATGTATTTGAAGAAGTATCCTCAGCGCTACTTCTCGATGCACGCCAAGGATTACAAACCCGGCCTTACGAGCGTTCCGGTGGGGCAGGGCATCCTCGACTGGAAGGCGATCTTCACGCTAGCGAAGAGCATGCCGATCCAGAACTACTTTGCGGAGGTTGCAGCGTATGGCATCGGCAGTCTTCATCATCTGCCCGCGACGGCGTGGCCGACGGATTCTGTCGACCAGCTGCGGCAGAGCTACGTTTATCTGCACAATTTGAAGATCTGAGTCGACGTTGAGCGTGGGAGTACGCACGGATTGCCGCTGGGCCCGCGTGGTTGCGTGATCCCGGCAGCAATCCGTTCAGGTGCCTTTGGGGCACTCCTCTCAGTGGCCTTTCGTTGCGGTCTTTGCCTGTTCCTGTCCCCAGAAGATGAAGAGTCCGCGCTTGGTTGCGGCGACAATGTCCATCATGCCGTCACCGTTCAGGTCAACCGGCAGCAGGTTATCGCCCGCGCCGGAGTTATTATGGATCAGCTCGGGTTCAAGTCGCGCACCACCTGGAGCCTGCTTGTCGCGCACGGTTCGGTACCAGTAAAGGTACGGCGGTCCATAGACGTCGGGATCGAGAAAATCGTCTTTGTGCGAGAACTGACGTTTGCCGACGATGAAGTCCATAATGCCATCGCCATCGACATCGGCCACCGCGGAGCCGTGCAACTCAGAGAAGATGACCTCTCCCGCATTCTTGGTATTATAGTTGTCCATAATCATGTGGCGCACAAACGAGATCTCTCCATTGCTTGAACGCTTCTGTTCAAACCACGCCAAGCCGAAACCGTGTGCCTCAAGCTGAGTCACCACATCGTTCAACCCATCGCCGTTCACGTCATAGATACCTATAGTCGCCCCGCCAGGTCCTATCCGGCCCCATCGGCCAAAGGCCTCCGGATGATACTTCCACGGTCCCTGGTCAGAGTTCGCGGGCTGCTCCCACCATCCATCGGCACCGACCAGATCCAATCGCCCGTCGCCGTTTATATCTCCCACTCCGATACCGTGTGCTGGCCACATGCCTTTCTCCGAGATGTTGTGAACCGTCCATGGCTCTGTCGCATGCGAAGGATCGAACTTCGCATAGCGCATGTAACCGTTGGCGATGTAGATCAGTTCCGGCTTGCCGTCGTGGTCAATGTCAGTCAGCAACGAGTTCTCCGCCTGCATCGTCGGAATCACACGATATTGCTTCCATCGCCGTGAGGAGTTGCCAGGATTGAGATATAGAACAGCACCGTGGCCCAGATTCGTTGCAACGATGTCTGCCCATCCGTCGCCGTTGAAATCGTACGCGTGCTGGATCCACACCGAATATTCGGTCGACGGGTTGAACGTACGTGCGGGATAGATCTCCCTCGACTTCGTGAAGTCTGGACCATAGTACAGGTATGCGCCCGAGATCAGGTCCGTCTTGCCATCATGGTTAAAGTCCGCCGCGGTGGCGGTCCAGTTGTAATAGAAGGGAGTAATCCTTTGAATGCGGAACCGGCTCCCAGTCTCGTCCTTCGGCTGGAAGCGCATTGCGATGTCTTTTATCGAAATTGCCTTGAAGCGGACCTCGCTGCCCTTGCCGACATACAGTGCCACCTTGCCGAACGCCTCGATATCGTCGTCTGCAGTGGCAACGCTCACCTCTTGAGCGGTGTCGTTGAGATAGCCGCGCATTACGTTCTCGTCCAACAGCAACTCCAACTCGTTCCACTGGCCAGGCCTCACCCCGGAACGAACTCGCTTGATCGGCATCTGATCGGGAGAGACCTCGTAGACTGTCGGATCGTTCAGCGCCTGCGGTAATGCCGTCTGCTCTTCGCGCGACGGTGCAAAGCGAAACTGGCCTCGTGCATCGCGCAGCTTCTCACGGGCCACAATGTCGCCATGATCGTCGAGCGTCATCGCATAAGCACCAAAGCCTGCTTTGCTGATGGACAAGTACGTGCCTGTCCACCCGTTGGCTGCCTTCGCCATGCGAACTAATATTCCTGTATCACAGCTCTCCGAGCAGCGAAAGGCCCCATAGGCGCCCACATCCTGCAACGAGCGGTCGAGGACCAGCCAACCATCGCCACCGGTTCCTCGACCGACGATCTCGCCGTTCTCGGCCTTCCACTCCGCGGCTCCAAGCCTTTGCCAACCGGTGAGGCTTCCCCCCTCCAGCTTTGTATCCGGCACAAAGCTCGGCCCACGTAATGCTGACGTCTCCTGCCCAGACGCAGCATGCCGTCCAATCGCCACGCATGCTAGTAGAAGGCCTACAACGAAAACACGTCTCGTCTCTTCACTACAAAAGTTCTCAATTCGCACTTCGACCACTCCCTGGCTTAGATATCGTCACTGCGATGCGACGGGCATGCTCTACTCTTTAACCGATTCTCACGTACGACGGTAGTCTGTACCTAGCGAAAGGCAATCGGCTGCCTCTCATGTCTTGGAGAGGCCTCCGAATTTACCTTTGTTCTTAACGACTGTCAGAAGCTGAGTCGACCGCCGAGTCGGAAGTAGCGTTGATCAATCTGTCTGCCGAGAGGATTCAGCGCAGTGATCGTTCCAAAGCCAGTAGTGGACACATTGTTATTTGGATTGGCGAAGTGTGGAGTGTTCGTCACATTGTACGAATCAAGCCGCAGATTCAAGTTAACACGCTCCCAGATGTGGAACTGGCGCTGAATGCTCGCATCCAGGTTCGTCGCCCCGGGACCGCGAAGTGAGTTGTAGTTCGCACTGCCGAACTTCACTGTATTGACCGGAGCAAAAGCAGACGTATCGAAAAAAGTTGTGCCGAAGACTCCTCGGCCGGTTCGCGCCACCGTGCTTTTCACGCGATCTGCGCGCTGCGTATTGCCAGGGCAGTTGCACGAAGATCCGTCGGCAAGGATATTGAACGGTATGCCCGACAGGTGGTAGAAGGTTCCATTCAGAGACCATCCACCCGCCAAAGCAGACCACAGGCCATGCGTAAGGAACTGTTTGTTCTTACCAAACGGTAACTCGTAGGTCGCATTCACAATGAAGTTGTGCGTGCGATCTACAGGTGCTAACGATCGATTCAATTCTTTGTACGCCGGAATCCAGATCTGACCCGACGGAAATCCAGACTGCATATTCTTCGACCACGTGTAGGCCAGCTTCATCGACAGGCCATTCTGAAGTCGCTTGCTCACAGCCATCTGCAAGGAGTTGTACGAACTATCAATGACCGGCTTGAATACGTTCGTTGTACCTGTGATCTTGAGAGCCGGAGTATTCAGGGGCTGCGAAGCCGCACCCCCACCCAACTGGCCGTAGTTGAAGTTATAGGAGCCTCCCAGGTTCACAACGTGGGTTCCCACGTAGCCTCCCGAAGCAATAAACCCTCCTGGGAATTCCTTCTCAAGCATCAGGTTGTAAGACTCCACGTAGCCGCGGCGGAAGTTCTTCTCCGTCGTGTTGGCATTTGCCGTTCCGACCGGAATATTGACTGTACCGTTTGGATTGATGGTCGGCGCATTGAGTATTGGAAAGCCGGTGGAAAGGCTGCCGGCAGCGGTATATGCATTCGCACCCGTTGCCGTGTACTGCACCTCACTCGGGTAGTTTTGAACCAGGGCCTGAGCCATTGCCACCTGCATCGGGGAAATCGACACTCCGGCACGAATGACAAAATTTTGAAATGGACGATAGGAGATGCCGACACTCGGAGCAAACAGCTTCTTCGACACCTTGATGCCACAGTCGCCGGGGTTGCCCCCGACACCGCAGATCTGAATTGTTGGATTGTTCACGTCGGTATACATGTTGTTGTATTCAATTCCGCGATTCTCGCGCGTCGGAACGGGATAGTTCTCCCAGCGCACACCGTAATTGATCGTCAGGTTGCGGCTTGCCTGCCACTGATCGCGAACATAAAACGAGATCTGGTACTGGCGCAAGGTTAGAAAATCGTCAAACTGAACCCACGTCGTCTGGTACTGTGGCAATCCAAGCAGGAAGTCGCCAACCGAGTTGAATTCACGCACCGGAGTGGCGGTGACGCCATTTGCCGGATCCGGGGCGCGTGCTGTGAGGCCACCCGGGAAGTAGAAGAGCGTGTTGCGAATCTCCTTATGATTTACGCGCAGACGTATAATGTCGCCGCCCGCGCGGATGTTATGAGATTTGTGTGTCTTCGTCACATTGGCGACGTACTCAAAGATGGGGTCTTTGTATTCCAGCGGGGGATACGAATAGCCGAACGTCCCATTTCCTGTACTGCCGCCATAGTTCGCGATCGCGAAGTTGGGCATGCCGCCGGCAAGGGGTAGCGTACCCTGATTGGAGCCAGGGATGCCCAGCACGTCAGAGCCATACTTCTGGTCTGCCAGCACGGGCAACAGGATCTGGTGGGCCTGCGTTACACCGAAGGTGCCATCGAAGACAAGTGTTGGCGTAGCCACATAGGTCACCGAGCCGGACACCGCTAGCGTAGCCCCATGCTGCAGGTAGTTGCCGGCGCCTGCCGAACTAAATGCCGGCCATGCACCGCTGCTTCCACCAAGGATGGGACCAAAGAGAGGGTTGGTTACGGCATAGTAGGGCTGATATCCGTAACGTCCGGAGATTCTCAGCTTCTGCGTCGCTACGTAATCGAACTTCGTATCGATCTTGTGTAGGTTGTATGAGGTCCCTTGAATGACAGAGTAGTTATTCACTGTTCCAGGCAGGTTCGGAGCAGGGATATTCGGGATCAGCTTCGCGGTGACCGGGTTAATACGACTCGCAGGAATAATGTTTCCCGGAAACTGGGTCTTTCCAACACCCGTCGTCGGGTTTCCCGTAGCTGGATCATAGATCGGCGTTGTCGATGCCGACAGATTACCGGCCAGCATTGCCTGCGTAGGAACGGAGATAATACCTGCCAGTGACGCTCGCGTAAACGAGCCTTCGTAGCTGCCGTAGTAGAACAGCTTGTCCTTGATCAACGGGCCGCCAATCGAGCCTCCGACCGTGTTGTCCACCAGGTGGGGTGGCTTCTGCCCCGCGGGCTGGAAGAAATTCCGGGCCTCGGTCCAGTTGTTGACGTTCTGTTCATACAACGAGCCGTGAATCGCGTTGGTTCCGCTCTTGAGCTGCACTGTCACCGCAGGACCGCCGGAGAGGCCCTGTTCGGCATCGGGGCTGTTCGTCACAACGTTGACGCTCTCGATCGCCTCGGTCGAAGGCACGAACGTCGTGTACTGCTGTACCCATGGATTGGTTGCGCTTACGCCCTCGATACGTACATTTGGCCCTTGTGTCCCCGTACCGTTCGCCGCAAATTGCATCGACTTTGACGGATTGTTGGTGCCGCCGGCAAGCTGGCCGCCAGGAGGGACCATACCCGGTACCAGGTTCAGCACGCCCTGGTAAGTTCTCGTGGGCTGAGGTGCGTTCTGAAACGTCGTCGACGAGAGCTGTGTGTGAACGTCTGCGCGGTCGGTCTGTAGTAACGTGGTGTCTGTTCGTACTTCGATCTGCTCCGTTACATCACCGACCTTCAACTCGGCATCCACACGTGTTACTACGTTTGCGGTCACTTCCACACGAGGATTTGTATATCCGCCAAACCCCGCCTTGGCGATGCTGAATTTGTAGACGCCTGCCGGCAAGGTGGAAAGGGTATACAGGCCGCCCTCGGTTGTTTCCACGGAACGGTTTGTGTTGGTTTGCACCTCCGTTACCTGCACCGTTGCACCCACGACTGCGGCGCCAGTTGGATCTGTGATCGTGCCCACGATGGATCCGAAAAGCGTCTGCGTCCTTCCACTCAGGGATGCACAAAACATGCAGGCCAGTACAAGCGCAATTCTCGTCCGTTGCTGCCATGGCATCACCGCCACACTCTCCAAAGCAGTCTTTGACAGTACGTTTTCTTGCTTCACTGGTTCACCTCACACAAAATTCCCAAAGTTCCTATCAGAAAATTCAGATAGGCTTGAAGCATCGAAACAATAGGTATGTAAATCGGATGTGTGGATACATTAGGGAAAATATTGCTGTCAAGCGGGAAAATATCAATTTTCCTTAAGGGAACTTTTCAAGTGAAAACTATACGGTGCGACTAGATTTGGGCCCAACTAGCAACAAAAGCATCCTTGTTTTTAACGCGCTCTTACAGCCTTGCTGGTTGAATAGCAAGCGTATGGTGTGTCCTATGAAGGTTTGCTGTGCTGCGACGCGCCTCGCCTGAGTCATATCCGCCTACGAATGTGACAACGGGACCCGCACGAGAGAGATACGCGCTTGCGTCACGCTGCAATCCTCGATAGTGTGGCGCGGGGAGCATTAACTGAAACTTCCTCCGACGGGAAACTTCAGTAGTTCGCCCACCCGCGTGTCGGTGACATGGGAGTTACACCTGGAGAGAATTGGATGAAGAGAATCAAAGTAGCCATCTTTGGCACCGGCTTTATGGGGCGCGTGCACACTGAGGCTCTGCGTCGCCTTGGCAATGTAGAGGTCGCCGCCGTCGCAGGCAGTTCCAGCGAGCGGGCGAGCACCTTCGCCGATGACGTCTCCATCGAGCGCTCGACGGGCGACTATCGCGAGCTGCTTACTGATCCGGAGATCGAAGCTGTACACATCTGTTCGCCCAACTCGCTGCATTTCGAACAGGCGATGGCATCGATGAACGCAGGCAAGCATGTGCTCTGCGAGAAGCCGCTTGCCAACTCGATCGACGAAGGCAGGGCGATGCTGGCCACAGCGCAGGAGAAGAATCTCGTTCACGGCACGCTGTACAACATGCGAGCATATCCGCAGGTGCAGCAGATGCGGCAGATGCGCCTCGCCGGGCTTTTCGGCGACATCCGTATTGTGCAGGGGACATACTCGCAAGACTGGCTCTTTCTGGATTCGGACTGGAATTGGCGCATCGAAGACGGAAAGTCGCGCACCTTCGCCGACATTGGTACTCACTGGTGCGACATGGCCGAGCACGTTACCGGGCTGAAGATCACATCCCTGTGCGCCGACCTAGAGACCTTCATCAAGACGCGCAAGAAGCCCAAAGGGTCGGTGGAGACCTTCCAGGGTAAGGAGCTGCGTCCCGACGAGTACACTCTCACGCCGATCGCGAGCGAAGATTTCGGTTCGATGATGTTCTCCATGGGGCCGTCTACGCGCGGCTGCATGACGACGAGCCAGGTCTCTGTAGGACGCAAGAACCGCCTCTTCCTCGAGATCTACGGCACAAAGTGTTCTGTCGCGTGGGACGGAGAGCGACCGGACGAGTTGTGGATCGGCCATCGCAACCGCCCAAGCGAGGTATTGCTCAAAGATGCCGTGCTTTTTCAGGAGAAAGCCCGCAGCTTTGCCGACCTTCCCGGCGGCCACAGTGAAGGCTACGATGACACCTTCAAGCAAACCTTCCGGAGGTTCTACAATGTCGTTGCCGATCGCAGCACACCGGTGGAGTTTCCCACCTTTGCAGACGGGATCCGGCAGTTGCAGCTGGTTGACGCCGTGGTGGAAAGCTCGGCGCAGCGAAGCTGGCAGAACCTAACCTGAGGCGAACTACTCTTTTGGAAGCAAAGCTGATGGTAGTGAGCACGGCCTAACGATCAACAAAGCGGCCTAGATCTTCGGCCTTGAAGCGCAGCAGAAGGCCACTGGGTCGCGAGCGAGCGGTGGCGATAGAACAACCACCGGCGGCAGGATCAGGTCGCATCTGTCTGCCGCTTTTCCGAGCGCGGCGAGGATGAAGGAGCGCTGTCGACGAACGTGCGTCACAGTCGAAAAAGAATCTGCGGTAAGCCGCTCTACGGCAGAAAGTCCATAACTGTAAGTGTAATCTGCGGCAGTCGAGACAAGAGGAACAGAGGGACGACAGGAATGGCAGGTGGAGTTCCATGAAGAACTCTTATAGAACGCGGCACCTGATTTTTGCCTTGAAACCTGTTGGGAGAATGATATTCTCTGCTTCGGTAAATATGAACTATTTTCAAATAGGAACATCGCAATTTGGGTTCCGATCGTTTGTGGCAAATGCACGGAATGCGCCAGGAGATACCAAGCGAAGTCCCTTGGGAAAGCGGCTTGACTTCCGTCGTCTCCACCGTTGAATATCGACGCGCTCCTTGCAGAGGATGAGCAAAGTTCCAACCGGAACACTGGATCCAACGAACAGCAACTCAGTGGAGAATTTCAGAGGGGTTTATGCCGAAGGAAAATAACTACACGCCGCCAAACGAGATGCCGCCTGCTCCGATCCATCGCGTGTTAGAGGGGCAGAAGGCTTTGGTGACAGGATCGAGCAAGGGACTGGGGCAGGCAATGGCGATTGGTTTTGCAAAGGCCGGAGCCGACGTGCTGGTGAACTACAGTTCCGACAGAGCAGGTGCGGAGGACACAGTTCGCGCTATCGAAGCTCTGGGGCAGAAGGCCATGCTCTTTCAGGCCGATGTGTCGGAAGAGGACGAGGTGCAGGCGATGTTCACCGCAATGTTCGAGACCTTTGGCAGGCTCGATATTTGCGTTCCGAATGCCGCCATTCAGTTGAATGCGCCGGTTGATGAGATGAGCATGGACCAGTGGCGACGCGTGATAGACGTCAACCTGACCGGCATGTTTCTGTGTGCGCGTGAGTCAATACGCGCTTTTAAGCGGCAGGGTATTGATCGCGGCATCTCCTTTGCCTGCGGAAAGCTGATCTTCATTAGCTCGGTGCATGATGTGATTCCATGGGAAGGCCACGCGAACTATGCCGCGGCCAAGGGGGGGCTGATGCTCTTCATGAAGAGTCTGGCGCAAGAGGTCTCGCACCTGCGCATCCGCGTGAATTCGATCGCGCCCGGAGCGATCCGCACGCCGATGAACGTGGAGAAGCTGACAACACCGGAGCAATTCGAGCAGCAACTCTTGAACCTGATCCCGTACAAGCGTATTGGCGAGCCGGAGGACGTGGCGCGATTGGCTGTGTGGCTCGCATCCGACGAGTCGGACTACGTGCAGGGAACCACGATCTACGTCGACGGCGGCATGCTGCTATACCCCGGCTTCATCGGCGCAGGATAGAGCGATGTGAGCGGGCCGCTAAAGATCACACACAGGAGACGATCAAGGTGCTCAACGATGAGAGGCGAGCGAGGATGAGGCGGGCGATGGAGGCTAAGCGCATCGACGTGCTGGTGCTGCGGTTGCCGGAGAATGTTCTGCTGCTGAGCGGGCATTGGCCCATGATAGGCGCTGCCTTCCTAGTCTTTCCGCGTGAAGCAACGGCGACCTGCATTGTGCCCGCCTGTTATCAGCGTGAGGTTGCGGGAACACTTGAGGACTGCGCGGCGAGCTTTTACGGCTACGGCAGTACCGATGCTCCTGCACCGATGGCTGCGGTCGCAACGCTGCTCGGGCGGCTTGCCACAGGTCGAGACTGGCGCCGCATCGGCTATGAGGGCAACTTCGAGTTTGCCGCGCCGTCGTGGAATGCTGCCGAGGCGATGGTGCCAGCAGCTGCCACACTGACCATGCTACAGAGTCTCTTCGCAAGCGCAGAGCTGGTCGATGTGACAGGGATGCTCACGATCGAGCGGCTCACCAAGACCGCTTATGAGATCGAGCGGCTGGCCATCGCGAGCGAGATCTCGTGCTTCGCCATGGAGGCATTTCAGCAGGCGGTTGCGCCCGGTATCTCAGGTGTGGCGCTGGCGGCTTTGGTCGAGCAGGCTGCGATGGTGAAAGGAACAGGATACCGCGGCAGCGTGCGCGTGCGCGCCTTTGCGCAGGTGACTACAGGCGACGCGGAGACAGCAGAGGCGCACCGCCCAAACATAATCTCCACGACACGACGGCTTGAAAATGGAGACTTCGCCGTGCTAGAGCTTGGTCTCGTCGCCGACGGCTACTGGGCCGATCGCACGCGTGTCAGCGTTGCGGGCACGCCGCGCGATGAGCAGGTGCGCATCTTCGAGACAGTCTGCCGAGCGCAGGAGGCGGGAGTCGCCGCGATGCGTCCCGGTGCGTTGGCCCGCGATGTCGACGAGGCAGCGCGCAGCATCATCCGCGACGCAGGTTACGGTGCGGAGTTTCCGCACATCACAGGGCATGGTCTCGGCTTCGGCTATCACGAGGCTGCACCGATCCTCGGGCCGCGCTCCTCTGATGTACTGCAGGAGGGCATGCTCTCTTCGGTGGAGCCGGGAATCTACACTCGCGCGTTTGGTGGGTGCCGCATCGAAGATGACATAGTTGTGGCCGCAGACGGCCCGCTGGTACTGGGTCCGTTTCGCAAGGCGCTGCAGTGACGGACAGGCAGCGAAGATCGAGTTTAATGAGGAGTAGAGAGATGACAGCAACGGAGAGCGCCGTAATGGCATACAAGAGCCACCTGCACGAGATGACGCAGACGACACCGACCGTATTGTGGAATGACTCGGCCACGCTGTCGGAGCTTGAGTATGCCATCGAGCACGGAGGTGTCGGCGCTACGTGCAATCCTGTGATCGTTCTCGATGCGCTCAAGAAGGAGCCGAGCATCTGGAACGTACGCGTGAAGGAGCTGGCGAAGGTGAACCCTACAGCCACGGAAGACGAGATAGGCTGGTTACTAATCGAAGATGTATGCCGCACGCGCGCGAAGCTGCTTGAAACGGTCTTCCATCAGCACAAGGGGCGCAACGGGCGGCTCTCCATCCAGACGGACCCGCATCTCTATCGCGACCCAAAACGCCTTGAGGCACAGGCCATCCGCTTCAGCAGTCTCGCGCCGAACATGATCGTCAAGTTGCCGGTCACGGCGGCGGGCGTGGCCGCCATCGAGGAGGTCACTTATCATGGAGTCAGTGTGAACGCCACGGCATGCTTCACGTTGCCCCAGTGCGTTGCCGTCGCCGAGGCGGTCGAGCGAGGACTGAAACGCCGTGAGAGTGAAGGTAAAGATATTTCCGCGATGGGTCCTGTCTGCACCATCATGGTTGGCCGGCTCGATGACTGGCTCAAGGTCATTGCCGAGAAGAAGGACATCACAGTGGGCGAGCCCGGCTACCTAGAGTGGGCCGGCGTCGCTGTCTTCAAGAAAACCTACAGGTTGTACCAGCAGCGTGGCTATCGCCTGCGTCTGCTCTCAGCGGCCTTCCGTAACCATATGCACTGGAGCGAGCTGATCGGTGGCGATGTCGTCATCTCGCCACCGCATAAGTGGCAGGTGCGTTTCAACGCGAGCGATGTTTCTTGTATGAACCGCATTGACACGCCGGTTGACCCGAAGATCGTAGCCGACCTCGAAGCCCGTTTTCCTGATTTCGTGCGCGCGTATGAGGAGGGCGGACTCGCGATCGAAGAGTTCGACAGCTACGGTGCTATGGCGCGAACGATGCGAGGCTTCCTCGAGGCCACGCATGAACTGGCAAACATCGTGCGCAATATCACTCTGCCCAACCCCGACGTCTCGTTGTAGCGTAGTGTCTCTCCATGGAGAAAATGCGCCCCTTCTAGGTCCGGCCTTTGTGTTCATTTCAAAAGAGGCTATGGATTTCTACCCCAGTGTAGGTCGTATCCACTCCGGTGCGGATGCTCTGGGCCAACGCGCAGTCACCGTCTTGATGCGCGTGTAGAAGCGAATAGCTCGCCTGACGAACCGTAGGCGGCACCCATTAGACCATCGGGCCTGGTCTAGATCGCCTCTGGCATCACCACCATGTGGTTCTTAGCGTCCCTTCGACCTTCTGGCCGTCGATCCAGTGCATGATTGCGCGTGGAGATTTCTCTGAAGAACAGAGCAGATCGGGTGCAGGAATCGTTTTTGCCACTGTTCCTTTCTTGTCCTGGGCAGTGTCAGTGGTAGTGAATGGATAGCCGTTTACGAGGCACGTGAGCTCAGGCGAGAGGCAACCAACGCATTACATTCTGGTTGGCGATGGGGTCGTTACCGTCGCGATACTTCACAAACCCCTGGAAATGCGGTGTTTCGAGGTGCGCATCCAGCGCGGCCTGGTTGATAAACTTCTCGTAGAAGAGAAATGTTCCCGGGTTCTCCGGTGACCGGTGCAGTTTGTACTGCATACATCCCGCCTCAGATTGCGTGGGAGCCACCAAAGCCTGCAACTGCGCGGCAAGATCTTCTTCACGGCCAGGAACTGCCTCGATCACCACGCTCAATACCACCGGACCATCTACCATCTGCTCACTCTCCTAGTTGTTTTCTCACTGCTGATTTGAGCGCTGGTTTATGTCGGCTGCATCCAGGCATCGAGGATTACAGGATTTCCAGCGGTCGTGAGCTGCTGCATTTGCTCGTTGCTCAACATTAGATCGAGCGCTTCTATGTTCTCCTTCAACTGCTCAACTCGGCTTCCAGCGATGATGGGCAGCACCATCGGATGGCTCTGTCGCATCCACGCGATGATGACTTGATTCAGACTTGCGTCCACCTCCGCCGCGACGGAGTGAAGCGCGGCGAGCCGCTCGTCGGAGTCTGCTCCCGCGAACTGTGCCGGAAGCGGGCGTTCTGGACGCGTGTAGGCTCCTTGCAGCAACACTGAGTAGGCGATCAGCCCGATATCGTGCGCCTTCGCAAAGGCTTTCATGTCTTCGCTGATAAAGATCTGCGGGCCGAAGTCCGAACCGTGCCTCGGCCTGAGGTAGGTGTAGCGTTGCTGCACAACCGAATACTCCACCCAGCCATTGGTGCGGGCCATCAGGTTGGCCTCGGCAACGCGCCACACCGTGAGATTGCTAGCGCCGAGCAGGCGTACTTTGCCCGCCTTCACCAGCCGATCGAAGGCCGCCATCGTCTCCTCGAGCGGTGTGTCGTGATCGTCGCGGTGCGAGTAGTAGATGTCGAGCCTGTCTGTGCCAAGCCTCTTCAGGCTGCGCTCGCATTCGCGCTCGATCTCATTGGCGGTCAGGCCACCTGCACTCTCGGGATAGTCGAAGCCTAGCTTCGAGGAGACCAGCAATCGGTCGCGGTTGCCGCGGTCCTTCAGCCAGGCACCGATCATCATCTCGCTCTCACCGCCTTTAAAACCGGGAATCCAGCTGGCGTAGAAATTAGCCGTGTCGATCAGGGTGCCGCCACTCTCAAAGTAAAAGTCCAGCAGTCGGAACGTCGTTTCGCGGTCGATCTTGCTGCCGAGGACGTCGCTTCCCATCGCCAGCGCGCTGACTTCAACGCCGCTATTGCCCAGTTGAACCTTCTCCATGCCGGCCTCTTCGTCCCTAGTAGGACAGTTTGACGTACGTGGCGAAATAGACGCCGCCCAGCATCAGCAGGGCTCCCAATCCGTTGATCAGCGATATTCGCTGCACAGGCGAGCCAAGCCAGCCGTAGTGCGACAGGATCATGCCTCCCAGCACCTGACCTGCGATGAGCGTCATAAACATGCCACGCGCTCCCACCTGCGGCTGCATCCATGCAATCGCAAAGACTAAGCACGCCCCGATAGCGCCCGCTGTCAGCAACAATGGGTGCACTTGCTTTAGAACGGAGAGTGCTCCGGACTGCCACCCGCTCGCACCGATCAGGATGGCCATTGCCCCACCGATTGTCCAAAATACCGCGTTGGCGACGCGAGGATTTCCGATGCTTGCTCCGACCTTGCCATTCATGGAAAGATGCAGCGCCAAGACAATGCCAAGAAACAACCCAAAGACGTAAAAAATAGCCTTCAACGTGCTGCTCCCATCAATCGAGGTTTGGGCAGATGTGTTCAGTAAAGAAGGCGATTCTGGAATTCTGCGGAAGCCATTAAGTTCCTTCTTGAACTTGTTTCAAATGCCATTAGAACGAGCAAGTGTATACATGGCGCTGGAAACGGATGTCAAGAAGTTAAGCGTTGTTTTTTACGATCTCGTAGAGGCGGAACTTATACCCCATTCGTCAGGGCGCACTGCGCCCTGCAGACATACTTGTGCGCGGCCTGCTTACCGAAAGCTCGTCTTGCCGACGAACTCATGCGAGATGTAGTGAAGGGTTGGCGCCGATTTGCCCTGAAGGATTGGAAGCGAGAAGTTGAGCAGTTCCGGCCCGTAACGCTCCGCGTGGAACGAGACGGTGCCGATGCAGACGCTCTTCCTGTCGGCGATCACATCAAGGATCTCCCCGCTTCCTCCGTGCCCAACGACGGCGGCGTCGATCGAGCCGCGCGACGAGGCGATCGCCTCCACCGCGCCCAGTGCGCTCTCGTCGTTGATGCCCATCACCAATACCTTGCGTCCACGTCGCGAGCCGCGCAGGAAGGCCGCTGTTGCGGTGCGGGACATGTTCTTTTCGCCACCACCGTCGACCTGGTGAACGATGTTCTTTGGCAGTGCGCCCAGGCGTTCTTCGAGTCCGCGAATGACTCCGACAGTGCGGCTGTGCGTCGTACGCCCGGCAAGGGGAGATTCCAGTATTAGGACGGCGTCAGGCTTTCCCTTCCACATACGTGTGGCGTGGTCGGCTAGTGCCACGCCCGCAGTAACCCCGGCGCGGAAGTTGTTTACTCCGAAGTACACGGTGCCGTGGTGAGGATTGACGATGGAGAGCAGTGGAATTCCCGCGCGTGCAAATGTGTCGGAGATGATCGGTGCGGCCTGCTCGGAGAGCTGAAATTCGATAGCAAGGTCGATCTTCTGCCGTGCCATCTCCTCTGCGTTGCGGATCGCCGTGTCGGGATTGCGGTCATTGTCCCATAACATAAGGTTGATCCCGGCCGCTGCTGCCTCCTTCTCGATGCTCGCTTGAATCTCCATTGCAATGGAGATGTGTCGGGAGAGGTTCGCGAAGCCGAAGGTCAGCTTCTTGCGCATACGGCTAAGACGGTACTGGCGGCCCGTCTGCGATAGATAGTCGCGCAACACGAGCGTGTGCAGAATCCGGTACGCCGTCGTGTGGGCGATGCCTGTCCGACGAACAATCTCTTCCAGCGTAAGGCTTTCGTTGGCGGAGTTGAAGCAGTCCAGAAGATCGATGGTCTTCCCAATAATGGGTACCCAGTACTTATCGACCCGACGTGACTTCTCTTCATTCAGGTTCTCTGCATGGTTCTTCATCGATCGGCGTTGATCCTCTGCGGAATGGTAACAAACGAAAAGAGCTGAGTCTCCTCAGAAGAAGAAGGCGCGGCCCATCCGCCAACCGGGGGGCCTCTGCCTATGTCAGGCGAGATCAGTGGGGCAACGGCTCAGTCTCCCAGTGGATACATCAGTACCTTCACCGCCTTCTTCGTCAGACAAAGGTCAAAGGCCTGTTCCCACTCGGTGATGGGAAGCTTTGCCGAGATCATGTCATCGAAGCGGATGCGCTCCGTAGCATAAATCTCCATCATGCGTCGCCACGTGTTGGCGGTGTAGCAAACGGAGCCAGCCATCTTTAGTTGCTTATAAAAAATCATGTCGATGGGGAATTGGATCTCCTTCCCGCAGATGGCAACCTGCGTATAGTGACCCATCGGTCGTAGCGATTCGAGGCAGCCACGCACTGAGGCGGCAACGCCCGCGCACTCGAGCGAGACATCAGCGCCACGTCCTTTGGTGAGTTCTTTCACCGCGGTGGCAAGGTGCTGCTCGCCCACGTTGACCACGGCATGCGCGCCATAGCGCAATGCGGCAGCAAGACGTTCATCGTCTCCCGTGGCTCCAGCGACGATCGTCTTGACCCCTGCCGCTACCAGCAGCTTCAGGCAGAGCAGCCCGATTGGCCCCGGCCCCGAGACAAGTGCCGTGTCGCCGAGCCGCACCGGCGTCATCTCTTCCACCGCCTGCACAGCAGCGGCAAAGGGCTCGCTCATCGCGGCCTCGGCTAGGCTGAACGAAGGCGGGACCTTGTAGATTTGGTCCGGTCGCAGCAGAACATAACGCGTAAAAGCTCCATTCACGCCGTGGCCCATGCCGCGCCGTCGCGAGCAGAAGATGAAGTATCCCATGCGGCAGTACTCGCATTCCCCGCACGTGATGGCAGTCGCACCCAGTCCGGCGATGCGGTCCCCCACGGAGACCGTCTCCACCTCGCTGCCCACCTCGACGACAGTCCCCGAAAACTCATGACCTAAGATCACTGGAGGATAGTTCTTGAATGTATCGTGCAACACGTGAAGATCGGTCCCACACACTCCACAGTATGCAATCTCAACCTTCACCTGCCGGCTTCCGCACTGTGGTTCCTCAACGTCGATCACTTCGACGTTACCATTGCCCGCAGCGTACTTGACTAATGCTTTCATTGGCTCTCCAAGCCAGCAGACGTCAAAAAGACATCTACCGGAGACATGATGTTGCTAAAACTGCAGCTTTTCAAGCGAACTAGACAAGCGCGGCGTTTCAAGCAGGGCTTAGATATGGCTCTCAATGTCAAAGGCTTGATTGATGTCCGATGAGACCTCAGACGAATAGATAACGCGATGTCTAATTCACTGTTCTCTAATGCCTTCGTCACTCGCACCTCGTTGCTATTGATCTCGACATCGCAATCTTGCCTTTCAGGAATTCAACTGACCCTCGCTGAAGCCGTTACTTGCCACAATGCCATTCATGAACTAGGCCTTCTAAGCGACAACTGATTAGAAGGCCATGCCATAGCTTGTCAAGAAGTTTGAAAAGTCTAATTTTCCAGTTTGAACTTTAAGCGATATCCACCAAAAGGATACGGTAGATCAAGAGAGTTTATAGCTTTTTTGGTTCAATAGAAGACCTTATAAGTTCATATCGGAACTATCAAAAACCTTGCTTAGCAAACCATTTCTTCGCCGGGACGAATGCACGGTGATATGCAGATCGAGAACATCCACTTGAAACAGGAGCGTATCGTGGTTCGAAAAGGAAGACAGATTCGTGCCGATAAGCGAGCGCATGAAGGCTATGTTGCTGGCTGGTGCGGATAGAAAAAAGAGGTTGTCTTCCCATCCTCGCTTTCGGAGTCCGGGTATCTCACGACGATTGTCCAAGCCTTTAGGTTGCTCTAGGAAAGAGGATGGCTGGGTAAGAAACGGTGTCAGATATTCAGCGCCGCACATCTGTGGCACCCTACACGATGGAGAAGAGGCGCAAACCCTCGTAGTAAGAAGGTCGATGGGGCATTCCGACCTGAAGCCGATGGAGCTGTATCAGCACCTGGAATCGAAACCTTTGCGGAAGGCGACCAATCCACGCAATCGAGGGAAAAATTTTGTCAGGTTTTTGAAAAACGCATGAAGCAAGCGATTCGGAACCTATACCTGCCTGACCATTAAGGAGATAAGTGGTGGACGCGGTAGGGATCGAACCTACGACCAGTCGATTAAGAGTCGAATGCTCTACCAGCTGAGCTACGCGTCCAGGTTTGTTTCGTCCTCGGGGACGAGGATTGTCAAGCGAGAACCGGTTTCCGGCTGCAACCACTCGACTTATTTAGGATAACACAGCCTGCAGGACTGTGAATGTCCTGCAGGCTGTTCTTCAGCCAACAAAATCGACATTGGCGCGATGCGGAATGATGCCGCGATCGTAGCCCATGTCAAGCAGCTTACGAATGGCTTCGCGGCCATCCTCGCCGTAGTTCAGCGTGCGCTCGTTGACGTACATCCCGACGAAACGGTTTGCGAGTGACGGATCGAGATCGCGAGCAAATTGCATGGCATAGGCAAGGGCCTCTTCGCGGTGATCGAGAGCGTGCTGAATGCTGTTGCGCAGAGCATGGGTGGCCATTTCCATGATTTCCTGACCGAGCGAACGACGGATGGCATTGCCTCCCAGGGGGAGAGGGAGGTTGGTCTGTTCGCGCCACCACTGTCCGAGGTCCAGTAGCTTCACGAGGCCATCCTTCGCGTAGGTCAGCTGGCCTTCGTGGATGATCAGCCCGGCGTCGAATTCGCCTGCGGTGACGGAGGGAATGATTTTGTCGAAAGGAACGACGGCATATTCGATGTCAGGCGCAAAGAGGCGGAGAGCGAGGAAAGCCGTGGTCAGGGTGCCAGGAACAGCGATGCGAGTTTTTTTAGCCTCGGCGAGGTTGAGCTTGGGGTTGGCTACGATCATGGGACCGTAACCTTCACCTACGCTGCCGCCGCAGGCCATCAAGGTATAGCTGTTCTGAAGGTAGGGATAGGCGTGGAAAGAGATCGCGGTTACATCGTAAAAGGCCTCGTTGATGGCCTTATGATTGAGGGTCTCGATGTCAGTGAGCACGTGAGAGAACTTGTAGCCGGGAACCCGGACCTTGTTCGTGGCAAGGCCGTAGAACATAAATGCGTCGTCGGAGTCCGGGCTATGGGCGATGCTGATCTCTTGAACTGCAGTTTGCGGGGAAGTCATGATGCAGCGTTCCTCTGGGAGTAATGGGACGGGGTGAGGGATGTGCCAACAGCGGCCATCCCGAGGGAGACGGAGTACTTCAGGCGCGGCGCCAGTGTTCGATGGAGGCTGCGAGCCCTGCAGCCGCTGCGATCTTTACGGCTTCACCCGGAAGAAATGGAGCGATGGACATGGTCCACACACCGGATGCGCCGAGGTGAAGAATCTGCGCGATCCACAGGGAGCCGCAGGCAAAGAGGACGAAAGTAGCAAGTGCACAGGCAATCGTGGCACGGGCGTATGTCGAGCCCAGGCGAAGCGAGCGAAAGACCCACCCTGCAACTGCGGCAACGAAGGGATAGGAGAGAAGGTAGCCGCCGGTAGGGCCGAGCAGCTGGACGATGCCACCTGTGGAGTGCGGATTGAACATCGGCAGCCCCAGGGCTCCTTCCGCGAGGTAGAGAGCCATGGCGGAGAAACCTGCCGCAGGGCCCAGCAGGAGGCCAACGAGCAGCACACCGAAGTTCTGAAGCGTCAGTGGCACGGGAGTGAAGGGAAGCGGAATGGAGACGTGCGCACAGGCTGCCACGAAGAGAGTCGCGGCAAAGGCGATCGTGATACGGCCGAGGCCGGTTTCTGAGAGCGCGCGGGAAGGCTGGTGTGTGAGACCGGATGAATCGGGAAAAGCGGATTGCATAGAGGCGGATCCTTTCGCTAGAAGCGCTTCGATAAAGCTTTGGAGGTGCCGGCTACCGGATGCAGAGGATAAGGGACTGCTACCTGTACCTGGCTCGAGCTGGCCCGTTGGTTGGATTCAGCGGCTCTATAAACCATCTGGGGAGACCGGCGACGGCTCATGGAACCGTCTCGTTCGTTTGTAGAGGGATCTGCAGCAGCGGGTGAGGATGGGATCCAGTCTTTCTTCGCGGTAATGGACTTTACGTTTTGATGGGAGACGAGACGCGACGAACGTGGTGTGCCATATTGAGCCGCTGCGTAAAGATGTTCGGAAAATTCCGGTTCAGGAGGAGCTTGCGGACGATTTCGGCGACTGTCTCGCACATGATGAACGATTGCGGCCCCGGCCCCAATAAGGACAAGGAGAGACGCGATCGAGATCATGAATAGAATATGCACCTCCACAAGGATACCAAGCGGGGAAGCGTTCGTGCACCTTATTCGTCTATCCGGGGCGATGGGAGTAAAGCATGTTCGGAAAGGGAACCAGGGCTCGTTTTGAAATGAGATGAAATGACAGTACGAACTAGGTACATCGAGAAGAGATAGTCGTTTTCCACTTGACGGTGTTCCTTGCGGAAATTTGTACTTTCTTATAGATGAGCCACGCAAACGCAAACCGGAACGGACGAACAGATCACGGAATTGTGGTCCGCCTGTTTCTGGCTGCTGCCGGCGGATGGAGGCGGTGGGCAACCGTGGCGGCGGCGGTGCTTGCGATCGGGCTTGCTTATCACGTCGTCTTCGGGCAAAACGGTTTGACCGCTTATGAAAAGAAGAACCGGGATGCCCGGATGCTAGATGGCCGACTGAAGGATCTTCAACACGAAAACGAAATGCTCAAGGGACATGTCGATCGGCTGAAGGATGATCCCAATGCAATTGAGCATCAGGCGCGTGAGGAGCTTCACTATACGCGGCCGGGAGAGGTGATCTATACGCTCCCTGCAACTTCGAGCGCATCCTCAACGCCTTCACCGAAGGGCGCTCGGTAGATTTTCTACCCCGCATCACAGGATTTTTGCCAAGAGGCGGCTGCGTATTTCGCACCAGCATCGATTGACACACAACGGCCTTCCCTCCTATGCTTTACGAAGTTGACCTCATCATGATCACCCGCCATACACATAATGTGACGGATCTACTCTGTCCTACGCTGGCTGCTCTCTGCGCCTTCTGTTCCTGTTGTCGCTGATCCCTGTGTTGCGTTTCGAATCTCTCTAAAATCAGTTCCGAACAATGAGTTTTACCTGCGTACCTGTCTGTGTCGCGCGAAAAACCATATGTTCGCTCCCACCACATACGGAGACATCTGTGTCTTTTGGTAAGGTAGTTCTTCTTTTAGCGTTCATCCTGGTCATCTCGCCATTTTCAGTACTTGCCCAAGTCGATACGGGAGCGATTGTTGGAACCGTTGTAGACGGTCAGCAGCAGAGACTTGCCGACGCTACGATCATTCTTAAACGAGAATCGACCGGCGTGGAGCGAACGACGAAGTCGGATCAGGATGGCAACTTCAGCTTTTCTCCTGTTGGTCTCGGTTCCTATTCCGTGGCCGTGGAGCATGAGGGCTTTGAGCGCTATGTGCGGACGGGAATTTCGATCAGCGCGCAGACGACGGAACAGGTGGATGCAACGCTGCGTATCGGCGAGGTGACGCAATCGGTCGAGGTTGCCGCGGGCGCTCTCCTGCTGGAGACGCAGACCTCGTCGCTACAGCAGGTAGTGAATGCGCGGAGCGTTACGGACCTTCCTTTGAGCGGACGAAATGTGGCGTTTCTTGCTCAGACCGCTCCAGGGGTCACCTTCGCGCAGGCGGATTCACGCGGGCTTTCTGCGAGCGGATCCTTCAGCGCGAACGGTGCGCGTCGAGGGCAGAACGACTATCTGCTGGATGGTATCGACAACAATGCGGCGATTGCCGATTACGTGAATCAAACTCAATACGTCATCATGCCACCGCCGGATGCCCTGCAGGAATTCGTGGTGCAGACGAACAATTATTCGGCGGAGTTTGGTCACTCTGCCGGGGCGGTCCTCAACGTCTCCACAAAATCTGGAGGCGATGCATTCCACGGATCTGCATGGGAGTTCCTTCGGAACGAAGTGCTCGATGCGCGCAACTACTTTGCCACGGCTCCGAAAAAACCGGCTTACCGGCAGAACCAGTTCGGCTTTGCGGTGAATGGTCCGGTTGTTATTCCGAAGATTTATAACGGCCGCGGCAAGACATTTTTCTTCTTCGATTATCAAGGGACGCGCATTGCACAGGGAAGCAGCAAGGTCGTGACCGTTCCTACTGCAGCACAGAGGTCGTCGGGTTACACAAACTTCGCTGACCTAATCGCTCTACAGGGTGGGACGCGGACGGACGCTCTTGGAAGAGTGTTCCCGGTCGGAACCATCTTCGATCCAGCAACAAGCCGCGCCGTGACGTCCGGCGCCGTTGATCCTACGACCGGTCTGGCGGCTGCCTCCAGTGGTTTTGTGCGCGATCCTTTCTATCAAGGGCCGTTTATGGGGCAGAGAAACTTTACCGGCGATGCTCAGAAGGTTTTGCTCAACCAATTGCCCGCGAACCGGCTCAATGCTTCGGCCATCGCATTGTTGAATCTTTATCCTTCGCCAACGGGGACGGGGCTGATCAACAACTACAGTTCATTTCCTTCTGTCACGAACAATAGTGACGGATTAGACCTACGCATCGACCAGCACTTCGGAGAGCGGGACTCCGCATTTGCGCGTTACAGCTATCTCAATACGGATCAACTCAATCCGGGACCGTTTACAGGAGTTGCCGATGGTCAGTCCAGCCGTCCTGGCAACGGTGCGACGCAGGCCCAGAACGTTGCTCTGAGTGAGACCCACATCTTTACCTCCCGCCTGGTCAACGAAGCGCGGTTCGGATATAGCCGGGTGGCGGATATTCGCCGCCAGCCTTTTGCCGGGGAGCTTGGTTTGCCTGACCAGTACGGCATAGCAGGGATTCCGCAGTTTGCAGGCAATGGCGGTCTTCCTTCACTCTCGTTCGGAAATCTGGCGAACCTTGGTCAGTCCGGCTCTCTGCCGAGCAACAAGGCGAGTAATATCGTTCAACTTTCCGACAATGTCACGATCTCCCGGAATCGACATGTACTTCGTGCAGGAGTTCTCTATCAGGATATCTCCTATCCAACTTCGACACCCTCCTCATCGCGCGGCTCGTTCGGATTCAACGGCATCTATACCTCCGTGGTCAATCAGACCGATGGATCGACCGACAGGGCGCAGTTCCTTCTGGATCCGACGGCCAGCACGGTCGCAGGAGGAATCAATAACGTAGGTGGAGCGAATAGCGTAAGCGCGTCGAACTTTCCGCTCATCAGCAATCTGCACCGATGGTACATGGGACTCTACCTCCAGGATGACTGGCGTGTGACGCCAAAATTAAGCTTAAACCTTGGCTTGCGCTGGGAGTATTACGGGGTACCCAAAGAGCGCGATGGGCGGCAGGCGAACTTTATTCCCGGCCCTCTGAGCGATCCCAGGGTGGGGGCGACATTCCTGATACCGGCCTCGCAGGCGGCGAATGTGCCTCAACAGTTCCAGGCTTTGCTGGCCAAGGACAATATCGCTTTCGTGACGACGAATAACGAGAATCTAGGCACAACTCAGAGAGAGAACTTTGCGCCTCGTTTTGGCCTTGCTTATCAGGCAAACTCTCGGACTGTGATTCATGCAGGATTCGGTCTCTTTTATGGTGGGTATGAGAACTATGGACTCAGCGCGAGTCCGCCAGCGAATTTTCCTTTCAATATTGCGACGAGCTATTCCGCGGCAAACTCAGTGACGCCGCTGACAGCGGACAACTCTGTTGGAAGCATCGCCAATGGATTGCTGAATGTTCCATTGACGGCGGCGAATGCGAACTTGACCAACATCAGCCTACTTGGGCGCCAGTATGACTGGAAGAGCGCGTACAACGAGGCCTACAATCTCCAGGTGCAATATCAATTGAGTGCGACGACGGTTTTTAAGGTCGCATATGCGGGTTCGGTGTCCAGGCATCTTCAGACGCCGATCAATACGAATACCCTAAACGTTGTGCTCTCTCCGACCGCGAATGCACAGACCAACAGTTTCTTTCCTGATTTCGCGCGCGGGGGCACCTTTATTACTCCTTCAGGGGCCACGAACTATAACGGCCTTCAGCTTGACATCACCCGACGCTGGGGTCACGATCTCACCCTCGATGCGAATTACACGCGATCGAAGTGCCTGGGGAATGCGCGCGATCAGCTGGATAACAATATCGGCAGCTATCGTGCTCCTTATGTTCCCGGCGCTGGAATCGGTTTCGATTATGCCCTTTGCGATACGGATGTTCGCAACATCTTCCATACAAGCGGTGTATACGAGCTGCCTCTCGGACATAATCAGAAATTCCTGACCCAGTGGCTTGCCTCGACAATAGCTGGGGGCTGGTCGCTGCAATGGATTGCGACGGTGCAGGATGGGCAGCCCTTTACCGTTGCATGCAGCGCAACAACCGCGGCGGGTCTTGGGTGCAATGCGCTTAAAGTTCCAGGCCAGAGTCTATATACAGATTCGAATAAAGTGGCTCATTTTTTGAATGCATCGGCGTTTGCCAATCCATCTTCTTCAGCGACCGGTCTTGCTGCCCTGGGCGGTTCGCCAACGCAGGTGGCGGGCCCTGCCTATCGAAGACTGGATCTCTCACTCTTTCGTAAGATTGCCCTTGTCGACCAGGTTCGATTGGAGCTTCGCGCCGAGGCATTCAACATCACCAACACGCCGAATTTCTCTGCGCCGGGAAGTTCGAATGCACCAGCGGGAAGTTTGAACTTCACGTCACCCTCAACCTTTGCCTCCATTACGAGTACGCGCGATAACTCAAGGCAACTGCAGTTCGCTGGAAAAATTTACTGGTAGGAGTATGGGGATGTCAGAAAATATACAAAGTCGCCGGTCGTTCTTCAAAGGAACGATGGCGGCGGCGATGACCGCAGCAGTTCCAGCCTCAGCAGAGGCGCAACGGAAAGCAGCCGCGCATCCACCGGCGAAGAAGCCGAATATTATTCTTTACCTTGCGGATCAGTTTCGCTGGGACTTTGTGGGAGCGAATGGGCGCAATGGATCGACCCGTACCCCGAACATCGACGCGCTTGCTGCGAGGGGAAAGAATTTTACCCACACGGTGACGAATCAACCTGTCTGCGCACCTGCCCGCTCGGTGTTGTTTACGAGCCGGTATGCGACGGAGACGGGGGTTTGGCATAACGGGCTGGAGCTGGATAAGTCTCTGCCAACGCTAGCGGGAGAGCTACGCAAGGCCGGTTATACCTCGAACTTGATTGGGAAGTGGCATCTGGCTCTGGAGAATCCCAAGCAGGGAGGAGATCCAGGTCCGGTGAAGGCGGAGGATCGCGGAGGCTTCCTGGATCTCTGGGAAGGCGCGAATGCACTGGAGCATACCTCGCATCCTTACGAGGGGACGATCTGGGATCAGAACAATCAGCCGATCACATACAAAGATGAATACCGGGTCGATTTCCTTACGGATCGGGCTGAGCGGTTCCTCCGGCAGAAGCAGGAGAAGCCTTTCTTTCTTTTCATCTCGCAGCTTGAACCTCATCAGCAGAACGATATGCAGAGGCCGGTTGCGCCCAAGGGAGCCGCGGCGAGGTTCGTTAACTCGACAGCTCCTGAAGATCTGCGCGCGCTGCCCGGAACGTGGCAGGATCAATTGCCGGATTATTACGGTTGCATTGAAGCTATCGATTCTTCAGTAGGTAGACTTCGGCGTGTTCTCGAAGAAGAGCATCTCGCCGAAGATACGATCTTCGTCTTCATCAGCGATCATGGCTGCCACTTCATGACGCGAAACCAGGAGTATAAGCGGAGCACGCATAACAGCTCAATCCGGGTTCCGCTGATCATCGACGGCCTTGGATTCCATGGAGCGCAACAAATCCCTGAACTCGTAGGGCTGATCGACCTTGCGCCGACGCTATTGGAAGCGGCAGGCGTTTCTGTGCCGCCCACGTGGAAGGGGCACAGCTTTCTTTCGTTGGTTAATGATTTCGAGGCACGACAGAAGTGGCCGAATCAACAGCTGATTCAGATCAGCGAGTCGATGACAGGTCGCGCGATCCGGACCCCGGACTGGACCTACTGCGTTGCCGATTTATCAGGTAGTACCAAGGAAGCGGCGGCGAAGACGTATCACGAATACCAGTTCTACGATCAACGAGCCGACCCGCACGAGCTGGTCAATCTTGCGGGAAGAAAAGAGTATCGTGAGAAGGCGGGTGAGCTACAGCAACAGTTGAAGAAGCTGTTGGTAGCTGCTGGGGAAGCGGAACCAGAGATTGTGCCGGCCAAGCTGTATCCCTGATCGTTTAAGCGCGGAGGTGGGTTGCAAGGCATTCAAACGCTTACAACTCGCCTTCGTGAAATCTATTTCTTGTACTCATAAGCCTTGGTATTGACGGGCTGGTTATAGCGGATATTGGCGTACGTCGCGGTGCGGTAATCCCCCGATGGTGTAAAGAACTTCTGCTTGAGCGAGATGCCGCGATTGAGATCGACCCAGATGACGACGTGACTGAACATGTTGCGAAAATTTGGATCTTTGGAGACGAGGTCGAGCTTGGTAGTAGGAATTGTTGCGCTGCCGTCAGAGAGCGGCTCAACGCCGAGATCGGTGATGGTCCAGGCTTTCGCAAGATCCGAGCCGCTGCCGCCAAAGCCAAGGGTCAGGAAGCTCTCGTACTGGGCTTTATTCTGACCGGCGGTATAGATCTTTAAATCCTTGGTGCCGGGATCGAAGAGGGCGAGTTTGCCATCTTTGTAGGAGAAGAATTTGGCGGCTGGAGGGAGAATTTTCGCTCCCATGTCGAGCTTCGTGCCGTTCTTCTTGAAGTAAATATTTCCGTGCTGGGTGGTAGTCTCCTTGACCACCAGTTCATAGAAATCCCATTGGAAGTCGGCCTCGGCGGATTTGAAACGGGCGCTCGCGGTATCCATCTGGCGCAATGCCTGATCAAGCTCACCTGGTTTGACCTGTGCGGACAGGGTGAGGGGAGCGGCGAGAAGAACGAGAGCGGCCAGTCTGCGAATGGTCATGCGATATTGGTTCTCCAAGACATTAGATGCAGCGGGCGTGTGTCTTCCAGGCAAGACGGGCGCAATTTTTGGATCTGCATGGAAAGGCTAGCGGGTGATCCAGGCGTCGTAGGCGATGATTTTACCTTGAGCGTCGCGAACTGCCTCGTAATGCTCCAGCGTAACTTCGCCAGCGATCGGTTCTATGACGCGCAGGATCGCGGAACGGATGGCGGAATCGCTCTTATCGCCATCGAGGGATTGCTGGATATCATCGGCGCGAATCTGATAAAGGAAGCGGCTGGCATCACCGACATTTCCAGCTTCCTTGACTAGCACCTCGGAGGAGTGGAGAGCAACTGTCTCAACGGGGCGATCCTTGAAGTCGATGAACCGAGGGCCGAGGAAGAGAAAGAGAAGGATGAGCGTGACCATGACGTCGTAATGAAAGCTGCCGCGTTCATAGGTCCACCAGAAATAGGATCGCAAGGTTTTGAGCATCGGCTAACGTTCCTCAAGGGGGAAAGCCCCTTTGGTCAAGCTGCAAGGCGAGGCTAAGACGGTACTCATGATAAAACACGCAAAGCTCATCCAATTCGCTCCTGCTTCGTAATGACGGTCTGGCCGTTCATATACGGAATGAGCGCTTCCGGTACGTGGATCGAACCATCGGACTGCTGGTAATTTTCCAGAATAGCGAGATAAGTGCGTCCGACGGCGAGACCGGAACCATTCAAGGTGTGCAGGTACTCGGATTTTTTGGCTCCGGCAGGCCGAAAGCGAATGTTGGCGCGCCGCGCCTGGAAGTCTCCGAAGTTAGAGCAGGAGCTGATCTCGCGATAGAGATCCTGCCCGGGAAGCCAGACCTCGAGATCGTAGGTCTTTGAGGAGGCAAAGCCCATATCACCGGTAGAGAGCAGCATGCGGCGGTAGGGAAGTCCGAGACGCTCGAGGACCGTCTCAGCGTGACGGGTTAAAGCTTCGTGCTCTTCATTTGATTTCGCAGGCGTGGTGAACTTGACCAACTCGACCTTTTGAAACTGGTGCTGCCGGATCATCCCACGAACGTCTTTGCCATAGCTTCCAGCTTCGCTACGGAAGCAGGGGGTGTAAGCACAGAAAGAGACGGAAAGTTGAGACTCATCGAGGGTCTCGTCGCGAAACAGGTTTGTCACGGGCACTTCGGCTGTCGGAATGAGCCAATGGTCGCCATCCTGAAGCTCGCCGGGTACGTAGGCGCCTTTGTCGTCGCAGTGAAAGAGATCCTCTGCGAACTTGGGGAGTTGGCCGGTGCCGAAGAGCGAGCGGGAATTGACCATGTACGGCGGAAGAATCTCGGTATAGCCATGCTCGCGGGTATGGAGGTCGAGCATGAAGTTGGCGAGGGCGCGCTCGAGGCGGGCGCCGGCGCCAAAGTGGACGACGAAGCGGGAGCCGGAGATCTTGGCAGCGCGATTGAAGTCCAGAATGTTAAGGGCTTCGCCGAGCTCCCAGTGCGGTTTGGGAGTGAAATCGAATGACGGCTTTGTGCCCCACAGTTTTTCTTCGCGGTTTGCGTGCTCGTCGGCACCTACCGGGACACTGTCCTGGGGGAGATTGGGGATCGTCTGGAGGATAGCTTGAAGACGCTCGTCGGCAGCGGTGGCCCGGGATTCAAGCGATTCGACCTCGACCTTGAGCGTGCGAGTCTCTTCGGTCTGTGCTGCGGCGTCTTCACCGGCCTTGCGAAGACGGGCAATCTCCTCGGTAAGCTTATTGCGCCGGGCCTTGAGGGTTTCGACCTGAGTGATGGCTTCGCGGCGTTCGCGGTCGATGGCGGTAAAGTCGCCGAGGGCAGCAGCAGGGTCCATGCCACGGGCGCGCAGTTTTTCCTCTATAACGGGCAAGTTTGCCCGGACAAATGCAAGGTCAATCATTTGAGTCTTATTTTAGCGGGTTTGTATGAGGCAGGCGGGATTCCATCATGTCAGTGAAATGTAGGGTCTTGTAGGACTACAAAGCGTTACTCTAAAACAATGCGTACTTTTGCCTCCGTTCTTCTGATTCTTGCCCTTCTTTTGCCGGGTGCGGCCCCCATGTATGGCGATGCATATCATGCAACACCGAAGCTGGTGGTAGTTCTGGTAATCGACCAGTTTCGGGGAGATTATCTGGATCGCTACCGCGATGACTTCAAGACGCCGAATGGCTTCAACCTGTTTTTGAAAAAGGGCGTTCACTTTACGGATTGCTACTACGACTACGCCAACCTGGTAACGGCGGCAGGGCACTCCACGATCGGAACGGGAAGCTATACCGATGGGCACAAAATTCCGGTCAACGAATGGTGGGAGCCGGATACGGATGGGACGCTCCGTTTCGTTACATCTGTGAGCGACGACCGGTACAAGCTGGTAGGCATGCCGGAGGGTGAGGCGACCTCTCCGGGAGCCTCGCCACACAGGGAAGCAGCTTCGACACTTGGCGATGAATTGGAACTGGCGACACAGGGACGGGCCAAGGTGTTCGGCGTCTCTTTCAAGGACCGCGCGGCGATCCTGACTTCAGGCCATGCGACCAAGGGCGCTTTCTGGACGGATCACGATTCCGGGGCGTTTATCACATCGAGCTACTGGATGCCGGAGTTGCCGGCTTGGGCGAAGACGTTCAACGCGAGTGATGAGCGAGCGAAGGCGCGGCAGGCGGCGGGAGTTCCAACGGGAAACTTCTACGAAGAAGTAGGCCAGAAACCGGCCGCGGTCCAGTACATGATGGATTTCGCGAAAGAACTGGTGAAGAACGAGAACCTGGGCAAAAACGGCGTGACCGACATGTTGACGGTATCGATCAGCAATACCGACATTCTGGGACACAAAGTTGGGCCGGATTCGCCGAAGCAGCGCGAGATGATCGATGCCGTGGATGTCTCCCTCAACGATTTCTTCACGTTCCTGGACAAGCAGGTGGGGCTTCAGAATGTAATTGTGGCCCTATCCGGCGACCATGGGGTGGCTCCTACAGTACGAGCAGCGAACGATGCTCAGATGCCATCGACGGCGGTGAAAAGCGCTGCGCTCCTGAAGGGACTGGAAGCAAGCCTCGACAAGAAGTGGCCGGTGAAGAAGGGCGAAAAATACGTTCTTGGCGGCCAGTATCCCTATATCCAGCTGAACCAGAAGGCATTCGAGGCAGCCCACCTGAGTGAGCTGGAGGCAGAGACAGCAACCGCGGAGATGCTGGAAAAGCTACTAACTGAGGACGGCGAGAAGCTGGCGGTGCAGAGTTCCAGGCAGTCTGCCCCTGCTGGCCGCGAGGCGGATCCCCTGAGCCTGGGAAGCGTGTATCCGGTAGCGAAGATGAGGTCCGGAGAGATCCCCGCTACAGAGCTGGGGAGGAGGATTCTCCATAGCTACTCCCCCTACGTGGGATGGGCCGTCTTCCTGAATTTCAGCGCCTTTCAGTTTCCGGGCAACGAGGACGGGGCGACCCATTACTCCTCCTTTGCATATGATCGGCATGTGCCTTTGGATTTCTACGGGGCGATGTTCATTCCCGGGACGTATCACGATCGCGTTGCGCCGGTGGATATCGCGGCGACATTTGCCTCGATTCTGCGCGTGAACCAACCCTCAAGCATCGAAGGCCGTGTGCTGACGCAGGTCATGAAGCAGGACACGGGGAACGGTACGCCAATGCATGGCCTTTCCCACACGGCGCATAAGGAGCAATCCAGGTGAGCACGCACGAGCCGGATATGAAGGTGAACATAGCGGGGGTCGAGCTGCGCTCTCCGGTCATCGCGGCCAGCGGGACGTTCGGATACGGAGTGGAGTTTGAAGAGATCGTCTCTCTCGACCGTATCGGCGCGTTTGTGACCAAGGGGCTCTCGAAGGAGCCGATGCCGGGAAATCCCACGCCGAGGATCATCGAAACATCGGCGGGAATGATCAACGCAATCGGGCTCCAGAATATGGGTGTACGCCCATTTTTAGAGGAAAAACTTCCCAAACTGCGCCAGATGAAAGGCGCGGTGGTGATTGCCAACATCTTCGGTTACACGGTGGAGGACTGCCTGGAGGTTATCCGGATCCTGAACGAGGCAGAGGGCATCGCGATGTACGAGTTGAACGCGAGCTGCCCGAATACAAGTCATGGAGGGATGGTCTTTGGGACCGATCCGGAGCTGCTGAAGGAGCTTGTATCCCGGACCAAAGAGGCTGCCAAGCGTCCCTTGATGGTGAAGCTGTCGCCGAATGTCACCAGCATCGCGCAGATGGCACGTGTGGCGGAGGAGGTGGGGGCAGATGCCATCTCCCTCGTCAATACGTTTGTTTCTCTTGCGATCGATATCGAGACGAAGCGGCCCAGGATTGCGAATGTGACAGGCGGGCTTTCTGGTCCTGCGATCAAGCCGATTGCCGTACGGATGGTCCACGAGGCCTCCAAGGCAGTGAAGATTCCAATAGTTGGTATGGGCGGGATCGTTCGTGCCGAAGATGCGGTGGAGTTCATGATGGCCGGTTCCACTGCGATACAGGTCGGAACGGCCAGTTATGCGGATCCACGGGCTGTGGAAAACATCGCAAATGGGATGAAGAAGTGGTGTGCCTCCCACCAGGTGGAGCAGGTGCGGTTGCTAACAGGATCGGCGGAGCTTTAGGAATTCCGCGCTGTGCGATGGATGGCGGGGGTAAAGACAGGACATAAAATAGAAGGTGATGACTTCACATAGTGCTCCTTCCGCTGTTTCGGTAGATCTTCGTCCTGTTCGCCGCGCTCTTCTTTCCGTTACCGATAAGACCGGCCTTGTTGAGTTCGCCCGCGCACTGGCTGACCATGGAGTCGAGCTGGTTTCGACTGGTGGAACCGCGAAAGCGCTGCGTGATGCTGGCCTGAAAGTCAAAGACATCAGCGAGTTGACGGGATTTCCCGAGATGCTGGACGGTCGAGTGAAGACGCTGCATCCCAAGGTGCACGGCGGAATTCTGCATATGCGCGGAAATCCAGAGCATGTTGCGGCGGTTGAGTCGCATGGGATCGAGCCGATCGATATGGTGGTGGTGAACCTGTACGCCTTCGAGAAGACGGCGCAGAAACACGGAGTAGCATTTGCCGATGTGATCGAGAACATCGATATCGGTGGGCCGTCCATGGTGCGGTCGGCGGCGAAGAACTTCGAGGATGTAGCGATTGTGACCTCGACTGTAGATTATGGGGTTCTCGCCGAAGAACTCTCGACAAATAAAGGGGCTCTTAGCCGCGCGACTCGGTGGCGTCTGGCGAAACAGGCCTTCGCGGTGACGGCGGCTTATGACGCAGGGATTGCCACAGCTCTGGAGAGCATCGAGGCACCATCGGGGGGAGCACAGTTCTCCAAAGATCTGCCGCAGACCCTGCGAATCATCGACCCTCTATCCCAGACGCTGCGGTATGGCGAGAATCCGCACCAGAAGGCCGCGTTGTATGTGGATGGGAATGGCAAAGGGGTTGCCGCCGCCGAGCAGCTTCAAGGTAAGGAACTTAGCTACAACAACCTGGTAGACCTGGATGCCTGTTGGGAGCTGGTGAGCGAATTCGATGCGGCTGCCGAGGCTGCAGTGGCGATCATCAAACACACCAATCCCTGCGGCGCTTCGACGGGAAAGACGATCCTGGAGGCGTACAGGCGCGCTCTCGAAGCCGATCCCATCTCTGCTTTCGGAGGAGTGATTGGAATCAACCGCGAAGTGGACGGCGAGGCCGCAGAGGAGATCGCGAAGCTGTTTGTGGAGGCAATCGTGGCTCCTGGCTTCACGCGGGAGGCCCTGGAGCGGTTTGCGGCGAAGAAGAATCTGAGGCTGGTCAAGATTACTCCGGCTGACACGGCGCAGGTGATCAAGCAGGTCTCGGGCGGGTTTCTGGTGCAGGACGCCGACCGGGTACGGGTTACCGAGGCTGAGCTGAAGATTGTCACCGATCGCAAGCCGACGGCCGAAGAGATGCGCGCCCTTTTGTTTGCATGGAGGGTATGCAAGCACGTCAAGTCCAATGCGATCGTGTATGCCCGATATTCGGAGGGCCACGGCCAGACGGTGGGAATAGGAGCCGGTCAAATGAGCCGTGTGGATGCGGCACGGTTTGGGGCTATGAAGGCCGTTCTGCCGCTGAAGGGTACAGTCGCGGCGTCAGACGCTTTTTTCCCTTTCCCCGACGGGCTGGAAACTATTGCAGAGGCAGGCGCTACGGCGGTGATCCAGCCGGGAGGATCGGTGAAAGATGCCGATGTCATTGCTGCTGCGAACCGGTTGGGCGTGGCCATGGCCCTTACGGGAGTCCGGCATTTCCGGCACGGTTAATGAAAGGGCGAATATAATCACGGCCAAGCCCCCTGAGTGTCTATCGGGGCTTGCAGCCAATCTGCCACAGCCGTCGTCTAAATGGGGAGTGAGTTTTCCGGTTATACTGCGAAGTTGATTTTTGAATCGCATTTTTTATTTCGGCGGCACAGGAATTTATTGATGACGAAACCCCTTTCACGTGCCTCCATCCTTCAGCTGCTTTCGGCGGCTGCCGTTCTTGCTGTGGTTCCAGCCACATTGGCGCAGACCGCTGCTCCGAATCCCGCGCCAGCCCAGCAGGGGGATCGCGGTTCAGCCTACTACCACTATGGCCTTGCCCATATGTATGAGGACATGGCTGTGAGCGCCGGACGGCCTGATTTCGCTACCCAGGCGATCGAAGAATACAAGCTTGCGATGGACGCCGATCCAACCTCCAATACATTGAAGGACGGATTGGCTGAACTCTATTTCAAACTGGGAAGAATTCGCGAGGCGGTGACCTCGGCTCAGGAGCAAGTTAAAGGAAATCCAAATGACGTGGCTGCCCATGAGTTGCTGGGCAAGGTATACCTGCGATCGTTGGGAGATATGCAGGGCCAGCAGTCAGGACAGATGCTCAAGCTGGCAATCGCAGAGTACGAGAAGCTGGCCGAGTTGAAGCCTCAGGATATAGAGACCCGGCTATTGCTGGGACAGCTGTACGGCCTGAACCACGACTCTGCCAAAGCGGAGTCGGAGTTTAAGGCCGCGCAGAAGATCGATAACGACTCTGAAGAGGTTGTTCTGAATCTTTATCGCCTCTACACGGAGCAGGGGGACTATTCGCGTGCGGTCGACATTCTCAAGTCCATTCCCGAGGACGATCGCAGCGCGCGAATCGACTTTGCGCTGGGTGCGACCTACGACCAGCTGAGAAAACCCAAGGAGGCGATTGCCTCGTATCGCAAGGCGCTTGAGGACGACCCGGATAACGTCGACAGCGAACGCGGCCTGGCGACGGCTCTGCTTCGCGACGGCCAGTTGGATGAGGCCTTGAAGGTCTTCAACACTGTTGTAGCCGCCGAACCGCAGGACGCACAGTCGCAGATCAAAATAGCCGATATCCAGCGACAGCAGGGCCACTATGACCAGGCTTTAGCAACGCTCGAAAAAGCCAAGCCTCTGGCCCAGGACAATGTAGAGCTGAGCTATAACGAAGCCCTCGTCTATGATTCGCTTGGCCGATACGACGATGCCACCCGTGCTTTGAAGGCGCTGGTAGACTCAACCGCGCATACAGATGGCGCTTATACGGATCAGGAGAAGAGCAACAGGGCAGTCTTCCTGGATCGGCTGGGAATCATTTATCGCGAGCAGAATAAGACTGTCGACGCGGTGGAAGCGTATAAGCAGATGATCCCTCTGGGTGGCGACTTCGCCAAGAATGGCTACCAGGGACAGGTGGACGCATACCGTGATGCGCATCAATGGAAGGAAGCGACGGCAGTAGCTGCTGAGGCCGCTAAGGCCTTGCCGAAAGATCAGTCAGTCCAGTTGATGTACGCCGGACAGCTTGCAGATACGGGAAAGATCGAGGAGGGAGTCGCGCTGGCGAAGGCGCAGATCTCTGCCGCTGGCGATCAGAAGGACGACCGTGAGGCGCATCTTGCCTTGGCGAATGTATATATACGCCTCAAGCGGTGGTCTGACGCGAACAAGGAGCTAAGTGCGGGAGAGGCGCTTTCGAACGCGCCCGCGGAGAAGCTCTATGTCTACTTCATGCGTGGAATTCTTGCAGACCGACAGAAGCAGTACGACTTGGCGGAAGCCCAGTTCCGCAAGGCGCTTGCCATTGATTCCCAGAATGCGACCATTCTGAATTACCTGGGGTATATGCTGGCCGATCGTGGAGTTCGACTCAGCGAAGCCATGGCGATGATCCGCAAGGCGGTGGAGTTGGATCCGCAGAATTATGCGTACCTGGATTCACTCGGCTGGGCCTATTACAAGACAGGTCAATATGCGCTGGCCGAAGAAAATATTCGCAAGGCCAACGAGCGCAATAGCGGAGATCCGACGATCCACGACCATCTTGGCGAGGTCTATGAGAGGACCGGAAAGCTGAAGCAGGCCGTAGAGCAGTGGGAGCGCTCATTGAACGAATACGGTCGCTCTCTTCCGGCGGATGCCGATCCTGAGGATGTAGCCAAGGTGCAGCATAAGCTGGACAATGCCAGGGTAAAACTGTCGAAGTTGAGCACGACTTCCGTCAAATAACGTTTTTATGCTGTGGGGCGTGCCATTTCAAGGAAATGGCACGCCCGTTCTCGTTTATGAAGCGTGATCGCCAATCCGGTAAACTGGTGTTCGGATATGGCGAAGAATCTCAGGTTTTGCGCTGTTGTCGGAGATGGCTCCGACACACTTACGGCGCGTGTCTTTCCGGCTCCCGCGCGTTCGGGGCGAGAGGCTTTTCAGCGTGATCGTGAGCGCGTTGTGCAATCCCGAGCGTTTCGCAGGCTGGCGGGAAAGACGCAGGTCTTTACCAGCAGATCGTCCGATCATTTTCGCAGCCGATTAACCCATACGATCGAAGTGGCGGAGATTGCACGTGCCGCCGCGGTTGCCTTAGGCCTGAACGAAGATCTCGCCGAGACCCTGGCGCTGGTTCACGATATCGGGCATCCCCCTTTTGGACATGCCGGTGAACGCGCGCTTGACCGGTGCCTGCGCCGGCACGGATCGAGCTTCGATCATAATCTCCATGCATTGCGCATCGTGGAGCACTTCGAACAACGGTATGCCGCTCATCGCGGACTGAATCTTACGCTGGGGGTGCGAGAGGGCATCATCAAGCATTCACGCGATTACAGCGCGGCTGATCATCCTGAACTGGCGGAGCATTTTTTGGATCAAAGGCCTCCTCTCGAAGCTCAGTTGATCGATCTGGCCGACGAGATTGCGTACCTGACGGCAGACCTGGATGACGGCGTAGAGTCAGGTCTCCTGGAGATTGGCCATATCTGCGAGCACGTCGCAATTGTGGGTCGCTGCTACCGTACCGTTGAAGAGTCGCACCCAGGAATTGAAGAGAAGTACCTCTTTCATGAGGCGCTGCAGTTGATGCAGAATCTGTTGACGGACGACTTGATTGCGACGACCCTCTCGAATGTGGAGGCAATCGGGGCCAAGTCACTCGAAGATATTCGGCGATATCCAGAACGGCTGTCCCTGTTTTCCGCGCAGGCAGAATCGGAAAGGCTGGAGGAAAAACGCTACCTCTACGACACGCTTTACACATGTCATTCGTTGGAGCGGGAGCATGACAAGGCCGAAGAAGTGGTGACGGCCCTCTTCGATTTCTGGATTAAGGATCCTGAAGAGCTTCCGGCCGGTCACTTTCAGGATATCGAAACGCAAGGATTGGCCAGGGTAGTCGCGGACTACATTGCTGGCATGACCGACAGTTTTATCCTGGAGCAGTATGCCCAGGTTAAACGCGCCATCCGACGTTGATTTTCAGCGTTTGCCTGATTGCTCTGAAGTGAGAGTAGAATTCCCCCACCATGGAGTTTTCGGCGGCGAACATCACGGCGCTGATCGTTGCGGCGAGCTTCGCAGGCGGGCTGAACATCTATGCGACTGTCCTGACGCTCGGAGTTCTGGCACGAACCCACTGGGTTTCGCTGCCCCCAGGTCTGGATGGTGTCGGCAACACGTGGGTGATGCTCACTTGCGGCATCCTGTTCACGATTGAGTTCTTTGCGGACAAGATTCCAGGATTCGACGTTATCTGGAATGGCCTGCAGACGGTGGTGCGGGTTCCAGTAGCCGGTCTGATCGCCTACCATGCCAGCTCACAACTATCGCCTTCCATGCAGTTGCTGGCTACGACGATCGGAGCGGGAATAGCATTAGCCGCTCACAGCTCGAAGACGCTTGTTAGGACGGCAGTTACACCGAGTCCTGAGCCGGTTTCCAATATCGCCCTGAGCTCCGCGGAAGATGTGCTGGCCGTCGGGATCACGTGGTTTGCGACCCATCATCCCATCTTCGCAGCTTCGTTAGCGGCTTGCATTCTGATTGCAGGATTTCTCGTGGCTTGGGCATTGTTACGGGCAATTCAAAAGCCTCTGAGAAAAGTTTTTCGGACCGGCGCGAAGGCGGAGCTTCCCTCAGAGCAGAGGCCGCCAGGCTAGTTTGCTCTTGATGCATGTCTCGGCGTCGGCAGTTCGAGGGAGAAGAGTTTTGCGGGATCTAGATATTCGCCCTGCCAGCGAACGCTGAGATGCAGGTGCGGCCCAGTCGCGCGCCCGGTTTGGCCACTAAGGGCAATCAGTTGGCCACGCCTTACTCGCTGGCCTGTTTTTACATCGAACTTCGACAGATGCATATAGATGGTCATCAATCCCAGGCCGTGATCAATGATGACGCAATTACCTTCGTAATAGAGGAGTCGAGCAAGCACAATGCGTCCTGAGTTGGACGCCCGCACTGAAGTTCCGGGCTTTGCTCGATAATCCAGGCCGCGATGAATACTGGCCAACGATCCATTGAAGACTCGTCGAGTGCCGAAGGAGTCGGTGCTCGGTGCGCTCTCGAGCGGCGATAAGAAATCTCCGCTCCATAGTGGGGCATCCATGGAATCTGCGAAAACCCTGCGCTTGATCTTTTGATCCGCGGCGATGGCCTTCAGTGCCTTCGGACCTGGTTGGACAAACTTCTCTGGGACGGTAAGCGGAATTTCTTTGTAGGCAGATGGAGAGATGCCCACCGTGCGGTGGAGGCTTTGTATCTTGCCGTCGCGCTCCACTTCGAGATTGAGTTCGTAATCTCTAGGTTTGACCGCAACATCTACGCCGGCGAGGGCATACCACGAGCCACGATCGTTCGCTGGGCGGAAGAAGCTGAGTTTGTGGCCTTGCCAGCTCCCGCTTACGATGGCAGCGTCGGTTGATTCGACACGAAAAAGGCATGGAGAGCCACTCGCCAGATCCTGAGGCAGCCAGGTAATGGAGACTGGTTGCTGGGCTCTCGCGCAAGGGAACAGCAAAGCAAAGAGAGCGAAAGAGCAGAGTGCCTGAAAGAAGTTCCTCATGCCGAACTCCGATAAATGCGACGATGCAGTTCTTTGCGCTTGAAGACCAAAGAAACTTTCACTTGATCTTGCGATTCATGGAGAAGCAGTTACTCGGTAACACTCAGGATGCGCTGCCACAGTACCGCAGTTCCCCCTTTGGTCTTCGAAGAGATAGGAAGAATTTCGTCCACACCATGTTCTTGCTTCAACGCTGCCATGCTTTTCGCGAGCACGTTTTTTGAGAGTCGATCAGCCTTCGTTCCCACAACGACAAACGGTCTCTGTGTCTGCTTTAGATAGGTGATCAGTTGGCCGTCGCTAGCCTGGGGGGGGATGTTGGTGTCGACCAGGCAAACGCAAAGCGCGAGCGTCTCCCGCTCTCCCAGGTATGGCTCAATAAACTGCGGCCATTCCGCCGAGATCGACTTCGAGATCTTCGCGTACCCGTAGCCCGGAAGGTCAGCGAAGATGATCGATGGCACCGCCTTCTGTTTTCCTCCAGTGGCGACTTCATGCAGCGCAAAGAAGTTGATCGCGCGTGTTCTCCCGGGAGTCGAAGAGACCCTCGCTTCTTTGGACCCCAGCAACGCATTGATCAACGATGACTTGCCCACATTCGAACGTCCTAGAAACGCAACCTCGGGAGCACCGTTCGTCTTCGAGTCGGTGGGAAAGTGTGCCGCATCGGTAGCGGAGAGAAGGAAGACAGGGTTCAGGCGCATACATCCAGTCTATCGGGCCATGCATGTTGGAGAGCATAAAAGAGGCGTCCTTCGAAGGACGCCTCTTGAAAGGGAAGTCGTGAAAATTACTTGGTTACAGTAAGCGGAGTTTGCAGGGTGAACGAGACAATGGATTCGGCGGGGATGACGATGTCCTTGTTTCCTGTCAGTGCAGCACCGGCGGTGCCGGCTCCTGCACCGACGAGTCCGCCGATCAGAGCGCCTTTTCCGCCGCCTGCCAGGCCGCCGATCAGGGCGCCGGCACCACCGCCGCCACCGATCATGCCGGCAGTTCGCTTACCCTTACCTTTTTCCTGCTTCAGGTAGGAGCTGGTTGTGACCGAGTGGCCACCGATAGAGGTCACTTGGATAGCCAGGTCGCCCTCGCCCTTGAATTTGCCCCGGCCCTTGGCCGCAGTTACAGTTCCTTCAACCGGAGTTCCTCTGGGCAGCACAACCTTGCCACTCGATGAGGTCAACGCCGAGGACAGTTCACCGCTGAATGAATCACCCACGTTATTGCTTTTTGCGCTGATCTGCTGTGACATCACCACGGAAACATGTGCTCCGGCGGGAGCGGTAAGCCGAACTGGCGCTGGTGGGGGCGCAGGTGCCGGTGCAGCAGCAGGTGCCGGGGCAGCGGCAACAGGCGCTGGTGCAGGGGCCGGTGCGGGGGAGGTTGCGGGAGTTGCTGCGGGGGCAGCCGCATTCGAAGCCGACTGATCCGCTGGAGGCGGAGCTGCCGGAGCGGCCTGCGAGGCCGCATCGTTGGCCGGGGCCGCTGGAGTCGAGCTCTTGCATCCTCCCAGGACAAGAACAGTAGTCAGAGCAAATGTTGTTGCGATGTTCCGTTGCATTGCGCGCATGAAAGTCTTCTCCCTGATACTGCGAATCTCGATAGCAATATACTCCGGATAGAGTACATCCGTTGGCGATAAAGTTGTATGTGACTCTTTTTGCAGCTACTTTTCACTCTATGTCTCTTCGTCGGTAAACATTCCGTTATGCTTTGTTGCCCTCGAAGTATTGTTCGATCTCCTCGAGAGTCTTGCCCTTGGTCTCGGGAAGGAAGAATGTGACTACGACAAAGTAAATCACCGTAAATCCGGCGAAGAGAAAGAACATAAAAGAATATCCATACTTGCTGACTACCGGTAAGAAGATGCCGGCCAACGTAGTTGAGACCAGCTGATTGATGACCAGGGCGATGCTCATCCCGTTGGAACGGATTCGCGTCGGCATCAGTTCGGAGAGAGCCAGCCATACCCCCACCCCGGGCCCGATCGCGTAAAACGACATAAACAGATACAGCCCAATTGCAACCATCCAGCCGTGTCTCGAATCAGGAATCCTGCCTACCAATGCCCGATCGATTTTGAGCGGTGCCGTACGGGCGGCGTCGAGATCGGCAAAAGGATTCTTGAAGAACGCTTCAACTTTATTGGAAGGAACAGCGCTCTCCCGTGTGATCTGGATAGGTGCCGCTCCGGCGTCATCGGTTCGCACAAAGCTTGTCGCCGCGGTGAAGTCACCGTAGGAGTATATGACCGCCAGGGAGGCACGCTGGCTGTCGATCGCACTTGCTTTGTCGCCGGTACCCAGCAGACGCTTCGCCTCGGCTGGATTAAACGTAAGGTTGAGAGTCTGATCCGGAGCAACCATCGCCTGTACCGCATCCCGGCAGTCCTGATTCAGCTTCTCCGTGCCGAGAAACAGCAGGCCCACACCAATCAACGAAACGATGATCCCCGAGGTTCCGAGAATGAACAGGAACTTGCGTCCCTTGCGGTCGATTAGGGTCATGCCACCGATCGTCATCACGAAGTTGACAACGGTAAACAACACATATCCCCAATGGGCATGGAGGTCGGACAGACCGCTTTGCAACAGAATGGCCGTGTTGTAGCCGATGATCGAGTTCACGCCGGTAGCGGTATTGCAGAACAGGATGATGCAGGCAAGAAGAAAGGGGATTACATACTTCTGTCGCAGGAGCGAATCTTTAACCGCACCTCCCGTGGTTGACGGCTCCTTCGTCGCTGCTGCAATGCGCTCCATCTCGGCCATCTCCATCCTGGCCTGCGGCATCTCACGCGAACGTTGCAACGCAGCTAAAGCTTTTTCCCGTCGCCCGCGGAGGAACAGCCAGCGAGGCGATTCCGCGACAAACAGACTACCGAGGACAAAGAGAATTCCAGGCGGCAAAGATACCCAGAAGATCCGCCTCCAGGCCTGATCTTTAAAGGCGAACAGAGTTGCCGCGTCGGAGACTTTGGCCACGGCTTCTACCCGATAGCTGTAATAGATCCCGATCAACGCAGCCGAGACGATGCCTAGCGTAAGCAACCATTGAAAGACCGCGGTGCCTTTGCCCCGATTGCTCGCCGGGAGACATTCTGCGAGATAAAGCGGAACCACCACACCGATCAAGCCGCCGCTAACGCCCTGCAACAGCCGTCCAAAGAACAGGGGGCCATAGCCGTGTGCCACCGCAATCATGGGGATACTCAGAACGAACGTCAAGCCACTGATGACCATCAGGGGCTTACGACCCAACCAATCGGCGAGCAGGCCGGCAAACAGCGTCGAGATGACGCTTCCAAGCAGCACTGCGGCCACGATGACGGAGAGTTGGCCGGCGTTCAGCCGCGAAGTTGCCTCCAGATAGGGAAGCGCGCCGCCGATAATACCGACGTCCACTCCATAAAGCAGGCCTCCAAGCCCTGCTACCAGGAGCAGAAAGCGGTTGTAATTGGACTTCATCCCGGCATCGGACGGGGCGGAGGAAGAACTTGACGCGTTATAGGTCATAGGCCATCTGGATTTGAACTTGTCGTTGATGCAGCAATGATTCGGTCCACGAAAAAAATGCAACAGAGGTGCGGTATTTCAAGGTTAATAAGGCGCGATATTTGCAACTTCCCCGGCATAAGTCGGTTCGCTTGTTACCTGTGGGTACCACCCCATCCATATTGTCTTTGCAACACCATATCAGTCCACGAAAAGATAGGGAACGTTTGGTCTCCTGCTCCGGCAGAACGTGACCCGCTGGCGTGCTATTAATCCTTTTGTTCCTGCAGACTGAAGATGCGCTCCATTCCCACCCAGCGCTGGCCGGGACGAGACTGGGGAAGTGGTTGTTGGAATCTACCCATCAAAGCTTCCCACTCCTGAACCTTGGGATTCGCAGCATCGGCAGCGGCTTTGGCCGAGAGAGAAAAGGTTTCGTCGACATCCATGATCATGAAGAGCCGTGTGCCAAGAAAGTAAATCTCCATGTCCACAATGCCGGCTCCGCTGATGCTGTCCCTGATCTCAGGCCATATTTTCTGGTGATATCGCTTATATTCCGCAATAGCGGTGGCATCGTCCTTAAGGTCAAGAGCTAAACAATAACGAGGCATAGCTTCCTCCACAGTTCTGCGGCATTCTATCGGAAAGAGGGGTCGGGATTTGCCGAAATGCATTTGGCAGGCGAGCGCATGCTGCCAGGAAGTATTCTTGTCATTTCAGTTGCCTGCTCAGGTTGATAGCGCTACAAATCGAAAAACGAGGTATCCTTCTGGAGGATATTATTTCAATATATGAGTGAATCCTTTTACCTGAAAAACAAGGTGGCCCTCATCACCGGCGGCGCCAGCGGAATTGGAGCAGCAACGGCGCGCGAGCTTGCACGCGCCGGGGCTCAGGTGATCATCGCGGATATTCACCTTCCAGCAGCCGAATCTCTCGCTGGCGAGCTCTCGGGCTCCCGCGCGGTTGGCATGGACGTGAGCGATTCGGCTTCTATACGTCTGGCTTTTGACAGTATTTCCCAGCTCGATATCCTCGTGAACAACGCCGGCATCGGCCTGGTGGGCGACATCTCGGCCACTTCGGAGGAGGACTTCGAGCGAGTCATGCGCGTCAACGTCAACAGCGTCTTTCTAGTGACGAAGGCGGCTTTGCCTTTACTGCTGGCTTCTCGAGGATCGATCGTTAACATCGGTTCGGTGGCAGGCTCTGTCGGCGTGAAACAACGATTCGCTTACTGCGCCAGCAAGGGCGCGGTGCAGGCAATCACACGGCAGATTGCGGTGGACTATCCCAAAGAGCTTCGCGTCAACTGTATTGCCCCGGGAACCGTCCAGTCCCCGTTCGTTGAAGGCTATCTCGAGAAATACCATGCTCACGAGAAAGAGAAGGTCCGCGCCGAGTTAGTGGCGCGACAGCCGATCGGAAGACTCGGTACTCCCGAGGACATCGCGTCTCTTGTTCGCTATCTGTGCTCCAAAGAGGCGGAATTTATAAACGGCGCCGTCATTCCCATTGATGGCGGGTGGACGGCCGCGTGAACAATACCCATAGCTTATTAAACCTGAACTCCTTATCTTTAGATGAAGGGAAAGCCTGAGCCTTGAACGAGATTTTGATTACCGGTGTTCGCGTTATCGATCTGCGCTTCCCAACCTCGCGCGAGCACATCGGCTCTGATGCTGTTAATAAGGATCCCGACTATTCCGCGGCGTACTGCATCCTTGAGACCAACGCAGGACTTGCCGGTCATGGTCTTACCTTTACGCTGGGGAGGGGCACGGACCTCGTTGTTCAGGCGGTGACCTATCTTTCCCGCTACGTTGTCAATCGCTCCTTGAGCTCGATCACAGATGATCTCTGCGCCTTCTCGCGCCAGCTCACTGAAGATACGCAGTTCCGTTGGTTGGGCCCGGAAAAGGGAGTCATTCATCTCGCGACCGGCGCTCTTATTAATGCGGTATGGGATCTGTATGCGCGCGTAGAAAAGAAGCCTCTGTGGCAGCTTCTCGCCGATTTAGAACCATGTCAGGTGCTCAAAGCCGTTGACTTCCGCTATATCGACGACGCCCTCACACCCGCTGAGGCCAGGGAAATCCTGGAAAAGGCCCGCAGTGGAAAAGACGAACGCCTTGCGTTTCTGAAAGAAAGAGGCTATCCGGCCTACACCACCTCAGTCGGATGGTTTGGCTACTCCGAAGAAAAGATTCGCCGCCTCTGCCATGAGGCGCTTGCCGAAGGCTGGACGCACTTCAAGCTTAAGGTTGGCGGCGACCCTGCCGAGGACCTTCGTCGTGGCCGCATCGTTCGGGAAGAGATCGGATGGACCAATAAGCTGATGGTGGATGCCAATCAGAAGTGGGGTGTGCTGGAGGCCATTGATCGCACCAGCCAGCTCGCCGAGCTCAAGCCCTGGTGGATGGAAGAGCCGACCAATCCCGACGATATTCTTGGTCACGCCCGTATTCGGCGCGAAGTCCCGGACGTCCGCATCGCCACGGGCGAGCACTGCCACAACCGGGTTATGTTCAAGCAGTTTCTTCAGGCCCAGGCGCTCGACGTAGTACAACTGGATAGCTGCCGTGTCGGTGGGGTTAACGAGAACATCGCTATACTTTTGTTGGCGGCAAAGTTCAACGTTCCCGTCTGCCCGCACGCTGGCGGCGTTGGGCTTTGCGAGTACGTCCAGCATCTCTCGATGTTCGATCTCCTCTCTGTCTCCACGAAGATTGAGAATCGGGTCATCGAGTTTGTCGATCATCTGCACGAACACTTTGTAACGCCGGTCCACATCCGTGACGGTCACTATCAGGTACCTACCGAACCGGGATACAGTATTGAGATTCGCGAAGAATCTCTCAACCGCTTTGCTTATCCGCAGGGCGAGGCATGGAGCGCGAAGGCATGAAGTTTGTTACGTTCTCTGGCAAGACATCGTCCACGCAAAATCCATCGGCAATCCTCAGCCGCGATGTTCCCACTCCCGGCGTGTTGATTGGCGATGAGGTTGTCGATTTGACTGGGCTTGCCTATCCCAGTGTTCTCGCAATTATTGAAGGTGGCAGTCTTGCCCTCTCCGAGGTCATAGCTAAGCTCGACAAGGCTCCGCGGGTCGCCCTGTCCGAAGTTACTCTGCATGCCCCCATCCGTCCTCCTCGCGTCTTTGGCGTCGGACTGAACTACGCCAGCCATGCCGCCGAATCGAAGATGGCAGTTCAGAAGGTGCCAACTGTCTTTATGAAGCTGTCAAGTTCTGTCGTGGGTCCGGATACCCCCGTCATTCTTCCAAAGATCAGCAGCCAGCCTGATTATGAGGCTGAGCTTGGCGTCGTCATCGGCAAGTCCGGCTACCAGATTTCCGCCTCCGACTGGCAGCAGTACGTCTACGGATACACCATTGTCAACGACGTCAGCGCGCGCGATATTCAGCTTGCGACCTCGCAGTGGACGCTGGGAAAATCGTTTCCGACCTTTACGCCAATTGGCCCATCTGTCGTTACGGCAGATGAGGTCGCCGATCCCCATGCTCTTGATATCTCGCTAACGATCGATGGCGAGACGTTGCAGTCGGCGAATACGCGCGACCTCATCTTCAAGATTCCCGCGCTCATCGAGTACATCTCCAGCACCACGATGCTTGAAGCCGGCGACGTCATCAGCACGGGGACCCCCGAGGGAGTTGGTCTTGGACGGACGCCACAGCGTTGGCTTAAGCCCGGCGAGGAAATGGTGATCACGATCGAAAAACTGGGAAGCCTTCGAAACCGAACTGTGGCTGAATAAATTTCCGCCGTCGTGTATCTCCCTCCGAGATACACGACGACGGAGCCCATATAACGCCCAAAGGGGATATGAGTCTCAGGCAGTCTCGTGTAACCTCGGCGTGACTACCCATGGGTTCGCTGAGCATCCTCTTCCCGCATCGTCGCCTGAAAGCCTGCCTCCAGATATCGCTCTGGTTGATGCTGCTGGTGCCGGTTGTCGTGGAAGCCCAGACCCTTGCCACTAAGGTTCCGATTCTGCTTCCTTCGTCGATAGCCTTCGACTCGAAGGGGAACCTCTACATCGCGGAGACGGCCAATCACGTTATTCGGAAGGTCGACACTACCGGTCACATCACAACCGTGGTGGGAACAGGAACTCAGGGCTACGACGGCGATAACTCCCTGGCCACTTCAGCGCTGTTGGACTCACCGCAGGGTCTTACGGTTGCTGCAAACAGTCTCTACATCTCCGATACTCACAACCATCGCATCCGGAAGGTCGATTTACTCGGCGGGACCATAACCACCATTGCTGGCAGTGCCACACGTGGCGCGACAGGTGACAATGGCCCTGCTGCTGTTGCGACGCTCGATAGGCCGGTTTCCCTCGCACTCGACGGCGGCGGTAATCTCTTCATCGCCGATGCCGGAAGCCATCGCATTCGTCGCATCGACGCCAATACCCATGTGATTACAACCGTTGCCGGAACGGGAGCTCAGGGCTACAACCGCGATAACGCCAGCGCCGTATCCACCCCGCTGGATTCCCCGCAGGGCATCGCCTTGGACGAGGAGGGAAATCTCTACCTTGCCGACACGCACAATCATCGGATCCGCCGCATCGATGCTTCGACAGGCGTTATCACCACCATCGCGGGCACCGGCGCATTTGGATTTTCAGGGGACTCTGCATCTTCCAATGTAGCGAGACTTGCACTCCCGCAAGGTCTCTCGATCGACCCCCAGGGGAACATCTATCTCGCAGATACCGCGAACCACCGTGTTCGACGCATCGATAGTGGAAGCGGAGTCATCACCACCATCGCGGGGGATGGCACGCAGGGGTTCGCCGGAACCGGAGAACTACCGACATCCGCCTCTCTGAGCAGCCCGCGTTCTGTATCTCTTTCAGCGTCGGGCCTCGTCACCATCGTAGATACCGGGAACCAGAGAGTCCGCCAGATCTCCCGAGATTCAATCCAGACGATTGCAGGTCTGGGGTCCACGATTCCCGCAAGTCTATCTCTCTCTGGCGATGGAGTTGTTTCCTATGGTTCGGGTCAGGTTATGGCGACTCTCGAATCTGCGACGGAAGCCACAGGTGAGATCACTTTCTTCGACCAATATGCAGGAGCTTCCAACGGCATCGGTGTAATGCCGCTCGCTTCGAACGCTGCCGTATTGGACACGTCTAACCTTTCGGCAGGCGTGCACGCAATCACAGCATCCTACAGCGGCGATTCTTCTCACAGCGGTGCCCAAAGCGTGGCATTTTCGCTCACGGTGACGCCGCTTCCTCTTACAGCCGTCGTTGCACCCGCCTCAATCAGCTACGGAGAGACCGTCCCGGAGATAGCTGGCAGCCTCGAAGGAATTCTTGCTCGTGATCGATCCACTGTAGCGGCAGCTTACTCGACCGACCTTCCGATACGCCCCACCGTCGGGGTCTATCCTGTGGCTGTAAGGCTCACGGGCTTGGCGGCAGGGAACTACACGCTTCCAACAGTTCCAACTTTGACGATCACGAAGGCCGCTACCATCACGACGCTTGCGGTGACCACCGGATCTCTCGTGTCCGCCACCAGTGTCGACGCGAACCAGCCTCTACTGCTGAGCGTTCACGTGGCCAGCAAGACCACAGGAATTCCAGCAGGAACCATCATTCTTGCCGATGGTGGAACCTTGATCGCTGCCGGCAGCGCGACATCGTCGGGCGATTTCACCTTTGCCACATCGGCTCTCACCGCTAGTCCTCATAGTGTCACCGCGGCATATTCCGGCGATACAAATTTTCTGTCCAGCAACTCACCCTCGACGCTGTTCACCGTGACCTCACCACAGTCCGGCCCAGCGGATTTCACCCTTGCTCCGAGCAGTGCGACGACGCAGACGATCGTTTCGGGAACCTCAGCCAACTTCTCCTTTGTCGTCAATACTCAGGGCACTCTCTCGAGTCCCGTAACTCTTTCCGCGTCGGGACTACCAAATCTTGGAACGGCCTCCTTCAATCCCGGCAGCATTCCACCCGGAACAGCCTCCGGCGCGTTCACGATGACCATTGCAACGCCGAAGACAGCGCAGTTGGAACGCCTCAGAAACCCGATAGCCTTTGCGCTGTTGCTTCTGCCTCTTTCCGCGTTCTTTGCCGGGGCTTCCAGAAGCTCCCCCACGCGAATGCTTGCCGTTCTTCTGCTCTCTGCTCCGTTACTGTTCTCTACGGGCTGCGGCGACCGGATTCGCGCAGGGGCAGACACCGCGACGCCGGTAAAATCCTACACAATCACTGTTACCGGGACAGCTCTTGGCAACGGGGGAGAGACCCTTCGACACACAGCCGTCGTAACTCTTGTCCTTCAGGCCGCGAATTAGGAGGGAGCGCACAGCTTCAGTAGGAAGAAGACTGCGACTCCCGCGAAGAAGACCAGGGCCATCCGGATGCCAGGCTCACGATTCACCTCTGGCACCAGGTCGGTCGCAGCTACATAGATGGTCACACCCGCTGACAGCGGCAACCCAGCCTCTACCCAGATTGGTTTTAGGTTGATGACGAGCACTCCAGCCAGCGTCATCGCCCCCAGGATCATCGCGGAGTTCAGGGCCGCCCGCTTTCCCCGTCCGCTTGCCAGCATGACGCTGGCGACAGTGAAGCCTTCGGGAAGCTTATGCAAAAACACCGCGATGAAGATGATCCACCCCAGCCAGTGGGAAAGCACAAAGCCCGATCCAATGGCGATGCCGTCAAAGAAGGTATGCGCGGCAAGTCCCAGCAACACCGAGTAACTCGTCTTCGCCGAGAGAAACTCATGATGATGGGTCTCCTCGCCAAAGTGAAAGTGGGGGACCAGCGTGTGCTCAAGCAGATGAACGCCGCAATAACCGGCCAGAATCAGGATAGGAGCCCAGCGGGGATTGAGTGACAGGCCCTCCGGCACCATCTCCAGGACTGCGGCGGCAAGCATAAAGCCTGCTCCGAGAGCGACAAAGTAACGCAGAGCGCGCGCAGAAGGGGAACGCCGTACGAGCAACACCCCGCCGAGATAGTCCGCAAGCCCTGCCGCTGCTCCCAGCGTTAGGCTCAACCAAAGCGATGACATCGTCTATCCGTTCCGGGCGGGACAAGCCTCTCCGCCGCCTTTCATGGGACAGCGTTCGAGACCAAAGTCTCGCATCGCGATGAGTCCAAGGTTCATATCCTATTGATTTTACCCGTCTCAGGCCACTGCGACTCACGCGCCAGCACAAGGATTACCCCGATCCCGCAGAAGAGAACCAGGCCCTCGAGCCGCTCAGACCATGCGTGAAGGCGTTCAAAGTCGACTCGCGATGGCGAAGAGACGTCCGCTGTCTCGATCGCGCCGCCAGCCTGAACCCTATCCCGTTCCATGGAAGGAAGTATCTGGAACTGGGAATACGCCGTGACAGCAAGCATGACGATAGCCAGGACCATCTCAAGGGCGAAGCCGACCCGTGCAGGCACTTCGGCACGAAACCACAACGTCGCCGTGGCAAGGCAGAAGACGGTGCCGCCGATCAGGCCAATCCAATGCAGAATGTTAAGGGTGCCGCCAACGACCAGCCCCGCATCATGCGCGCTGGGCAGACGGCCAAAGGCCACCGGCGCCACCACAAACGCGAAGAAAGCCAGTCCGCCAACCCAGGCTGTCATCGTCAATAATCGCAAGGCCCGAAGAACTCTTTCGAACACTAGACCAGATCCCTCCCAATAAGGCGCTGTATCCGATCCTTGATCGGAGGATGCGTGGAGAAAAGATTGGCGAATCCCCCGCTTCCCAGCAGTGGAGCCACAATAAACAAATGCGCGGTCGTTGGGGAAGCCTGCATCGGAATCCTTCGCGAATAGTTATCCAGCTTCTGCAGCGCGCGCGCCAGCGCATAAGGATTTCCCGTCTCTTTCGCCCCGGTGGCGTCTGCCTCGTACTCTCGCGATCGAGAGATCGCAAGCTGAATCAACGTAGCCGCGATCGGAGCCAGAATAATCATCAACAGGCCGGTCATACCTCCGCCTCCGCGATCCCGGTCGTCTCGCCCGCCCCCAAACAACGACGCCCAGAAGCCCATGCGAGCCACCATCGTGATGGCGCCAGCCAGGGTCGCTGCGATGGAACTGGTGAGGATGTCCCGGTTCTTCACATGTCCCAACTCGTGCGCCAGAACCCCTTCGAGCTCCTCATCGTCCAGAAGATTCAGAATGCCGTGAGTTACCGCGACCGAGGCATGCTTTGGGTTTCTTCCTGTAGCGAATGCATTTGGGCTCTCGCTCGGAATGACGTAGACCTTCGGCATCGGCAACCCCTGCTTCGCCGCCATCCGTTCTACAACGTTATAAACTCGCGGCAACTCTTCCCGTGTGGCCGGTTGCGCCCGATACATGGAAAGGGCCAGCTTGTCTGAAAAGAAATAAGTGCCGAAGTTGAACACGACTGACAGAACAAAGGCCAGCACCATGCCGTTCCGGCCGCCGAAGTAAGCTCCGATGAAGATCAGAAACACGGTCAGCAACACTAGCAGGAGTGTCGACTTGAAGGTATTCATCTCAGCCTCGCAGAGGGTTTGCCTCTGTCGGTTTAGATGCAACCGGGCCCGGTTCTCTCCGTTGCAGCGCCCGCTTCAATACGACTTCGAGCGCCGCCTTTTGTTCAGCATACTCCGCTTCTCCCAATCGGCCTTCCAGCCTGTCCGTCTCCAGGGCGAACAGCTCTTCCTTCATGCTTGCCAGGAGCGCACCTGGACCTGTCGGAACCGCCGGGCCAGAAGCTGTAACTGGAACTGAATGCATGACCGCTGCTCCATTCGCTCCCTGCGGATTGTTCTTCAGCATGAAGCCTGCGCCGGCCGCCATCGCCAGTCCAAGGCCTCCGAGAATCCACCACTTGTATTTCGACCAGGGATCGTTGGTCCCCTCGGGATCGAGCGGGTTGCCGAGCCCTCCGCCGGGTCGGGTATCGGCTGCAGCCGAGCCGCCTGCGCCCTGCGGTTGCGCGCCTTCAGGGCCGGCCTGCCCACCATTTCCAGGGGTTGCCGCGCTGTCACGCGGGAGCTGCCCCGCGCCTGTGACCGTAAATTCCAACGCTTGTGAAGGAGAGACGTTACGCGCCACATAGGTCTGCGCTGTCGTCTCCTCGGTCACCGGCGTATAGGCGGCGGACGCGCCCGCCTTGAAGCCCATGCTCTTAGGCATCATGATGGCAATCGTGTCCGTTGCCATCATCGGTCTGGGATTTAACTTCAGGCTGCCGTCGTAGGGAAGCTTGTACGTGATCTGAAAGCGAGTCTCCCCCGGTCGAATCGGAAAGATAAAGGTGTAGTGATTTGCATCGCTCAAAGGAGTCGGCGAAGCCTGCACCGGCATTCCTCCCGGTGCCAAAGCCGCCGAACCTTCCACAACTGCGCCCTGCGGAAGGTAAAACTCGAAAGGACGGTCGCCAAACTGGGTCTTCGGTGGCGTCGAATCGTTCTTCACGAAGAAGTTTTCTGTGATGCGCAGCGATTTTCCGCTCTCATCCGTCTGGATGCGCATCACGTCGGCCTCGCTGCTCACGCCTGCAACCTTTGCAGCCGCGTCGTAAACATCGACGTCCACCGACTGCGTTCCAGGAGGCGCTGGCCGAAAGTAGTTCGCCTTATCGTGTGTCACACGGATCAAGTGCATGCCCGGATCGGGAAGCTCGAGCGTAAAGTTTCCCTTCGCATCGGTTTTGGTGCGCGTGGACTCCTGCATCCCCTGGGCCAGGCGGATCAGCACGACATCATCGCCTGCTGCAGGTTTGTTGTTGGTCTTATTGGTTACGGTGCCGGTGATGGACTCGGCGAAGGCGAAACCGGAGAAAGCTGCGGCCACGGCGGCAATCGCCGTCAGGCGTCGAAGGCTGGAAGATGAGCAGATCACACATCAAGTCTACGTCAAACAAGGAACATCGCGGTTGCCGCTAAGCGTGGCTGCCGCGAGCGCCCATGCCCCTCTGCTCCAGGGCATCCATCTCCGCAATCACCTGCGCGGCCTCATCCTCGAGAGCAGTGCGCTGCTCCGCGTAGTCCTGCTCCGGATACTTGCCGGCCATGTACTCAAAGTTCAGATCGCGCAGATTCTCGTAGATTACGTCCTTGCGCTCGAGGAGATAATCGACACGAGTCTTGTCGGCCTGGAAAAACGGATTCTTTTCCGGCCAGAAGATGAACGCGAACAGCACAAGGGCGAGAACAACTCCAGCAATAGCTCCCATCAGTACTCCGTCTCCCGCCGAATGCGAGCTCGCAGTGCGTCGTCTCCGGCGGTAAGGTCAGCAGGCAGCCCTGCGATGGAACGCGTCGCCGTCCGCTTTCGCCACATCGCAATCAGAACGCCAGTACCCGCTGTAGCGAGCACAAACATCGCCATAGGAGCAATCCACGCAGCGTTATCGAAGCCTCCCCGGATCGGAGCGGCCAACACCGTTGGCCCGTACTTCGCTGCAAACCAGTTCAGGATGGCAGTGTCCCCACCCCCCGAGCCGACCTGCTGCCGGAGCTCTCCGATCATGCGATCCGAGTCCGGGCAGCCCACGTGATTGCACTCCAGCAGAATCTGTCCGCAGCCGCAGACGCACATCATCTCGTGCCCCAGCCTGCCGAAGCGCGTGCTCGAATCCGCCGCACCCAGCATCACGATGGCGAGCAGGCACACAGCAGCGCTCTGCCACCATCGCCGGACAGGCAAATACCTAAGCATGGTTCACCTCAACCTCGCGCACAGGAGAGGGAACAGTGACTCTTGCCTGTGCCGGAACCCTCGTCATATTGGGAACAAGTGCTAGGAAGGTTCCCATCACCACGATTAGTACACCGATCCAGATCCAGTTCATCAGCGGATTGATGAATACCTTGATGATCGGCTTGCCGGTGTCGGGGTTCTTACCTTCATAGATGACGTAGAGATCTTCAGTCAGCGTCGAGCGCAGCGCGACCATGGTCGAGGTCGTCTGGCTCGCGTTATAGAAGCGGCGCTCAGGAGCGAGCTGCGTTATCTTCTTCGACCCCTTGAAGACGTCCAGCAAGGCATACTCTGTGTCGTAGTTCCGATTGGAATCCTGCGTAAAGCTCTGGCACACCAGCCGGTACTGTCCCATGCTCATGGCATCGCCAAAGCCCATCTCCTGCTCACGTGCCTGGTTGAACGCTCCGCCGGCAATGCCAATAAACATCACCACGATGCCGAAGTGGACAATGTAGCCACCGTAGCGACGCGTGTTCCGCCGCACTAGCAGCACCGTGGAGGCCGCGAGGTTCTTTCCCGTCTGTGTGCTGACGACGCCGGCTCCACGCAGAAACTCCGCGCCGATCGCTGTAATCACGCCAGCAGCCAGCGTGAACGTAATCAGAGAGAAGAGCTCCGCCTGCATATCGTCGCCGGCGCTCCAGGGCCGTACGCCGGAGGCAATCACGACCACAAAGGCCACCGCCATGGCAATCGAAGGCAGCACAAAATTTCGCCGAATCGATCGCAGCGATGTCGACCGCCACGCCAACAGAGGGCCGATGCCGGTTAGGAAGAGCAAGAAAAGCCCGATCGGAAGGTTCACGCGGTTGTAGAAGGGCGCACCTACCGTAACCTTCGATCCCTGGACATATTCACTGAGAACAGGGAAGAGCGTCCCCCACAGCACCGTAAAGCAGGCAGTCAGCAGAATAAGGTTATTGAATAGAAAACTTGATTCGCGGCTGACAATCGACTCCAGCCGGTTCTCGCTCTTGAGATGATCCTTCTGCTTGAAAAACGTAAACAGGCAAACAGCAAAGACGATAAGGATGAACCCGTAAAACCAGTCGCCGATAGAAGACTGAGCGAAGGCATGCACACTGCTCACAATGCCGGAACGCGTCAGCAGAGTGCCGAGGATCGTCAGCAGGAACGTCGAGAAGATCAGCCAGACGTTCCATGTCTTCATCATCCCGCGTTTTTCCTGCATCATCACTGAGTGCAGAAAGGCCGTGCCTGTGAGCCAGGGCATCAGGCTGGCATTTTCGACCGGGTCCCAACCCCAATAGCCGCCCCATCCCAGCACGCTGTAAGCCCAGTGCGCTCCCAGGAAGATGCCGCAGGTCAGGAAGAGCCACGTCACCATCGTCCAGCGACGGGTGATGTGAATCCACTTCTCACCCGGATACCGCATCATCAGCGCGCCCAGGGCAAAAGCGAACGGAACGGAGAATCCTACATACCCGAGATACAGCATCGGCGGATGAATCACCATCTCCGGGTACTGCAGCAGGGGATTGAGTCCGAATCCGTCCAGTGCCACCGGTCCTGGCTGAATCGCGAAAGGGGGTGCGGCAAAGTTCAAAAGGAGCAGAAAGAAGACCTGCACCCCGGCAAGGATCGTCGATGCAAATGCCGAGAGCCGCACATCCACTTTGTGGCGAATACGAAGCACAAATCCATAGGCGCTCAGCAGCCACGCCCAAAGCAGGAGCGATCCTTCCTGCCCGCTCCAAAGTGCCGAAAACTTATAGGCAGTGCTCAGGTCGCGGTTGGTGTGGTGGAGGATGTAGCTGACCGAGTAGTCGTTGGTGAAGGCGGCCCACACCAGCGCAAAAGCAGCAGAAGTCAATGCGAAGAAGCTGGCAATTCCTGCCCGCCGGGCGGTCTCGCCCAATCTCCCTGCTCCGCTGCCGCCGGCGACAATGCCGGATTCGGATCGGGACCGCCATAAGGCGACGGCGCCCATAACCAATGTATATGCACTCAACGCAAGGGCCAGAAGCAGGGCAAAGCTCCCGAACTCTGGCATGGGATGGGTTCGCATGAATTCCTCTCCTCATTCTCTCAAGGGGGGGCCAATCAAGCAATGAAAGGGAGAGGATACGGCGTTTATCGCGCAGGGCTACACGGGAGCCGGGGCAATAAACGGCTCCGTTGGGACGTCCGCCTCTGAAACTCCAATCATCCCCTGGACACACTCCAGGAGGCGCTCCGGTTGCAGCGGCTTTACACGGAATTCGACGTTCAGCCCCTCATATTCCTGGATGGCGTCTTCAAGACCACTGATGACGAGCACAGGAATCTGTGGCCGGAGGCTGCGAATCTCCCGCACAAAAGCATTTCCAGTCATGCCCGGCATGATGTGATCGGTGATAACGAGATCGATCACCGTCATGAAATCGCCTTTGCGAAGCTGCTCGAGAACGCGAGTCGGGTTTAGGGCGGCTATGACAAAGTAATCATTGCGTTTCAAAACCGCTTGACGCACCGCAGCTTGAATCGCGTTATCGTCTACAAGAAGAATCGTCTTAGTTTGCATTTACAACTCCAGGGAGAAACTCTGCAGGCGTGCATCGGATCACACTCTCCCCAATAGATAAAATTTGAAAACGGAGAAAATGATCCGTAAAAGGAAAACCTATAACCTAGTTCATACTTGTAAGAAAACTCATCCCGCTTTATTGGCGTGTCTAAAAACAAAGCAAATATGAAGCGGCTTATTGTAAATCGATGCGGAGTGTGGCATACGGGTTTTCCGCCTCCATCAGTAAAATCGGTTTTCCTGGCAAATGTTTGCAGCAAATGTCAAAAATGGCCTTCCCAACCCTACACACAGCTCTCGAATTCAAGCGGTGGTCGTCCGCTAGACGTGCACAGCTAAACGATTTACAGTTGCCGCAAGCAACAAAGCCTCTGCAATCAAAAGGGAAGCCGTGACCTTGTCCATCATCGACTGGCTGATCATGCTGGTCTACTTCGTATTCGTTCTCGGTATCGGGTTCGCCCTCAAGCGCTACATGCGTACCTCGAACGACTTCTTTCTGGCCGGCCGTTCCATCCCGGCCTGGGTCTGCGGCCTGGCCTTCATCTCGGCAAACCTGGGCGCGCAGGAGGTCATCGGCATGGGAGCCTCCGGCGCAAAATATGGCATCAACACCAGTCACTTCTACTGGATCGGCGCCATCCCCGCGATGATTTTTGTAGGCATCTTCATGATGCCGTTCTATTACGGATCAAAGGCCCGTTCCGTCCCCGAATACCTCCGCATGCGTTTCGACGAGAAGACCCGCGCCGTCAACGCCTTCTCCTTCGCCATCATGACCGTGCTCTCCTCCGGCATCTCGATGTATGCGATGGCGCTGCTGATCCAGACCCTGGGCCTCTTTCGCGGGATCATCCCAGAGCACTACATCTTCCACGTCTCCGTCTTCCTGTCGGCCATCATCGTCCTCGCCTACATCTTTCTCGGCGGACTCACCAGCGCCATCTACAACGAAGTGCTGCAGTTTTTCCTCATCGTCGCCGGATTTGCTCCGCTGGTCTGGATCGGCTTGCGCAATGTGGGTGGATGGCAGGGAATCAAACACACGCTTCCGGCCTCCATGACCCACTCCTGGCGCGGTATGGCCCACGCCAATACCAACACCCTTGGCGTGGAGTGGATCGGCCTCTCCATGGGCCTTGGCTTCGTGCTCAGTTTTGGGTATTGGTGCACCGACTTCCTCGTCATTCAGCGCGCCATGGCAGCGGATTCTGAAGTCTCTGCCCGCCGCGTCCCCCTTATTGCCGCGATACCCAAGATGTTCTTTCCCTTCCTGGTCATCCTTCCGGGACTGATCGCTGTCAGCATAAGCTCAAAGGTCGTAACGCCTGAACAGAAAGTTCTCTATGGGGCCCAGAGCGCAGGTGTCCGTGCGACTGCACCGTCTGCGGCAGCGGCATCTTCCACTAACACGAGCACGGCTCTCGACGACTCCCATCCCCACGGTATCGTTCCGCAGAAGACCAATCCCCTTAACGGTCAGCCTGTGCTCGACAGCAAGGGTGAGCCCGTCTACAACTATGACCTCGCAATTCCTGTGCTGCTGTTGCACTACTTCCCGACAGGAATCCTCGGCCTCGGACTCACCGCTCTGCTTGCCAGCTTCATGTCCGGCATGGCCGGAAATGTGACTGCCTTCAATACCGTCTGGACATATGACATCTATCAGGCCTACATCAACAAGAAGGCAACCGACGCACATTACCTCTGGATGGGCCGCATGGCCACCGTCGGAGGTATCCTGCTCTCCATTGCGGCTGCTTACGCCGCGACCAGCTTCAACAACATCATGGACGCGCTGCAGCTGGTCTTCTCTTTCGTCAATGCGCCCCTCTTCGCAACCTTCCTGCTGGGCATGTTCTGGAAGCGCACCACCGGCCACGCCGCCTTTACCGGCTTGCTCTCCGGAACCGCCGCTGCGCTTTTGCATCACGGCCTGACCATCCCCGCTGACACTGCGCCGGGAATTCATGGTGGCTGGATCACCATCGTTCACCACTATCCGAGCGATATGGCGCAGAACTTCTGGACTGCAATCTTTGCCTTCTCGGTCAACCTCGTCGTGACGATTGCGGTTAGCCTCATCACCAAGCCACGCGAAGACCAGGAGCTGGTGGGTCTCGTCTACTCCCTCACGCCCAAGCCGGTCGACCACCACCTGAACTGGTATCAGAAACCTTCCACACTCGCTTTTGCCGTTCTCGCGATGCTCATCGTTCTAAACCTGGTCTTCGCATAATCGTGAAAACAGCTGTATCTTCCTAGCAGGAGCAAGCACCATGGGACTCGACATCCGCCTCCCTCTCGGCCTTATCTTTCTGGTCCTCGGCGGCATTATGACTGTTTATGGATTCTTCACCCGCCATTCAGCCATCTATGGGCGCTCGCTCGATGTAAACCTTAACCTTGGCTGGGGTCTGATCCTGTTTCTCTTCGGCTTGGTGATGTACCTCGTAGGCCGCCGTCAGAAATGGCAGGACGATCCCGTCAATCCTCGTCCCTGGGAGCGCAAGGAATCGGCTCCCCGTCCTTGAATCTCTGGCGTCCTGATCCGGGAAGACCACACAGATATCGAACGCGTAATTCTCGTGTTCTTATCTTTCCCACGCATCTGCTTGCAATAATGGAAGTATGAAGCGGCGCATTATCCGGCAGTACGAGCTTATCCGCAAGATTGGCGCAGGCGGCAGCGGAGTCGTGTTTCTTGCCAACGACACCCTCCTGCAACGCCCTGTCGTCATCAAGCTGCTCAAACGAGGCATTCTCACCATTGAGCAGATGCGCGCCACCCAGCTCCGTGAGGCCCGTCTTGCCTCTGCCATCGATCACCCCAACGTCTGCGCCATCTACGACGTTGGCGAAGCCCCGGCCGAATCGGGCAGCGCCGAAGAGGCGTACATCGTCATGCAGTTCATCCCCGGCAAATCGCTCGACAAGATCATCGCCGAGGGAGCCTCCAGCATTCAACTCGTTCTCTCCGCGGGAATCCAGATCGCCGATGGACTCTCTGCCGCCCATTCGCTGGGCATCTTTCATCGTGACCTCAAACCAGCCAACGTGATGCTCACCGATGGTGGTCTGATCAAGATTCTCGACTTCGGTCTCGCACGCCGCCTGTCGCTCGACAAGACCGACTTCGACCCCTCCGGCCCCTCCGACCCTCAGTCGCTTCCTCCTCTCGGCGCTACCTATACGGCACGCGGAGGAACCATCGCCTACATGGCGCCCGAGCAGTTCGTCACCGGCCAGTCTTCTGTTCAATCGGATCTCTTCGCTCTCGGCCTCATCCTCTATGAGCTCGCCACCGGGCGTCATCCCTTTCATCGCCCCGATGCGCCCGACTTTCAGACCATCCGCGCCACCCAGTTCGCCGATCCGCCCCCGCTACGCGAGATCAACCCCACGCTTCCGATCGAGCTCGAGAGCGTCATCCTGCGTTGCCTCGAAAAGCAGCCTGCGGCTCGCTTTGCCTCTGCGGCCGATATCCGTGAATCGCTCAAAACGGTCATGCGCTCCATGCAGCTCGACACCGTACTGATGCCTGGCGGAGAGTCCCTGTCTCTCCACTCGCAGGGCCATCGGGCCCTCGAATCCCCTGAGGAAGAGAAGCGAACCACCGGCATTCTCTCCATGCTTGCCGAGCGCTTCCGGGAATCGGGTTCCTCCTCCAGCAACAAAGAGACCAACAGCATCGTCGTGCTTCCGTTCATCAACTACGGTCCTGTCGATGTCGCTCCCCTTTACGGTCATGCTTTATCGGATGCGATCGGTACACGTCTCGCCCGCGTGACCTCGCTGGTCGTTCGACCCTCCAGTGCGCTTACTTCCATCCCCACCCAGCAGCTCGATCCCCTCAGCATCGGCAAAAAGTTGTTGGTCGACTTCGTGCTCGCAGGAAATTTTCTGCGCTCGGAAAAAGGCTTCGACCTCAACTGGCAGCTCCTCGATGTCTCGCGTCAGAGCGTGCGGGCAGGCGGGTCTATCAACGTTGCCTCCTTCGACCTCGTCAGTGTCCAGACCGAGATCTGCAACGAGGTCTTCAGCACGCTTCAGGGAGTCGGTGGTCTCAGTGGTTCGCAGGAAGGCTACCGCGCACCCTCGCTCTCCGAAGACCTCTCCGAGGAGTATCTTCAGGCCCGCGCCTTGCTCTCCTCGTTCATGACCCGCACCGGCAGCCGGGACGATCTCGACCGCGCCCGGGAGCTCTTCGACTCCGTCATCCGGAGCAACGAAAGCTATGCTCCTGCCTGGTCCGGCCTCGGCATCACGCACCTGCAGTACACGCGTCACGGACTCGGAGGGCAGATGCACCTCCTGGAGGCCCGCCGCGCCTTCGATCGCGCTCTGCAACTCGACCCCGGATCCGTCGAAGCCAATCTCTATCGCGTTTACATGCTGCTCTCGCGCGGCGAAAAGGAGTCCGCCCGCCACGGCATCGAGCATCTCCTTCACACCGCCGGCAACGACTGGAACGTCCGCATGGTGGCCGGCATCACGCTTCGGCTCGACGGCATGTACGAAGAGGCGCTCGAGCAGTTCAACGCCTCTCTGCAGATGAATCCATCCAATGCTGCGATGATCTACAACCATCGCGCGCGCGTCTACCAATATCAGAACCAGCTTGAGCTTGCCGCCGACGAGATCGAAAAAGGGCTGACCCTTGAGCCCCGTCAGCCGCTTCTGCGCATCTCTCGTGGCTATCAGCAGATGCGTACAGGCGATCTTCCCGCTGCGATCGAGACCCTGGAAACTGTCATTCGTGACGAAAAGTCCCTGCGAATCGTCTTTCCTACGATCGCGCTGTGCTACGTGCAACTCGGCGACCGCGAAAAGGCCGCAACCTTCATCATCGATGAGACCCTGGCCGCCGCCGAAGCCGACAGCGAAATGGCCTATCGCCTGGCCACTTACTTCGCCGTCGACGGAGACGAGAGCGAGGCTCTCCACTGGCTGCGCCGAGCCATCTATCTAGGAAACGAGAATTATCCCTGGTTCTCCAAAAATCCAGCCTGGAAGCGTCTATCCGGCCACTCGGACTTCGAACGCATCCTCGAAGACCTCAAGAAAAGCTACCGCCGCAATCAGAAGAACTGGAAACGACTGTTGGCTCAGGTCTAACGCAGACGATCCATTGCAGATGTTCACGCAAGCTGACTAATAAGTCGTCATTAAGAAATCCTGCAAAAAAATAGAGCGAGCCGAAGCTCGCTCTCTTTTCAAATCCCAACAACCGTTACTCAGTAGCGGCTCGTAGCGCAGGACCAGCCCCAGTGCTCATCGTCGAACCTTGAGCCATAGCCGACTTCAGCATCAAGGGCGTCGTAAGGCTGAACACCAACCGTGAGTCCTTGTCGAGCGTCGCCTGTCGTTCCTGCTTGAGCCACATCACCGTGCTTGCGCCGGCGCCAACTCCCGCTCCAACGACCGCTCCTACGCCGCCGCCAATCAACGCTCCGGCAACAGCTCCACCACCGGTCGCCAGGGCCGAGACCGCCAGGGTCTCCTTCACCCGGTCACGTCGCTTCAGCGTGCCCTCGCGGTCGATGTTGAAGTTCCCCAGCGTCGTATCGATCAATTGAGCGTGAATGGGATACACGGTTCCGTCAGGCAGAGTCACATTCTCAGGCTCCAGGTGCAGTGAGGCCGCGCCCGAGATGCGACGGCCGGCATGGACCGCCGTCACATGTCCCTCAAGAATCGATCCGATCGGAATAATCACGCGCCCATGATTGGTAATCGACTCCATCACCTCGGCGGTAAACTTCGTGCCTGGCTCTGTAGTCGCGGTTGAGAGTCGCTCGCGCATCCGCACTCGAAGCAAGGTGCCTTCATTAATCTCACCCTCGCGTTCGGGCACGCTGGTCACGATTTGCGCGTCGATATCCTCTGCGGGAACCGCGGTCGCCTTTGCCGCGGCGGCATCTTTATTGGGGACATAGGGGCCATAGGTTTCTTCGGCC
>Ga0193717_1000151_pt1 | contig 65594 bp, 56 predicted proteins | sample U2c2metaG_FD_145900 | JGI IMG/M metagenome (GOLD analysis project Ga0193717, IMG submission 145900) | Soil microbial communities from a riparian zone of the East river system, Colorado, United States - U2c2 | ecosystem: Environmental > Terrestrial > Soil > Riparian zone | place: USA: East River... | reverse complement strand
GGTGGCAACCGTGAGTTGGCCGAAGCCTTGGTGGACGTACTCCGCGTACGTGAGCCCTGTGATGCGCTCGAGGTACTCGTGCCCGCCGAAGCTGGCAGTGGCCTGCGCGGCGATGAATACCAGGAAGACAGCGTCCACGAGCAGCACCGGCGCGAGCCACTCGTAGCGCCGCGCGACGGGCCGCACCGGACCGGTCTGAGGCTCGACGTTGGGTGGGTTCAGTCCGAGGTACGTCGCAGCCAGTACTACGCCGCCCACCCCGACGGTGATGAAGGCCCGCAGGACGAACGAGTCGAGTTCGAGGTCCGGGACGATCGTGCCCGCCCACTCCTTGAAGATCGCATCGGCCGAGGCGAACAGCAATCCGAAGATGAGAACGCCCAGCACGGACCACACGACCGTCCGCACCGCCGCCGCACTGGCCCGCAGCCCGCCGACGGTCTGCAGGGAACGCCCAAGCCACGGCAGCCCTCGCAGCGCGGCGAGCGGCCAGGCGACACCAGCAGCAACGAAGGCGGGCAGAGTGCGGCCGTGCGCCAGGGCTGTCATGCAGAGTGCGGCACCCGTCATGAGGCACACGAACGCAACCCACTCCGCATCCCGGACGACGACAGTCGCCGCCAGCAGGACACACAGCGCGGCACAGGCTTGGGTGAAGCGAGACTTGCGGTTGACGCTGAAGCCGAGGATCACGCCTCCGGCCGCGAGCAGCACCACGAAGGTGCCGAGCCCGAGATCACGGAACGGCAGGATGATGGCGGCCAGCAGTCCGACCCCAAGGCAATAGAGGACCGCACGCAGGTTTCCGGGAACGCGGGCGTCAGGCCAGAAGGTGCCGAACAGCATGTCCATTCCCGAGTCGGGCACCGGGGCCGGTACCGGAGGGGCAAGTGCGGGAGAGGGCTCGGTCATGACTGGCTCCTTGGCCTTTCTAGGGACATAGGTGTGCTGCCGCGGCTCGTGTGGGAGGTCGACGCGGACCCGGGCTCCGGTACTGCGCGGCTCGGGTTCGACGAACTGGATGGTGCCGCCATGCAGATCGGTCACCCAGCGGGCGATCGCCAGGCCGAGGCCGGTACCACCGCCACCGTCGGCCTCGGCCAGCGTCCCGAACCGCTCGAAGACGCGATCCCGATCGGCGACCGGGATGCCTGGTCCCTCGTCGGTGATCTCCAGCCGCCACCCGGTGGCCGTGGCCTGGGCGGAGATCTGGACCACCCCGCCGGCAGGACTGTGCCGGGAGGCGTTGTCGAGCAGGTTGGCGACAAGTTGGTGCAGGCGCGGGCGATCGGCCGGGACTGTCAGCGCCGACGGCGTGACCTGTACTGCGTACTTGACCTCGCGGCCGCCCACCTTCGCCTCGGCCACTGCACGCTCCAGCAGCTCCAGGACCGGCACCTGGGTGGTGGACAGCTGGGCCTCCCCCGCATCCACCCGGGCAAGGTCAAGCATGTCTGACGCGAGAGCAGCGAGCCGCTCAGCCTGATCGAGCGCGGTCCGCAGAGCCACGGGATCGGGCTCGGCGACCCCGTCGACGAGGTTCTCCAGTACGGCGCACAACGCGGCGAGCGGGGTCCGTAGTTCATGGCTCACGTTCGCCACCAGTTCGCGGCGCTGGCGGTCCACAGTGGCCAGGTCCTCGGCCATCCGGTTGAAGGCCCGGGCCAGTTCGCCCACCTCGTCGCTCGAGGTCGCCGTGACTCGACCGCTGTAGTCACCACGGGCCATCCCGCGGGCAGCAGCCGTCATCTCGCGCAGGGGTGAGGTCATCCCGACGGCCAGCAGCTGGGTAACGCCTAGAGCCAGCGCGACCGTCACAGGCACGGTGAGCCAGAACGGCACGCTGCCGACGGCGCCGGACGCTGCGACGACGGAAGCCACCGTGACACTGACCGCGACGAGTAGCCCGAGCTTGACCTTGACCGACTTGACCTGGTCCAGCAGCGGCCTGCTCACCCTGTCTCCAGGGAGTAGCCGACTCCGTGCACCGTACGCACCCGGTCGGCGCCGATCTTGGCTCGCAATGCCTTCACATGGCTGTCGACCGTCCGGGTCCCGGAGGCCCCCGGCCAGCCCCAGACCTCGGCGTACAGGCTGTCCCTGGTCAGGACGACGCCCGGGCTGGCGGCCAGGCAGAGCAGGAGGTCGAACTCGGTCGGCGTCAGGTGCACCTCGGTGCCGGCGACCCAGACCCGGCGGGAGGCCGCCTCGATGCGCAGGTCGCCCAGGTCGGTGGTCGGGTCGGCAACCAGTTCGGCGGCGCGTTCGACCCGTCGCAGCAGGGCGCCGACGCGGGCCACCAACTCCCGCATCCGGAACGGCTTGGTCAGGTAGTCGTCGGCACCGACGCCTAGACCAACCAGGATGTCCGCCTCATCGTCCCGCGCGGTCAGCATCAGCACCGGGACCGGTCGCCCCGCCTGGATCCGCCGGCACACCTCGTAGCCGTCGAACCCGGGAAGCATCACGTCCAGCAGGACCAGGTCCGGTGCGGTCTCCGCGAACCGCGCGACCGCACCCGGGCCGTCCCAGGCCTGCACGACCTCGTACCCCGAGCCGCGCAGCCGGTCGGTGACCGCCTGGTTGATCACCGGCTCGTCCTCGACCACGAGGATCCGGGCGCCCGTTCCATTCACTGGCATGCCGCGAGCCTAGGAGCCAGCCTGGTCAGGAGTAGCGGACGACTCGTGAAGGTTTTGTGCAGGTCCGCGGCGTCCGGGGCGGTGAAAGGTTCCTCAAACTGGTCATTCACGTATACTTGTCAGACAATCAAGGAAGGGAGGCGTGAGCGATGCGGCAGAATCTTCGGACTCTCACGGTGATCGATGCCCTCACCAATGCCTTGCGTGACCGCATCCTGACCGAGGACATCCCGAGCAACACCGTGTTGCCCGAGCTGCTGGTCGCCACCGAGTACAGCGTCGCGCGTCCATCGGCCCGCGCCGCCCTCGATCGACTCGCCCAGGAAGGTCTTCTGCGTCGGGAGTCCAACAAGGCCGCGCGCGTTCCCAGGCTGGACTCGGACGATGTCTGGGACCTGTACACCAGCCGGATCTTCCTGGAGCGCGCGGTGGTCAGCGAACTCGCTCGCCGGCAACTGGTCCCGGCCGACGCCCGGGCTGCCCACGCCACCTTCCAGCAGAGTGTGCTGGAACGGTCCCTCCCCGGAATCGTCACCGCGGACATCGGCTTCCACCTCGCCATGGTCGAGGCCCTCGCAAGTCCACGGATCTCACGGATGTTCCAGACCGTGATCGGTGAGGCCCACCTGTGCATGGCACAGGTCCAGACCCATCACCTGCTCTCCGCCGACCTGATCGCGGCCGAACATTCCTCCATCCTCGAGGCGATCGAGAGCGGCGACGACGGCGCCGCCGCCCTTCGCCTGGACGAACACCTGACCCACGCCCGCGGACGGCTGCTGCTGTATCTCGCTACGCCTTGAGGACGGGGGCGATGGTCTTCGTGCGGGCCCCTTCGTAGGCGGCCAGGAGGATGCCGAGGACGGCGATGCCCTCGTCCTCGGTGTGCAGGGGACGGGTCTTGTTGAGCAGGGAATCGGCGAAGTGGCCGATCTCGGCGACGAAGGTGTTCACCGGCTCGAGGTCGAAGGTCTCGGTCTCGCCGGAGCGGAGCCGGTAGGTCAGCGAGTTGCCGTCGCTGTGCAGCGCCCCGAGCTCGCCGACGACTGAGAAGCGCTCGGTGACGTCGGCCGGCTGGTAGGCCCAGCTGGTCACCAGCTGGCCGACGACGCCGTTGTCGAACCTGATCAGGACCTGCGCCGAATCCTCGCCGTCCATGAACTTCAGCCGATGCGTGGACAGCATCGCGGTGGCCTCGACCGGTGCGCCACCGGCCAGGTGCAGCATCAGGTACGTCGGGTGGTAGCCGGTGTCGATCAACTCTCCACCGCCGCTCGTCTTGCTACTCGCCCGCCAGCCCATGGTGGACGGGTCGAAGTCGTTGTAGAAGCTGTCGGTGGTTCGCACCTCGTAGACCGTTCCGAGGATTCCGGCGTCGAGCAGCTCCTTCGCCTTGGCCACGGTCGGCATGAACAACTGGTTGTGCGCGCACATGAGGGTCACGCCGTTGGCCTCGACTGCCGCCCGGACGTCCGCGGCTTCGGCGGCCGTGAGGCAGAGCGGCTTCTCACACAGAATGTGTTTGCCGGCTTGGGCAGCGGCCACGATCGCGTCCCGGTGCAGGTGGTGGGGCAGGCAGATGTCCACCGCGTCGAGATCCTCGGCCTCGAGCATCAGCCGATAGTCCGTGTACGGCGCTGCGCCCAGCTCGCCACCGCGATCGACAGCCGTCTGTTGCACGGCGTCGGCCACGGCGGTGATGCCGATCTTCTCGGCATGCTCGCGATAACCACTGATGTGCGCGCTCGCGATACCGCCACCGCCGATGAGCCCGACCCTGATCTGTGGCATAGAAAAGTCTTCTCCTCGGTTGGGGGGCCTTATTTCGTGGTGTAGGCGATGGTCCGTCCCTTGGCAGCGGCCTGGTTGGCGGCTTGGACCAGCCGGGTCAGCTCCACTGCCCGGGCCAGGTTGTCGTCCGCCCGGGTGCCCTCGGTGATGTGGTCGACCCACTGGGCGAACGGCTCCTTGCCGGGCTCGGGCACCGGCAACTCCCGGGCCTCGCCGCCGAACGCCGGCCCCGCGACCCGTAGTACGTAATCTGCGTCGGTGTAGGTCAGACTGCCTTCGGTGCCGAAGATCTCGATGGTGAAGGGGTTCGGGCTGGTGAAGCCCGCCTCGATGACACCGATCTTCTGGTCGCGATAGCCAACGGTGACGACCGCGTTGTCCTCGAGGCCGCGGCCGCTCACGGAGCGGTAGGTGGCGCTGACGGTGTCGGGATCGGCACCGAGGAACAGTTGCAGCAGGTAGACCGGGTGGCAGCCGAGGTCGGTCAGTGCACCGCCGATGGCGGCCTTCTGATCGAAGAAGCGATCGGGCAGCCAGCCCTTCGTACCGTCTCTCGGAACAGCCCCGTCATGCGACAGCCGGACCCGGCCGTAGGTGAGCTTCCCGAGGTCGCCGCTGTCGATCACGTCGCGGATCGCTTTGGTGTAGCCGTGCGAGAGGCGGGGCAGGGAGACGACCAGTTTGACCTCGTTGCCGTCCGCCGCGGCGATGATCTCCTCCGCCTCCGTCACCTTAGGCGCGAGCAGCTTCTCCGTGAAGATGTGCTTGCCCGCGTTCGCCGCTCTGATCATCAGGTTGCGGTGCGCGTTCGTCGCCGTGGTGATGATGACGCCGTCGAGGTCGGCACGGCTCAGCAGCGCGTCGAGATCATCGCCGAACGGTACGCCGAACTGGTCCGCACCGGGCTGCCCGAGTGCCGGGTCGTCGTCCCAGACCGCGACCAGCTCGGTGCCGGGATGTTCTTGTGTCTGCCGTGCGTAGTCCCCCGCGTGCACATGCCAGAACCCGAGAACCGCGATCTTCAAGGGCTTGGACACCTTCGCCTCCAACAAGATCGCCGTGACATCGCGATCCACCGTACAGCGGGTCGTTGACCGCGCAATTAGCAGCCGGTTGTTCAAGTTCCGTTTGCCGTAGGGCTGCCGTGCCGGTGGAGGATCAACTCGCTCCAGTGGCCGCTGCGGCGGTCCGTCCTCGACGGGGCCGAGAGCTCGCCCCGATCTCGTGAACACGCAAACCCGGGCCGACGCCAGCAGGCGTCCGCCCACCGATGTCCCAAGGAGCATTGCCATGTCTCTCGCTCGTCGTTCAGTACTCCGCGGCGCTGCCGTCGGCGCCACCGGTGTCGGCTTCGCTGCCGTCGGCGCCATTCCCTCGCTGGCCGAGGCGACCCCGGCCGACGAGGCCCGCCGGCCGTTCCCGACGCACCGCCCGTTCCCGCCGCTGATGGACGACCCCAAGGGCGTCCTCGCGCTGCCGCCGGGGTTCAAGTACACGGTCGTCACCCACGCCGGCCAGACCAAGCTGAAGAGCGGCCAGCCGACCCCGGCCCTGCACGACGGCACCGCGGCCTTCGACGCCGGCAAGAACTACACGCTGATCCAGAATCACGAGATCGGCGGCAACGACCCGCTGGGCGTGCCCCAGATCCCGGGCACCGTCTACGACTCCGGCGTCGGCTCGGCCGGCGGCTGTACGGTCATCTCCGTCGACAAGAACGGCAAGAACCTCGGCGAGTGGGTCGGCATCTCCGGCACCCTCACCAACTGCGCCGGCGGCCCGACCCCGTGGGGCACCTGGCTGACCTGCGAGGAGACCGAGAGCAAGGCCAACGGCACCACCCGGCTCAAGGACCACGGCTACGTCTTCGAGGTCTGGGGCGACGGCAAGACCGCCAACCCGATCCCGCTGAAGGCCCTCGGCCGCAACGCCCACGAGGCCGTCGCGATCGACCGGGACAAGGCCCACATCTACCTGTCCGAGGACGCTTCCGGCCCCAACGGTCTCTTCTACCGCTGGCGGGCGCCGTCCGGTTACCGGCTCGGCTCGAAGAGCTACAAGGACCTCGCGAACGTCAACTTCGGCACCCTCGAGGCGATGGCCATCCTCGGTGACGACGGCAAGCCGATCCCGGACGTCGCCTACCTGACGTCGGCCCAGCTGCTCCGTCCGTTCCGGGTCGCCTGGGTCAAGGTGCCTGACCGGGACGCTGCCACGGTCTCCACCCGCAAGCAGTTCACCGACGACCAGGTCACCCGCGGCAAGAAGTTCGAGGGCGTCTGGGGCACCCACGACGGCGTGTACGTGGTCAACTCCTTCGCCAAGATGGGCACCACGGACATCCCGGCCGACGGCGTCCCGCACGAGGGCATGATCTGGTTCTACAACTACAAGGCCCAGACCATCCAGCTGGTCACCTACTTCCCCGCGAACCCCGCTGCCATGCAGGGCGCCACCGCGAAGTACGACGACTTCAACTTCGACGCTCCGGACAACGTCACCGTCACTCCGTGGGGATCGCTCATCCTCGCCGAGGACGGTCTCCAGAGCAGCCACGTGCTGAGCTCGACCCCGGGCGGCCCGACGTACGCGATCGCCCGCAACCAGCTGAACGACTCCGAGTTCACCGGCCCGACCTTCTCCGACGACGGCAAGGTGCTCTTCGTCAACCTCCAGACCCCTGGCATCACCTTCGCCATCACGGGTCCCTGGCGCGATTACCTCGGCTGAAACCAGCCGTAGTACTGGCCGGCGGAGCACCCCCGTAGTCGGGTGGTGCTCCGCCGGCCCTAGGATCACCGGCTAGTTCGGTCCCCGGTTGTCCGCCTCGTCGTCCGGTCTGCGGCCGTTGCCCGGTGGACGGTCGTCCTGGTTGCCGCCGATGACCTTCGCGGTCGGCGGGACGAAGCGGCGTACCGGCAGGCCCTTCAGTGCGCTCTGCATGGCGGTCTGCCACAGCGGTCCGGCGGTACCGGAGCCGGTCGGATCCGAGATGTCCTCGCCGTCCAGGGTGTGGCCGTACATCAGGTTCGTGTACGGCAGATTCGCATCGGCCACGACCGCGGCCGCCGCGAGGTTCGGCGCGTAGCCGGCGTACCAGACGGCGAGGTTGTCCTGGATCGTGCCGGTCTTACCGGCCAGGTCCCAGTTGCCGAAGTTCAGTCGACCACCGGTGCCACCCGGCTCCATCACCGCGCTCAGCACCCGGTTGACCCCATCAGCGACTCCTGGCGCGATGGCCTGCTTGCAGTCGATGCCGGGGGTTTCGATCGGCTTGCCTGCCTTGTCCCGCAAGGAGGTGACGAGGACCGGTCGGCAGTACTTGCCGCGGGCCGCGAAGGTCGCGTACGCGTTCGACAGCATCAAGGGCGTCACGTAGCCGACGCCCAGCGTGAACGACACCACCTGGTCCAGCGGCTCGAGCGTCTGCGCGTTGTACATCCCCAGGTCGGCCGCGATGGTCGCCGGCGCACACAGCCCGGTCCGCTGGGACAGCTGCAGGAAGTAGGTGTTGGTCGAGTAGCGGGCCGCCTCGATCAGCGTCAGGTTCCCGCTCCTGGTCGAGTTCTGCGGCCGGTAGTCCCGGTCCCGGGTGAAGCCCTTGCAGGTCCGGAACTTCTTCATACTGAGGTCGATCTGCGCTGGTGAGTTGATCCGGTAGTTCAGCGGGAGACCCTGCTGGATCGCGGCCGCGATCGTGAAGGCCTTCATCGTCGAACCGTTCTGGAACCCGCCGTACCCACCGGGATACGACTTCTCCACGTTGTAGTTGTACGCCGTCTGGTTCTTGCCGTTGCCGTACGGCTTGCTCTGCACCATCGCCTTCACCAGACCGCTGCCCGGCTCGACGATCGTGATCGCCGCGACGGCGGTGTCGGTGGGTTTGCTGTGCTGCCTGATCGAGGCCTGCGCGGAGGCCTGCAGCCGCGGGTCCAGCGAGGTTCTGACGGTCAGGCCGCCGGTCTTCAGGTAGTGGTCCCGCTCCTTGGCGGTCCGGCCCAGCGCCGGGTTGTCCAGCAGCTTCGAGACGACGTAATCGCAGTAGAAGGGATACCGCGAACTGGCGCAGCCGTTGGGCACCTTCTGGACTCTGGCCAGGTCGATCACCGGGGTCTTCAGGGCGGCGTTCGCCTGCCCCGGGGAGATGATGCTCAGTTCGAGCATCCGCCGGATCACGACATCGCGCCGGGCCTTGGCGCGTGGCAGGTCGTTCGTCGGGTCGTAGCCGGTCGGGTTCTTCACCAGCCCGGCCAGCAGCGCGGCCTGCGGCAGCGTGAGGTTCTTGGCCGTGGTCCGGAAGTAGTGCTGAGCAGCAGCCTGTACGCCGTACGCGCCGTCGCCGAAGTTCACCAGATTCAGGTACCGCTCCAGAATCTGGTCCTTCGAGAACTCGCCCTCGACCGCGATCGCGTAGCGCAACTCGGCCAGCTTGCGCTCGTACGTCACCGCCGTCGCCCGCTGGCGTTCCTCGGCGGTCTTGGCCTTCTCGACCAGACTCAGCTTCACGTACTGCTGGGTGATGCTGGATCCACCCTGCTCGACCACGCCCTCCGACTGGTTGCGCAGCATCGCCCGCAATGTGCCCTTCGCGTCCAGGGCGCCGTGCTGGTAGAACCGCGAGTCCTCGATCGCCACCAGCGCCTTGCGCATGATCGGGCTGATCTGGGCCAGTGCCACCGGCACCCGGTTCTGTTCGAACAGGGTGGCGATCAGGCTGCCGTCCGCCGCGAGGATCCGGCTTCTGACGGCCAGCGGCTCGGTGTCGAGCTCACGCGGCAGGCTCTGCACCGACTGCGCGACCTCCTCGGTCCCGAGTCCGGCGAAGCCGGCGAACGGAATCGCCAGCCCGGCCGCCAGCGCACCGGCGAGCACGCTCACGCCGATGAACTTGATCAACGACTGAACTCCGCTGCGAACACCCCGGTCTGCCGCGGGCACCTCTCCAGGCTAAGTCCGTTCCCCGGTCACCGATACCCGCTGTAACCACTCTGTGAGCTCGGACTTCGAGGCCGGGGTCATGCTCGCTAGTTGACGAGCAAGGTGGGAGGCTACCCACCGACGCCCGTACGCCGGGCTTCGTCCGTGTCGACGTCGTCGGAGGTAGAAACACCCGTGTTCTCGCGCATTGCCATCGTCAACCGGGGTGAGGCCGCGATGCGGCTCATCCACGCCGTCCGCGACCTCAACGCAGCAGCGGGGCCCGGCGGGCAGCGAATCGAGACGGTGGCGCTGCACACGGAGGGTGAGCGGCGGGCCATGTTCGTGCGGGAGGCGGACCTCGCCTACGACCTAGGCCCCGCGGTGAACCGGCCGTACCTCGACTACGCAGTGCTAGAGAAGGCCCTGACGGAAACGAAGGCCGACGCCGCCTGGGTCGGCTGGGGATTCGTCGCTGAGGACCCGAACTTCGCCGAGCTGTGCGCGCGGATCGGGGTGACCTTCATCGGCCCCAGCCCCGAGGCGATGCGGAAACTCGGCGACAAGATCGGCTCCAAGCTGATCGCCGAGGAGGTCGGCGTACCGGTCGCTCCGTGGAGTCGCGGCGGGGTCGACACCCTCGAGGACGCGAAGGCGGCGGCCGCGAAGATCGGCTACCCCTTGATGCTCAAGGCAACGGCCGGTGGCGGCGGGCGCGGGATCCGGATGGTCGCCTCCGACGCCGACCTCACCGACGCCTACCAGCGGACCCGCGCGGAAGCCGAGCGCGCCTTCGGCTCCGGCGTCGTCTTCCTCGAACGGCTCGTCACCGGCGCCCGGCACGTCGAGGTCCAGGTCATCGCCGACGGGCAGGGCACCGCGTGGGCGATCGGCGTGCGCGACTGCTCGGTCCAGCGCCGCAACCAGAAGGTGATCGAGGAGTCGGCGTCGCCGGTCCTGGACGCCGGGCAGGTCGAGGAGCTCAAAGCCAGCGCCGAGCGGCTCGCCGTCGCCGTGGACTACGCCGGGGCGGGCACTGTCGAGTTCCTGTACCACCCGGGCGAGCGGTTCTTCGCCTTCCTCGAGGTGAACACCCGGCTCCAGGTCGAGCACCCGATCACCGAAGTGACGACCGGGACGGACCTGGTCAAGCTCCAGCTCCACGTGGCCGCCGGCGGCCGGCTCGAGGGAGACAAGCCTGTCGAGATCGGCCACGCCGTCGAAGCCCGCCTGAACGCCGAGGACCCGGACCGCGACTTCGCCCCGTCACCGGGACGCATCGCCCTGCTCGACCTGCCGTCCGGCCCGGGCATCCGGGTCGACACGGGGGTCGGCGAGACCGACTCGATCCCGGCCGACTTCGACTCGATGATCGCCAAGATCATCGCCGTCGGCCGCGACCGCGACGAGGCGCTCGCGCGGCTGCGCCGGGCCCTGACCGAGACGACAGTCGTGATCGAGGGCGGCTCGACGAACAAGAGCTTCGTGCTCGACCTGCTCGACTCGCCGGAGGTGGTGGACGGCAGCGCCGACACCGGGTGGATCGACCGGGTCCGGACCCAGGGCCGGCTCGTCGCCCACCGGCACTCAGGCGTCGCGCTGGTTGCCGCGGGCATCGAGGAGTACGAGACGGAGGAGGCCGTCGAGCGAACCCGTCTGATCGATTCCGCGCGCGGCGGTCGTCCCCAGGTGCAGCACCGCACCGGCCGGGCAGTCGACCTCAAGCTGCGCGGAACGGCGTACAAGGTGACCGTCTCGCGGATCGGGTCGCACCGGTTCCGCGTCGTCATCGCCACGGGCGCGACCGAGCAGACCATCGATGCGGAGATCGACCGCATCGATAGGTACAAGAGCCGCATCACCATCGGGGGCCGCACGCACCGCCTCGTCACCGCGACCCACGGAGCCGTCCAGCTCGTCGAGGTCGACGGCGTCACCCACCGCGTCAGCCTCGACGAAGGCGGCGTACTCCGCTCGCTGTCGCCGGCCCTCGTCGTGGCGACCCCGGCCGCGGTCGGCGACGAGATCGCGGCCGGTGCGCCCGTCCTCGTCCTCGAGTCGATGAAGATGGAGACGGTGCTGTCCGCGCCGTTCGCCGGCCGGGTCAAGGAGCTGCTCGTCTCGATCGGCAGCCAGGTCGAGACCGGCGCCCCGCTGCTCCGCCTCGAACCCGTCGGCGATGGCGAGGAGGAGACCGCCGCCTCCGGGGAGGCCGTCGACCTCGACCTCCCGAACGGCGGTTCGCTTCCGCTGGACCCCGCGGCCCGGGCGGATCGGCGTCGCGGCGACCTGTCCGCGATGCTGCTCGGCTACGACGTCGACCCGCGGGACGAGGGCCGCACCCTCGCGGCGTACCTGGAGGAGCGGGACGGGCTGGTCGCCGAGGGAGACTCGCCGCTCCAGGCCGAGCTGCGACTCCTCGAGGCGTTCGGCGACTTCGCCGAGCTGTCGCGCAACCGTCCGGCGGGTGAGGACCTGCACCTGGAGACCCGGGTGCACAGCCCGCGCGAGCACTTCCACACCTATCTCCAGAGCTTCGACCCCGAGCGGGCCGCACTCCCCCAGGACTTCCGCGCCAAGCTAGGCCGCGTACTACGTCACTACGGCGTCACCGACCTCGACCGGACACCCGAGCTCGAGCAAGCCGTCTTCCGGGTGTTCCTTGCCCAGCAACGATCGGCGCCCGAGGTCCAACTCGTCACCGCGCTGCTCCAGAGATGGCTTACCGAGCCGGCTCCCGGATCGCCACTCGACGGGACCGCCCGCGACGTCCTCGACCGTGTCATCACGGCGACGCAGCTGCGGTTCCCCATCGTCGGCGACCTCGCGCGCAGCGTCCGGTTCAGCTGGTTCGACCAGCCACTCGTGGACGCGGAGCGGGAAAGCGTCCTCGGCGGTGTCCGGGACGAGCTCGCCGTCATCACCCAACTGCCGGCCGGTCCCGACCGCGACGCCCGGATCGACGCGCTCGCCGCCATCCCCGAGCAGATCGTCCGGTTCCTCGCCGAGCGGATCGTCGGCGCCGAACTCCCGGCCGACGAGCCGATGCTCGCCGTCCTGATCAAGCGCCACTACCGCGAGCACCTCCTCCGCGACCTGCGCGAGGAGGGCCTGGTCGGGCGACCGTTCGCCGTCGCCGACTACACCCTCGACGACCGGCCCACCCATCTCGTGACGACGATCGGCCGGGTCGACGAGCTGACCCCGGACAGCGGGCTGGTCGAGACCATCACCGCCGGGCTCGCGAGCGCACCGGAGGGCCACCAGGGCGTCGTCGACCTGTACCTCGCGTGGCCCGCACTCCCCGAGTCCCCGGAGGAGGCGTCGGCCTATCTGTCGGACCGGCTCGCCGGTCTCGCCTTCGCCCACGACGTACGCCGCGTCGCGGTGGCCGTGTGCCCCGGCGGGGATCGCCCGGTCGGGTACTTCACCTTCCGGCCACAGCCCGACCAGACGATGGCCGAGGACTCCCTCGTCCGCGGCGTGCACCCGATGGTGGGCCGACGGCTCAACCTGTGGCGGTTGCGCGAGTTCGACGTGACGCGGCTCGAGGCACCCGAGGACGTGCTCCTGTACCGGTGCGTCGCCCCGGGCAACGAATCCGACCAGCGGCTCGTGGCCCTCGCACAGATCCGTCAGCTCGCCGTCGTCCGTGACGAGGACGGCCGGGTCGTCGGGCTGCCCCACGCCGAGCGGGCGATCGCGAACTGCCTGGAGGCGATCCGCCGGGCCCGGACCGCGAGCGGCGCTGCGGGTGCCCGGCTCGACATGAACTACGTGTGGGTCCACATCTGGCCGGCCATCGAAGCAGAGGTCGAGCAGCTGACCTCTCTCAAGGCCAACATCGCCCCGGTGACGGCAGGAGCCGGGATCGAGGAGGTCCTGGTCGAGGGAACCATCGCCCTCCCCAACGGCGAAGCGGTCCCGATGGCCGCCCGGTTCTACTACCAGCCGGGCTCAGGGGTCGTGTCCTCGCTCGAGGGTCCTCCGACGGAGAACCTCAAGCCGCTCGACGACTACGCCCAGAAGGTCGTGCTGGCCCGGCGCCGCGGGGTCGTCTACCCGTACGAGTTGCAGGCGATGATCGCGGGCCGCGGTGGCACCGCAACGGAGTACGACCTCGACGACGGCGGCAAGCTCGTGCCCGCCAACCGGCCGTACGGCGAGAACAAGGCGGGCATCATCGCGGGCGTCATCTCGACGCCGACCGAGCGCTACCCCGAGGGTGTGCAGCGGGTCCTGCTCTGTGGTGACCCCCTCCGCGCGCTGGGCGCCGTGTCGGAGGCGGAGTGCTCCCGGATCATCGCCGCACTCGACCTCGCGGAGTCGATGGACGTTCCGCTGGAGTGGTTCGCGGTCTCCGCGGGCGCCCGGATCTCGATGGACTCCGGCACCGAGAACATGGACTGGGTCGCGAAGGCGCTGAAGCGGATCGTCGAGTTCACCCAGGCCGGCGGTGAGATCAACATCGTTGTCGCCGGCATCAATGTCGGCGCCCAGCCGTACTGGAACGCCGAGGCGACGATGCTGATGCACACCAAGGGCATCCTGGTGATGACCCCGGACAGCGCGATGGTCCTGACCGGCAAGCAGTCGCTCGACTTCTCCGGTGGCGTCTCCGCCGAGGACAACTTCGGGATCGGCGGCTACGACCGGGTGATGGGCCCGAACGGACAGGCGCAGTACTGGGCGCCCAACCTGGCCGGTGCGATCGGCATCCTGATGACGCACTACGACCACACGTACGTCGCATCGGGCGAGGCCGGACCGCGTCGCGCGACGACGAGCGACCCGTTCGACCGCGACGTCACGACTTACCCCCACGATCCGGTCGATTCGGGGTTCACGACGGTCGGCGACATCTTCTCCGCCGAGACCAACCCCGACCGGAAGAAGGCGTTCGACATCCGCACGGTGATGGCGGCCGTCGCCGACCAGGACCACGCGACCCTCGAGCGGTGGTCCGGGATGGCCGACTCCGAGACGTCGGTCGTGTACGACGCCCACATCGGCGGGATCCCCGTCGGCCTGATCGGCATCGAGTCGAAGTCCGTCGCGCGGCGCGGGTTCCCTCCCACCGACGGGCCGGACCTGTACACGGCCGGAACGCTCTTCCCGAAGTCGTCGAAGAAGACCGCCCGGGCGATCAACGCCGCGAGCGGGAACAGGCCGCTCGTGGTGATCGCGAACCTGTCCGGCTTCGACGGGTCGCCGGAGTCGATGCGCAACCTCCAACTCGAGTACGGCGCGGAGATCGGCCGGGCCATCGTCAACTTCGACGGCCCGATCGTGTTCTGCGTCGTGTCCCGGTACCACGGTGGCGCGTTCGTCGTCTTCTCCAAGGCGCTGAACCCGCGGATGACGGTGCTCGCGGTCGAGGGCTCGTACGCCTCGGTCATCGGTGGCGCCCCGGCGGCCGCCGTCGTCTTCACCCGGGAGGTCGACGCCCGGACCGCGAAGGATCCCCGGGTCAGCGAACTCGAGCACAAGCTCGCGGAGACGTCGGGCGCCGAACGCGCTTCCCTCGCGACCCAATTGGCCGAGACGCGGCGCGACGTCCGCAGCGAGAAGCTCGGCGAGGTCGCGACGGAGTTCGACCGCGTCCACAACATCCACCGCGCTGTCACCGTCGGTTCGGTCGACGAAGTCATCGCCGGCTCCGAACTCCGCCCGAAGATCATCACCGCCCTGGAATCCGGCCTCGGCCTCCGCTAACTCCACTACGTCCGAAGAACTGGAGAGACGTCTCGCCAGTTCTTCGGACGTAAGCGCTCAGGCCGCGGCGCGGAGGTGCTCGTCAGAGGCCTCGGGCTCGGCCGTGGGCCGGAGGTCGGTGGGGGTGGGCCGGGCGTCGGTTGCTGCGCGTTCGCGGCGGGCCAGGAGGATGAACGGGAGGACGAGGAGCTGGAGCCCCGCGCTGATGACGTAAGACGGGCCGTAGCTCCAGGCATCGGCGGCCTTGCCGAGGGCGGGCTGGATGACCACACCACCGGCTGAACCGAGCAGGTTGTCCGACGAGAGCACGGTCGCCCGCTGCGCCGACGGAATCAGGCCGTTGAGGTACGCCTGCCGCACCGGCGTGGCAGCGGCGTACATGACGGCCCAAACCGCCAGGAGCGCGAACACCAGCCAGAAGTTCGATGTCAGCCCCATCATCGCCAGCACGACCGCGCTGACAGCCGCCGTGACGAGCAGCACCGAGGTACGCCGCCTGAACACCCTTGCCACCACCGAAGCCGAGGCGCCCCCGGCGATCTGCGCCAAAGCGACCAGCCCCGCCGCCACACCAGCGACCGCGTACGAATCGCTACTGCCGTAGAGCTCGAGCAGGTAGGGCTGCGCAGCGTAGAAGCCGTAGCCGCTGACGCCCGCGGCGAAGGGAGCGGCGAGCATCAACCAGCGCACCGGCGGGTTGAGCAAACCATGATCCAGCGAGGACCGCAGGATGCCACGCATCTCCGACGTGACCGAGACCCGCGGTTTCGGCGCGAACCCGACGTCATGCATCGACCGCCAGGCCACCACGAAGGTGAGACCGAGCAACACCGCCCGAACCAGGTACGGAATGCCCAGGTTGGTCCACTGCGCCAGGAAACCACCCCCGATCGTGCCGCCCAGCATCGCGAACCCGCCCGCGACCTGCCCCTTGGCGAACGCCGCATCCAGCGAGCCGGTGTACCCGGTCGCGTTCAGACCGTCCACTAACCACGCCTCGGTAGCACCGCTGAAGAACGTGAACCCGAGACCGAGCAGGATCGAGGCCACCGCCCACGCGGCAAACGGCGCGTGCGCCTGCCACAGCAGCAGATAGAGCAAGGTCGATCCGACCAACGTGCCCGCTCCCAGCAGGTACGACGTACGCCGCCCGACCGTGTCCGCCACGACACCTGTCGGCACCTCGAACAGCACGATCCCCACGGTGAAGAACGCATTCGCCGCGAACGCCTCACCGATACTCAGTCCGGCGTCGAGCAGGAACAGCGTGTTGATCCCCCAGATCATCGACGACGCGCTCGTCGCCACCACGACCAGCGTCACGTACGTCCGCAAAACCTGATCCGCCGCCGACCTCATCCCGCACCTCCTCCGTAGCAAGCACCCGATCCGTGCTGTCACCTGCTACGTCGGAGCAACCTCCAACTTCTCGACCTATGGCAGCAACACGGCTGCGGCCTCGGGAATACCGGCTTCCAGGTCGCGGTGCGCCTGGCCCGCTTGGGACAGAGGGTAAGTGCGGATCTGGCGGGTGCCGAACACGCCATCGCGCCAAGCCTGGAACAGTTCCGTACTCGCGGTCAGGAGGGTGGCCTGGTCAGGGAGGTGGTCACCGGTGCTTGACCTGGTGATCCGGATCTTCCGGCTCGTCAGGGCGGCGGTGTCGACGTCTGGTTCACCTGAGGCCGTACCGATCAGGTCGACGGTTCCACCGTCCCGCAAGGCCGCTACCGCTTCGGCGAAAGTCGCACGGCCGACAAGGTCGTACAGAACATCCGCGCCGTCTCCAACCGCTTCCGCCAGTTGACCGGTGCCCGCCACGACGACGTGCTTCAAGCCGAGGGCTCTGGCCGCCTCGACACGACTCTCGCCGGCGACTGGGGTGATGACCGTTGCGCCGAGATGTTGTGCCCAGGTCGCGAGAAGCGAACCCACTCCCCCGGTCGCGCCGGTGACCACGATCAGGTCGCCGGGCCGCACGGCATGCACCCGATGAAGGCGACCCCACGCCGTCAGGCCGTTCGCCAGCAAGGACGCCGCAGCTGTCGAGGAGAGGTCGTCCGGCAGCGGTATCGCGTCCGTTGCCGAGAGCAACCTGACTTCGGCGTACGCGCCAAGGGCGAAGTAGTACCCGATCCGATCGCCGACCTTTGGCGAATCCACGCCAGGTCCGACCGCCTCGACAACACCGGCGCCTTCGCCACCGATCACGGCCGGGTACGACGGCAGCGGGAAACGTCCACTACGGAAGTAGGTGTCGACGTAGTTCACGCCGATGGCCTCCTGCCGGATCCGGAGCTGTCCGGCGGCAGGCTCCCCTACCGTCTCTGATTCGTACCGCAGGACATCGGGTCCGCCGGCCTCGTACAGACGCACGACAGCACTCACAGTCAGCCGCCGAACCGGGGAACGGCGCCCAGTTGCTGGAGGAGGTCGAGCAGCGTGGCCACACCCCAGTGGTCGGTGATCTTCCCGTCGACGACCCGCATCACGTCCACCGTGTAGAAGCTGACCTTCTTTCCGGTTGGCGCGATGCCGAGGAACTCGCCCTGGTGCGTCCCGTGGTACGTCTTGTAGGTGGTGACGAGGTCGTCGGCGGCAACCTGCCAGTGGATCTCGGGGGTGAAGTCCGGGAACGATTCCCGGATCGCCACGTACAGCCCCTTGACGCCGGCCTTGTCGTTCCCGGCGCCCGGCTGCGGGGTGTGGTCGACAGCCTGGTCCGACCAGAGTTCGTCGAAGGCGTCCCAGTCCCCCTTGCCCTGAACCTCTTCGGTGTTACGGCGTACGACGGCGATGGCCGCGTCGCCGACGGTGCTGTTGCCCATAGCCAACTCCTGGTCGTGGTGGTCCGGTTAAGATCCGAACATACTTGTTTGTACCTGCAACTACAATATAGTTGCTTGTGCCGACACATAAATCGACTCCGGGAGTCCTTGATGTCCACGACCCTTCCCCAGGGCGCCGTACCGGACTGCCCGCCGCAGACCGACCAGCCATCGACCAGGGACTGGCTCGCCGTGGCCTCGCTCGCCCTGGTGGCGTTCGTGATCGTGACGAGCGAGTTCATCCCGGTGGGACTGCTCCCCGACATCACCGACTCGCTGCACGTCTCCCTCGGCCTGGGCGGGTTGATGGTGCTGGTCCCTGCCCTGACCGCCGCGATCTCGGCGCCGCTGCTCTATCTGGGCGCCCGCAACTTCAACCGCCGATGGTTGATCGCCGTACTCGGTGGCCTGGTGGTGATCTCCAACGTCATCCCGCCCTTCGCCTCCAGCCTCACCGAGATCCTGCTGGCCCGCATCCTGCTCGGGATCGCGATCGCGGGCTTCTGGACGGTCGTACCGCCGCTGGGCCCCAGACTGGTCGGCGAGCGGCTGGGCACCCGGGCGATGTCGATCGTCATCGCCGGTGTCTCGGCCGGCACAGTCGTCGGTCTGCCGGCCGGTCAGTTCCTCGGCAATGCGGTGGGCTGGCGGACCACCTTCGCGGTCGCGGCCGCGGTCAGCGCAGTGGTCGTGATCGCGCAGCTCGTCTTCCTGCCGGACATCCGCCCCGAGGCCGCGACCCACGGTCGCGATCTCGGCCGGGTCTTCCGCAGCCGGCGGGCCCGGACCGGGGTCGCCGTCATCACGATCGCGTTCATCGGCCAGTTCGCCGCCTCGACGTACCTGACACCGTTCCTGGAGGACTTCTCTCACCTGAGCAGCGGCTCCGTCAGCATCGTCTTCCTCCTGTACGGCGTCGGCGGCATCCTCGGCACCCTGATCGGCGGTCCCCTGGTCGGGCGGAACGTGACCGGCAGCCTGGTCATTGCCAGCGGCATCGTCGGTGTCATCGTCCTGGCTCTGCCCGTCCTTCACCCGGTGCCGGTGGTGGTCGCCGCCTTGATCGTGAGCTGGGGTCTGGTCTGGGGAGTGATACCGCTCGCGGCTCAGGTCTGGCTGCTGCGAGCCGTCCCCGACGGTCAGGAGGCAGCTGCGTCGATCGCCGTCTCGACCATGCAGCTCTCGATCGCGGCCGGCTCGGCCCTCGGCGGTCTACTGGTCGACTCGACCAGCCTGCGCACGGTGTTCATCACCGGCGGTGCGGTCCTGATCCTGTCCGCTCTCGTCGCCACGACCGGAACCGGTCGCCGTCAAATCGCCCGCTAGTCAGGAGGAAACGCGTGCAGCGCGACGGACGGGTGGGCCGATCTCCGCAGCGGCGATGCCGGCGATCGCGTCGGCGAAGGCGAGCAGGTCGAGGTCACCGAGATGATCCATCACATGACGGCGAACGCCTTCGAGATGGGTCGGCCACGCCTCCTTGAGGCGAGTAAGGCCGGTCGGTGTCAGCGTGGCGATCTGGCCGCGGCCGTCCTCCGGCGCCCGGGTCCGGTCCACCAGCCCCTGCCTGGCCAGGCGGTCGACCGCGCGGGTCAGACCGCTGCCACTCATCGACACATGGTTGGCGAGCTCGCTCATCCGCAGCGAACGGTTCGGCGCCTCGGACAGGTTCATCAGGATCGAGTACTCCGCGAGGTTCAGGCCGTGCGCCTCGAGCAGTTCCCCGTCCAGTACCCGCGGGATGACCAGGACCGCACGCGCCAGCGCACGCCAGGCCGCTTCCTCGTCGGGGGTCAGTGGGACAGGACGCTTCTTCGGCACCCACCCAATCTACTTGCTTGACTCTGCAAGTTCAAAGAGTTCGCCGGCTCAGACAGTGTCTTTGCGGTCGGCGAAGCGTGGGATGGTGTCGGACCTGGTGGGGCTGACCAGGCCGGCCTCGTAGGCGACGATGACGGCCTGGACGCGGTCGCGGAGTCCGAGTTTGGCGAGGATGCGGGCGACGTGGGTCTTGACCGTCGCTTCGGACAGCTGAAGGTGGGCGGCGAGTTCGGCGTTGCTCAGGCCTTGAGCCAGCAGACGCAGTACTTCGAGTTCGCGCGGGGTCAGTGTGGACAGATCCCGATGGATCGCGGCCGAGTCGGTATCACGCCGACCGAACCGTTCGACCAGCCGGCGGGTGATGGCCGGTGCCAGCAGGGCGTCGCCGGCTCGGACCATCCTGACAGCGGCGACCAGGTGTTCGGGCGTGACGTCCTTGAGCAGGAAGCCACTGGCACCGGCGGACAGCGCGGCGTAGACGTAGTGGTCGAGATCGAACGTGGTGAGGATGATTACCCGGAGCTCGTCGTTGCCATCGGCAAGTAGGCGCCGGGTCGCCTCCAGCCCGTCCATCTCCGGCATCCGGATGTCCATCAGCACCACATCAGGTCGGGTACGGCGTACCGCCTCGATGGCCGCGGCGCCGTCCGCCACCTCGGCGACCACCTCGATGCCGTCGGCAGTCAGGATCATCCGGAAGCCGGCGCGGACCAGCGCCTGGTCGTCGGCGACCACCACCCGCAGTGTCACTGTGCCTCCAGAGGAATCAATGCGGTGACGCGGTAGCCACCGCTGACACGAGGCCCAGTGGTCAACGTCCCGCCGTACAGGGCAAGGCGTTCTCGTAGGCCGACCAGTCCGTGGCGATTGCCGGTGGCGGCCGACGGGGTCGGCGTACCACCGGTGTCGGTGACCTCGACCCGGAGCTCGTCGGTGCCGTAGTCGACCGACACCGTCGCGGTCGCGCCGCCGGCGTGCTTCACCGTGTTCGTCAGCGCCTCCTGCACCACCCGGTACGCCGTCAGTTCGATCCCGGACGACAGTGGACGTGGCTGCCCGACAGTGGACAACTCAACCGGTACTCCGATGTCGCGCACCCGTTGCACCAGAGCCTCCAGCCGATCGAGTCCAGGCTGTGGCGCCAGGTCGCTCGTGGTCGCCGGGTCGCCCTCGTCGCTGTCCATCGTGAGCAGGCCCATCACGTGACGCAGCTCGGTCATCGCGGCCCGCCCGCCGGCCTCGACCGCGAGGAGCGCATCCCGGGCCTCGTCCGGGCTGGCGTCCATCACTTTGCGGGCGGCGCCGGCCTGGATGACCATCACGCTGACGTTGTGAGTGACGACGTCGTGCAGCTCGCGCGCGATCCGGGCGCGTTCGTAGGCGGCGGCTCGTCGTAGCGCGTCGGCCTGTTCGCGTTCCAGGGTGGACAATCGCTCGCGGCCCTCGTCAGCGTTGCGTTTCCATCGTCGTAGCCCGTCGGCCGCGACAGCGATCGGGACCAGGATGAGGAAGGGGACGGAACCGTCCGGGACCGTGGGCACGGCAGGTTCCTGGAGCTGGGAGTACAGCAGTGCCGCAAGCGGGAGACTCGCCAGCGCAGGCACGCGGTACGGGCTGTAGACGGCGGCGGTGTAGGCGGCGATGACGCACACATAGAAGGAAAGCCTCAGCGCCGGGTTGGATTCGGATAGCCAAGGCGCGATGCAAAGCACGATCCACAGGACCGCCAGCGGATACCGGCGGCGCAGTACCAGCGGCAGTACGACGAACAGCAACAGGACTGCCGCGGCACCTCTGTCGTGATCGATCGGGAGAAACGGCTCAGTGAACACGCCGGGCGGGATGGGCTGCCCGGGGAGAAAGATGCGGTCCGGGGCCGGCTGATCGTCGTTGCTGCCGGACAAGATCGCCGCGAGGCCGAGGCCGAGCGCTACCAGGACGTCGAAGAGCTGGCCGCGCCGCGAGAGCCGCGGCAGCTCACCAGTCGGGCGCAGCAGCAGCCTGACTCCGGCCCGCAGCCGGTCGGCCACCGCCATCTTCGTCACCCGGTCATTGTCGCCGACCCGGCGCCCGATGGCGTCCACCTCGCTGATCACGAGGCCTACATCGCTCGACTACATCGCAGGGATGACCAGGGATGACATCGCCTATTTCTTGGCACCTGTCGTCACGGTGGCCTCCACCGAGTACCCGCCCCAGGTGCCGTCCGGCAGCATCGCCCGGATCCGCACCCGGTGTTTGACGCCGGCGTCCCGCCCCACGTAGAAGCTGTACGTCGCCTTGCCGCTCGGCGCGGTGGTACCCCAGACCAGCGAGGTCGTCACTTTCGCGTCCAGGAGGATCTGGTACTCCGTGATCACCCCGTCGACGGGCGGTGGAGTCCAGGAGAGATCGAGGTAGTACGCCCCGTCGTCGCCGAGGTGCGTGGTGGCGCGGAAGTCGGTCGGCGCAGTGCCTTTTCCGTCGTCCGAGCCTGCTGCGGTGGTGAGCCGGACCGCGCTGCTCGGAGGTGAGACGTTGTCCGCCGCATCGCGCGCCTTCACCGTGAAGGAGTAGCTGGTGCCGGCCCGCAGCCCGGTCACTACGGTCGCGGTCAGCCCGCCGCCCACACTGTGGATCTTCGAGTCGCCCTGATAGATGTCGTACGAGGCGACACCCCGGTCGTCCGTCGACTTCTGCCAGGACAACTGGACCGACCCGCTCCCGACGGTCCTTCCGTTCGCTCGGCCAGGGCTGGTCGGCGCCTGGTCATCGGCCGCGACCGCCGCCGGCGTGGTGGCACTGACCTGTTCGCTGGGCAGTCCGGGAGCGCCGTCAGCGTCCAGGGCGCGGACCGTGAAGGTGTACGTCGTGGACGGCTCGAGCCTGGTGATGTCCACCATGTGCTCGGCCGCCGGCACCTCCTTGACCTTGGTCCCGTCGCGGTAGACCACGTACTGGGTGGCCGCCGGATCGCCTGAAGCCAGGTTCCACATCACGTGCACGCTGGTCGCGCTGCCTGCCACGGCGGTGACACCCATTGGTGCCGGCGGCAACTGTCTGCCCTGGTCGTCGCGCTGTCCGTCCGACCCGCAGGACGTCAGGACGAGCAGCAAGCCGCAGATCAGCCCGTGGGGAACGCCTCGCACGGTCTTCCTTCCCTCGACGGAACTGGTCTGGACCTATGAGACACCGCTGGTGCGTCCACAGCAAGAGGTCGGTGACTGTTCGTCGGCTCATGGTGGCGGTACGTAGTGCTGATCACGAGGCCTGCATCGCACGACTACATCGCAGGGATGACACCGGCCGGGCTCATCCGGACGCGGTACGGCAAATGCCTCCGGCGGCCGACGCGCCCACTCCCGCAACGGACCTAGCGTCGGGCCGACGGCAGCGGACGAACCCGAAGGAGCACCACCATGACCGAGCCACTGATCGCGCCCTTGATCGAGCCCTTGATCGAGCTCAGCGCCGTGTGCCGCCGGTACGACGAGGGTCCGCCGGCACTCGACAACGTCTCCCTGACGATCACCGCCGGGGAGGCAGTCGCGATCCTCGGGCCGTCCGGCAGCGGCAAGTCCACGTTGCTGAATCTGGTCGCCGGACTGGACCGGCCGAGCAACGGCACGGTCACCGTGGACGGGGTCCGGGTCGACGAACTGGGTGAAGCAGGGTCGGCCCGGTACCGGCGGGCGAAGATCGGCATGGTGTTCCAGTTCTTCAATCTCCTCGACGATCTGACCGTCGCCGACAACGTCGTACTGCCTGCGCAGCTGGCCGGGATGGCCCGGGGCACCGCGCAACGCCGCGCGACGGAGTTGCTCGGAGTCCTCGGGGTCGACCGGCACGCCGACGCGTATCCAGGCCGATTGTCCGGGGGTGAGCGCCAGCGCGTTGCTGTTGCCAGAGCCCTGATGAATCGGCCGGCGCTGCTGCTGGCCGATGAACCGACAGGCGCGCTGGACACCGCATCCGGCGAAGACGTCCAGCAGTTGCTCAATGAACTGCACGCCGACGGCCAGACGATCGTCCTGGTCACTCACGACCTGGCGCTGGCCGAAGCTTGCGCGACCCGCACGGTTCAGCTGGTCGACGGCCGGGTCGCCGCCGATGCGGCCGTGGAGCCGGTCCGATGAGCGCGCTGGGAAAGGTGATCCGCTCGGGGGTCGGTCGCCGTCGGGTGCAGACAGTGGTGATCACGCTGGTCGTGATGATCGCGGTGACCGCGGCAGTCCTCGGTGGATCACTGATGGTGGCTTCGAGCGGACCGTTCGACCGTGCGTTCTCCCAGCAGCACGGTGCACACCTGACCGCACAGTTCGACGCGACCAAGACCACGGCCGACCAGCTGTCGGCATCCACGCAAGCCAGTGGTGTCAGCGCGGCGGCAGGCCCGTTCCCGACAGCGTCGATCAGCCCGGTCAACGACAACGGGCGGCCGATGCGGCCGATGACGGTGGTCGGGAGGGCCGATCCAGGAGGCACGGTCGACGCCGTCACGTTGTCCGAAGGACGGTGGGTGACCGGACCTGGCGAGATCGTGCTCTACAGCGACGGCCGGCTCGAGGAGGGCGGACCGCAGCCCGAAATTGGTGATGTGGTGAAGCTGCCGGACCTTCCCGGCAGCCCGGCCTTGACCGTCGTCGGTCTGGCCCGTTCGATCAGCGAGACCGCCGGCGGGTGGGTGGCGCCCGAGCAGATCGCGGCGCTGACCGCACCAGGCACGGCCAGTGGCTACCAGATGCTCTACCGCTTCACCAAGGCCGACACCACCGAGGAGCTCGACGCCGGCCGCGCCGCCGTACAGGAGAGCGTTCCCGTTGGAGCGTTGACTGCGACAAGGTCATGGCTCACTACCCGGACGGACAGCATCGGGAACACCGCGCTTCTGGTGCCCTTCCTGATCGCGTTCGGAGTGCTGGGCGTGCTGATGGCGATCCTCATCGTGGGCAATGTGATCGCCGGCGCAGTGAGTACAGGAACGCGGCGGATCGGCATCCTCAAGGCCCTCGGGTTCACCCCGAACCAGGTGGTGCGGGCCTACACGCTGCAGGCGCTGATCCCCGCAGTGACCGGTGCCGCCCTCGGCGTCGTCGCCGGCAACCTGCTGACGATCCCGGTGCTGGCGCAGACCAACACGCTCTACGGCACGAACGACTCCGGCGTAGCTCCCTGGGTCGACGCCGTCGTGGTCGCCGGTGCCCTCGCCCTGGTGGCGGTGACCGCCTGGGCGGCCGCGTCCCGGGCGGGGCGGTTGCGCACAGTGGATGCGCTCGCCGTCGGGCGTACGCCGCGACCCGGACGTGGCCACTGGGCTGCCAGGCTGACCGGTCGACTGCCGCTGCCACGACCTGTGACGCTCGGTCTCGCCCATCCGTTCGCCCACCCCTTCCGGTCAGCGACGATGGTCGCGGCGATCGCGTTCGGCGCCGCCGCGGCGACCTTCGCCGTCGGACTGGGCACTTCGCTGAACCAGGTCCAGGCCACCCAGCGGCACGCGGACGTCGTCATCCTCCCGGGTCCGCCTGCGGCCGGACCACCGCCAGGCAGCGGTCCCCGCATGATCACCAGTGAGGAGATGGCCGCCGCGGCACCTGACCCTGCGGCGGTCGCCAAGGCGGTCAGTGCCCAAGCCGGAACCAGCAGCTACAGCGGCCTCGCCCAGACCGAAGTGACTGTCGCCGGAATCGCCGACCGTGTCGAGGTGATCGGCTTCACCGGCAACGGCTCGTCCCAGGGCTATCAGCTGGTCTCCGGCAACTGGTTCACCCAGCCTGGCGAGATCTTGGTGGCGACCCCGTTCCTTACCGCTAGCAACACCAAGGTCGGGGACACCATCGTCCTGACCGATCAGGGCCGGCAGGTCACCGTGCGGATCGTCGGCGAGGTCTTCAACACCGAGAACCGCGGACTGCAGGTCCTCACCGACCTGGCGACGCTCGCGACCGCCGAACCCGACCTGCGGCCGATGGAATACAACATCACCCTGAAGCCCGGCACCGATACAGCTGCCTACGTCAAGGCCCTGAACACCGCGCTGGCGCCGACTGCGTCCGACACGAATCTCGCGGCGATAGCGCAGCCCGCCGAGACCGAGACCGAACCGTTCATCGTCATCATCAACGCGCTGACCGCCCTGCTCACGCTGCTGCTCATCACCGTGGCCGCTCTCGGCGTACTCAACCTGGTCGTCCTGGAGACCCGCGAACGGGTCCACGATCTCGGCGTCCACAAGGCACTCGGCATGACCCCGAAGCAGACCACGGCGATGGTTATCGCCTCGGTCGTCGTCACCGGCCTGGTCGGCGGCGCGATCGGCGCTCCGGTCGGAGTCCTCTTGCAGAGAATGACCGTCGGCGACATGGGCCACACCGCCGGTTTCGACCTGCCAGCCTCGGTCATCGACATCTACAGCACCACCGAGCTGATCCTGTTCGCGGCCGGTGGTCTGCTCATCGCCATCACCGGCTCCCTCCTCCCCGCCGGCTGGGCAGCCCGAACCCGCACCGCCACCGCCCTCCGCACCGAATAGGCGTCAGGCGTTGACCGGGTGGGCGGAGGGCGGGATCCTCGTCTCACATCGCGCTCCGGGGGGACGACATGGGGCAACGCAGTCCGTTGGTGACGCTTGCGGCCGCAGCCGCGGGTCTCGTCGTGCTGCTCGTCGTCAACAGCACCCAAACGACCGGCGGCACCGCTCCCCCGGCCAGCGCTGCGACCACACCGCCCGCCTCCACCGCACCGGCCTCCACCGCACCAGCTACGACCCCGCCGACCAGTACTCCGCCCTCGCCGCCGCCGGCTTCGACTGCCACGGTCACGCCGGCCGTCTACGCGGGTCGCACCAAGGGCAGGGAAGCGACGGTGGCGGTTGCAGTGAAGGGCGGTCGCGCTGTTGCTTATGTGTGTGACGGTCGCCGGGTGGAGGCCTGGCTGACCGGCACGGTGGCTTCCGGCAAACTCACGTTGCGATCCAAGGCCGGCGACACGCTCGTCGGCACTGTCGGCGGCAACGGCGTTTCCGGCACGGTCGTCGTGCGCGGCCGCTCGCTGGCCTTCACGATCGATACAGCGGATCCGCCGGCCGGCCTCTACCGATCCCAGGGCAATAGCGCCGTGATCGGCTGGATCGTGCTGGCTGACGGTAGCCAGGTCGGCGTCGAGAACGACGGCACCCCAGGGCCGGCGCCTCGGCTCGATCCTGCCGCTCTCAGCGCGACCACCGGCGGTGTCGCGGTGACGGCCCAGTCCATCGCAGGCGACGAGACGTTCTGAGGAGGGGTATGTCGACCGTATCTGTTCCGACCGTCGGCCGGATCGCGATTCCGCTGGCGACCGGCGCCGCCGTCGCCGTCGTACTCGGGGTCTACGGCCGGATCCACGAACCAACGGGCGTCGCTGTGAACGTCGCCGGCTTCTCGAGCCCGCAGTCCGTCAAAGCGTGGCTGGCGACCGTGGCCCTCGTCCTCGCGCTGGTCCAGGTCGTTTCCGCGCTGGCGCTGTTCGGCCATCTGCGACCGCTGGCCGGGCGGCCGTGGATCGGTCCCCTGCACCGCTGGTCGGGGCGAGCCGCCGTCGCGGTCACGATCCCCGTCGTCGCGCACTGTCTCTATGCACTGGGTTTGCAGTACGACCAACCCAGAGTGCTGATCCACTCCCTGCTCGGGTGCCTCTTCTACGGGGCGTTCGCCACGAAGATGCTCACGCTCAGCCGTGATGACGCACCGAGGTGGCTGCTACCGGTGATCGGCGGCGTCGTGTTCGCCGGCCTGGTCGGATTGTGGCTGACTTCGTCCCTGTGGTTCTTCACCACCTTCGGCATCATTCGTTGAGGCACCAGGAGAAGGGAGCAGTCGGTGGATGAGCCCAGTCGCCGTACCATCCTTGCCGCCGGCGCGGCCGGGCTGGCGGCCGTCGCCGGATGCAGCACGTACGGCGAGTCGAAGGACGCCCCGGGCACGACGGCTCCGGCAGGCACCGCACTCGCCAAGACCGGCGACATCCCGGTCGGCGGCGGCGTCATCCTCGGCGATAGCCAGACCGTCATCACCCAGCCGACCGCGGGCACCTTCAAGGCGTTCACCTCGGTATGCACCCACCAGGGCTGCCAGGTCGCGAACGTTGCCGACGGCACCATCAACTGCGACTGCCACGGCAGCAAGTTCGCCATCGCCGACGGCTCAGTAGTCAAGGACCCAGCCCCGCAACCCCTAGCCCCAAAACAAATCACCGTCACCGGCGACGCGATCACCCTCACCTGACCGGCGCGGTCAGCGCACCTCGATCCGGATGCGCTTGTTGGCCTTGCCCCGGGACTCGGTCCCCGTGACCGCTACCGAGCCAATCTCGGCGGTACTGACCACATGCGTGCCGCCGTCCGCCTGCAGAGCGGTGTGCGTCCGCATCGTCAGGTGCCGGCGCTCCCAGTCGAGCTCTCCGTGCACCTCCGTCCGCGGGTCAGGCAACTGATCGCCGTCCAGCCAATGCCAGATCAGTGACCCCTCGCGCTTCACCCGGCTGACGGAAGCAACCCCGTCCGCCCACCGCAGTACGCCGAGGTCGTACGGCTGACCACCCCCGCCCGGGTAGAACGCAGTACGGCGCAACGCCACCCGCCGCTGCTCCTCGTCGACCTCGACCACCGGCGAGTCGAACTCGCGCACGTAGGCGTCGACGGCGAACAGTTCGGCATCAGCCAACCCGGCCGGCGCGCCGGCCGGGACCTTCCGTCCTGGAACGGCCATGATCCACCCTCCCACTCTGGATACCGCGGCCAAACCCACTCAGGAGCGCGGGCGGGCCTTTTCTTCCTTGAGGCGTACTTCTTCTCTGCGGACCTCCGCCTGGGTTTCGCGCTCGCGCTCCAGCCAGTCGGGGTTCTCTGCCCTGAGGTCCTCGATCTGCTCGGTGGTCAGGGCCTCGGTGATGCCGCCCCGCGCCAGACCGCTGATGGAGATCCCGAGCCTGGCCGCGATGACCGGGCGGGGGTGCGGGCCGGTGCGGCGCAGCTCCTGGAGCCACTCCGGCGGATCGGTCTGCAAGGCATTCAGCTCGTCGCGGGACACGACGCCCTCCTGGAACTCGGCCGGAGTGGCTTCGAGGTACACGCCCAGCTTCTTCGCCGCTGTCGCGGGCTTCATCGTCTGGGAAGTTTTTTGCGACGTCATGGCAGTCAGGGTAGCGAGCGGCAGCACCGCCGCCGATCACGCCCGGTAATCTGACCGCGTGACCACCTCCTTCCGGCTCGGCTATGTCCCCGGAGTCACGCCGACCAAATGGGTCCGGATCTGGCAGGAGCGGTTGCCCAGGATCCCGCTGGACCTGATCCAGGTCCCCGCCGCCGAAGCCGCCGCCCTGGTGCGCACTCGAGGCGCCGACGCCGCACTCCTGCGCCTACCGATCGACCGCACCGGCTTGCACGCGATCCCCCTGTACGCCGAGACGCCGGTGGTCGTGGTTCCCAAGGACCACCTCGTGACAGCCGCAGACGAAGTGACCACCGAGGACCTGGTCGACGAGATCATGCTGCACCCGTTGGACGACGCCCTCGATTGGCAGCGTCCACCCGGGCTCTTGGCCGACGACCGCCCCGCAACCACAGCTGACGCCATCGAACTGGTTGCCGCGGGAGTCGGCGTTCTCGTAGTACCGCAGTCACTCGCCCGCCTGTACCACCGCAAAGACCTGACCTACCGGCCACTCCTGGACGCGCCGGAGTCGAGCGTCGCGCTGTCCTGGCCAGAGGACGAGACCACCGAATTGATGGAGCAGTTCATCGGCATCGTCCGCGGCCGGACCGTCAACAGCACCCGGGGCCCCGCCACCGACAAGCCGCCGGCCAAGCCGCCCGCCAAGGCACGCTCGCGAGGTTCCGCCGGACCCCAGCCCGGCAAACGCGCAAAACCCCGCCGCCGGTCGTAGCGCGCGGCCACCCACCGCACATCACTCATGTGCCTGTTAGCAGTAACCCGGGACTCCGGTCAGCAACAGTGGTGGTCGGCCGGTGGCTGGGCTGCCGTGGGGTGGGCATCGCGGGAGGCTGAAGTTGTTGCGGAAGCGCGGCCGACCACGCGAGAGGAGCCGACGATGACCAGCAACATCGACTGCAGAGGCGCATCGTCGGGTGCGACCGTCGTCAGCCTGGTGCGGCCCCTCCTGCACGACTTCACCTACCGCACCTGCGCGGTCTGCCACTTCCCCATCCCGGCGCACCAACTCGTCGACGACGAGTACCGGCCGCGGCACGTCGCCTGTGAGCCCGCCTGGCAGGCCGCCGGCCAGGTCCGCAAGGTCGCCTGAACGCTAGAGCGCGACGCCCGCGAGGTGGTGGGCGATCCGGAGTGAGCCGGCCAGGACGGTGAGGACCGGGTTCACTCCCCCGTTGGTCACGTGCACGGAGGCATCGGCGATCCGGACGTTCTCGTGGCCCCAGACCCGGCCGTACGCATCAGTGACGGAGTGGGCCGGGTCGTCCCCCATCCGGCAAGTCCCGGCTTGGTGCTGACCGCTGCTCGCATGCTGTGAGGTCCCGGGCCCGGCGACCGCAGTACGGACTGCTCCTGCCTCGGCCAACCACAGCCTGGCCTTCTCACTCTGATGGGCCTGCGTACGGCGGTCCTCGGGGTGGATCGATCCGCTGATCATCACGACCGGATTCCCGAACCGATCGGTCACGCCGGGATCGATCCGCACCCTCGACTCCGCCGACGACACCTCCTGGATCGGCCCGACCACCCGCAACATCCGGCGGGCCTCGCGCCGCATCGCCTGCTTGCCCGCCGCACCCGCGAGAGGGATCAGGCCGGCCGAGGTCAGGTAGTCATGTGTCGCGGCCGGGGTCGGGACGAACTCGCTGGCCAGCATCCCGCCACCCACGATCCCGTCGTTGCCATGCCGGAAGTCGCAGGTCGCGATCGAGGCACCGGGACCGACCAAATCGACCACCTCGTCGTCGAACAAGCCGGTCGCGCCCGCGTAGACATGAGCCTGCAGATATCGCCCGACCTGGTCGCGGTTGTTGCCGAGCCCGTGCGGTTCGCCGTCGTGCGCACTGTTCAGGAGTAGTCGCGGTGTCTCGGTGGCGCCGGCCGCGACCACCACCTCGGCGCAGTCGATCGTCCGACGCCAGATCCGGCCGTCTTCGAGGACGGCGACCAGCGCCACCCCGGTGACCCGGCCGGTGTGATCAGTGACCAGTCGCTCGGCTGTCGTCTCGGTGGTCAGCGTGCACAGGCCAGTCGCCAACGCGGCCGGCAACGCAGTGTTGTGCGTGCCGGACTTCGCCTCGACCGGGCAGGCGAACCCTACGCATTGCCCGCACCGCACACAGCCCGATCGCCCTTGATAATCAACGGAGTTGATGAGCAGCGGCACGTCCAAGGTGCCCCAACCCAGCCGCTCGGCCGCAGCCGCCAGCCGTTGCGCCGGACCAGGGCGTGGCAACGGCGGCATCGGCAACGGGATCGAACGCGGCTCGTGCCACGGATCCACTCCACCACCGCTGACGCCGAACCGCTGCTCCGCCAGGCTGTAGTACGGCTCCAGGTCGGCGTACGAAATCGGCCAGTCGGCGAGCCCACTGCCCTCAGGTACTCCGTAGGTGCTGGCCATCGTGAAGTCACGCGGGACGAATCGCCACGCCTGAGCGCCGTACACCCGAGTGCCGCCGCCGACCGTGAACGCGTTGTTGCTCCAGCCTCCGTCCGGCGGCAGAACCAGGTGTCGCTCGCCGTCGACCACCGAGATCCGCGGCCGACCGTGGGGATCGGGGTCGGTCGGAGCGGGTAGGCCGGTGGTTGACCGCGGGTTGCGCAGGTGATCGTGGCTCAACGTTGCCGTGGACGGGTAGCGGCCAGCCTCGACCACCAACACCGACCGCCCCGACTCCGCGAGCACCTGGGCCGCAGTACCGCCGCCGGCGCCTGAGCCGACGATCACACAGTCGTACCGGTCAGCGAGAGCCGCCCGCGGCGTGATGGTCAGCTCTGTCCGGACCGGCAGCCAACTCCCGGCCGCGTCAGGTCGCCAGCCAAGCATCGTCCACGCCGGCGGTCGGTTGCCGTAGGCATCAGGCAGGTGCAGTTCACCGGCGTAGAAACCCTGCGCGAGCAGGTGGATCAGCCAAGTCCCATCAGAGTCGGCGAGCACCGCGTCGAGAGCTGGCTCGGGTCCCGCAATCTCGATCGCCCGCATCACCCGCGGCCGCCAGTCGGGCCGGTCCACGGCGAGCATCCGCTCGATGAACCCGACGGCACCGGTATCGGCCGCCGACGGAAAGTCGTCAGCAGGCACAGCCAACTCGGCCAACCGCCCGAGGATCAGACTCTGTAGTGCAGTGAACGAGGAGGCGGGCTGGTCAGCCAACGGTCGATCCCTTCGGCGGAGGTCAGGGCAGCCAGGCGACGACACCGTCGGGGATGTCGGCCTCGTCGATGGCCTGGAGGAAGGCGCGGACTGCCTGGTCCCGGGAGCGGCGGGGGTTCCAGAACAGCGCGACGTCGCGGTGGGCGGTCGGTGATTCGATCGGGCGTGAGACGAGGTCGTCGGCGCTGGTGGTGGTCATGGCCAAGGTGTTGATGACCCCGATACCGAACCCCGAGCGGACCAGGGCCGCCAGGGTGGCCGGCTGGTCGGTCACGTACGCGATGTTCGCCCGGCCCACCTCGGCTCCCAGTACGCGCCGGAGATCGAAGCCGCCGCCCTCCTCCTCGGTACCCGACGGATTGCCGATCAGCGGATTGGCCAGCAGGTCCTCGACGGACACGGCGGGTTGCGCGGCCAAGGGGTGGTCGGCCCGCAGCACAGCGACGACGGGTTCGCGCCAGATCGGACGGGTAGAGAGCTGAAACTCGCGGATCGGGGGCAGCAGCGGCCGGAATCCGACGTCGACCGTGCCGTCCAGCAGGGCGGTCTCGAGCGAGGCAGCGGTGCCTTCCATCAGGGCTGTGGTGATGCCCGGGTGCTCGGCGGTCAGGACTCGCAGGACCGACGGTAGGTAACTGGAACTGACGCTGGGATAGCTGCCGATCGCTATCTTGCCGACGGACAGATTGATCGTGTTCCGGACGACTTCTACCCCTTGGTGCAGCCGCCGCAGGGCGGCCTCGGCGTACGGGCGGAAGAGTTCGCCGGCCGGAGTCAGCGTGGTCGGCCGCGATCTGCGTTCGAAGAGCTTCGCGCCCAAGACGTGTTCCAGCGAAGCGATGTGCGCGCTGACCCGTGGCTGCGACAGGTGGAGCGCGGTGGTCGCCGCGGCGAAGCCACCCTGGTCCGCCACGGCCAGGAAACTGTGCAGCCACGCGGTCTGGATCGAGGCGGTTTCGCGCAGCAGCGCATCACTCAACTGTTCGCCGGTGAATTCATCAGCCATCAGCCCTCCGTCCCCGGGTCGCAGCCACCGGGCTGCCGTAGAGCAGGAGGCCGCAAGCGGCATCGTGGTCGCAGACAGACTAGACCTCACCGACACGGCCGACACCGGTCACCGGTCGCACGAACGCGGCGCCGATGCCTCTACGATTCGGCGAGTGACCTACGACGATCTCTCCCTCGACACCTCCAATCTGCCGGATCGGCAGCAGCGGATTCTGGTCACCATCCGGGACTGGGCGGTCAGGCACGGGTACGCGCCGAGCACCCGGCAGATCGGCGATGCCGTCGGGCTGCGGTCGTCCTCGTCGGTGTCGAAGCACCTGGCCAGTCTCGAGGAGAAGGGCTTCCTCCGCCGCGGGTCCACGGTGTCGCGCGCGATCGACGTACGGATGTTCCTGCAGGAGCCGTCGTCGCAGGAGCCGGCCGACGACTCGGTGTCCGTCCCGGTGGTCGGTGACATCGCCGCGGGAACTCCGATCTCGGCCGTCGAGCACGTCGACGACGTCCTGCAACTCCCCCGCGGTCTGACCGGCCGGGGGACCGTCTTCGGCCTGCGGGTGCGGGGCGACTCGATGATCGACGCCGCGATCTGTGACGGCGACATCGTCGTGGTCCGCCAGCAGACCGAGGCGCACTCCGGCCAGATCGTCGCCGCGATGATCGACGACGAGGCGACCGTCAAGGTCTACCCGCCGCCGAAACGGCACGTTCAACTCGAACCCCGCAACCCCGACTACGACATCATCGACGGCGACAAGGCCGTCGTCCTGGGCATCGTCGTCTCAGTACTCCGCAGCGTCTGACGACGCGTGCTTACTTCGTGAGGACGTCGACGTCACGGCCGCAGCGAGGGCACCGGGGATCCATGGGCGAGCGGCCGCCGTCGCTCGCGCAGCGGCCGCAACTCACCGCTCCGCAGGAAGCGCAGCTCCAGCCGACCGCGGCCGAGACGATGACGATGTCGGCAGGGTCGGGTCCCGACGAGTAGTTCACCGGCGCGGCACAGTTCCTGCAGTAGTCCATGTCCATCGCCGCCAGAGTGCCGGGAGCCTGGACGTGACCCAGGTAGGCCGCGCGGGCGAGATGGATGTCCGCCTCGTCGTGGCGGTCGAGCCGGCCGAGTGTCATCCCCAGCGCGTTGTGTGCCTCGGCGTGGTCGGGCACCAGTTCCACGCAGCGACTCAGCGGAGCGAGGGCGCCGGCACTGTCGCCCAGCCTGAACCGGCTGGCCCCGAGCAGGAAGTAGGCGCTCGGCACGTCACCGGCCAAGCGGAGCGACGCTTCGAAGGCCTGTGCGGCCGCGGCGTAGTTTTCCTGGCCGAAAGACTGCTTACCCTGCTCGAAGAACTGCTCGGCCGTGCCGTCCTGCGCGGCTGGTCCCCGCTTCTTCGAGCGGTCGAACAGACCCATCAGGATTTGACCGCGAGGACCGCGGCGATGAGACGTTGCCAGTCGGTCAGATCGGTCTGTGGCTCGGTGGGACGCCATTCGACCGCTGACACGAGGCCGGGCGTTAGCACGGTGAAGCCGTCGCCGAGCAAGGTGAGGATCTCGTCGTCGGTGCGCCAGCGACCGCGGCCGAGGGAGCCTTGGAGAAGCTCCTGCAGCTGGGCGCTGCGGGGATCGTCCTCACTGCGGAAATGGCTGATGAAGAGGTAACTGCCGGACGGGATCCGGTCGTACCAGTACTCGACGACTGCCGTCGGCTCCTCGTCGTCGTTGAGGTGGTGGAGAACGGCGCTGAGGATGACGGCGACGGGTTGGTCGAAGTCGATCAGGGCGCGGGTGTCCGGGCTCTCGTAGATCGGCTTGGGGTCACGGAGGTCGGCCTGGACCACGGTGGTCTGCTTGTTCTCCGCGAGCAGAGCCCGACCGTGGGCGAGGACGACCGGATCGTTGTCGACGTACACGACCCTGGACTCGGACGCGTGCCGCTGGGCGACCTGGTGGACGTTGTCCGCGGTCGGCAGGCCACTGCCCAGATCGAGGTACTGGCGGACGGGCGTGTTGACCGCGATCTCGCGAATCGCGCGGACCAGCGCGCCGCGATTGTCGAAGGCGATGGCGCGGGAGCCAGGCAGGTCGTTGATGAACCGATCCCCGAGGGCCCGGTCCACGGCGAAGTTGTCCTTGCCGCCGAGCAGGTAGTCGTAGGTCCGGGCGATACTCGGCTTGGAGACATCGACTCCGGGAATCCCGACGTCCTCGATGCCCTGCGCGCCTTCTTCGACCATCGCCGTCCCCTCGGTCCTCCGGTTCTCTGACTGAATTTCACCCTACGCGAAGGCACTGTCGTCTTCCCGATGAGCCGCCGGTGGGCGTGTCAGTACAGCGTGTAGCCGCCGTCGATGACGACTACCGAGCCGGTCATGAAGGATGAGGCGTCCGAGGCCAGGTAGACGACCGTCGGCGCGATCTCCTCGGGCAGCGCGTACCGCTTCATCGGGGCGTCGTCGATCCAATGCCGCTGGAACTCCGGCCTGTCGACCGGCGCCATCTCGGTCTTCACGTAGCCGGGCGCGACCGCGTTCACCCGGATGCCGTACTGCGCCCACTCCGCCGCCAGCGATTTCGTCAGCTGGTGGACCGCCGCCTTCGACGCGTTGTACGACGGCTGCCACTGGGGACGGTTGACGATGATCGCGCTGATCGACCCGATGTTGACGATCGTCCCGCCGCCAGAGTCCTTCATGTACGCCGCCGCGGCCCGGCTGGTCCGCCACAGCGACCGCAAGTTCAGCCCGATGACCTGGTCCCAGTCATCGTCGGAGATCTCCAGCGCGGGTTGATGGAGCGCGATTCCCGCGTTGTTGACCAGGACGTCGAGACCGCCCAGGTGCTCGACCGCCGCACTCACGGCGCGACCTGGACCCTCCTCGGACTCCAGGTCGACCTCGAAGGCCCTAGTGGTGAGTCCGGCCTGCTCCAACTCCCGGACGGCAGCCGCGTTCTGTTCCGCGTCCCGCGCCACAAAGGCGACCTCAGCACCGGCCTCAGCCAGTCCACGGACGAACGCGAACCCGAGCCCACGATTGCCGCCGGTCACCAGGGCTCGCTTGCCGGCCAGAGAGAAGGTGTCGAGAATAGCCATGCAGCCATTCTCCATAGACCGTCGGCAGCGGAACGTTCAGGCCGCCAGACTCTGTTCCGGAGCCGGGGCCGACATGCGCTCTCTCAGGGCTTTGCGGCCGCGGTGGAGGCGGGACATCACCGTTCCGAGCGGGACATCGACCATCGCGGCGATCTCTTTGTAGCTGAAGCCGCCGACGTCGAAGAGCAGCACGACCCGGCGGTACTGCTCGGGCAGCGACGCGAGTGCTTCCTGCAGCCGCTCGTCCGGGATCGCGTCGACCACGGTGGTCTCGGCGGAGACCTCGAGGTTGTCGCGGGCGGCGCTGGAGTTCCAGCCGCGCTCCTCGGGAACGGTCTTCGGCTCGCACTGGCGCTTGCGGTAGCCGTGGATGAAGGTGTTGCGCAGGATCCGGTACATCCAGGCCTTCAGGTTCGTGCCGGGCTGGAACCCGGAGAAGCCTCGGTAGGCGCGAAGGTAGGTCTCCTGCAGCAGGTCCTCCGCATCCGCGGGGTTTCTCGTCAGTCGGAGGGCGGCGGCGTAGAGGCGAGGATGGAGCGGAACCGCTTCGGCTTCGAAGCGGCCCTTCAGGTCCTCGGGGCTGGCCAGTGATCGCACCTAATGAGCATCGCCCAGGAGGGCTCTCGCGTCCTCGCGGTCAGCGCCCAACCAGCGCCCCCGCTGGCCGGAAACGCTGCCTACCTGCTGGCAGGTATGTCGCCGAGGTCGAAGAGTTGCCGAAGGGCATCGAGATAGGCGGGCCCGTCCGGACCGCTGGCGAACTCCTTGGCCCGGACCGAGGGCCGATGCAGGACCTTGCGCAGGATGCGGTGGACCGCGGCGGCCGTCTCGGCGCGTTGCTGGTCGGTGAGGTCCGGAAGCCGGTCGTTCAGCCGGACCAGTTCAGCGTCGGCGAACTGTCTGATCTGCGCGTGCAGCGCGGCGACGACGGGCGCTGCCGTGGCCTGTTCGCGCCTCTCCACGTACGCCGCGACCTCCGCGGCGATGATCGCGCGGACCTGGGGAACCTGCTCCGGGACCTCCCGGTCCGCCAGCAGCCGGCCGAGCGTGGTGAGGTCGACGAGCGTGATCCCGGCCAGGTCTCCCACAGCCGGGTCCACGTCGGGCGGCATCCCCAGGTCGAGCACGAACAGCGGCCGACCGCTGGCGTGCGCGCGGACCTGGTCGGCGGTCACGACCGGTACGACGGCCCCGGTGGCCGTGATCAAGATGTCGGCCTCGGCCAGCCTGGCAGGCACGGCTTCGGCAGACAGGGACAGCCCATCCACCGTCGCGGCCACTTCAGCCGCCCGGCCATCCCGGCGGCTGGCCACAGCGAGCCGTCCGACGCCGGCCTCGCGAAGCAGCCGTGCGGCAAGCTTGCCCATCGCGCCGGTGCCCAGCACGACCGCATCACGACCCTCGAGCCCACCCAGGTGCGCAGCGGCGACCTCCAGGCCGGCGCGGGCGAGCGAGATCCCTTCAGTGCTGATCGAGGTCTGGGTGCGAGCCCGCTTACTGGCCCGCAGCGCAGCGTCGATCAACCCGGTGATCGCTGGGCCGGTGGTTCCGGCGGCGGCGGCAGCACGCGCGGCGGCTTTGAGTTGGGCGACGATCTGCTCCTCGCCGACGGCCATCGAGTCCAGTCCGCACGCGACCGAGAACAGGTGCTCGGCGGCCGCATCGCCGACCCGGACAGTCCCCAGCCGCAGGACCTCCCCGACCTCGACCTGTCTCTGGGCGGCCAGGTGTTCGGCAACAGCCTGAGCGAACTGGTCCACCGGACCATGCGTCTCGGCATAGACCTCGACCCGGTTGCAGGTGGAGAGCACGACCACCTCGTCGATACCCGGTACTGCGAACAACCCCGCCAGCACACCGCCTCGCTGAGCGGCTGGTACGGCAAGTTTCTCGAGCAACTCGACCGGCGCGACCCGGTGGGACAGACTCAGGCCCACGATCGTCATTGCATCAACCGTTCACGCCAGTTCTCCACGGATTCAACACTTCCAAGCCCCCGGATCCGCGTCATCGTGGCCAGCGGTGATCCAACTCCCCGGCTAGCCGAACCGCCCGAACACCCGCTACCTGCAACGGGTCAGGTGGGCAGGGACAGGCCGTTCAGCAGGAGTTCCGCCACGTTTTCGGCGTACAGCCTGACGCGCGCCTCGTCCGACGGGCTCAGGTCGGCTTCCATCAACTCGACCATGCCCAGCTGACCGTACGGCGCGGTGCCACCCGAGGTGAGCAGGAAATAGAACACCTCGGGCGGCATGTTCTTGATTCGTCCCTGCGCACGCAATTGGCCGAAGATGGGAAGGAACCGCGTCCGGACCGGCTCGATGTACTGGTGGTAGAGGTACTCCATCCGGTCCGTCCGGGCCGCTCCCTCGATCGTCACCAGGCGGGCCAGATAGGGCCGCGTCGCGGAGTACTCGATGAACGTGAGGATCAGGACCCGCAGCCGGACCATCGGGTCGGCCGACTCGTCGTCCGCCGCCTCCAGTTGCTCGATCAGCGGGGCGAAGGCCCAGTCGACCGCGGCCCGCCAGAGATTGGCCTTCGACCCGAACCGTTGATAGAGCAAGTTGCGGCTGACCCCCAGCTCCTCGTTGACGGTCCGCAGCGAGATCCCGTTGTACCCGTGCAGCGAGAAGGCCTCGATCGCCGCTGCCAGCACCTGGTCGGTCGGCGCCAGCTGGGCGTCTTTCCGCGGCCGTCCCCGCGGACGGGTGACACGGGCCGGGCTCTCTGACATGCGGACCACCTTAGCTACGCCCTTTACCTTGTGAGCTTGTCGACCGGCGTGAACTTCGCCTGGCCGCCCTCGAGGTTCTTGTCCAGGAACTCGTGCCGGGCCCGCCGGTGGGTCTGGTCGATCCATCCCGCCACCCCGGGGACCTTGCGGCGAAGGGCCTCGCGGGTCAGGTTCGGAATGACCCGGGCCAGCGGGGCGTAGCGCCACAGTCCTGGGTCGGGCAGCGCCGTCGATTCGTAACTCTCCTCCCCGAGGTAGAACCGCGCGTGACCGAGCTGGGCCTTGTAGCGCAGCTTGCCGTACGCCTGGCGAAGCCCGCGCGCGTCCGCCGGCGGAAGGTAGGTGTCCATGAAGGACTGACAAAGCTGCTGGGAGTCCTTGCCCGGGTTCGGCACCTCGACGAGCGAGATGAGCACCTGGGCGAGGAAGCCGTCTGTCACGGTCTCCGGGTACCACGGCGCCTCGACGCCCATCAGGTGTCCGACATAGCGCCAGTGATGCATCATCGCCGCGATGTCGTCATCGGTCGGGAGGTAGCCGAGCAGCTTCAACTGCTGGCCGGGCGCGAACGAACTCAGCAGCAGGGTCCCGAACATCCCGAACTGGCTGATCGGTACTCCGAGCTTGTCGCGATCCCACTCGGCGTGCGGCAGCACGGTGTGCCGGATCATCGAGTGCAGGGTCCGTACGAACACCGCCGAACGGCGTCCGGCTCCGCCGGGTCGAAGGGCACCGGGTTCGGTGGTGTCCGTCCACAAACGGCAGGTCTCCAGGAACCGGCCGAACGCCGTACCGCCGGTGTAGGCACCGGTCAGCGCGAGCGGCTTGGCGATGGTCTCCAGCGCGTACCCGGGGAAGGAGACCATGCCGAAGTACGGGTACAACTCCTTGCTGTACCGGCGGAAGACCTCCGCGCCGTGTTCGACCTTCTCCCAGTCGACCCACTCGGGATCGGTGTCGATCTGCTGGAACAACGCCAGCAGTTCGGGAGACGGGTCGCTGACGCTGGCGATGCCACCGGTGAGAGCCTGCTCGACGTCCTTCCTGGCCCGGGCCTTGCCCTTGGGCGAAGCGAAGGCCGCGTCGATATAGGCATCCCCCAGCGCATCCCCGGTGTTCATGGCGCGCCCGAAGGCGGTCGCGAGTTCCTCGGAAACGTCGAGATGGCTCTTGGCGATGCGCTCGAGCTTCCACTTGAGTGCCTTCGCCATCGGGCTGTCGACGATCCGGAAGTACGCGAAACTCTCGGGGATGGGTACGTCGGTTGACTGCTTCATCGATTGCACCGCTTTCACTTGGTTGGGGTGGTTCACGCCAGTTCGCCGGCCAGTTCCGCGGCCAGTTCGGTGGCGAGGCGACGGGCGGTCGGCTCGTCGGCGAGGGACTGGTCCCGGCGCAGCAGCCGGGTGATGAACGCGGCACCACGCGACGACTGCGTGGGCGGCCCGATCAGGACGTGAGTGTGGGGACAGCCCTCGCCGAGGGAGTAGGTGTAGACGCGCTCCGAGCCGGTCACGCACGTCACCGCGGCGCTGACCTGGGACAGGAGCAAGCCGAGTTCGATGGCCTCGGCAGCGTCGAGGTCGGCGAATCCTTCCGTATGGCGCAGCGTCTGAACCGCGACCCAGCCGGGCACCGGCATGGCCGGGTGCATGGACACTCCCCAGTACGTCGTTCGCAGGAGCCAACCGGGCTCGGCCGTACCGAGCGTCGTCGCTCGACGGCACAGGACGCAGTCGCCGCTCGTCATCCCGCGTCCGCGATTGTGGTGGTGAGGGTGCCGAGGTGGTCGATGGTGACCGCGACGACGTCGTCTGCTGCGAGGAAGCGGCCGGTCGCGACGCCGGTGCCGCCCGGCGTACCGGTGAGGATCACGTCGCCGGCTTCCAGGGTGAGGAACGAACTGACGTAGGCGATGAGCTGCGGAACCGAGAAGATGAGCTCGGCTGTCGAGGAGCGCTGGCGGACGACACCGTTGACCTCCGTGGTGAGGCTCAACGCGTCATGAAGGCGGAGTTCGTCGGTGGTAAGCAAGGTCGGGCCGAGAGGCTTGAACCCGTCGAAGCCCTTGGCGACCGCCGGACTCGCCATCGGCAGCGCCGGATTCTCACCTGACTGCACATCCCGCGCCGAGAGGTCGTTGGCAACGGTCCCACCCGCGACGAAGTCCCAGGCAGACCCCTCCGGTACGTCGCGCCCGGTGCGCCCGATCACGATCGCCAACTCGCCCTCGTAGTCCACCTGGTCCGGCGCGGACCTCGGCAGCCGGACAGTGGAACCCGCCGAGGTCACCGCTGAACCTGGGATCAGGAGGAAGCGAGGCAGGGCCGGTCGTGGACTGCCTATCTCGGCCGCATGGTCGCGGTAGTTCAGGCCGATCACGACGATCTTGCCCGGACGCCTCACCGGCGCCGCGTAGGTCGCCTGATGCCGGCCGACCTCTTTGCGGATCGGCAGCACCTCGAGGTCCGCCAGGCGGCCAGTGAGGATGAAGTCCTCCAACGACCGGCCGGAGTCTTCGAGCAGCAGGAGGCTCTCGGGCGCGACCCGGGCGATGCCGTCACCGGTCTGTGCGAGCAGCATGCTGTTCTCCCTTCAGGTCGGCCCCGTTCCTGGCACGGCCGGTTACGTGGTCGACGAGCGCGCTGGGGTCCACCGGGCAGCTGTCACCGCGCCAAGCGACGATGCCGTCGGGGCGGACCAGCACGATGGCGCACCGGTACAGCCGGCGCGCGCCGTGCGCACCGACCCACTCTTCGTCGAGCGGCACGCCGCGGCTCCGGAACGCCTCGGCGAGGGCGCCGCTGTCCACTGCGGGGTGGAGGTTCAGCAGGGTGAAATGTCCGCGGAACAGGTCCAGCGTGGAGCGCCCGTCCGGCAACTCGACGTGCGGTGCCCGGTGTCCGGGGCGCGCGGTCGGAACGTAGTACTCCGGGTCGGCCGGCGGCTCGGGGGTCCCGTCCGAGACGATCAACGGCGACCCGGGATAGCGGACGCCGAGTTGGACCCCGAGCGAACGCCACTCGGTCTGACGTCTGGCCACGATCCTCTGGGCGGCAAGGACGCGTGCTTCCTCCGCGGCGGGGTCGTCCAGGACGGGGTCGGGCAGGATCGAGTTGTCCGCGCGGTAGTTGTGCCAGGCCCGGCGGACCAGGCGCTCGGCGTACGGGCGGCGCTCGGTCGTGTAGCTGTCGAGCAAAGCGTCGGGGGCCCAGCCCCGGAGTACGGCCTCGAGCTTCCAGCCGAGGTTGGCCACGTCGCCGAGGCCGGTGTTCATCCCGTGCCCTCCGGAGGGCCACATCCGGTGCGCGGCATCACCTGCCAGCAGCACGTGACCGGATTGGAAGGACTCCGCGACCACCGCGTCGCCACTCCATTCGCGGGTGTCGAGCACCTCGACCTGCTCGATCGTGCTGTCGAGTGCGTCGGCGATGACCTGACGAACCTCTTCAGCTGCCGGGTGCTCCGAGTCCTGCAGTGGGTAGGTGACGCGCCAGAGGTCGCCGCCGTCGAGCGATCCGAGAATCATCCGCCGCGGATTGAGCAGGTAGTACTGCACGGCCGGTGCATGCGGGATGCGTTCGCGGAGCCCGGGCAGTCGGACGAACGCTCCCTGCCAGCGGGCGCGGACGTCGCCGGAGTCACGAAGAGAACCGATCCCGGTCGCCTTGCGCACGGGCGAGGCAGCGCCATCGCATGCCACCAGATAGCGCGTCCACACGGTCCGGTGGCCGTGTTCCCGGGAGGCGAGCCGGACCGTGATCCCTTGCTCGCCGTCGTCGAACCCCTCGCATCCCCACCCGTAGCGCAGATCCACCGTCGTCTCAGCCGAGGCACGCTTGCGCAGGGTGGGGTCGAACCAGAACTTCGGCCACCAGACTCCCCCTTCCGGGCTCAGCCCGTGCGTCGTACTACGCCGGTCCGCATTCGAGGGACGCGGGAAACGGGCCAGCTCGTACGTCGTCATCCTGGAGACGAAGGCGATGTCCCGCGGCGCGCCGGCGGGGAATCCGCTGCGCAGTACCGCGTCGGCGATACCCCAGCGGCGCAGGAGTTCCATGGAGGCGGTGTCGATGGACTCCGCCGTCGGATAGCGGACCACACCGTCGTCGCGCTCGACCAGGAGGACGGACAACCGGCGGCTGCCCAGTTCGATCGCGGTCGCCACCCCGACGGGACCACCGCCGACCACGACCACGTCGTACGCCGAACTGCTGATGTCGCCGGTGGGACCCGGCTCCGAAACCATGCTCACCGCTGCCAGATCAGTTCGCTCAGGTCGGCTTCCTCGGCAGCTGCCAGCCGATCCGGGTCGAGCGGGAAGCCGTTGGGGTTGCTCTTGAACTCATCGGTCGCCATGAAGTCCCGCAGCTCCTGCCGGGAGGTGAAGTTCAGCGAGGAGAGCTCGATCCTGTTGCCGTCCGGATCCCGGTAGTAGAAGCTCGTCCCCGGTCCGTGGTTGGAGGCCTCTATCGGGAGATGGCCGCTGTCTTTGAGCGTTCGGTAGAGATCAACCAGCGCCCCGAGAGACGGCGTCCGCAGCTGGAAATGGTGGAGTCCTTGCGAGGACGGACCGGAGCCGACGTCCTGGCATTCGAAGACGGCGATCCGTTCTGTGTAAGGCGGATCGAAGTAGAAGTCGAAGAAGCAGATCCGCGACGGTTCGTCCGGATCGTCCGACGGCGGCGGCGTCATCTCCACACTGCGCGGCTGGCCCAGCAGCAGTGAATAGAAGTCGCAGAGCCGGTCATAGCCGGTGGTCCGCAGAACCACTTCGGACAGTCGAATCCCTGCCATTGCTTGTCCTTCCTGAATGGTCAGTGGAGCAGGACGGCCTTGACCGTCGCCCCGGACAACACGTCGTCAACGGCCTTACCGATCTCGTCCAGCGGATAGGTGCGCACCATCGCCTCGAGGGGAAAGCGGCCCTGGCGGTGCAGTTCGAGAATGCGCGGAACCAGAACCGCCGGCGCTTGGTGACCGACGATGGACCCGGTCACGCTGCGTCCCTCCAGCAGCGCGAAGGAGTTCGTCCGGAGATCCGCGTCCGGAGCGACACCGAGGATCGCCGCACTTCCCAGTGGGGCGAGAGCTGCCACGGCTTGCGACATCACCTCGGGTACGCCGGTGGACTCCACGCTGAACTCGACACCGCTTCCGCCGGTCAGCTCGCGGACGTTGTCGACGCTGTTGCCGTCGGCCGCGTCGAACACGTCGGTTGCGCCCAGCGCAGCGGCCAACTCGAGCCTCGACAGGTGCAGGTCACTCACGATGATCCGCGCGGCGCCGGCCGCCGCGGCTGCCATCACCGCGCTCAGTCCCACGGCTCCGGCGCCGAAGACCGCCACTGTGCTGCCAGGCGACACTTTCAGCACGTTCCACACTGCGCCCGCGCCGGTGATGATGCCGCAGCCCAGTGGCGCGAGCACGTGATCGGGCTCAGCGACATCAGGGATCTTCACCAGGCTGCTGGGCCGGCAAAGCCCTGCGCCGGCGAAGGACGACTGGCCGAAGAAGTGGTCGTGCACAGCCTCACCAGAGACGCTGCGCAGTCCGACGGAACCATCGAGTCGCCCCGCACCGAAGTTCAACGGGAAGTGCAGCGGACAGTAGGCAGGCAGACCGCTCAAACAGTTCCGGCAGGTACCGCAGAAGCTGAAGCTGGCCACCACCCGATCCCCCGGGCTGAACCCACTGACAGCTGAGCCGACCGCCTCGACCACGCCGGCGCCTTCATGCCCGGCGACAACAGGGAACGGAGTCGGCATCCGTCCGGCCGCGACCTCCAGGTCTGTGTGACACACGCCGGCCGCAGTGAAGCGCACCAGAACCTCTTCCGGCCGGGGATCCTCGATCTCCAGCTCTTCCAGCTGGAAGAGATCTCCTCCCGCCCGGCACACCGCTGCCTTCACGCGGGTCATCGCAGTGCCACCGGTGCGAGATCCGGAAAGTGCGGCCCGACCAGCGGCGTGCCTGTTGTCCGCAACCTGGCCAGCCATTCCTCACGGGCGGTCGCCGCGGCTTCCGCATCCCAGTCGAAACCACACCGCCACTGCGGGTGGTCCAGGGCCGCCGGGTGGTGAAAGAGGTCACCGACCAGGGCCAGGCTCTGACCCTCCGACTCGATCAACGCGACCGAGGCGCCCGGCGTATGGCCTGGCGCGTGAACGAGGCGCAGCCAGTCGAACAGCTCGATGGAATCACCATCCCAGCGCAGGGCCACCTCGCTCAGTGGAGCGACCTTGCGGCGTACGGCGTCATCGGCGTCCCCGTCCACGAAGTGCTTCCAGTCCGCGGCGTGGATGTGGTGCCTGGCCTGAGGGAAGGTCGGAACGCCCCCGGTCGAGGCCCAGCCCACGTGGTCGATGTGAAGGTGACTGAGAACCACATCGGTGACGGAGTCGAGCGGGCAGCCCAGTTCCTCCAACCGGTCGGGCAGGAGCTCGCAGACCGCAGGGCGGTCGCCGCCCGGCACCAACTGGGGGGCGAACCCGCCGCCAAGGTCGAAGACGACCCGGTGGCCCTGGTGGTCGGTGGCCAGGAATCCGCCGAACGGCACTGGCAGCAGCCCGTCGCTGTCGATGGTGCCGGGCAGGTCCGCCCAGACGGTCATCGGCACGTCCGGATACAGCACGCTCGGCGGCATCGGCAGGACGCCGTCCGCGAGGGGGTGAACTGTCACATCGCCTATCCGCATGCCACTGAAGCTAGACCTAAAAGTGTCGCTCGTCAATTTTCGATTCTGTCATGTTTCTGTGACATCCACCCCGCGTTATCGCCTCAGACGCAGCTGCCTCGGGATTTTAATTGACTCTCGACATGTTCTTGTTACTCTCGTGTCATGGCCAGTCGACGGATCGATGTCCACACCCACGCAATGCCGGCCGAGGTGATCGCCGCCCTCGCGGCCCGAGGCTTCAGACCGACCGGCGGCTACCAGATCTCTGTGCAGTGGACAGCTGAGGCCGCCCTGGCCTACATGGACCGCCACGAGATCGCTGCCCAGCTCGTGTCCCTGCCGTTGCCCCTCGCGGGCTCGGCCGACGACCCGGAGTTCGGCACCCGCACGGCCCGGGCGATCAACGAGTCGTATGCCGACCTGATCGCGAAACACCCCGGCCGCTTCGGCGCCTTCGCCACCCTGCCGGCCGACGGCCCGGAGCAGGCCTTGGCCGAGCTCTCCTACGCGCTCGACCAGCTGGAGCTGGACGGAGTGGTACTGACCTCCAACGTGCTCGGCCACTACTTCGGCGACCCGGTCCTGGAGCCGCTCCTGGCCGAACTGGCACGTCGACAGGTCCCGGTCTTCGTGCACCCGGTGGACAGCCCGCACATCGACGTGCTGGGGTTCGGCCGCCCGAGCTCGATCGTCGAGTTCCCTTTCGACACCGCGCGGAACATCACCAATGGCCTCTACACCGGCGTCTTCCAGCGGCACCCCGGCCTGCGCCTGATCCTGGCGCACTGCGGAGGCGCGCTGCCCACCCTCGGCTGGCGGATCGGCGAGCACACCACGATGGGACGGGGACCGAACGACGCGGACATCGATCCGACCCATGTCGCCGAGGTGCTCCGCGGCCTGTACTACGAGACGGCGCTGGCCGGGAGCCGCAACTCACTGCTCCCGACCCTCGAGGTGACCACGGCCGACCACATCCTCTTCGGAACCGACTGGCCGGCAGCTCCCGAGGCCACCGCGGTCCACAACATCGACAACCTGGTCGCCTTCGACGGCTTCACCAAGGACGAGCTCCAAGCCGTCGAGCGCGACAACGCACTCAAGCTCTTCCCGCGTTTCGCCTGACCGGTAGCTCAGGCTGCCGCGAGGCGGGCTTGGGTCGCGGTCAGGCGCTTGTCCGGCTGTTTGACCAGAAGGCCTTCGATGACCGGACGCAGCGCGGCGGCGTTCACGAAGGGGCCGGGTGCGTCCTCGACCACGGCCACCAGAGTGCTGAACGGATCCCCCTTGCCGAACGGCGACCGGCCTTCCACCGCCGCGAACAAGGTGGCACCGAGGGAGAACAGATCGGAGGCCGGCCCGATCTCGTCATCGCGGGCCCGCTCGGGCGACATGTACGCCGGGCTGCCGGCCAGGCCGCCGGGAGGAAGGGTTGTGTCGTCGACCGTGCACGCGATCCCGAAATCGGTCAGCACCACCCGACCGTCGTCACACAGGAAGACATTCGCCGGCTTCACGTCGCGATGGAGAAGCCCAGCCCGGTGGACCGCTTCCAGTACGTCGAGTAGCTGGAGCCCGATCCTCCTCACCTCGGCGACAGGCAGTGACCCCTCGGCTTGCAGCGCCTGGGCCAGGGTTCGCCCTGAGAGCAGTTCCATCACGATCCAGGGGTTTCCGTCAGGGTCCTCGACCAGGTCGTGAATCCGGACCGCGCCCACGTGGTCGAGCCGTGCGGCCGCTCGCGCCTCGCTCAACGCACTCGCATGGGCGTCCTCGGACACCAGCCCGCTCAGGACCACCTCCTTGAGGGCCACCCGACGACGCAGTACCTCGTCGTCAGCCAGCCACACCCGACCCATGCCCCCGCGCCCCAGCAGCTCTCCGAGTCGGTACCGTCCCGCCACCAGCCTCCCGGGAGCCACGATCGCCGGGCTGCCGGTCAACTCCGCCACAACTGTCATGACCGAACCCCTCCACCCGGCGCGGACTCCACCATCCGCGGGACCCGCTGCCCGTCGTACCGGGCAGCCTTGGCTTCGATCCTGCGCGCAGGGAGCGCGGAGCGCATGGAGGATCTCCCCCGGTCCGACCCGCGGCCGTTGCCCACTGCACCCTTAGAGCGGACCCAGCCTCGTTACGGAGGCCGCCTTGTTGGAGCGTCGCGCCGCGGGCTACCTTCTGTGCTATGAACGCGCCAGACGGTGCCGCCGGGGGCGATGCCGCCGACGCCCTGGCGGGTCACGACCAGACACGGTTGCGCCAGCTTGCCGACGAGCAGGCCGCGCTGCGGCGCGTGGCCACCCTGGTGGCCGGCGGCGCGCAACCGGCCGCGGTGTTCACTCTCGTGGCGGACGAACTCAACAACCTGATCGGTGCCGAGGCGACCTTCGTCTCCCGCCTGGACCGGCGGCCCGGGGAGGACGGACAGCCCGAGCCGGTCATCACCGTCGTCGGCTCCTACGGCGAGGTCAGTGACCGGGTGCCCGTGGGCTTCCAGTTGCTGCTGGTGCCGGACATGGTCCAAGCCGTCGCGCTCCGCACCGGCCGCCCGACCCGGATCAACGGCGAACGGCTGTCGAAGGGCCAGCACGGCGCCTGGGTCGCCACGCTGGGTATGCGGGCCGCCGTGGCCACGCCCATCGTGGTCGAGGGACGCCGGTGGGGTGTGATCGTGGCCGCGACCTCACTGGAGGACTTCCCGGCCGGCACGGAGTCGCGGATGGCGGACTTCATGGAACTCACCGCGACGGCGATCGCGAACGCCCAGGCCCGCGAGGAGCTGCGCGTGCTCGCAGACACCCAGTCCGCCCTCCGGCGCCTGGCCACGCTGGTCGCGCGCGGCGCACCACCTGAGGCAGTCTTCGCGGCCGCCACCAAGGAAGCCCTCCGGCACTTCGGCGGGGGTACTGCCAGGCTGATCCGCTACGAACTCGACGGAACCGCGACTCTGATCGCCAACGAAGGCACCACCGGCCCGCACGTGCGCGTCGGCGAACCCTGGGAGGGCTATCCCCCGACCGGGCTGACAGCGACCGTACTGCGGACCGGGCGACCCGCCCGCGTCGACGACTACGCCGAAGTCCCCGGCGGCGAGCCCTATCTCGCCGAAGGCCTGCGGTCCGCGGTCGCCATGCCGATCCACGTCGACGGAAGGGTGTGGGGGGCCATCGCCGTCGGCTCCGGGCAGGGGCCACCACCTCCGGACACCGAACAGCGGATGGCGGAGTTCACCGACCTGATCGCCACCGCCGTCGCGAACGCGCAGAACCGCACCGAGCTGATCGCCTCCCGAGCCAGGATCGTCACTGCCTCGGACGAGGCCCGCCGGCAGATCGAGCGGGATCTTCACGACGGAGCCCAGCAGGGCCTGATCGCCCTCGCCCTCCGACTGCGGTCCGCAGCCGCATCCGAAGATGGCGAGGAACTGCGCGCAGAGGTGACCGATGCCGCCGCCGACCTGCTGACGGTGATCGATGAACTGCAGGAGATCGGCAGAGGCATTCATCCCGCGATCCTGTCCAAGTCGGGCCTGACGCCGGCGTTGCGCGCGCTCGGGCGCCGCTCGACCCTGCAGGTGGAGATGAATCTGCGGATCGACGGCCGGCTGCCCGAACCGGTCGAGGTCGGCGCGTACTACGTCGTCGCCGAGTCGCTCACCAACGCGGCCAAGCACGCCCAGGCGACCGTCGTCGAGCTCCAGGCCGAGGCCTCCGACGGCACTCTGCGGGTCCTCCTCCGCGACGACGGCATCGGCGGCGCCGACCCGGGCCGGGGCTCCGGGCTGGTGGGGCTGAGGGACCGGATCGAGGCGCTCGGCGGCAGCTTGTCCCTACACAGCCCGGCCGGCGACGGTACGACGGTGCGCTGCGAACTCCCGATTCCCACCGAGCGGCGAGAAGCAGCACCTCCCGACTAGCCGACCGGGGTCGCGGCTCTTGGAGATCCACCGCGACCCCGTGCCCTCCTACAGCCGGATCGACTTCTTGTTCATGAACTCCTCGATGCCGGCCGCGCCGAGCTCGCGGCCCATGCCGGACCGCTTGATCCCACCGAACGGAAGGTCGGCCTGGGAGCCGCCCGCACTGTTGAGATAGACCATGCCGGCCTCGAGTTGCCTGGCGACCCGGCTGGACCGGTCCCGGTCGGTGCCGAACACACTCGCGCCCAGACCGAAGGGGCTGTCGTTGGCGATCGCGATCGCCTCCTGTTCGGTCTCCGCCTTGAAGACCAGGACGACCGGCCCGAAGATCTCCTCGTAGTACGCGTCCATCTCCGGCATCACGTCGGTCAGCACGGTGGCCTCCAGGTAGGCACCGGGTCCGACCCGGTGACCGCCGGTCCGCAGGGTCGCGCCCTGCAGAACCGCCTTCTCCACCTGGGCGGCCACCTCGTCGGCCGCCGCGATGGAGGCGAGCGGAGGAAGCCTCGTCCCGGGATCGGCCGGATCCCCGGGAACGTAGTACTCCTCCACCCGCTTGGTCAGCCGGTCCACGAACTCGTCGTAGATGTCGGCCAGCACGATCATCCGTTTCGGGGCGTTGCAGGACTGGCCGCAGTTGCGCATCCGGGCGGTCGCGGTGACCTTGACGGTCTCGTCCATGTCGTCGGTGTCGAGCACGATCAGCGGATCGGATCCGCCCAGCTCGAGCACTGTCCTCTTCAGGTTCCGGCCCGCCTCGGCCGCGACCGAGATGCCCGCCTGTTCGCTACCGGTGAGCGAGACACCGACGATCCGCGCGTCGGCCAGGATCGCCGGGATCTGCGAGCTGGAGGCGAACGTGTTCACGTACACGTCCTCGGGTACGCCCGCGTCCCGGAGTACCTGCTCGATGGCGGCGGCGGACCGTGGGCAGATCGAGGCGTGTTTCAGCAGGATGGTGTTGCCGAGCACGAGGTTGGGCGCCACGAACCGGGCGACCTGGTAGCAGGGGAAGTTCCACGGCATCACGCCGAGCAGAGCGCCGATCGGCTCCTTGGTGATCAGGGCTTCGCCGCCCTTGATCGGAACCGGTTCGTCCGCGAGCAGCGCCGGGCCGTTGTCGGCGTAGTACCGGAAGATGTCGACGACGATGCCGATCTCGCCGCGGCCCTCGTTGATCCGCTTGCCCATCTCCAGCGTCATGATGGCGGCGAGTTCGTCGGCCCGCTCGGCGAAAAGGTCCGCCGCGCGGGAGACGATCGCGGTCCGCTCGGCCACGGGCCGTCTCCGCCAGGAGGTGTAGCCGCTGTGGACCAGGGCGATCGCGGCCTGGACCTCCTCGTCGGTCGCGTTCGGGATCTGTTCGATCAGTTCGCCCGTCGCCGGGTTAGTGACTGCGTACATGGGGAACGAGCCTCCGTTCTCTCTACGACAGTGCGCAAAGGGCCAGGCTAACGGCTTCAGTACATACTGTATACAGTCGTCTCACGGATAGTCCGGGCAGGACAGGGGAAAACCGTCGCTTGCCGGGCGGGTGACGGGGCATGCTGGGACAACGAAGTCCCGCCCCTCGTCGATCGGATACCGCCCGTGCCCGACCAACGGAAGTTTCGCCTTGCCCTGCGACTGACCGCAGTACTGGCTGCCGCGGCCGCCGGTTTAGCGCTCGCAACCCCCTCGCCCGCACCGGCCGCCGCTGAACCGGACCCGGCCAACCCGTGGCAGTACGACCACTGGCCACAGACCCAGCCTTGGCAGGAGAGCTCGGCCAACCGCCTCGCCCCGCCAGGGCCGCTCAGCCCGATCGACCCGCAGAACTGGGAGAACCCGGACCACATGACGTGGTCGGACTACCAGAAGCCGCCCGGTACGAACTGGGCTGATCCAGCGCAGAAGGGCTCGGCTCGCACCTTCAAGGGCGCGCTGGTCCTGCTCGACTACCCGAACCAGCCCTTCGTCGTGACCCAGCCGAAGAACTCCACGCCGTTCGGCAACCCCAGCGCCGAGGCGAACGGCGTACCGCGTGAGAACGTCGCGAGCTTCTACCGCGACTTCCTGAACAAGCCAGGCGCGTTGAACCGCGGCCACACCATCCACGAGTACTGGATGGAGGACTCCGGCGGCCGGTACGGCGTGGAGCTGACGTCGTTCGGCCCGTACGAGATGCCCGGCAAGTCGCACGAGTACGCGATGGAGTTCCAGGGCGGGACAGCCTGCCCGGCCGGCGACAACTGCACCAAGAACATCCGGACCGACGGGCAGGCGGCGTGGGTCGCCGACGTCGGCGCCCAGGTCCCCGCGGGCTTCGACTTCGTCTTCTTCCTCGGCGCCGGCCAGGACGAGTCGTCCACCTGGCAGGAGTTCGGGCAGATGAAGTTCCCGACCAAGGAGGACGTCAGCGAGGCCTTCGGCCCGCCGGACCCGAACCTGCCGAACTGGTCGGACACCCGGTACGTCGACTGGACCTCCTGGGCCGCCGGCGCCTCCATCTGGCCGAACGCCGGCGGCGGCTCGTCGACCCAGGCCGAGAGCTCCGGGATGGCGGTCTACGCCCACGAACTGAGCCACATCCTGGGCATCGGCGACAACTACAACAACCCGTACGGCGTGCCGCCGCGACGCGCGTACACCGGGATCTGGGAGATGCTCAGCCGCGGGAGTTTCAACGGCCCGGGCGGTCCCCACAGCCGGTGGATGATCCCCGCCACCGGTGGCGCCTCGATGGGCGCGCAACACATGCTGCGGAACAAGATCAAGCTGGAGATGGTCGACGAGCAGAACGTCCTGCGGTTGTCCCGTGAGGCGCTCGACGAGTCCGGCCTGGTGGTCGCCGACGTCACCGCCCGGACCGTGCAACCCGGGCTGAAGGGGCTGGCGGGGATCAACATCGCCCTCGGGACCGGCGATCTGGCCCCGGCGTGCAACATCACCACCGACCCGTTCTGCGACGGCCGCGGGTACAACAACTACACGCTCGAGGTCGTCGACCGGATGGGGACGGACTCGTTCACCCCCGACTCCGGCGTACTGCTGGCGAAGACCAAGAACGTCGACCAGGCGCCCTTCGAGTGGGTGATCGACGCCAACCCGCAGGACATCGGGATGACCGACTACGTGCTTCCGGACGGTACGAAGATCCCGATCACGATCGGCGACTACCGGCAACTGTCGGACGCGCTGTTCCATGCCGGCACCAACTCGGGCAGCGAGTTCGAGTACGTCGACTCCGCCAACCGGCTGCACTTCTACGTCACCAACGTGAAGCGGGACGGCAAGGGCGTGCTCTCGTACACCGTGGCGATCCGCTCCCTCGACGGATCCGGACCTTCCAAGCGCGGCGTACGGGTGACTCCGACCGTCGGACGTCCGGCCGCCGGCGGGGTGACCACGTGCACCTTCCCGCTCACCAACACCGGCAAGACCGCGACCCCCCAAGGTCAGCACCCGGAAGACGTCAGCCAGTACCTCCGTGGAGACGTCTACCGCCTGTCGGCGAAGGTCGCCGGTACTGGGTGGTCCGTCACCCTGCCCAACCAACTGGCAACCGCCAACGCCGGCACCCACGTGAGCGTCCCGGTCCACGCGACCCACGCCGGCAAGGCCGCTCCCCTGGCTCGCGTAACCCTCACCGCCACCTCGGAAAGCGACCCCACCAAGAAGTCCACCGCGACCTGCCTCGCTATCAAGAAGTAGCAGCACCAAGTCCCCCGGACGGAGCGTCCGTCCGGGGGTCTCAAACCCCGCTCAGCAGCGTAGGGTCAGGACCCTGAGCCAGGGGGAGAACAATGAAGGCAATCGTTCAGGACACGTATGGCTCGGCCGACGTGTTGCGCTACGAGGACATCGACCAACCGGTTGCCGGGAGCAACGAAGTACTGATCCGGGTGCGGGCCGCCGGCGTCGATATCGGCACCTGGCACCTGATGACCGGCAAGCCGTACTTGATGCGCCTCGCTCTCGGCTTCCGTGCTCCGAAGGTGCGGGTCCGCGGCCGCGACGTGGCCGGCGTGGTCGAGGCTGTCGGCTCGGAGATCACCAAGTTCAAGGTCGGCGACGAGGTCTACGGCACCTGCGACGGCTCGTTCGCGGAGTACACCACCGCTCCCGAGGGCCGCCTTGCCCTCAAGCCGTCGAGCCTCGGCTTCGACCAGGCCGCGGTCGTCCCGATCTCCGGTGGCACCGCTCTGCAGGGTCTTCGCGACCTGAAGTCCGGCCAGAAGGCCTTGATCATCGGAGCGGCCGGTGGTGTCGGCACCTTCGCAGTACAGCTCGCCAAGGCGCGCGGTGCGCATGTGACCGGCGTCTGCAGTACGACGAAACTCGACCTCGTCTGCGCACTCGGCGCCGACGAGGTGATCGACTACACCCGGGACAAGCTCACCGGCCAGTACGACTTCATCGTCGACACTGCCGGGACCCGCTCGCTCAGAGAACTCCGGGGAGCGCTCTCTCCCCGCGGAACGCTGGTCATGGTCGGCGGCGAGACCGGCGGCCGCCTCACCGGCGGCATGGAGCGCGTACTGGGCGCCGCCGTCCTCTCGCTGTTCGTCGGCCAGAAACTCCGAGGCCTGATCTCCACCGAGGACGGCAAGGTCTACGACGAACTCACGGAGATCATCGAAGCCGGGGACCTCAGCCCGGTCATCGGCCACACCTACTCGTTGCCCGAGGCCCCTGACGCGGTCCGCCAGCTCACCACCTCGCACGCCCGGGGCAAGATCGTCATCACCGTCTGAGCAGCTCGTCGAACCCGGTCGAGCTCGGCATGCGCGCTGCCGCAGATCTCAGCCTGTACTACGTTGCCGCGCTGAGGGTGCTCCCCCGGGATCCGCCGAGCCAGGCTGGCGAGAACCACCTGACCATCCAGCTCACCCTCCACCACGGATTGCCCGTCCACAGTCGGCACAGGCACCGGTACTGCGAACGACAGCCCGCGCAGCGCCCGCGGTACGGCGTGCTCGTACTCCAGGAATCCCTTGTTCTTGTGGATCCGCAGGACGAAATCGTCACCGAGGTAGTAGCTCGTGTTGTTCGTCCCCGCCGTGACCGGTCGCACCTGGACCGGCTCGCGCAGGTCCCAGGCCCGGAGCAACCTCATCATCGGGCAATCCTCTCGCACCGCGTCGCGCGGTACGAACGGATTTTCGTGTCAGGTCGCTGAAAGGACCGGCTGGTTAGCGTCAGGTTGGTGGCGGGTCCGGGCGGGGTCCGCCGGCTGACGAGGTGGGGGCAAGTCGATGGCAGAGGTCACTCTGGGACGGAACAAACTACGGACCGCACAGGTGGGGATCGCCTTCCTGGCGGCGATCATCCTGGTCTTCGCGATCTCGCGGTTGATCAACGACGTGCCGCACGTCGTGAACGGCACGATCCCCGAGGAGGACATCGATCGCGAGTACGTCGCGCATCCGTGGATCGCGTATCTCCACATCGGGCCGGCGATCGTCTACTTGCTCGGGGCACCGATCCAGCTCGCGTACCGGATCCGCTCGAAGCACTACACGTTCCACCGGCGGCTGGGCCGGGTGCTGCTCGTCATGGGTCTGCTCTGCGGGATCTTCGCGGTCGTCTTCGGGGCGTTCTTCTCGTTCGGCGGACCGTGGCAGGCGGCCGCGTCGATCGTGTTCGGGATCTGGTTCCTGGTCTGCCTGGTGAACGCGTTCCGCGCGATCCGGCGCGACGACGTGGTCAACCACCGCCGCTGGATGATCCGCGCGTACGCGATCGGCATCGGCGTCGGCACGATCCGCATCTGGGTCTACATCTTCACCGCGCCCGACCTGCTCTCCTTCCCGGACAGCTTCGCGGCCGCCTTCTGGATCTCCTTCGCCCTCCACGCCGTCTTCGCCGAATGGTGGATCCGCACCACCCCCCACCCACCCGGCTGACCGGAGAGACAGAATCGGAACTACCCGGCCACACGGAACAACTCCTCGCCCTCCTGCTGGGAGGTCAGAGCTGAGCTGCAGGCGGGTCCTTCCGCAGGCCCTCGATCCAGAGTTCCTGGGTTTGGCTGAGCCAGAAGAGGGCGAACAGGGTGATCAGGGCGCCCTCGATCCACAGCACAGCGTGCTCCCAGCCGAACAACCAGCGCCACAAGCCCATCACCACGACGGAGGCTCCCATCGCCACGGCGATCACCGTGTAGCGGTTGATCTTCGACCGCCGCGAGCGGACCTTGTGGCGGTACTCCTTGGCGTTCAACACGACCACGGTGACGATGCACGCGAACAGGACGGCCGCCGCGGTGTAGTGCGCGCCGGCAATGAAACCTGAACGATTGAAGGCGAACCACGCGATCCCACCAACCAGTACGACGGCCGCGACAACCAGTCCCGCCGTATGCCGCCCATCCCAGTCCCCCCGACCCGACCGCCGCGCCTTCAGCGCGACGAAGACCGTGATCCCGAGGCAGACACCGCCCATGACGAACAACGCCGCCATGTTGTTGGCGACGTTCGCCGAGGTGTCGGCCAGCGTCATCGGCACCGACCGGCACTCACCCTCGCCGGGAGTCGGCACCAGCGCAACCGCCGGTGCGAGCATCCCCCCGACATTGAGCAGGATGTCCTCCCCCTCCGTGTTCCCTTTGATCGCCACCATGCAGGCACCGATGGCGATCAGTACTCCGACGAAAACCGCCTGAACCGGCGTGTGGTAATAGGCACTGATCGACGTCTGCCAGCAGTGCGGATCCGTCTTCGACCACTCGATCACCAGCGAGACCGCCAACAGGAAGATCAGCGTGACCATGGCAAGCCGCAGATAGCGGTAGGTCTTGATCGCGTAGTCACTAGGTACGGACAACCTTCAGCCCTTCTCGACGGCTCGCCGGAAGTCCGAATATCCACACGCCGCGATCGCCTCGAGGTCATCCACAGTCCACGTGTCTCTCACGCCGGCGGCGGCGATCAGGTACCCGGCGATCTGCGCTGGGTCCCAGCCGTGGGCTTCGCGCAGGCCGGCCGCGATCCATCGCACGTACGTCGCGCTCGGTGCGACGGGTTCGAGCTCGGAGACGTCGCCGTGGGTCACCGTGAACATCGGTGCGCCGTCACGGATCCCTAGCCGCGTGACCGTCTCGTAGCGGCCCGGGCCCATCGTGTGCACTGACTCGACGTCGGCCAGGAGGCCGGCCAGATCCCGCGCGAACTCTCCACCCGGGAGCCGTCGCATCTCCTGCGCTGCTATGTCGCCGAGCTGCTCAGCGGTCACCAGATAGGCCCTGCAAGCGACCTTGCCGGGACCCTTCGCGTCGTAGAAGGCCATACCGCCGCCCCACACCATCGACTCGCCGGCGAACACAAGCCCACCCGGTACGTCGATGCTGACGACGCGCTCTGGTTCCCGCTTGTCACGACAGCCGGGATATTCGCGTGCGCCACCGACCGGGCGCCCGCCGGACACGTAACACCGGAAGCGTTCGAGGGCGAGGTTGGAACCGTAGGCGACGTACCAGACTCGCTCCATGCATCCCTCAGACCGGTAGCGGACGTTCCTCAAAGGCTAACCGGGCCTCGTCCAGCAGGATGCGTGCGGCCTCACGGTAGCGGCGGTCCGCTTCCGTGGGCGTGTCGCCGATGGCTGTGAGCCCGAGCCGGCCGCATTCGGTCAAGCAGCTGATCATATGGAACACCACGCCTACCTGACGCGACTGATCGAAGTGCAAGCGGTGCCGCGCGACGATGTCGAACAAGTCGGACGGCACCAGTCCTCGCAGCAGGTCGGACTCGAGATGATCAGTGGCCACCAGATGCTTCTCGTCGCCGTTCGGGGTGAGGAACAGCGCGGTGACCGGGTCATAGGTGCCATCGGTCAGAAACTGCAGCGTAAGGAACGGATGCGTGGTGCCGCCCTTGCGCAGGTTGAGCTCGATCGCGTACGGCGTCCACTCGCCGCCGGGGCCGCGGACGACGACGAAGTCCACCGCGAACCTCCCGAGGGCCCCTTCCCTGGCGAGGCGGTTCCCGATCACCTCGGCCTGCTGGGTGATCAGCCGCGCGTACTCCGGGGCGGCTGGGAACACGCAGCCCAGATAGCTCTGGCCGCTGGCGCCGCCCAGCAACTGGTCATGGGTCGACAGCAGTTCGACCTCGCCGGTCGGCAGGACGCGGAGCTGAACGCTCGGACTGCGGAGTTCCTCCCCGACGATCCGCTCCTCGACGATGCCGCCCCCCTCGGCGAACTTGGCCAGGTACGTGTCGAGGAGGGTGGTCCGCGACTCCAGTTCCATCGCGCGCAGCCGTGCCACCACCTCGACCCTCTCAGTGGCCGAGCCCGGCTCCGGCAGCCCGTTCAGCCTGACCACCGCGTTGCCCTCGCCGGAGACACCGTCGTTGAGTTTCACGATGGCGCTGTCCATCGAGGGCCGCTCGGCGCGCATCGCCAGCACCGCGTCCACGATCTCGTCGAGGCTGTGCAGGTTCTCTGCGCCGAGCGGGTGCGGAACCCCGAGCTCGGCGAACATCCGGCGGCATCCCGACTTGGAACCGAGCTCCGCCAGCCGCGGATCGGCGGCGTACATGGGGATCCCGAGGCTGAGCGCGACGTCGCGTTCCAGCTCCGTCGTGTTGTAGGGCATGAGATGGGACCGCGCCGTGTTCGGTACCAGCGCGGCGATCCGCTGCAGCAGCCTCGGCCGTGCCAGCAGCTTCTCACTCAAGGAGATCGGCGTGGCATCGTTGACCGACACCAGGGACAACCGGGCGCGCGCGTGGCTCGGGATGACACCCGGCAGCAGTCCGAGGTAGTACTCGATGATCTCCGGATCGATCGGCATCGAGGTCACGTAGATCATCCGCAGCCGCGGCTGGCGCAGTAACACCAGCATGAAGAGGAACCGCTCCTCGTAGGCCTGCATCGTGGTCCCGGTCCCGGCTGTCGTCCGGTCGAGAGAGATCGACGGGATGACGACAACCGACTCGTCCTCGTAGTTCAGATTCAGCGTGGCCCACACGTCCGCCATCCGCGCCTGCAATCGATCGAAGAGGTGGTAGCGATCCTCCTCGCTGAGAGCGGACAGCCGGCCCGGTACGTCAGCCGCCCGTAGGTCGCCGGTCATGACACGGTCCTGGAGCTGTCGAGGCCCAAGATGTCGAAGGTATGGACCGTGCGGCTGAAGCCGCGGACCTCACGCAGGCCACTGTCCTGCCCGACGGCCAGGCTGCCGGCCGCGGCGTAGACGCGTTCGGTGACGAGGATCTGCCAAGGGGCCGCGTCGGCGCACAGGCGGGCGGCGAGGTTCGTCACGCTCCCGATCGCCGCATAGTCGTACCGGCCGTCGAAACCGATCTTGCCCAAGGTGGCGTAGCCCTGGGCGATCCCGATCCCCATCCCGAGATCATGGCCGCGCCGCGCCCAGGCCTTCGCCAGGCCACGAATCCGGGCCCGCATCGCGACGCTCATCCGGATCGCGCGCAGCGGCCCGTCCTCACAGCGGACCGGGTCATTGAAGAACACCATCAGGCCGTCGCCGGCGAACCGCTCCAGCGTTCCCTCGAACCGGAAGATCAGGTCCCCGAGCGCCTGGTGGTATTCGTCCAGCACGCCCATCACCTCCTCCGGTTCGCTGGCCTCGGCGAAGGTGGTGAAGCCACGAAGGTCGCAGAAGACGACGACGATCTCCCGCCGGTGGCTGTCCAGGAACGATTCGTCACCGGAGTCGACGATCAACTCGGCCAGTTGCGGCGACAGGAAACGCCGCAGTCTGCTCATTCGCTCCAGTTGCGACACCTGATTCTGGACCCGGGATTCCAGCTCCTGGTTCCAGGCGGTCAGCTCGTCGGCCTGGCGCTTGATGGTGTCCTGGTAGCGCTTGATCCGCGCCAGCGACGCCACTCGGGCCAGCAGCTCGCTCTGGTTGACCGGCTTGGCCAGGAAGTCGTCCGCGCCAGCCTCGAGCGCTTTCACCTTCTGCTCATCGCCGCTGGCGGTCACCATCACGACGGGCAGGTAGGCGGTGTCCACCTGCTCGCGGATCCGACGGCACACCTCATACCCGTCCATTGCAGGCATGACGATGTCGAGCAGGACAAGGTCGATGTCGTCCGTGGCGATCGCCTGCAGAGCCTCCTCGCCGGAGGATGCCGTCCGCACGTCGTACCCGCGGGGAGCGAGGATCGCCTCCAGCAGCCTGACGTTAGGCGCCTGGTCATCGACTACCAGAACCGTCGATTTGGTGCTGCTCATCGCACCCCTCCGAGTCTGAGGAAATCGCGGACCTGCTGGGGCAGGCGGCGTACGCTGATCGGCTTCTCGACATAGCCGTTGAAACCCGAGTCGAAGGCGCGCTCACGGTCGTGGTCCATCGCGAACGCGGTCACAGCCACGACCGGTACGCCGCGGGTCCGGTCGCTGGTCCTGATCCGCCGCAGCGCCTCGACGCCGTCGATCCCGGGCAGCTGCAGGTCCATCAGGATCAGGTCCGGCGAGGTCTCGTAGGCCAGTCGCACCCCGTCCTCACCGGAGGTTGCCTCGATCACCTCGTACCCGGAGTACCGCAGGACGTCTCGCACCAGCTTCAGGTTCTTCGGGTTGTCCTCGACCACGAGGATCCGGCCATGACTCACGACAGCTCCCCTTCGGCTTCGGGTGCGGAAAGCGCGCCGGCCGCGACCAGGGTGTCGAGCAAGGCATCCCGGCTGACAGGCTTGACGAGGTACGCCGCAGCTCCCAGCGCGGCACCCCGCGCCCGCTCGTCGACGATCGACACGACGATCACCGGGATGCTGCTGGTCTCCGGCTCCGCTTTGAGCGCCTGCAGCACCGCCCAGCCGTCGATCCCGGGCAGTCTGATGTCGAGGAGCACCGCGGCCGGCCGCACCCGGCGTACGGCATCGAGGCCGGACTGACCGTCCCCGACCGCGGTGACCCGCAACGCCGCGCCGGACAGGTAGGCGGTCATCAGATCGAGGGACGGCCGGTCGTCCTCGATGATCACGACGTCACCAACCGGTGGCCGGCCCGACCTTGGCTGATCCGCGGCTTCCCTGCTTCGCAGCGAGAACCCAAACGTGCTGCCGGCCCCCACCTCGCTCGCCAGCCACATTCTGCCGCCGAGCAACTCGACGATCCGCCGCGACAGGGTCAGGCCCAGCCCGGTGCCCTCCTCCTGCGACGGTCCCCGGCCACCCTGCTGGAACGACTCGAAGATGCGCTCACGATCCTCCACCGGCACGCCGATGCCCGTGTCCGTGACGGTGATCTCGATCTCGGACCCGGCTCGGACGGCGCGCACCACCACCGAGCCGCCGTCGCCGGTGAACTTGACGGCGTTCGTCATCAGGTTCAGCACGACCTGCTTCAGCCGGAGCTCGTCGGCGAACACCTGATCGATGTCCGGGCCGACCTCGACGTGCAGCTCGATGCCGTGCGCGGCGGCCCGTTCGCGCAGCATCGCGACGGTGTTGTCCAGCAGCGCGCGCAGCTCGAACGTCGAGTACTCCAGCTCCATCCGGCCGGCCTCCACCTTGGAGAGGTCGAGGATCTCGTTCAGCAGTTCCAGCAGATGCCTGCCCGAGCCGTGGATGTCCCGCAGATACTCCTCCTGGCGTTCGTTGACCTCGCCGAACATCTGCTCCAGCAACACCTCGGAGAATCCCAGTACTGCGTTCAGCGGGGTGCGCAGCTCGTGCGACATGCTGGCCAGGAACTCCGATTTGTGCCGGCTGGCCACCTCGAGCTCGGCACTGCGCTGCTTCAGCTCGCGGTACAGCTGGGCGTTCAGCAGCGCCAGCGCGGACTGGTCGGCGATCATCTCCAGCAGGGCGAGCGTCTCCCCTGAGAACTCGCCGGGTTGCTTGCGCCGGACGACCAGTGAACCGACGATCTGACCCTCCCGCAGCATCGGCACCGCGACCACCGAACGCCAGCCGGCTTCGAAGAGCACCCGCAGATGGGGGTCAAGTTCGACGGTTTCGAGGTCTGTCACCGCGAGCGGCCGTCCGAGCTTGGCGGCGCGTCCGACAAGCGTCTCGTCGAGGTGGATGCGCGTGGTCCGAAGACGCTCAATCACCTGCGGCTCGGTCTGATAGGTACTTCGCACCAGGAAGCACCGCTCGGTCTCGGAGTACTCCATGATCGAGCCGCCGTCCGTCGCGGAGAGCCGGACCGCATGCTTGGCGATGGTCGAGAGCACCTCGCCGACCTCGAGACTTGAGTTGACGGCCTCGCCGACCTCGCGGAGCGCTTCGAGCTCCCCCACCTTCCTCGCCAGCTCGGCACCACGGGCCTCGAGCTGCTGGACCAGCTTCACCCCGTTGATCGCCATCGCGGCCTGACCCGCGAAGGCAGTGACGATGTTCTTCTCGCGCTCGTCGAACGGGCTGACCTCGTTGCGCCAGACCGACAGGGCGCCAACAACCTGGTCGTCGACCAGCATCGGGGCGCCCATGGTGGTCCGGAATCCCGCGACCCGCTGAAGATCCTGGCGGCCGTAGTCCGGATCGGCCAGCACATCAGCAATCTGCTGGGTCGTGTGATCGAGACCTACCCGGCCGATGAGCGTCTCGCGGTTCATCGGCATCGGATGTCCGGTGATGAACCGGATCGACTCCTCCGACAGCCCGACCGCCTTGATCAAGCGATAGAAGCCGTTCTCGAGAAGATAGAGATGGGCCGCCTGGGACCGGCAGAGTCGCCGGGCGCTCTCCACGATGGTAGTCAGTACCTGGTCCGGGTCGCCGGCCGAGCGGCCGACTGCGGACAGTACCTCGTTGGCTGCGGCGAACTGGTCATTCAAGGCCGCGAAGTTGCGTTGGAGCCGCTCGTGCTCCACTGTGCTGACGGCGCCCCTGGCGGGCGCCCGCTCGACCATCGCATCCTCCCCATCGCCAGGTTCACCCGGCGACCCCCTCCTGAGTGTGCCGCCGATCCTCACTAGCTGCAATCGCCAACACCTGCTTCAAACTGCCGTTGGAGCAGGCCCGCGACAAAGCTGTTGCCTAGAGCCCCTACTCGACGCTCGCGGGGAAGATCGAAACGCCGGCGGCGGTCAAGTCCTGTACAGCGCGGTCGGTGGGCTCCGCGTCGGTGATCACCCCGGCGACCTCTTGGACCGGAAGTACGGAAAAACGTGAAGCAGCCCCGATCTTCTCGGCGCTCGCCAGGACATAGGTGTCGGCGGCTCGCCGGGAGAGAGCTCGCTTCATCGCGGCCTCGTCAGCGTCTCCCGTGGTCAGACCCGCCTCGTGGTGAACGCCGGTCACGCCTAGCAGGAACAGGTCGGCCGTCACCGCCTGGGCAGCCTCGACCGCAGCCGCGCCGCTGGCGACCATGGAGTGTTTGAAGATCCGGCCACCGAGCAGGTAGATCTCGAGGTCGGGGTGTTGTCCGAGGGCAGCCGCCACCGTCGGGCTGTGGGTGATTACCGTTGCCTGCAAGGCTTTCGGCAAGGCCTGAGCGACGGCCAGAGCCGTAGTACCGCCGTCGAGGATGACCGCCATTCCGGGCTGGATCAGGGCCGCAGCAGCAAGCGCTACACGTGTCTTGCTGTCCACGGCGACGGCCTGACGGGCTGTGTAGTTGGCGATCGCAGGCGAGACCGGCAGCGCTCCGCCGTACACGCGCTGACACAACCCGCCGGTTGCGAGCTCGCGGAGATCGCGCCGGATGCTGTCCTCGGAGATGCCGAGCTCGGCGGCCAGATCCTTCGCCACGATCCGCCCGTCCAGTACGAGCCGCTCCAGCAGCAGAGCACGTCGTTGTGCGGCCAGCATCCACATTCCTCCTTGTTTCTCCGCATTCTTGCACGTTATGGTCCACCCATGTCCAGACCACTGCTGATCCTGATCGCCGGCCCCTATCGCTCCGGCACTGGCGACGACCCTGACCTGATGGCGAAGAACCTCGCCAAACTGGAGGAGGCCGCCTGGCCGATCTTCCGCCGCGGACACGTCCCGATGATCGGCGAATGGGTCGCCCTGCCCATCCTGAGCAGCGCCGGCGCCACCGGCGTCACGGATCCCCTCGCCGACCAAGTGATGTACCCGACCGCCCAGCGCCTACTCCAGCACTGCGACGCCGTACTGCGCCTGCCGGGCGCCTCCACCGGCGCCGACCAGGACGTCGCGATCGCCCGCGACCGCGGCATCCCCGTCTACTACGACCTCGACGAGATCCCCCAGCACGCCGCCTGAGGCTGCTCGGCTGGGCTTCACCTGCTGTACCGCTGAACTTCTGATGGAAGTGCTGGTCAAGGCGGGAAGCGCATGGAAAACTCCACTCGTTTGCCGTCCTTCTCCCCGCCTAGAGGTGATCGCTTCATGCCTGATCTCAACCGTCGCAGGTTCCTGCAGCTGGCCGGTGGCACCGCCGCCCTCGCCGCGATGTCGAACAGCATCGACCAGGCCGCCGCGATCCCGGCGAACCGTCGCCACGGCGATCTCCGGGACGTCGAGCACATCGTCGTCCTGATGCAGGAGAACCGGTCGTTCGACCACTACTACGGCTCGCTGCAGGGAGTCCGCGGTTTCGGCGATCCCCGACCCGTCACGTTGCCCAGCGGCAAGTCGGTCTTTCACCAGTCGGACGGCACCAAGGACGTGCTGCCGTTCCACCCCGACGCCGACGACCTCGGGATGCAGTTCCTCCAGGGCCTCGCGCACAGCTGGCCGGACGGTCACCAGGCGCTCAACAACGGCAAGTACGACAAGTGGGTGCCGGCGAAGACCGCGCCGACGATGGCGTATCTCACCCGTGAGGACATCCCGTTCCATTACGCGCTGGCGGACAAGTTCACCATCTGCGACGCGTACCACTGCTCCTTCATCGGCTCCACCGACCCGAACCGCTACTACATGTGGACCGGGTACACGGGCAACGACGGCACCGGCGGTGGCCCGGTGCTCGGCAACGACGAGCTCGGCTACGGCTGGAGCACCTACCCAGAGCGGCTGGAGCAGGCCGGCGTCTCCTGGAAGATCTACCAGGACATCGGCGACGGCCTGGACGCCGCAGGCAGCTGGGGCTGGATCGACGACGCCTACCGCGGCAACTACGGCGACAACTCCTTGCTGTACTTCAACCAGTACCGCAACGCCTCCCCCGGCAACCCGCTGTACGACAAGGCCCGCACCGGCACGGACGCCAAGAACGGCGACGGCCTGTTCGACGTACTCCGCGCCGACGTCAAGGCCGGCGATCTCCCGCAGATCTCCTGGATCGCGGCCCCCGAGGCGTTCACCGAGCACTCGAACTTCCCGACCAACTACGGCGCCTGGTACATCTCGCAGGTGCTCGACGCCCTGACGTCCAATCCCGACGTCTGGAGCAAGACCGCCTTCTTCATCACGTACGACGAGAACGACGGCTTCTTCGACCACGTGGTGCCGCCTTATCCGCCGGCTTCCGCGAATCAGGGCCTGTCCACCGTCGCCGTCGGACCCGACCTCTACCCAGGAGGAACCCGGTACGCCGCGGGTCCGTACGGCCTGGGTCCCCGCGTCCCGATGCTCGTGGTGTCGCCTTGGAGCACCGGCGGGTACGTCTGCTCGGAGGTCTTCGACCACACCTCGATCCTGCGGTTCATGGAGCGCAGGTTCGGTGTCCAGGAGCCGAACATCTCGCCGTGGCGCCGGGCGATCTGCGGCGACCTCACCTCGGCGTTCGACTTCAGCCGCGAGGTGGCGAAGCCCGCACCGCTGCCGGACACGAGCGCCTACCAGCCGCCGGACAACGACCGGCACCCGGACTACCGGCCGACCATCCCGGCCGTCGGGAGCATGCCTGGCCAGGAACGCGGCTACCGGCGTACCAGACCTGTCCTTTACGCACCGAGCGTCGATGGGGCCGTGAGCGGCAGCAAGTACCAGCTGACCTTTGCCTCCGGCAAGGAGTTGGGCGCGCAGTTCCTGATCACGTCCCCGAACCGCACCGACGGTCCCTGGACCTACACGACCGCGGCCGGCCGGACGATCTCGGACAGCTGGAACACCGTGTACTCCGCGGGCGTGTACGACCTGACCGTGCACGGCCCGAACGGCTTCCTCCGCTCCTTCAAGGGCAAGCCCGAGACCGGACTCGAGATCACCGCCCGCCACAACGGCCACACCGGCGACCTCGACTTCACCTTGAAGAACAGCGGTGCCAAGGATGTCGCCTTCACCGTCA